>Ga0268266_10002179_pt1 | contig 21447 bp, 11 predicted proteins | sample KBSS13metaG_FD_190356 | JGI IMG/M metagenome (GOLD analysis project Ga0268266, IMG submission 190356) | Switchgrass rhizosphere microbial communities from Kellogg Biological Station, Michigan, USA - KBS S1-3 metaG (SPAdes) (version 2) | ecosystem: Host-associated > Plants > Roots > Rhizosphere... | reverse complement strand
GACGCATACGCAAAGGCTCTCGGTGCGGCACAGTCAGGCCCGGTGCTCGGCATCTTCCAGAAGTCGCACTGCCTCTACGAGTGCGAGCGCAACGATGTCGATCCGTCACTCGCCGACATGTCGGTGCTCGCTCTCGCGCAGCTCTCGAAAAACAGCAACGGTTTCGTCCTTCAAATCGAAGGGGGCCGCGTCGATCACGCGGCACACGCCAACGACGCCGGCACCATGGTGGGGGAGCAACTCGCGTTTGACCGCACGCTCGGCGCTGTCCTGAAGTGGATGGAGAACCATGACGACACGCTGCTGATCGTCACGACGGACCACGGCAACGCCAACCCCGGGCTCACGCTGTACGGGCCGGAGACGTATAAAGGGATCGAGCGTTTGAGCCAAGTCCGCCATTCATTCGAATGGATCTTCGATCAACTCGGAATGAAACTTCAGTACGACGACGCGGTCGCCAAGACCAAACTCAGCGAAGAAGATCGCGTTGGATCGCTCGTGCGTGAGGCCACCGGCATCCAGCTTTCCCGAGACGAGATCGGAGCCTTCGTGGGTGCCCTGCACAACAAGAACCCGCAATTGTTCGAGCCGATGAGCCGTTCGAGCAGCGTCCTCGGCAGTTGCCTCGCGAATCACTACGGCGTCGGCTTCATTAGCCCCAATCACACGGCCGACTTCGTTGAGATGACCGCGATTGGCCCTGGCAGTGAGCTCATCGCTCCGTTCATCGACAACATCGAGTTGCACGGCGTCATGACCACGGCGCTCGACCTTCGCCCCGCGATCGCAATTTGAACTGATTACCACTTCGTCAGATCGACGCAGGCCCGAGCCGGCTCTGTTGACCAGGGGAAGATCGCGCGTGGCCAGGACGATCGCACGTTTCCCCGAATGTGCTCTACTCCGAATCGAAGCAGCCCGGGCCGCTCAACCGCCCTGTTCGGAACGGGAAGCCGGAGCGACCAGTGTGTGGCAGCAGGAATGATCTGCGCACCCGCCAAAATTGAATCGCGTGCGCCCGTTTCGCGAACGGTCGCGACCGCTTCGCCGCTCTCGGGGATCCGCGAAGTCTCGGGCAATTCGACCTGCACGACGAGTGTCGGCCGATTGATCGGTCCGAACCAAATTCGAACCGACTGATGCTCGTATGCGCTCCGTTCGACTTCCATATAGATGGACCATCCGGAGCCCGAGGGCACATTGGTCGGACCTGCTTCGCGAACGAGCCGGGCCGCGAGCGCGCCAACTTGCGATCGCTCGCCCGTGGGGATCGGGCTCATGGACTGCGAGAGCGTCCATGGCGTCAATGCGTGATCGATAAAGGACGGCGCGATGAGCAGCCCCGGCGGCCTTGCGATCAGGCTGCGCCGATTGACCGCCAGCGCCGTGGACCAAGTGCCCACATGCGCTTCGACGACCTGCATGTCATCGCTCCCATCGGTGGGTGCGGGGCGCGTGAGTGCACCGATCGCCAGAATTTGCGCGCGATCCGGCGGTATCGACAGGAGTTCGGGCGACTGCAATTCACCCTTTCCGCCGGCCCAACCCAAAGACGAAGTGTCCGTGAGATTCGCCACACCGATGCGCGGCAGCGGCAAGCGTGAATCCGCATCAAGCAAGCCGGCATCATCGCTGACCCACGCACACGCCGGGGGCCGTTTCGCCAGCCAGGCAGATGCCGCGGAAGCGATCGCACGCGGACTGTCGCGGCTGACCAGGATCTGATCGAGCAGCGATTGCATCTGAGACACATCCGCCCACGCCGGCGCGTAGCGAGTGGTGGCTCCCTCGAAACGCACGACGCGTGAGCATTCCGCCACAACACGTTTGAATAAGAGCGGGTCCGCGCGCAACAGCTGCGAGAGCGCGTGATTCCAGAGCGCCGCTTGCCTTAAGGCCAGCAACTCGTCGACCGAAGGCGCGTTCGGTCGAGCAACGGGATCCGTCGCATCCGGCGCGAACGGGATCGCGACTTGTGCCGTCGAAGGCGGCTTGAACCCGAAGAGCGAGGACCGCCAGCGTACGAACGGGTTCAAACTCTCCAGGCGGAGGCACTCGCGTACAAATGGATCTCCTCGTGCTTCCGCAGGCAAATTTGGAGCTTCCAATTTGAGCGTCTTTTCCGCCGGTATCCACACCAGATCAATGTGTTCCGAACCAAGCCAGAGCCAGTGGCCGATGGCATCCGGCGGCAACTCGATCTCGCAAAATTCGATTGTGCTTGTCAAAGCCTTTGCAGTCGGAGACGCGTCTTTCCATTGTCCGACCGGCCCGATCCAGCGTGAAGCCGAATTCTCAACCGCTCCGAAAGCCTGAGTCGGCACAAACTGCTCAACCGAAACCCGCCGGATCGAGACCGTTACCTCACGCCCGTCATCCAGCTTGGCTTGCGGAATGCGACCGCCCGATCCGATCACCGATGAGGCGGGAACGATCAACGTCTGTCCAAACACCGCAAACAGCGGCAGCTTCTCTCCAGTCGCAGGAGGCGGCGGCAGGACATTCACGCTCTGCGCCGGTCCGAACGGAGATGGATCGCGTTTGGGCGCCGGTGACGATCCGCACCCGATCATCGGAAAGAGCAGGGCGCAAGCGAGGATGCGGTGGTGCGTCAACACTGGTAAAGAGGTCGTTCGTTTCCAGAGGCCCCGAGGTTTCAGCGTTCGGGAGCGATCGATCAGTTGCCTTCCAAGGGCAACGTCTGCACGATGTTCGACAGCACCGAATCCGGCGTGACACCCTCCGCGCTCGCTTCGAAGTTCATGATCAGGCGGTGCCGCATGGCCGGCAGTGCAGCTTCGGCGATGTCCTCCGTCGAAACCGCGACTCGGCCTTGCCTCAAAGCCCGGCACTTCCCCGCCAGCACCAGTGTCTGTGCCGCTCGAGGCGAAGCACCAAGCCGAACGTATTGATTCACCATCGGCGTTGAAAACGAGCGCCCGCTGACGGTCGATGCCGGCTGCGTTGCGAGCACCAGCCGCACCGCATAGTCCCGCACGCTCGGCGCGATCGGTACCCGCCGAATCAGGTCGCGATGTGCGAGAATACGTGCCGAATCCAGCACCGCCTGCGGCAGCGCGTCGGCCGAACCGGTCGTCCTCTCCAGAATCTCCGCCAAGTCCTCGCGCCCGGGAGGACGCACCAGCAACTTGAAGAAGAACCGGTCCAGCTGCGCTTCGGGAAGCGGATACGTGCCTTCCTGCTCGATCGGGTTCTGCGTCGCCATCACCAGGAATGGTGATGGAAGCGGATAGGTCGTGCCGCCGACAGTCACGCTTCGTTCCTGCATTGCCTCCAGAAGTGCGGACTGTGTCTTGGGCGTTGCTCGGTTAATCTCGTCCGCGAGCACAACTTGGGCGAACACAGGTCCCTCGCGGAATCGAAACTCACGCTGCGTCCGGCCACCCTCGCCGGCACTCTCGATCACCACGGTCGTGCCCGTAATATCCGCCGGCATCAGGTCCGGCGTGAACTGCACGCGGCTGAACGACAAACTCGTCGATCGCGCGAGTGTCCGCACGAGCAACGTCTTGCCGATTCCCGGCACACCTTCGAGCAGCACGTGTCCGCCCACAAACAGACAGACAAGCACGCCCTCAAGTATGTCCTTCTGCCCGACGATGACGCGGGAAACCTGTTCGAGCGCGCCCGCGAAATCCGCGCGAAACGCGTCGGCCAATTGATTGATGTCTCGATCGTTCACGGGCCGATCGTAGCGGAATCACCCACCCCAAGAACTCACCCGTAGCACCTAGTTGTCGCTCGGCACCACCGGCGATTCGCGTTCGTGCATCGCGGCAAGTGCCCGGCGCAAAGGCCCTGGCGAAGCTGGTGCATCCGCCTCCGGTTCCGGAAGCGAATTTTTCGGCTCGATCTCCGCAGTGGCCGTCTTCGCGGTCTCGGTCTTGATCGAACCATCCTTGCCCACCTGCTCGAACTTCACGGTCACGCGGGTCGAAACGCCTCGCTCCTGCATCGTGACGCCAAAGAGCCGATCCGCCTGCTGCATCGTCCGCTTGTTGTGCGTGATGACGATGAAGTGGGAGAGATCGGTGAACTGACGCACGACCTGCCCGAAGCGGTTCACGTTGCTCTCATCGAGCGCCGCATCCACTTCGTCCAGAATGCAGAAGCACGATGGCTTGCTTCTGAAGATGCTCATCAGGAGCGCAACGGCCGTCAGCGTCTTCTCGCCGCCCGACAACTGGCTGATGCTGCGAGGTTCCTTGCCCGGCGGCTTCGCAACGACTTCGATGCCGCTCTCGAGCAGATCGACTTCGTCGGTCTCGACCTTGCTGACGCTGCCGTCCGCGTTTTCGATCTCACGCACCAGCGGCATGAGCCGCACTTCGGCCTTGCCGCCGCCAAAGAGCCGGCGGAACATGCCGTCCGCGCCGCCGAACTGCTCCTGAATCTTCGTGAACACCGCGCCGAAGCGTTCCTTGCTGATGATGTTGAGCTTCTCGATCAGTTCCACCAGCGTGCCCCGCGCAGTATCCATGTCCGCGACTTGCTTCACCAGCGATTCGTTCGCCGTCTCAAGCGTTCCCTCTTCCTCAATCGCATCGAGGTTGACGTTTCCGAGCGCCTTGATCTGCTCTTTTAGTTCCGCGATCGACTTTGCCGCCGCGGCAGCATCCGGCTTGGTCACATCGCCCGCCGCCAGCATCTCGCGATACTGCGGATACTCGGCCGCAAGATCGACCTTCAATTCCTGCTGCGTGCGCTCTTCGACCGTCTCGCGCTTCACCTCAAGTTCGCGCCGCGTGATCTCGAGCGCGTTCCAGTCGCGTTCCAGCGTCATGGAATGTTCGCGGGCCGCGTTCAGCGCCTCGGTCACTTCCACAACGATGTCGCTCGCGCTCGCGATTTCCTTGGAAATGGCCTCGGATCGCGCCGAAACCTCTGCAAGGGCCGCACCCGACTGCTCGATCATCGCCTCGGCCTCGGCGATCGCCGTGCCGAGTTCATCAACGCGTGCCGCGCCCTGCTGTTCGTGCGTTCCCAGGTCGCGCTTCTGCCGTTCCGCCTCGTCGCGGGCAAGTTCGAGCCGCGAAAGTTCGCGACGAGCCACCGCTGCTTGCGACGTGAGCCGCTCGACTGCGACCTTTGCCTGCGTGCATTGTTCCGAAAGTGCCTCGGTCCGGGCACGAGACGCCGCGGAAGTCGCTTCGGCTTCCTGCGTTTGTGCTGCCTGTTCTTCGAGCAATCCGGCAAGTTTCTGCGCCCGATCGCGCAGTTCGGTCGCTTCCTGTTCGAGTCGGCTGCGTCGAGCCCGCAAGGCTTCAAGTTGCTGTCCCGATTCGCTCTGATCGCGGGCGATGCGTGCCAGTTCCGCCGTCTTGCGTTCCATCAATCCGTGATGCGAAACCGCCTGCCGCTGCGATTCAGCCAACTGCCGACGGAGGGTGCCCGTTTGTTCACCGAGAGCCGCTGCCGCGCTGCCAACCGTCGCCAGTTCGCTCTTCGCGGCGTCAAGCTGCGCCCGAACCTGCGCTACTTGATCTTCGAGTCGTCCCGTCTCCTCGCGACGCTCCAGCACGCCAACGCCCGAAGCGCTGTCCGCACCCAGCGGCCCGGCGATCACCCGTCCATCGCTCTCGATGACCATTCCATCGCGTGTGACGAAGCGAGCACGAGCCGGCAACACACCGGACGCCGCGAGCATCAACGCGCCGTCGATCGACTCGACGACAAATGTTTCACCCAAAAGCCGATCGATCGTCCGCGACAGCGCGTCGGAATTCTCAAGCCCGGCGCGAGGCGTCACCAGTCCGCCCAGCCGAACAATCTTCGAAGCAAGCGCCGGATCGACATCCGTGATCGTCCCCGGGAACTCACCGAGCCGTGAACCGCTGCGCTGCGTGCCGACTTCAAGCGGCAGAAACGTCACGCGTCCTTCAAGTGCCGCAATTTCTTCGGTATTCGGCAACTGCGCTGGCGTGGCCACCACCAATGCCTGCAACCCCGCGCCAAGCGCTGCTTCCACAGCCTGCGTCGCACCAGGATTCACTTCGAGCAAATCCGCAAGCGCGCCCTGCACGCCCGCGAAGCGGCCTTCCTGTCGCGCTTTCAGCACGCCGCGGACAGCCTCCGCGTATCCAACATGGTCTTCCGCCATCTCGCGGAGCGTCGCGCGCCGGCTTTCAATTCGGGCCAGATCCTGCTGCAATTCGCCCACGCGCTTCGCGAGCGAATCGCGTCCGCCCGACAAACGCTCCAATTCTGCGAGCGCGGTCTCAAGCTCACCTTCCAGCCGCGAAACCTCCGCGCCAAACTGATCAAACGCCAGGCGGGCCTGCTCGCTGTCGCGTTCCGTCGCAACCTTCCCCGCTTCGATCTGTTCGACACGCCGCTCAAGGCCCGCGATCTGATCGGCCAAGCCGCGCGACTGACGCTCTTCAGCTTCCGCCGAAGCCACGAGCCCCGCACGCTCGCGATCGATCTGCTGCATCTGCCGGCGCTTCTGCGCAAGATCCTGTTCGCGAGCCTGTGCTTCATTCAGCAGTGTGGCGCGTTCCGCCGTCAGCGTCGCGAGCACACGCTCCTGCTCGTCACGTTTCTCGGCCTCAGCCGCCAGCGTTTCGCTCGTGTCCGCGATCGCCGCGCCGACCTTCACCATCTCTTCGTCAAGGCCAGCCAGCCGAACGCGATCGCTCTCGAGCCGCGCCGTCACATCCGCCAGAGTCCTCTGCGCCATCTCGCGCTTCTGCGAAGCCTGCGAAGACTGAAACGCGACATTCAATCGTTCCTGCTCCGCCGCGCGGCCAATCGTCTGCTTCTCCGTGCGGCTGATTTCCGCTTCCTGCCGCTTCAGATCAAGCGTGCCGACCTGTTCCTGCGCCGTTGTCCGCTGCACTTCCAGATCGCTCTGGCGGCTCGCGAGCCCATCAAGCCGCGAACGCAGATCGCCGTACTGATCAAACGCAACCGCCGTGCGCCACGCCGACAGTTCCGTGTCGAGCGTCTGGAATTTGCGCGCCTTCGCCGCTTGTCCCTTCACCAGCCGCAACCGCCGCTCTGTGCTCTCAAGCTGCTGCCTGGTTGTCGCGAGATTCTGCTCGGTCTTCTCGAGCTTGCGCATCGCCTCGATCCGACGCTGCTTGTACTTCGCAACTCCGGCCGCTTCTTCAAAGATCGCGCGCCGCTCTTGCGGGCTTGCGAGGAGCATTCGATCGACCTTGCCCTGCTCGATGATCGAGTACGCATCCGCGCCGATGCCCGTATCCATGAACAACTCGCGAATGTCGCGAAGCCGCGCCCGCCGGCCGTTGATCAGATACTGGCTCGTTCCATCGCGATACAGCCGGCGCTCGACCTCCACCATGTCGGCATCGATCGGGAGCCCGCGCTTGCCCTTCACACTCGCATCGACGATTGAATCTTCCGAGTCTTCCAGATTGCTCGCATCGGCGCCGCTCACGGCTTCCGGCGCGACGATCGCGTCGACCTCGGCCTCGTTGATCGAAACCGCTTCGCCCTCCGCCGCGAGGACTGCCACAGCAGCCTTCTCGTTCATCGGGTTCTCGAACGTGAGCGTGACGCTCGCCATGCCCGCGGGCTTGCGCCCCGCGCTGCCCGCGAAGATCACGTCGAGCATCTCCGTGCCGCGCAGGCTCTTGCTGCTGCGCTCACCAAGCACCCACTTGATCGAATCGACGACGTTGCTCTTGCCGCACCCGTTCGGGCCGACGATGCCTGTCACCGAATCATCAAAGACGAATTCAGTCGGGTCGGCGAACGACTTAAAGCCGGCGAGCGATAGCTTGACAAGGCGCATGAAGCGAGCAACCTCCTGTCGCAAGGGCGTGGGCCGCACTCGCGTGCCCAAACCCCGACCCGATCCCTGGGTCGATGGCGTGGACAGAATGATAACGAATCTGCCCCGTCCGTGCGAGTTTTGTGCTTCTACTTCTTCTTATTCGGCTTATTCGTCGGCTCACGCGGAATCTGAACGACGATCGGCTTGAGCCCGCCTTCCTCGCGCGGCGCCAGCGTCATTTCGGGCGACTCCAGCACCACGACCTCGGCCCGGTCCTTTGTCGTTTCCGGCCGCTCCTTGCGCTGACCCGCGTTCGCGGCAGTCAAAGCCGCCAGCAGCCGGTCACGCTCGGTCGCGAAGTTGCAGTTCATGCCGCCGTTCTTGTGAATGGCGTAGAGCGCGCCGACCACTTCGCTGTAGCTGAGCCCAAGTCCCGGTCTCGGATCCTCGGGAGTGGGGGTGTGAGCAAAGAACTCAATCAATTTGGGTAGGTCCGCTTCGACCTCTTGTTGAGTAATCGCACCCGTCTTCCAATCCCGGTAGAACAGCTTGATGGGCGAGTCCTCGTCCTGCGCATTGATCATCAGCCGGTCCGACCACGCCGATGCGAACAGAGGCTTGACGAGCTTCGGATCCTTGCCGAAAACCACCACGCGAGGAGTTCCCTGCTGGGTGATGTACACCAGTCCTTCACCGCCCTGCACCCGATCCAGGAAGAACCCGTCGCCCAGCCGCTTGCGGCTGACGCCCTGAATCGAACCCGCCGGAATGTCCGATTCGGCCAGCACTTGCAACTGCGTCGGACTCAGCCGAATCGCGTTCGGATCCGGGTTGGTGAGCTGCTCTCGAAGCAGCCTGTTCAGACGATTCCGTTCCGCACGGTCGGCCAGCGCCTCATAAGCAGCCACCCGAACCAGCAGCGGTTTTTCCTGAAGGAGGTCGCGCAGCGTGAGATCCACAGTCGGACCGGCGCTGATCTTGCCAAGCAGGATGATCGCGTCGAGTCGTTCCGCTCCACGCCCCTCAAGAGCCATTTTCTTGAGTGATTCCGCGGCCAATGGATCGCCCAGGCTCGCACCCGCCCGAAGTGCCGCAAAGCGCGGTGCGATCTCGTTGTAGTCATACAACTCGCGGATGATCGGCAGCGCCTGATCGCCCAAGGCCTCCATGCACCACGACATCTCATTGGCCAGGAACGGCTCAGCCTTCGCGGCCTCGACATACCGCTGCGCATAGCGCTGAATGGGACCGTCGATCTGCACGTACTGAACCAATTTCAGGAACTCGATCGGCCCGTTTCGGTATTCCTCGGGCACAGAAATCTCGACAATCTGACCCGTTCGGCCTCGAGCAACCGGTGCGCGTTCCGGAGTCTCTTCGGGGAATCTCGAGTTGATCGCGCTGGTGATTGCTCGCGCTCGGGTGTGGAAGTTGTTGTCAAGAATGACTTCAAGGGGCATGGGGTTGATCATCACCCCGCCGTCCAGCACACGTCCCGCTGTCGCCGTAACGCCAGTGCCTTCATTGCCAGGATCGGAGAACGGATTGATGAAAATCGGTCCGTAGGCCTGGGCGATGATCTTGCCCCGAGGCCCGCCCGCCGGCTTGGTCTGCCCGAGCTGGAGCGAAGTAGTCCACAGCTTTCCGCCCTCGAGGCTGGATGCGTTCACGCCCCGCACGAACACATCGAAGTGCATCCCGCGCGGCGCCCCCGGCGCGACCAGCGCCTGCACGTACACCACCGCCACGTTCTTGTCTTTCAGCAGCTGCTTGGGCGTCACTTTGTCGACGGATTGCCATTTGTATTCGTTGGCCGAACTGATATCGCGGAGCTGGATTTCCCGCTCCATCAACGCCGCGATTCCGTCATCGAGCTGGAGCCCGCCCGTGCCCTGAAGGCCAACCACCAGCCCATATCCGCTCACCAATGCGGGATCGACGTTTCGGAAGCTGGATTCAGCCCCGACCGTTCCACGCAAAGGCGGCGCGACATCGCGCACCACCGGTGTCACGGTGCGAGGCTTTGGCTTTTCGCCAGACTCGCAGCCGCAAAGAAGCCACCCAATCAAACCGACGGCGAGAATGCCATTCCTCATCGCTTCAGCGACCTCCAAATCACAAATCACTTGCAAAGGACGCCCCGACGCGCGGAGCATTCCCGTCATTTCCGCGTCCCACACCAATCCCGCGGCGGCAGACTGTACGAAATCCCCCGGGCGCTTCGTTGCAAAAGAAACCTCGCCAGCCACCGAAGCGATCAAATACCGCATTCGCACCGCCCGGAATTCACGCGGCATACCCGAACAAAATTCGGCTGTCGGTTGCTGTCGGATGGTTGCGTCACCCGACAGTCGTTTGCGGCAGCGGTCGGATCGTGTCGGATGCGATTGTGGATAACTCAGGCATGAAGATTTCGTGAGGCGCGCAAACGCTGAAAAACACGATTCTTGCGCCTTCCCGACAGTTTTCACACAATCGATACACACTATTTTGGGCCCTCAGACCCTTGCAGCCACGATCTGTAGTGGTATGCTCTGGGTCCTTCGACAGCAGGTTCGAGCGGGTTGTGGACGTTCGGGTCGAAGGCCCTTCGGTGGTCTTGCCGCCGCAGGTGGTTCAGGCGTGGCGCTTCAATCAGCCCGATTTGTCTTGCCCCAGCAGTATCTGGCGGCCGGATTGTGCATCGAATTGTCTGGAGTATGTTCAGTGTCTGTTCTGTCTGACCGCCAAATCCGCAAGCTCGTCAAGATCGAGCCGTTCGAAGACGCGAAAAAGCGCCCGGGTCGCATCTCGTACGGAGTTTCAAGTTACGGCTACGACGTCCGCGTCGGAACTCACTTCAAGATCTTCACGCCCGCCACGCACTCGGGCGACATCGCCGTCGTCGATCCCAAGTCGTTCAGCGACGACATGATGATCGAAGTCGACGTCGCCAATCGCCCGGCCGACAAGCAGTACGTCATCATCCCGCCCAACTCGTTCGCGCTCTGCGAAACCGTCGAATACCTCGACATCCCGCGCGACGTCCTCGCGATCTGCGTCGGCAAGAGCACCTACGCCCGCTGCGGCCTCATCGTGAACGTCACCCCGCTCGAACCCGAATGGCGCGGCAAGGTCACGCTCGAAATCAGCAACACGACTCCCCTCCCGGCTCGCGTCTACGCGAACGAGGGAATCGCGCAATTGATTTTCCTCCAGGCCGACGACGTGTGCGAGAAGTCGTACGCGGACAAAGCAGGAAAGTACCAGGATCAAGGTGGATTGACTTTGCCCAAGGTGGATTAGGAAAGCTCGATATGCATTCGGCTTACATCGATTATCCAAACGACTGGAAACTGACGACGCCGTTCCGGCGTGCTGCGGTTTGTGCGCTCATTGGTGGCCCGGCAATGTTCAATCTGATTCCAAGTCGTCGTTCCGATGACCTTGACACTCCAGAGCCGGAGATTGCTGTGCTAAACGAAATCACCACCGTGAGACACACTGCTACGGAGTCGTCCTTTGTGATCAAGGCTTTTGGCCCCGCGTCATTCTCTCGTAATTGATTTCAAACCGCTCTCTTTTCGGGATTTCAGTCAATGAAAATTGCCCGCAAGTTCACCACGTCCAACTCCGATCCCTTCGCATCCGTCAAGTGGGTGAAGCGATCGTCGAAAATTTCCAACCCCGATGGCTCGATCGTCTTTGAAATGAAAGACGCCGAAGTTCCGGAGAGTTGGTCGCAGCTTGCGACGGACATCATGGTTTCGAAATACTTCCGCAAGGCCGGCGTGCCGGTAGAAGGCGGCGGCACTGGACCCGAGAAGTCCGCTCGCCAAGTCATTCACCGCCTCGCCGGTTGCTGGCGTTTCTGGGGCGAGAAGCACGGTTACTTTGACTCGGCTTCGGACGCGCAGGCGTTCTACGACGAACTCGCGTACATGATGGTGCACCAGATCTGCGCGCCCAACAGCCCGCAGTGGTTCAACACCGGCCTCAATTTCGCCTACGGGATCAGCGGACCGGCCCAAGGCCACCTCATCGCCGACCCCAAGACCGGCGCCGTCTCGCTCGCGACCGATGCGTACACGCATCCGCAGCCGCACGCCTGCTTCATTCAGAGTGTGGATGATGATCTCGTCGGTGAAGGCGGCATCATGGACCTCTGGGTCCGCGAAGCCCGCCTCTTCAAGTACGGCAGTGGCACCGGCACCAACTTCAGCTCGCTCCGTGGCGAAGGCGAAAAGCTCAGCGGAGGCGGCAAGTCCAGCGGCCTGATGTCCTGGCTCCGCATCGGCGATCGTGCTGCGAGCGCGGTCAAGAGTGGCGGCACGACCCGCCGCGCAGCCAAGATGGTCTGCCTCGACATGGATCACCCCGATATCGAGACCTTCATTAACTGGAAGGTCCGCGAGGAGATCAAGGTCGCGGCCCTCGTCGAAGGCATGAAGGTCCTCAAGAAGGGCAGCCCCGAAATCGCCGAGACCAGCGAGCGCCTCAAGCTCAAGCTCGACTACGACTTCAACGGCGAGGCCTACTACACCGTCAGCGGCCAGAACAGCAACAACTCCGTCCGCATCCCCGATGCGTTCTTCGATGCCCTTGATACGGATGGCGACTGGAGCACCACCTGGCGCGTGAACGGAAAGGTCGCCCGCACCTTCAAGGCCAGCAACCTCTGGGAGCAGATCGGTTTCGCGGCATGGCGCTGCGCCGACCCGGGCGTGCAGTTCGATGGAACCATCAACGCCTGGCACACCTGCCCGAGCGCTGGCCGCATCAACGCGAGCAACCCGTGCTCCGAGTACATGTTCCTCGACAACACGGCCTGCAACCTCGCGTCGCTGAACGTGCTGAAGTTCTACGACTCCGAAACCCGCAAGTTTGATGTCGAGCGTTACGAGCACGCGACGGATCTCTGGACGATGGTCCTCGAGATCAGCGTGCTCATGGCCGCATTCCCAAGCAAGCCCATCGCCGAACTCTCTTGGAAGTACCGCACGCTCGGCTTGGGCTACGCCAATCTCGGCGCGATGCTCATGCAGGCGGGCATTCCCTACGACAGCGAAGAGGCTCGCGCCATGTGCGCCACGCTCTCGTCGATCCTCACTGGCCGCTCATATCGCATGAGCGCGCTCATGGCCGCCGAGCACGGCCCATTCCCCGGTTACGGCCCCGACAAGAACAACATGCTGCGGGTCATCCGCAATCACCGTCTCGCGGCATACGGCGAAGCCCGCAATAGCGACTCCTACGAAAGCCTCCGCATCCGCCCGGTTCCGATCGATCACAAGCTCTTCAAGTCGGGCAAGATCAAGATCGCCAACGCCGAAGCGATCCTCGATCGCGCTGTCGTCGCCTGGGATGATGCACTCACCGAAGGCACGCGTTACGGCTACCGCAATGCACAGACCACAGTCATCGCGCCCACCGGAACGATCGGTCTGCTGATGGATTGCGATACCACCGGCGTCGAGCCCGACTTCGCGCTCGTCAAGTTCAAGAAACTCGCTGGCGGCGGCTACTTCAAGATCGCGAACGAATCCGTGCGTCCCGCGCTGGTCGCGCTTGGCTATAGCGAGAAGCACGTCCAGGACATCATGGAGTATCTGCTCGGCACGCTTAGCCTCGAAGTGCCGGTGCCCGCCGACATCAAGGGCGTCAAGACCAACATGACGCTCGCGGCATTCCTCAAGAGCAAGGGCCTCAGCGAATCCGAACTCGAAGGGATCACCAAGAGTCTGCCCGGTGTCTTCGAACTCGGCTTTGCATTCGGCGCCTGGTGCGTGAAACCCGAAACGCTCACGCTGCTCGGTATCGATGCAGCCCGCGCTCAAGCCGATTTCTCGTTCAGCCTGCTCAAGACCCTGGGCCTGAGCGACCTGCAAATCGAGGGCCTCAATCGCGCGATCTGCGGCACACAAACCGTCGAAGGCGCCCCGCACCTCAAGGCCGAGCACCTGCCCGTGTTCGACTGCGCCAACAAGTGCGGTCGGCACGGCCAGCGCTTCATCGCTGCGGAAGGTCACATCCGCATGATGGCCGCGGCACAGCCGTTCATCAGCGGAGCGATCAGCAAGACCATCAATCTGCCGACGGACGCGACGGTCGACGATATCAAGTCGTGCTACCGCCTCTCGTGGGAACTGGGCTTGAAGGCCAACGCGCTTTATCGCGATGGTTGCAAGCTAAGCCAGCCCCTCAGCTCGACCGCCGATGAGGCCAAGAGCGAAATGAAGAAGGACGACGAGAAGAAGGAAGAAGCCGCGATCATCGCCGGCGAAGAGGAAGATGCGGTCGAGATCGCCGAGGCCCGCGCCGAAGTAGCGGGGGATGTCGCCCGCATGGCGAGCGCCGTTCAAGTCGGCAACGAGCGCGTGGTGGTCGAGACGCAGGTGCAGATCGTGCATCGCCCCATGCGTCGTCGCCTTCCCGACACGCGTCCAAGCCTGACCCACAAGTTCAACGTCGCCGGGCACGAGGGATATCTCTCGGTCGGCCTCTATGAAGATGGTCGCCCGGGCGAGCTCTTCATCACCATGAGTAAGGAAGGCTCGACCATCGGCGGCCTGATGGACTCGCTGGGCACGGCTGTCTCGGTTGCTCTCCAATATGGAGTGCCCGTGGAGAGCCTGGTGAACAAGTTCAGCCACCAGCGCTTCGAGCCCGCGGGCATGACCGAGAATCGCGATATTCCGTTCGCGAAGAGCCTGGTCGACTACATCTTCCGCTGGCTCGGCATGCAATTCATTCCCGGCTATCGCGAAGCCCACGCCCCCAAGCGCGAACCCGAAATCGCGACGCCCGTTGCGAATGAGATGCGCATGTCGCTCGAGCACGATGCTCCGTCATCGCCCCGCGATCCGGCCCCGGGTCGCCTCACGGTCGATTCGCCTCGCTCGGTGCAGGCCTTCGCCGAGTCGTTCACGAAGGCGGGAACGGCCGTCGGAACGGTGAAGGCTCAAGCCAGCCCCATCGCCCAAACCGTCACAAGTGTCGCAACGTCCGCGCTGTCCGCTGCCATGGAAAGCCTTGGCGACGCACCCGCATGCGACGGCTGCGGCACGATCACGGTTCGCAGCGGCACCTGCTACAAGTGCCTCAACTGCGGGGCGAGCATGGGCTGCAGCTGATTCGGTTTCTTGAAGGCGCGCATGCGTCTTCGCAGAGGCCCGCGGCGAGCACAAGCACGCCCCGGGAGAATGCTCCGGTTGTTCGCCGCGAATGATCGGAGCCAGAGTTCGGTCACGCCTCATCCGGCAGTGGGAGGGAACCCTGCCGAGGCAGGCGGCACGGAAGAGCCGCCGGCCACATCGGAACTTTTCGATTCATGACGACGCATGGGCTCCGGCGCGGCCGGAGTCCGGGCAAGCCGAACGGAATTTCGGAGCGGGACCCTGAGCCCCGACCTGCCCGCGTCATGGATGGATCGAAAACGGAGCGTGACCGATTCTGGGTGAACTTGGCGTTTCTCGGACCTAGGACCGAAGAGCCGCCGCGGACCTCTGCGAAGACGCAATGCTCTCCCTTGCCAATAACGCGTAAGTACCTGACACGGCCCGTCTATAAAGCCGTTTTCACGCGAAAAAAACTGGCAATTCCGGCGACTCCACCTTGCAAAAGTGCAGGTTCTGGTGACAATAGGGTCCGGAGGTCGGTCCTCATCCACCCGCGTGTTGTTTCCGCATTTGGCGGGGGAGGATGGTTGAGGGCCCTAGAGAGAGAGGAATTGTTCAGTGCGCACATTTCAAGCGATCGCTCTTGGTACGTTGGGCATGGTTGCCGCCGCAGGTTCTGCTGTGGCCGGCCCGCTCGTGACGTTTACGTACACGAACCTCAACGGCGTCTACGCCGACAACGGCAACGGAACAGGTAACTTCGGTGCATTCGCCGTCAACGGCGGCGGCCTCAGCACCGATGGCTCGGTTTCACGCGTGGTCGGCCCCGGCGCTGGCACTGCCGTGTTCAATCCCGGCTTTTTCGGCACTTCTGCGGCCAATTTTGTGCTGAATCTATCTGTATTCAATAAGAACAACATGCTCGGGACGGCCCAGGGCGCAGGCCATTTCACGATTACGGATGTGCAGGGTAATCGCCTCGAAGGCGATCTTGCCGGGGATTGGATCAACTTCGGCGGCGCGACCTTCTTCAACGGCGCGATTTCCAACAGCTTCTTCGTTCCGATCGTGAACGGCCTGTTCGTTGGAAATTCCGGCGTTTTCGCCACCAACGTTCCCGGGCAGCCCCTTGATGGCTCGCTTGTGCAGCTCTTCCTTGATTCGCCGGGCGGATTCTTCAACTCGAGCTTCAACCAGGTTTCGACCGGCGTCGCCGGGCAATTGGTCCCGACTCCGGCCTCGATGGCCCTCTTGGGTCTCGGTGGTCTGATCGCTGGTCGGCGTCGTCGCTAAGTCTTGAAGTCAACAAACACTCGAACAGAGGCCGACCGCAAGGTCGGCCTTGTTCGTTTTGACCTAAGTAACCGTCTAACGCAGGTCCGGTAAGCCCGCAATCAATGCGCGTCGGACTGATTTTCTCAAGCTTCAGCAACTTTTCGTTCCACTTGCCTTGCCGTTCTTGAGGCCTGGTGCATGTTTGACACGTGGGAGAGTCCCGGGCTGTTGGTCGCGTTAGTTGGCGACCAAACGGGTCTCTTGGGTGTCCTGCAACGGACCAGTCATAGAGGTGGCTGTCCACCAAGAGGATGGGAGAGGAGCAGTGGTGAAGACCTTGAATAAGACGAAGCTTGCTGTTGCGGCTGGTATGGCGATGGGGCTCACGAGCCTTGCGTCCGCTGGTCCGCTTGTGACCTTTACATACACGAACCTGGCTGGCCAGTACGCCTACAACGTTGGGAACGACACGGGCGTGTTCCACGCCAGCGCTGTTTCGAACGGCGCGCTCCAGACTGACGGCAGCGTCAGCCTGGTTCCCGGCCTCGGCGCTGGTACCGCGGTGTTTGATCCCGGCTTCACGAGCCGCACATTCGCCAGCTTCGATATTGACATCAACTTCTTTGCCCGCGTGGGCAACATGGCCTCGGGCAATGGCTCGTTCACGGCCAAGGATGTCTTCGGCAACGTCCTCACCGGCCAGCTGGCTGGTGACTGGGTGATGTTCGGAGGCGCCGTGTTCTTCAACGGTGCGATTCGCAATGCGGTTCTGATTCCGCAGGGCACCGCTCCGATGGCCTTCACCGGCGAGCACGGATCCTGGGGTATGGGCGTGCCGATGGCGCTTCAGCCGCTCGATGGCTCGATCGTTCAGATTCATCTCTCTGAGCCCGTCAACTCCAACATGAACGCGGACTTCCGCGAGATCTCTGTTGGTGTGGCCGGCCAGTTGATTCCGACGCCCGCGTCGATGGCGCTGATGGGATTCGGTGGCTTGATCGCCGCCCGCCGCCGCCGCTAAGTTCTGCCGAGTCAGGGAAGAGAAAATGTTGCAAGGCCCGCTTCGGCGGGCCTTGTGGCTTTTTTGAGTTTGCCAAGTGTTGCAACCGCGACGCGCGTTGCATCAAGTGACCGATAGCCGCGTGCTGCTCGCGCGGCGAATAGCGCAGGTTGGAAGCTCAATCACGATTGGAGTGAAAGAGGTCAGCCTTGATGAGGTGGAACGCCAGTCGCGTCGCCCGCGATTCCCATGCGCATGGCCGTGTCGGCCTGGACGTTCTGCATCCGGTAATAGTCCATCACGCCCATCTTGCCCATGCGGAGAGCTTCGGCGAGGGCCTTGGGGACTTCGGCCTGGGCCAGGGTGACGATGGCCTGATTTTCCTGGATTTTGGCCTTGTTTTCCTGCTCCAAAGCCATCGCGAGGGCTCGGCGTTTTTCGGCCTCGGCCTGGAAGCGGGACTTGTCGGCTTGAGCCTGATCGCCTTGGAGTTTCGCACCGATGTTCTCGCCGACGTCGATGTCGGCAATGTCGATCGAGAGGATTTCGAAGGCGGTTCCGGCGTCAAGGCCCGAGCGCATGACGGTTTTGGAGATTTCGTCGGGGTTCTCGAGCACGGCTTTGTGGTCTGCCGCGGAACCGATGGTGGAAACGATACCTTGGCCGACGCGAGCGATGATGGTTTCCTCGGTTGCGCCGCCGACCAGACGGGAGATGTTGGTGCGAACTGTGACGCGGGCTTTGCACTTAAGCTGAATGCCGTCCTTTGCGACGGCGTCGATCGTCGCGCGGGGGCCGTTCTGGGCTGGGCAGTCGATGACCTTGGGATTCACGCTGGTCTGCACGGCGTCGACGATGTCGCGGCCGGCAAGATCGATCGCTGTTGCGACGTCCCAGGTGAGCGGAATCTTGGCTTTTTGGGCTGAAACCAGGGCATTAATGACGTGCGGCACGCGTCCGCCGGCGAGATAGTGGGTTTCGAGCGCGTTGGTCGGGATGTCCATGCCCGCCTTCACAGCGCGGATTCGGCTGTAAACGATCGTTCGGACATCAACCTTTCGGAAGCGCATCGCGACCATATCGAAGATGCCGACGCTGGCGTTGCTGAGCAGAGCCTGGAACCAGAGCGAGGCGAACTGAAAGAAGATCGCGATAAAGATGATGATGAAGACGGCGCCGACAATGCCGAGGCCGTACCAGATCGGTTGAGGAATCTGCATGCATGAAGCTCCGCGAGTGCCGCCCCGGCTTGGTCCGGGTGCGTCGTTGCGAGTATAGAGAAGCGGATGGGGAGGTGGGGAGGTGAAGAGGTGAGGAGGAGGCGGAGCGGTTTTACTTGCCTGCGTCTTCGGCAACATCGAAGGGCTTGTCGTGCAGTTTGTTCAGGCGGCGGATCTCGGGAATGAGCCAGGCGACTCCCGCGACAACGAGAATGGTGCCGATGCCGCCACTGACGACACTGAAGACCGGGCCAAAGAACTTGGCGACGAGGCCGGACTCGAACGAGCCGAGTTCGTTTGAGCACTCGATGAAGACGCTGTTGACGGCAGAGACTCGACCTCGCAAGTGGCGGGGGGTGCGGAGCTGGACGAGGACATGGCGGACGACGACTGAGACGCTGTCGAGTGCGCCGAGGGTGATGAGCATGGCCATCGAGAGCCAGAAACTGGTGGACAGGCCGAAGACGATGGTGCAGACGCCAAAGCCGGCGATCGAAAGGAGCATCGCGGGGCCGGCACGCCGAATCAGCGGGAACCACGCGAGGTAGAGGGCCATCGCGCCAGCGCCGATGTACGGCGCGGATTTGAGCCAGCCCAGGCCGACGGGGCCAACGTGCAGAATCTCGCTTGCGTAAATCGGGAGCAGGCCGGTCGCGCCGCCAAGGAGCACGGCGAAGAGATCGAGCGTGATTGCGGCGAAGATGGTGCGCTCGCGCCAGAGGTGGCTAAGTCCGTCGAGCATTCCGGCGAAGGACATTTTGCCTCGGCCAGCGGTGTGGTGCGCGATGGGCTTGAGGCCGAGGGTGGTGATGGCGAAGATGCCGCAGAGGAGCGCGGAGATGGCATAAACGGGCCAGGCGTGATTGAACTTAGCGATGATGAGCCCGCCGAGCAGAGGGCCGGCGACGGCGGCGATCTGGAACATGCTGCTGTTCCACGTGATGGCGTTGGTGAAGATGTGTTCCGGCACGAGATCAGGAAGCAGGCTGGAGCGAGTGGGCCCGTTGAAGGAACGCACGCAGCCGGAGAGCGTGATCAAAAGGAACATCAGCCAGAGCGGGGCGACGGACCAGGACGCGAACGCGAGGAGCGCGGCCATGAGCGCGAAGCCGGACTGGGTGATGAGCAGGACGCGCTTGCGATCGAACGAGTCAATCACGTAACCGGCGGGAAGCGCCATTGCGACGACGGGGAGTGCGCGGGCGAGGCCGATGAAACCGAGCGCGAGTGCTGCGCCCTTTTGACCGAAGAATCCTTCTGCTTTGGCACGCTCGTAGATTTCCCACGCGAGGGCCATTCCCATCATCTGAAGGCCGGTGGCGGACGTGACAAACCCGGCGGCAAAGAGCCGGTAGTTTGCAAGCCGCAGCGCGGCATACGGATCGTGTTTCGTGGGTGGGTGGTTGGGAGTAGACATGAGGAGCGCGCGTGAGCGATCCTATGGGTGAGTGGGAAGGGGGGTTGCGGAGAGGGGCCGCAAAGCGGGGGATTCAATTCCGGATCGAATCGGTGCGGGCGCTCGAGCATGCGGGGCGCCGGGTGATTCCGGCTCTGGGTGTTCGCGGGGGCAAGGTGAGTCAGCCGATTCAAGTGTCGTGTCAGATGTCAGGTGCGGTCGGGCATCGGGGATGAGTCGATGTGTTGCAGCAAATTCTTCACCAAGTACGCTAAATGGGGTGGCGCGGGCGCGGTTCTTATTTTCGCGGCGACTTTGGTTACGAGCTGCTTTCGATGCTTTGGGTGGTGGGCGACGGATAGCGTCATGATCGCGGTGGACGCTGGGCAATTGCAGGTGTTCTTTGAGCCGGGCGATAATGATTTTGGGAGCGAGTTCTGGAAGAGCTCACACTCTTTCGAGCACACGTGGCAGTTTTCCTGGGAGTCTTCGCTCAGTGAAGACGGCACCCGCACCGAGTACTTTCTTTGCATGCCGATATGGCCCCTCCTGGCAAGCGCGATCGCGATGTTCTTTGTGGCGACACAATTTGACACGCTGGCTCGCCGGGTTCGGTGCAACCTCTGTCCCAAGTGCGGCTACGAATTAGCCGGCCTAGGAAATGCAGCGGATTGCCCGGAGTGTGGGTGTGCACGACGGACTTGCGTGACAACTGCGGAAAAACGCTGAGAGTGTTTTCTCTGTATTCGGTTTTCAAAGAAAGGCGTGAGCAGGGTCAATCAGAAGACGAGCGGAGCGAGGGTGAATGAGCGGGCCCGCGGGTGCGAGGCGGAGAGGCGTCGACGCGTGGGATTGGGCTGGCGGGGTCTGCTGCTCTATCTGGGTGATGCGGCGAGAGGCTTTTCCGGAGCGCGGCACTCGCGGGCACGGGCGCCATTAACACGCGGGATTGGTTGATGCGGGAACTCGTGGGAGCGCCGGGAACCGTGCGAGATTTTCTGGCGCGCGCCCTCGGATTGCGGAGTGAGCGGTTTTTCGAGCCGCGGGATTTGCGAGGGGTTGGTCGAGTATTTGGGCTGGCCTCTTCGATTGAACACGGTGCGTGTGATGAAATGCCGGTGGTGTCGGCGTTGTTGAGGTCGGCGCTGGTTTGACTGGAATTTTCAACTTCGGCACCGTCTTGCGTTCTTGAGATTGTGTTGCCATTCCGTTCACTCCCTTCCCCAACCCCTTCCTGCGAATCTTCAAAGTGGGAAGGGGCTTCGGAGTGGCGGCGCAGGGACTTGGGCGCGGCTTCTGTGGTGAGGCGCTGGAGGAAGCGGGCGGCTTTGAGCATGGTTTCGTTGGCGCGGTGGAGATCGGAACCGAAGGCGGCGTCGATGGTTGGTTTTTGGGGGCGGAGTTTGTGGGCGTTGATGATGTTGGCCGCGGATTGCGCGGCGACGGGGAGCGTGAGGCGGCCGATGAAGCGGGCGCGGTTCATCGCGGTGGTCTGCATCAGATCGAGACGCTCGGCGACGTCGGGGCGTGCCATCCAGAGGGAGAGGGCCTCGAGAGAGATTTCGTGCGCGGCGCAGAGCTCTTCGAGAGAAGTTCTGGGATCGGCGAGCTCGCAGATGAGGTCGGTTTCGTGGAGGGGATTGACCTTGTCCACGGGCGCGGCGGTGCGCGGATTGCGGGCGGGCTTTACGGGG
>Ga0268266_10002177_pt1 | contig 21451 bp, 17 predicted proteins | sample KBSS13metaG_FD_190356 | JGI IMG/M metagenome (GOLD analysis project Ga0268266, IMG submission 190356) | Switchgrass rhizosphere microbial communities from Kellogg Biological Station, Michigan, USA - KBS S1-3 metaG (SPAdes) (version 2) | ecosystem: Host-associated > Plants > Roots > Rhizosphere... | reverse complement strand
CGATTATCTGTTCCTCGGAAAATCGGCTCTTCCTCATTCGTCTGCTCCTTCGTTGGGGCAGACTCTACATCAGATCGAGGGAGACAGAGGGGGGCAGGTCAATGCCAGGAAGCTTGTGGATTCCGTCTTTGCGGTGATTGCGGAAGCAGCAGTCCAGGGGGATGAAGTTACAATCAACGGCTTCGGCAAGTTCAAGGTCAAGGAATCGGCTGAACGTGATGGCCGCAACCCGGCGACCGGCGAGGCGATCAAGATCGCTGCCAGCAAGAAGCTTTCCTTCGGCGCCGCCAAAGCGATCAAGGACAAGTTGAACGGTTAATTGACTGAGCAAATCATAACGGGCGACGCTCAGGCGTCGCCCGTTATGTAAAGCGCCCGGATGTATCCTGTGCCAAGCTTGAACCTGGAGACGGTTGAGGAGCGGGCAATCCGGCGCTGGTCTCCAAGGCACTACTCGACCAGAGTGGGCAGATGGCTGCCAATCGCTTGCAGGATGGCCGTACTTATTGGGCAAGCGCTGCAGTTTTCTCGCCTTCAGATCTGTCAGTGCGAGCGAACCGATCAGGTTTCGGTATGTCCCCGTTTAGCGATCGAATCCGCCAATATGGCGGCGAGCGATTCCTCTGCTCGAATTCGTGCCGCGCTGTCCTTGCTGGCAAAGTCGTGCCGGAGCCACTCTGGCACGCGGGTCAATATATTGAAAATCGCGCTTTTCGTCGCCGTATCCATGGTGCGGCTATGGCTGTTTTCTGGGGATGTCGCAATCTAAAGCAACAGTCGGCTGATAGTAAGCGCATTTGAAAATTGCCGTTCTGGAACGGCCTAGGCTAACTTGCCGCATGCACCCAGCCGACGATGCGCCGCGAATCCATTGCGCCCGATATTCGCTTGATTTCCCGTCCGCCCCTGAACAGCGCCATGGTCGGAATCGACTGGATGCGGTGTGACGCGCCCAGGGCCTGCTGCGCCTCGGTATCGACCTTCAACACCCGCACTCCCGGCTCGAGCGCCTGGGCCGCCTGTGCAAAGGCCGGAGCCATCGCCCGACACGGCCCGCACCATGGCGCCCAGAAATCGACCAGCACCGGCAGCGTGCCCTTGCCGACATGGGCGGCAAACGCGGCACCATCCACGTCGAGCGGTTGGCCCAGGAACAGCGGCTGGTGGCATTTGCCACAGTTCGGATGCTGACCGAGCCGTTCGACCGGCACGCGATTGCCAGCAAGGCAATGCGGACAGATCACGATCTCGCCGGACATCAATGCTCTCCTTCAGTCCTTCGCTGCGTCCGCAAACTGGTCATATGCCTCCACCGCCTGTGCCGCATACATCAGGCTGGGGCCGGCTCCCATGTAGAGCGCCATGCCCATCACTTCCATGACCTCTTCCCGCGTGGCGCCGTGCTTGACGGCGGCCTGTGCATGGAAGGCGACGCAGCCGTCGCAGCGGATGGCGACGGCAATCGCCAGCGCGATCAGTTCCTTGGTCTTGGTATCCAGCACGCCGGGGCCGGTGGCGGCGGCGGCCATGGCGGAGAATGCCTTCATCACCTCCGGCGTGCCCAAGCGGACTTCCTTGATCGCGCCGGTCAGTTCCTTCGCCATCTGCGGCCAGTCGTGGTTCATGGTTTCGGCTCCTGTGGTTGGATGTTGCCGGCCAGCGCGTTGACTTGCCATGCGACGACCAGCCGGCGGCTTTCGGCCTCGATCTGGGTGGCTTCGGCGGCCATCGCCTCGCGCTCGGCGTCGAGCACCTGCAGCGTGGTCTTCGCACCAACGCTGGCCTCCAGCTTGGTGCTGCGCAGTGCCTCGCGCGCGGCGACCACGCGCAGGTTGCTGGCTTCGACCATGCGCTGGGCCGCGCGGAATCCGGTCCAGGCATCGATCATCGCGCCGTCGATCGCCTGTCGCGCCTGTGCGGCGCGCGCTTCGCTGGCCGAAACCGCCGCGTCTGCCTCGCGCACTTTCGCACTCACCCGGCCGCCCGCGAACGGCGTCCACCGGCCGCGCACGCCGATGGTCACCGCGTCGGCCTTGTAGCCGGGGAAGAACTCGTCACGCATGCGGGTTGCCTCGGCAAACGCGCCGATGGTCGGCATGCCTTCCGCCTTGGCTGCCCGCACCCCGGCGCGCGCCATCGCCACCCCGTCTTCCGCCTGCTTGAGTGCAGGATTGGCAGCGTGGGCGCGGCCGGTTGCCTCGTCCAGCGAAGCGGGCAGCACCGGCGGTGACGGCAACGGGGCGAGTTCGCCGGGCGCTGCCCCGGTCAGGCGCTGGTAGTGCGCTTCGGCAGATGCCAGCCGCGCATCGGCCATCGCCGACGCGGCATCTCCCTCGGCCTTGCGCGCCCTGGCGGCGGCAAGTTCGGAGGCGGGGATCTCGCCAACTTGGAAGCGCAACTGCGCCTGGTGGACGACGAGTTCGAGCTCTTCCGCCAGATGCCGGGTCTGGCCTAGCAGCCGCCGGGCACCGATCACGTCCGCATAGGCCGCAACCGCCTCGACAGTCACGTTCAGCCGGGTCGCTTCCGCGCCGGCCTTGGCCATGGCGAGGCCACCGCCGGCGCCGGCCATGGCCGCTTCCACACGCCCGCCGGTCCACAGCGGCATCTCGCCTGATGCGCGCAGCGACAACGGCGTCGTTCCCGCCGCGGTGAAGCCAAAGAAGCCGCCGTTGTCGATCCGTCCGGCGCCATAGGAGCCTTCCAACGTCATCGCCGGATTGCGCTCCGCCCGCGCCCCGTCGAGCCGTGCCTGCGCCCCGTCCTCCCCGGCCCGCGCTTCAGCCACCGCTGGAGCATGGACCAACGCCGCCGCAATCGTGGCTTGCAGATCCTGAGCCTGCGCCGGGACGGCGGCGAGGCCGAGCAAGAACAGGGAGAAGGGGTAACGCACGGCCGCAGACCTTACTTGAACGCGCACCCGGCCTTCACGCCCAGCGCCTTGAACACGGTCGCGGCCGGGCAGAAACCGGTGAAGCTCGCCTGGATCATGTTGAGCCCGGCGAACACGGTGAGCGCCAGCCACCACGGGCTGACGAAATGGGCGAGCAGCACGCTGGCCAGGACCACACATCCGGCAAAGCGCAGAACAGCAGCATCGAGAGTCATCATGCAGCTCCTTTCGTGGTTTGCTTGAGTTTGGCGATGCCCAGCAGGCGCAGCGCCAGCTTCTCGTAGACCGGTTCGCTGGTGCCCTTGCGCACCTTGCGCAGGAAGTATTTCTCGAAGCCGATCTTGGCGAGGTGCACCCATTTGCCGTGGCTGGACCAGTTGAGGTTGCGCGGCGGGATTTGCGGCTGGGCGACGAAGGCGACGCCGCCATCGCCGAAGTCGGCCAGGCAGACGGCGTTCCAGGTGGCGACATCCTCCGGCTCGCGGCCTTCGAGTTCGGCCTTGAGGTTGTGTGCCACGGCGGTGACCATCGATTCGATCATGAACCCGGTCTTGGGCACACCCACCGGCACCGGCGTCGGTCCGACCGGCGGGATCGCCACGCAGACGCCGAGCGAATAAACGTTGCGGAAGTTGGGATTGCGTTGGTGCTTGTCGACCAGGATGAAGCCGCGCGGATTGGTCAGCCCCTCGATCCCGAAAACAGCAGAAATGCCCCGGAACGCCGGCAGGATCATCGAGAAGCCGAACGGCAGGTCGTGCGTCTTGGCGACCGAGCCATCGGGCGCCACTTCCTCGACATGCATCGTGCCGGCCTCGACCTGTGCGATGCGGGCATTCGTCACCCATTTGATGTGGCGCTCGCGCATCTGGCTTTCGAGCAGGCCCTTGGTGTCGCCCACGCCATCAAGACCGAGGTGCCCGATGTAGGGCTCGGCGGTGACGAAAGTCATCGGCACCTGGTCGCGCAGCTTGCGCCGCCGCAACTCGGTGTCGAGGATCAAGGCGAATTCGTAGGCAGGACCATAGCACGAGGCGCCCTGTGCGGCGCCGACGACGATCGGCCTGGGGTCCTTGCAGAATGCGTCGAACGCATCGGCGGCGCGGGCGGCGTGATCGGTGCGGCAGATCGACTGGGTGAAGCCCTCGGGGCCTAGGCCGGCTATCTCGTCGAAGGCGAGGTCGGGACCGGTGGCGATCACCAGGTAGTCGTAGTCGAGCGACTGGCCATCGTTCAGTTCCACTCGGTTCTCGGCCGGATGCACCCGCCTGGCACCGACGGCGGTAAAGCCGATGCCCTTCTTCGCCATGACCGGGGGCAGGTGCACCCGGATCGCGTCTGGCTCGCGCCAGCGCACCGCCACCCAAGGGTTGCTCGGAATGAACCAGTAGTCCTCGCTGTCGTTCACCACCGTCACGTCGGCGAGCCCACGAGTCGCATCGCGGATTTCGTAAGCGGCGATTGTGCCGCCGAGACCTGCGCCGAGCACGATAATCCGCGCCATTGCCATTGTCCTGTCTCCCTGTGACTGGCCTTGCCCGATCAGCCTGCGAGCAGCGCAGCACCGTAAAATCGTGATTGACGTATATGCATGATATAGGATATTAGCAATACGTAATGTTAGTGCCGTGATCGGCTGACGACAAGGGAACCGCAATCATGTTCGGACTGGGCAGGTCGAAGCATCAGGAGATTGGCGCCGCAGAATTGGCGGAGCTGCTGCGCGCCAATGCGGCCCTCGTGATCGATGTGCGTGAGGCCGACGAGTTCGCCGACGGTCACATTCCCGGCGCGGTGAACATGCCGCTGTCCACCTTCCAGCCGACCAAGCTGCCCGATCCGGGGGACAAGCGGCTGGTGCTGACCTGCCTCGGCGGCAAGCGCTCGGCCATGGCGCTCGACAAGTGCAGCGTCGTTGAGGCCCCAGCCTACACCGATCTGGCCGACACCCATCTGGCCGGCGGCTTTAACGCCTGGACTGCCGCTGGCCTGCCGGTCGAGCATTGATCCCGCTGCGGGAGGAGCAGTCGATGCGTGCACACTGGAATGCGGCCCTCATGGCTCTGGCCCTGGCTGGCTGCGGCAAGTCGCAAACCGCCGATCAGCCGGCCGCCGCGCCGAGCGGCCCGCGCATCGTCTTGCAGGCACAGGATTCACCGGACTGGCAGGACGTCAGCGCCGAGGTCACCACCGTCGACCAGGCGCAGGTCATGGCGAGGATGCCCGGTGTCCTGTCTGCGCTGACCGTCCGTGCCGGGGATACTGTGCGGCGCGGACAGATCATCGGCCGCGTTTCCGATTCCGCTGCCGGTGGCGCTGGTATGGCCACGGCCGCTTCGGCGCAGGCCGAGCTTGCTCAGGCCGAACTTGGTCGTGTGCGCTTCCTGACGCAGAACGGCGTCTATGCGAAAGCCCGACTGGAGCAGGCCGAAGCCGCCGCCCGCGCCGCCTCTGCTCAGGCCGGTGCCGCCGGTGCCGCCCAGACGATTGTAGCGCCGGCTGCGGGCCGAGTGCTGCGGGCCGATATTCCGCTGGGCTCCACTGTCGCGCCCGGCATGGTCGTTGCCGCAATCGCCTCCGGGCCGGTGGTGCTACGGCTGCAGATGCCGGAATCGCTTGCCGGGCAAGTCCACACCGGCTCGCGGGTCCGCGCCCAGATTGCTACTGGCGAGGCCACCGGCACGGTCACCAAGCTCTACCCGGCGATCACCGTCGGCCAGGTCATGGCGGATGTCGTCATCCCCGGCCTGGATTCCCGTTACATGGGGCGTCGGGTCGCGGCCCGGATCGAGGCCGGCAGCCGCAGGAAGCTGTTGGCGCTTCGCTCCACCCTCTCCACCCGCTACGGCATCGATTATGTCACCGTCCTGCAGAAGGACGGCAGCGCGATCACCGTGCCGGTGCAGACCGCGCCGGCCGACGATGCCGGCTCGGTCGAAATTCTCTCGGGCGTGTCGGCGGGCGATACCCTGATCGGCAGCGGCAAATGAACTTGGGCATCTCCGGGCGGCTGACCCGCGCCACCATTGCCTCGCCGCTGACCCCGCTGTTCCTGCTGGCGGCGATCATCGTCGGCCTGATCGCCACGATCACCATCCCGCGCGAGGAAGAACCCCAGATCCGCGTGCCGATGGTCGATATCCGCGTCGCGGCCCCCGGCCTCGCCGCGCCGGACGCCGTGGAGCTCGTGGCCAAGCCGCTCGAGACCATCGTCAAGAGCGTGGACCATGTCGAGCATGTCTACACCCAGGTGCACGACCACGGCGTGATGGTCACCGCGCGGTTCGAGGTCGGGACTGACCCCGATGCCGCCGCCATCCGCATCGACGAGACAATCAAGGCCAACATCGACCGCATCCCCGTCGGCATCCCGCCGCCGCAGGTGACGGTGCGCGGCATCAACGATGTCCCCATTGTGGTCCTGACGCTGACCCCGAAGACCGGGGCGCCGGGCGACTGGAACGACCGCAGCCTTTACCAGCTCGCCACCCGCTTGCGCACCGAAGTCGCCAAGGTTGATGACGTCGGCCTTACCTTCATCGCCGGCGGCCAGCGCGAAGTCATGCGCGTGGTGCCCGATCCAGCGCGGCTGGCGGCCTACAGCGTGCCGCTGGGCAACGTGATCGAGGCGATCGGGCAGGCCAACCGGGCATTCTCCGGCGGCCCGGTGCATGAGCAGGGCAAGGCGGCGATGCTGGTCGCCGGCCAGCCGCTGGGGCAGGGGGCGGACCTCGCCACTCTCACCGTCCGCTCCGCCACCGGCGCGCCGGTGCGCCTGTCTAATATCGCTCGTGTCGAAGAGGCTGCCTCGCAGGACCAGGCCCGCGCCTGGCGCTGGACGAAGGATGGCAAGGGCTGGCAGATTGCGCCCGCCGTCAGCCTCGCCATCGCCAAGCGCGCCGGCGCCAATGCTGTGACCGTCTCCGAAGGCGTTGTCCGCCGGGTGGAGAGCCTCAAGGGCAGCCTGGTCCCGGACAGCGTCACCGTCGCCGTCACCCGCAACTACGGCGAATCCGCGAACGACAAGGCCAACGAGCTGATTTTCCACCTGGCGCTGGCAACCGTCTCGATCGTCGTGCTGATCGGCTTCGCCATCGGCTGGCGGGAGGCTGCGGTCACCGCCATTGTCATCCCGACGACGATCATGCTGACCATGTTCGCCAGCCGCATCATGGGCTTCACCATCAACCGGGTCAGCCTGTTCGCGCTGATCTTCTCGATCGGTATCCTGGTGGACGACGCTATCGTGATGATCGAGAACATCGCCCGCCATTGGGGGATGCCAGATGTAGGAGAATCCAGCCGATCGCGCGCCCAGGCGGCGATCGACGCCGTGGCCGAGGTCGGTAACCCCACCGTCATCGCCACGCTGACCGTGGTTGCCGCGCTGCTGCCAATGTTGTTCGTCTCTGGCCTGATGGGCCCCTACATGGCGCCGATCCCGATCAACGCCTCGGCCGCGATGGTGTTCTCGTTCTTCGTCGCGGTCATCATCGCGCCATGGCTGATGATCCGCTTCGCCCGGAAGACCCTCTCGCACGGGCACGACGAGGCGCACGGCGGCAGGCTCGGCGCGCTCTATGCCCGCCATGCCGCCCGCGTGATCGCCACCAAAGCCAGCGCCCGGCGATTCCTCTGGGCGGTCGGCATCGCCACGTTGGTCGCCTGTTCGATGTTCTATTTCAAGGCGATCACGGTCAAATTGCTGCCGTTCGACAACAAGAGCGAGGTCCAGCTCGTGGTCGATATGCCGGCCGGCACCAGCCTTGAGGACACCTCCCGCGTGCTCGAACTCGCGGCCGCAAAAGCCCGCACCGTGCCGGAAGTCATGTCGATGGAGGCCTACGCCGGCACCGCCGCGCCGTTCAATTTCAATGGCCTGGTCCGCCATTACTTTCTGCGCAGCGCTCCCAACCAGGGCGACGTGATGGTCACGCTGCTTCCCAAGGGCGAGCGCAGCCGCGCCAGCCACGTCATCGCCGTCGACCTGCGTGAACGCCTGAAGTCGCTGCGGCTGCCGCCGGGCGGCTCGATCAAGGTGGTGGAAACCCCGCCCGGCCCGCCGGTGTTGGCAACGCTGCTCGCCGAAATCTACGGCCCGGACGAAGCCACCCGCCAGAAGACCGCGCTCGCCGTCGAGCAGGTGTTCAGGTCGGTGCCGTTCATCGTCGATACCGACAATTCGTTCGGCCTGCCCCATCCGACCCTGCGGCTGGTGCCGGATCGCCCCAAGCTCGACCAGTATGGCCTGTCGCAGCGACAGGTGCTGGACAGCATTGGCGCGCTCACCGGCAACCAGACCATCGGCTATATCCCGCGCGGCGCCGATCGCGATCCGCTGCCGATCGAACTCGGCCTCGACCAGTCACAACGGCAGTGGGCGGCCATCGCCGGCACGCCTGTCGCCGTGGCCAGCACGGGCCAGACCCTTCCGCTCGCCAGCCTGGTGACGCCGCGGATGGAACAGGGCGGGCAGGGCCTGTTCCGGCGCGACGGGCGCGGCGTTGCCATGGTCACCGCCGAACTCGCCGGCCGCTACGAAGCGCCGATCTACGGCATGCTCGAAGTCGATCGCGCCATCGATGCCTACGACTGGAAGGGCCATGGGCTGGTGAAACCAGACGTGATCCTTCACGGGCAGCCCGAGGATGAGAGCAAGCCCAGCCTGCTGTGGGATGGCGAGTGGGAGATCACCTGGGTCACCTTCCGCGACATGGGCGGCGCGTTCATGGTGGCGCTGCTCGGCATCTACGTGCTGGTCGTCGGCCAGTTCGGCTCGTTCAAGCTGCCACTGGTCATCCTGACGCCGGTGCCGCTGACGCTTGTCGGCATCGTCTTCGGCCATATCCTGTTCGGTGCGCCGTTCACTGCCACCAGCATGATCGGCTTCATCGCGCTTGCCGGCATCATCGTGCGCAACTCGATCCTGCTGGTCGATTTCATTCGCCACTTGCGCGCCGCCGACCCGGCAAAGGCGCTGCGGGACGTTCTGATCGAAGCCGGCCAGATCCGCGTCAAGCCGATCGCGCTCACTGCTGCGGCCGCGATGATCGGCGCCGCCGTCATCCTCACCGACCCGATCTTCCAGGGCCTCGCCATCTCGCTGCTGTTCGGCCTCGCTTCGTCGACATTGCTGACCGTGCTGGTGATTCCAGCCATTTACGTGGTCTTGCGTGGTGAAGATGAGCCGCTATCTGGAAAGGCGACATGAAACCGACCGATCTCTCCGAACTCAAGGCCAACGCCACCGCCATGGCCGGTCGCCTCAGGATCATGAGCCACCCCGAACGCCTGCTGATGCTGTGCCGGATGGATGAGGGCGAGGTCTCTGTCACCGAACTGGTCGCGTTGACCGGGCTCAGCCAAAGCTCGGTCTCGCAACACCTGGCGATGCTGCGCGAGGAAGGCGTGGTCAGCGTCCGGGTCGACGCCCAGGTCCGCTGGTATTCATTGCGTGACGTGATCGTCCGGGACATCATTCGCGCACTTTGTCTGATCTGCGAGACTGCGACCGAACCCCGGTGAGCGAGCGACCGCGCTAACCCAGACGCAGTTCCAGCTCGCACAGCCGATCCAGTCCCGGCCGGTGGTTGGCCATGACCAGTCCGGTGCCGGTTTCCTGCAACCACGCACCAAGGTTTTCGGCCAGCCGACGTTCGGTTGCCAGGTCCAGACCTTCGCTTGGTTCGTCCAGCAGCAGCCACGGCCGACGGGCAACCAATGCCCTGGCCAGTGACAGACGCTTGCGCTGACCACCTGACAAGCGCGCACCATCGACGCCGAGCCAGGTGGTCAGTCCCTCGGGCATCGAACGCACGACCTCGTCGAGGCAGGCGACCTGCAGGGCCTCCCACATCTCCGGTTCGGTCACACCGGCTCGGGCAAGGCGGAGATTGTCCGCCACGGTGCCTGCAATCAACGGAGCATCCTGGGCGGACAACGCGAACAGCGGCCGAACGGCATCGAACGGAAGGCTGGTGACGTCCATGCCGTCAATGGCGATTCGCTCGGGCGCGTCCTCGCGCAGGCGGGCCAGCGTGCCGAGCAGGCGGGACTTTCCGCTGCCCGATGGCCCGGCGATGCGGATGCGCCCTCCAACCGGTAGCATGACCGATGCCGAAGCAACGGTGAACTGGAGGCAATCGCCCCGCAGGGTTGCCGTGGCATGCTTACGTTCCGGCAGTGAGGCGATCGTGGTGAGCCGCTGGCGAGCCGCATCGGCGCGAGGGTTTTGCACCAGCGCGTGGGTCACTCCACTCCATGCTTCGAACGTCGCGGCGGCGGCCAGCGCGGCGAGTGCCACAATCGGCACCGAGGCTGAAGTGGTGGCGATGACGGTGCCAACGGTCACCACCGCCAGCATCCCATGCAACTGCTGCAGGGCTGCCTCGCGGCGAACGATGGCCTGCCGCGCTGCGTCCAGCACGACATCGACCCTGTCCAGCTCAGCCGCAATGCGGGGGACCAGATCGTAAATGGCGATCTCGATGCCGCAACCGGCATATTCCGCATAAGCCGACCGGCGAGCCAACAACGCCTCGCCATGCGCCGCATGCGCGGCCGCCAACCAGCGTGGCGCGAACCACGCAGCGACGACAGTGCTGGCGAGCAGTCCGAGGGCGAGCATGGCCATCGGCACCAACCCAGCCAGCGCGGTGGCAACCAGACCGGCGAGAGCGCCTGCCAGTGACGCGCCGATGGACACCTGGCGGATCACCAGGTTCTCCAGTGCCTCGACGTCACCCCCCAGCCGGCCGGCGATCTCTCCCCCTGCCAGCCCGTGCAGGGTAGGTAGCGGCGCGGCGGCCAGTCGGGCGAACAGGCGCGGGCGCAGATCGGCCAGCAGGTGAAGCGCGGCGCGGTGGCCGAGCAACCGCTCGCCATAGCGGCCGAGCGTGCGCACGATCGCAAATCCGCGAATGGCGGCGCTGGGCAGCAGGTAGTTGAACGCCTGCACGGCCGCGATGCCGCCGATGCCTGCCAACGCCGCTCCGGTTAGGAACCAGCCCGACAGCGCCAGCAACCCGACCCCGGCAATCGCAGCCATGCCGCCAGCAGCTATCGCGGCGTGGCGGGTCAGGCGCTGCTCAGGCGTGCCGGAAAGATCGAACATGTCGTTCATGCCAATGCCACCACGCTATCGGCAACGGCGAGCAGCGCCGGATCGTGGGTGGCGATGATCAGCAGACGTCCGGAGGCATCGCCCTGTTCGCGCAGGCAGGCGATGACTGCGGCCCCGGTTTCCCGATCAAGGTCAGCGGTCGGCTCGTCCAGCAGCACAATCGGCCGGCCTGATAGCAAGGCGCGGGCAATGCCGATACGCCGCCGTTCCCCGCCCGATAAACCGGAGCCATCTGGCGAGATCGGCAGTTTGGTCCCCCGCATTGCCAGCAGGTCCGCCAGCCCGAGCCGTTCCACCAGCGGATGGATGTCCGCAGCCTTGCCATTGGCACCGGCCAGCAGGTTTTCCGCCAGCGTTCCGGGCAGCAACAATGCGCGCTGGCCGGCCCAGGCAAGGATCGGGTTCAGGCTTCCCGGAATTATCGGTGCGCCATCGGCAAGCGCCGAACCTTCCGCAACCGGGACCATGCCGATCAGCGCATGCAGCAGCGATGACTTGCCGCATCCGGTCGGCCCCGTGATGCAGTGCAGGCCGGGGGCGGACCATTGCGAGGAAACCGGGCCGATCCGGCTGCCATCGGGGTAGGCGAGCAAAAGGTTCTGGACAGCAATGGACTTCGGCGGCGATGGGAGGGGAGAGGGAGTCAGCAATGCCTCGGCCCGCGCCAGTTCCGCCGCAATCGCATGGGCCGCCGCTTCGCCGAGCTGCTTGTCGTGATAGGCCGTCGCCAGGCGCCGCATCCCGAGATAGAACTCAGGCGCCAGTGCCAACACGAAGAAGGCGCGGAACAGGTCGAGCCGCTCGGGTGACGGGAATGGCAGCAGGTGCAGTAGGGTGAAACCGCAGTAGACCGCGACCAATGCCACCGACAGCGCCGCGAAGAATTCGAGCACTGCGCTCGAAATGAAAGCGATCCGCAAGACCTGCAGGGTGCGAACGGCGACCTCGCGCGCGGCATCGCCGATCTGCCTGGTCATCCGGGCTTCTGCGCCGAACGACAGGATTAGCGGCAGTGTCCGCGCGCGATCGACGAACAGGCCGGACATGCGCGAAAGAGCTAGCAACTGCCGGTCGGCCTCGTCGCGGGCTGCTCCGCCGGCAAACGCCATGCCGACGGCAAACGGCAGCAGCGTCATCAGCATGATCGCGGCGGCGACCGGGCTCGCCAGCGTCGCCATGCCGGCAATCAACAACGGTGAGAGCACGGCTGCGGATTTGAACGGCATGAAGCGGCCGGTGAAGCCATCGGCGACCTCGACATTGTCGACGACCGTGCGCAGGTCTTCGCCAGGCAGGCGGCCACGGTGGAACCCGGTGGGCAAGAGTGCGACGAGCAGCCTGGCGCGCAGCCCTTGCTTGACGAGGTTTGCTGCTTGCTGGCCAGCAGAAGCGGCGCGGAACTGGGCTGTGGCCCGCAGTGCACCGCTCGCCACCAGCCCTGCCGCGAAGGCTCCGGTCCCGGTTGCAAGCCCGCCAGCGCGCGCCGCCAACCAAGCCGCCAGGCTCGCCGCAAACAACGCCGCGCCGATGGCATCCAAGCTCCACCAGAAGCTTGACCAGCGGTTTGCCGAACGTGGCGAAGCGAACAGTTCGGCCGGGGAAGGGGGCAAGGGAATCGCCTCGACGGGGTTGACAGCCAATTTATATTACAATAATCTAATATGAACAAACTGGACAATGGGCTAACGATCTTGCGCGCCGGGGTGCAGTGCAGCCATCGCCCGAACCTCCAGTGCCGACAAGGGAAACCCGCATGGATCTCGCCGTCGTCGAACTATCGCGATTCCAGTTCGCACTGACCGCGATGTTCCACTTCCTGTTCGTGCCGCTGACGCTTGGTCTGTCGTTCCTGCTGGTCATCATGGAAAGCATCTTCGTGATGACCGGGCGGCCGATCTGGCGCCGGATCACGCGGTTCTGGGGCAAGCTGTTCGGCATAAACTTCGTGCTCGGGGTCGGCACCGGCCTGACCATGGAGTTCGAGTTCGGCACCAACTGGGCCTACTACTCGCACTATGTAGGGGACATCTTCGGAGCGCCGCTGGCGATCGAGGGTTTGATGGCCTTCTTCCTCGAGGCGACATTCGTGGGCCTGATGTTCTTCGGCTGGGAGCGACTGTCGCGCGTCGGCCACCTGGCGGTAACCTTCTGCGTGGCGCTGGGCACCAATCTCTCGGCGCTGTGGATTCTGATCGCCAACGGCTGGATGCAGTATCCGGCAGGATCGAGCTTCAACCCCGATACCATGCGCATGGAGGTGACCGACTTCTATGCGGTGATCTTCAACCCCGTCGCCCAGGCCAAGTTCGTCCATACGGTCAGCGCCGGCTATGTCTGCGCCTCGGTCTTCGTGCTCGGCATATCGGCCTGGTTCCTGCTCAAGGGACGCTGGGTGGCCGTGGCCAAACGCTCGATGATGGTTGCCGCCGCGTTCGGCCTCGCCTCCTCGCTCTCGGTCGTCGTCCTCGGCGACGAGTCGGGTTATGCCCTGACCGACAACCAGAAGATGAAACTCGCCGCGATCGAGGCGATGTGGCACACCGAACCGGCGCCGGCCGGGCTGACCCTGTTCGGCATTCCCGATCTTGCCACCCACACCACCCGCTACGAGCTCAAGCTGCCGTTCGTGCTTGGGCTGATTTCGACCCGCAGCCTCACTGGCCAGGTCACCGGCATCAGCGAACTCGTGCTTCACGCCGATGAGCGCATCCACAGCGGTCTGATCGCCTACGACGCCGTAGAGCGTCTCAAGGTAAATCGGGGTGACACCATCGCCCGCATGGCCTTCGAACAGCACAAGGCCGATCTTGGCTATGCTATGCTGCTCAAGCGCCATGTCGCCGATCCGCGCCAGGCCACGGACGCGCAGATCCTGTCCGCTGCCAGGGACACCATCCCCAACGTCCCGGTGATGTTCTGGCTGTTCCGGCTGATGGCGGGCTTGGGCTTCTTCTTCATCGGCTTCTTCGCACTGGCATTCTATTGCGCCTCGGTCTGCCAGTTCGAGCGCCGCTGGTTCCTGCACGTCGCCGTCGCCATGATCCCGCTGCCGTGGATCGCCATCGAATTCGGCTGGGTCCTGGCCGAAATCGGCCGGCAACCGTGGGCGGTCGAGGGCGTGCTGCCGACCTTCCTCGCCGCCTCGTCGCTGACGGTGCCGCAGGTCTGGGCTACCATCGCCGGCTTCACCACGCTTTACACCGTGCTGGCCGTGATCGAAATCAGGCTGATGCTGGCGACTATCCGCAAGGGCCCGGTCGAGGCCATTGACCATCCCGAAAGCGAGGCCGCAGGACCGGCATTCGCCGCCGTCCCTGCCGAATAAGGAGCCTGCGTCTTGGCGATCCCGCTCGACTATGAAACGCTGCGCCTCATCTGGTGGGCGCTGCTCGGCGTGCTGCTGATCGGCTTCGCGCTGACTGACGGCTACGATCTCGGCGCTGCCACGCTGCTGCCCTTCGTCGCCCACAGCGATGAGGAACGGCGGCTGGTCATCAACTCGGTCGCCCCGCACTGGGAGGGCCATCAGGTCTGGCTGATCCTTGGCGGTGGCGCCATCTTCGCCGCATGGCCGTTTGTCTATGCGGTCAGCTTCTCGGGCTTCTACCTTGCCATGTTTCTAGTGCTGGCCACGCTGATCGTCCGCCCGTTGGCGTTCAAGTATCGCTCGAAGCACGCCGATGCCGCGTGGCGAGCGCGCTGGGACTGGGCGCTGTTCGTGAGCGGCCTGGTGCCCGCGCTGGTGTTCGGGGTTGCAGTGGGCAATGTGCTGGCCGGCGCGCCGTTCCGCCTCGATACAGACTTGCGCAGCCACTACGAAGGATCACTGCTCGGCCTGTTCTCGCCTTTCGCTCTGGTTGCCGGCCTGCTGTCGGTTGCGATGCTGGTATTGCACGGTGCCGGCTGGCTGATGATGAAGGTCGAGCAGGGGCTGGTCTGGCAGCGGGTCAGACGCTTCGGGGCGATCGTGGCGGTGGTCGCGGTGGCGCTGTTCGGGCTTGGCGGATTGATGATCGGCCATGGTGCCATGGGTGTGCGCCTGCTCGGCACGGTGGACCCGGCCGGTCCATCAAACCCCCATTATGCGATTATGATCGCCACCCCCGGCGCCTGGCTCGATAACTATGTCCGTCATCCATTGCTGTTGGCCGCACCGGTGGCGGGGTTCACGGGCTTCTTGTTCTCGCTCACGGGCTTTCGTTGGCGCCATCATCTCGCAGCCTTTGCGGGATCGTCACTGGCGATTATCGGCGTGATCGCCACCGTCGGCGTATCGATGTTCCCGTTCATCCTGCCCAGTTCGATCGATGCCGGCTCCAGCCTGACCGTCTGGAACGCCTCCTCAAGCCACCTGACGCTGTGGATCATGCTGGTTGTCACCGTGATCCTCCTGCCGATCGTGCTGGCCTACACCAGTTGGGCCTTCAAGGTCATGTTCGGCCGGATCGGCCTCGCCGATGTCCGCACCAACCCCGACTTCTACTGAGGACATGACGCCATGTGGTATTTCTCGTGGATACTCGGCCTCGGCCTCGCGGTCGCCTTCGGCATCATCAACGGCATGTGGAATGAATTCCGCATGACCGATGGCGGAGAAGACTGCGATCACTGAACTGCGGAAACAAAAGTGGGCCATCGCCAGCAGGCGCTGCTGCTCGGCGGCGGTGGCTTCGCCACGGCGGAGGGCAGCTTGCGCCTCGTCGGCCCGGGCAGGGGCGATGATGCCTTCCCTGGCAAGCTGCGACAGGCGTGCGGCGCTGGCGCGCAGCACCGGCAGGTCGGCCTCGGCCCGTGCCAGTTCGGCGCCGAACTGCACAGGCTCGGCCGCGCGGACCAGCGCCAACGCCTGCCCGCGCGCCACCTGCTGGCCAGGGATTACCAGCACCTGCGTGACCACGCCCGCGAACGGTGAGGTAACCGCGACGCGTGCTTCGGGCGGCAGGCTGACCTGCGCCGGCACGGTCGCCACTGGCAGCGTGCCCGGTACGGCGGCTTCGGTGCGGATGCCAAGGCGGGCGACCTGGTCGGGGGCCAGCTCGCCCGCTGGGCGGTCGACGGCAGCGGGCGCGGGATCGGCACCCGGGCTGCGGAGAGCATAGAACGCCCCCGAGACGATGATGACTGCTGCGGCAACGCCAATGATTCGCTTGTCCATGGCGGCGTCGTTGGCCGATCAATCTGACGTGAAGCTGATAAGCCGAGACAAATGAGGCGCCGTTGCCGAGGCCGCGCCGAGTCCGGCTATCAATGTACCGGCTGTCAGCATCTCGTCAGCTGGGGGGCCTACAGCGTCATGCGGATGCCGACTGAGGCACCGGCGGTCCCGGCCCTTCCCCCCGTACCGGAGCCGCCGTCCGACCCCGTCGATCATGACGGGCCGGAACTTCGGGGGTGGGCGCGCCCCGTTACGACCCACCCCCGATTTTGTGAGGATCACGAGCATGGATGCGATTCGACCCGACCCCACGTTCAAGGTGTGGGACTTGCCGGTGCGGCTGCTTCACTGGCTGCTTGTCGCGGCGATCGCCGTTGCCTTCCTGTCTGCCGAGGACGATAGTCCCCTGTCTGCCCTGCATGTCGCTGCTGGCTGGATGGCCGCTGTACTGGTTGCCTTCCGGCTCGCCTGGGGTTTAGTCGGCGGAGAACACGCGCGGTTCACCGCTTTTGTCCGCCCGGCAAAGGCGCTTGCCCACCTCAGGCACCTTGCCACGGGCCGCGCGGAACGGTCCGTCGGGCACAATCCGGCAGGTGGTCTGGCGATTCTCCTGCTGATCGCAGGCGTTGCCGGCGTGGCGGCGACCGGCTGGCTCGCGCTTCAAGGTGGTGAGGGCGATCTCCACGAAGCCTTCGCCTGGGGCCTGCTCGGGCTGGTGGGCGTGCACGTTGGCGCGGTCATCGCGACGTCCGTGCTATCGGGTGAGAACCTTGCCCGCGCGATGGTGACCGGGCGCAAGAGGCTTGCCGACCATCCGGGCGCCTGCACCGCTCGCTCGGCCGGTCCGGTGGCATTGCTGTTCGCGGTCGCCGTTTCCGGGGCCGTCGCCGTTGGGATCCGGGCGCTCGATCCGCAGGCGTTCACCGCTCACCCGCGGGAAGCAGCGACTGGCCAAGCCGGACATGGGGAGCGCGACGGTGGCGACGGTGACCAGGACTAGTCCGGGCTCATTGGCCCAAGCCGGCCGACGCGCTAGAGACACCATGCTATCCGTTGCACCACGGTAACCTATGCGTCTTCTGATCATCGAGGATAACGAACGACTGGCAGGCCTGATCGCGGAAGGCCTGGCGCGGCATGGCTATGCCTGCGACAGCGCCAGACGATTGAGCGAGGCCGACGACCACGTGGCCACGGCCGACTACGACGCGATCATCCTCGACCTGGGCCTGCCCGATGGCGATGGGCTGAAATGGCTGGCCCGCGCGCGGCGCAATGCGCGGATGATGCCGGCGCTGATCCTTACTGCGCGCGGGGCGCTTGGCGACCGGATTGCCGGGTTGGATGCCGGGGCCGACGATTATCTGGTGAAGCCCGCGGAAATTGACGAGATTGCGGCACGGCTGCGCGCTTTGTTGCGCCGTCCTGGAAACCGGGCGCCGACGGTGATGACCAGCGGTGCGTTGGCGTTCGACACCGCCTCGCGCATGGGGACGGTCGGCGGCAAGTCGCTGGACCTGTCGCGGCGCGAGGCCGACCTGCTGGAGCTGTTGATGCGGCGTGAAGGCAGCGTGGTCCAGCGCGGATCGATCGAGGAGGCGTTGTACAGCTTCAACGACCCGGTCAGCCCCAATGCGCTGGAGGCGGTGATCTCGCGCCTGCGCCGCAAGCTGGAGGAGAATGGCCTGAACGAGCGGCTGCATACCGTTCGCGGGGTGGGCTACATGTTGAGTGGGGCGCAGCCGTGATGCGAACCCGCTCGGTCTACAAGCGGCTGCTGCTGGGGCTTGCCGCCATCGGTCTGGTCAGCAGCCTGCTGCTGCTAGGTGCCGTGTTCATCGACTACAACCTCGGCTACAGCGATCTGACCGGCAAGGATGCGGCCCGCAAGGCGTGGCATGAGGTGTTCGAACATGTCGTGCTACCGGCACTGCTGTTCGTGGTGCCCATTGGGCTCGCCGTCATCGTCGTTGTGCAGCGCGCTCTGCAGCCGCTCGTCAACGCTGCCCGGGAAATCGAGGCGGCGCGCGATCAGGAGCGCGGCTTTCGCCTGGATGTCGGTCGTTTTCCCGCCGAGGCCCGGCCGTTTGCCGTGGCGCTCAACGACCTGCTGGCGCGGGTGGAGCTTTTTGCGGCGCAGCAGGAAGCATTCGCCGCCGACGTGGCGCACGAATTGCGCACACCGCTGGCGCTGGCGCGGCTTGAACTCGACGCAATCGGCGGGGAAGCCAAAATGCGGCTGACCGGCGATCTCCAGTCGATGCAGCGCCTGATCGACCAATTGTTGCTGCTGGCACAGGTCAAGGCAGCGGGATCAGCGGAAATGCCGCACGAACCGCAGGACCTCGCGGTGATTGCCCGCGAATGTGTGGCGGCGCTGGCGCCTGCAGCGATTGCCGACGGCGTCGAGCTGGAATTCGAGGGTGTGGACGGTGCGGCAATCGCAGAGGGGTGGCACGAGGCCATCCAGGCCGGCTTGCGGAACCTCATAGAAAACGCGCTGCGGGTAACGCCCGCCGATGGCACAGTCCAGGTATTCGCCGGGCCCGGTCCCACCCTGAGCGTGCGTGACGGTGGGCCTGGGCTGAGCAGTGACCAGCTTGACAGTCTCGTGCGCCGGCATGCCCGGGCCGAGAATGCCAGCCGTAGCGGCGCGGGACTGGGGTTGGCGATTGTCGATCAGATCATGCGTGCCCACGGCGGCCATTTGCGGACCGAGCCCGGTCGGCGCGAACTTCGGCTTGAATTTCCCTCTTATCGTACCCCGAGCAGGCAAAAGGGCATTTCCTCAATGACTGAGCGCAGTGACCATCTTGACCCGGGCGAAGAAGATTTCGACGCCGAGGCCAAGGCGGCTATCGCTTCGCGCAGCACCTGGGTCAGCGTGGTCGTCAATTCGGGGCTGTCCTTGCTGCAGATCGCCATCGGCCTGGTTAGCAAGTCGCAGGGTCTGGTGGCTGACGGCATCCATTCGCTGTCGGACCTCATTGCCGATTTCCTCGTGCTGTTCGTCAGCCATCACAGCCGCCAGGAAGCGGACGATCAGCATCAGTATGGTCATCATCGCTTCGAGAACGCGGCCTCGCTGGCACTGGGCGTGCTGCTTGGCGCGGTCGGCATGGGAATGTTGTGGTCAGCGGTGGGCAAAATCGAGCACCCGGAGACCATCGCCAGAGTCGAGGTCATAGCGCTCTATGTCGCCGGCGGCGCGCTCGTCGCCAAGGAGCTGCTGTTCCGCTATATGCTGGCTGCGGCCAAGCGCGTGAAATCGAGCCTGTTAGTGGCCAATGCCTGGCATGCACGCTCGGACGCGGCGTCCTCGCTGGTAGTCGGATTCGGCATTGCCGGGAATCTATTGGGCTACCCGTTCCTCGACCCCATTGCCGCGCTGATCGTCGGCATCATGATCCTGAAGATGGGATGGAAATTCGGGTGGGAGGCCCTGCACGACCTGATGGATCAGTCGGCAGATGCCGAGGAAGTCGCTGCGATCGAACAGACCATTCGCACCCATGCCGGGGTGCTGGGCGTCCACCGCCTGCGCACCCGAAAGATGGGCGACATGCTGACGATCGACGTTCATATCGACCTGACCGGCGACCTGAGCGTGCGGGACAGCCACGCCATTGTCGTCGAGGTCGAGGCCCGAGTGATGGCCCGCCATCGCGTGCTTGGCATGATGACTCACGTTGATCCCGCGTGAAGCTGGTGGATCGACACGGAAAATTACGATCTCGGCATTTTGAAGTATGCTCGGCAGGATCGGCAGGATCGGCAGGATCGGCAGGACCGGCAGGCGGCGGAAGAATCAGGATGGCAGATATCCGGACAGCATCACCTGTCGGTTACCCGGGCCTCTCGCCGCAACAGGCGCGCGAAGCATTGTCGCGTGACGGCCCGAACGAACTGCCCCGACCTGCACGTCGCACCCCATTCAGGATCGCGCTCGAGGTCGTCAGTGAACCGATGCTGGCGATGCTGCTCGTCGCGGGCGGGGTTTACCTGCTGCTCGGCGACCGGACCGAGGCGGCGATCCTCGTGACCTTCGCCTGCATTTCGATACTCATCACGATCGTCCAGGAAAGCCGTACCGAGAACGTCCTCGAAGCGTTGCGCGACATGGCCGCGCCCCGCGCGCTGGTCATCCGCGACGGTGAAACCGTGCGGATTGCCGGGCGCGAGGTCGTCGTCGGCGACATCCTCGTGCTCGATCAAGGGGACCGTGTTGCCGCCGACGGCCTGCTGCTGGAAGTCTCGGAACTGCAAGCCGACGAAGCGCTGCTGACCGGCGAATCGGTGCCGGTGCGCAAGCGAGCGGGCGCGGGAAACGAATCCGGCGCGAGCGAGCCAGGTGGCGATGATCTGCCGCTGGTGTTTGCCGGCTCCATCATCACGCACGGCGGCGGGATCGCCCGTGTCACAGCCACCGGCTTGCACAGCTGCATCGGCCGGATCGGGCATTCGCTAGCCGGGCTCGACGCCGGGGCGCCGCGGCTGCAGACAGAGACCGGGCGGATTGTGCAGATATGCGCGGCCGTCGGGCTTGGCGTGGCGGCGCTGGTCGTTGCGCTCTCCGGGTTTGCCACCGGCGATTGGCTCGATGCCCTACTCTCGGGCATCGCCACGGCAATGTCGCTGCTGCCCGAGGAGTTCCCGGTGGTGCTGACCGTGTTCCTCGCGATGGGCGGGTGGCGGATCGGGCGGATCGGGGTGCTGACCCGGCGGGCATCGGCTATCGAGACGATGGGCGCGGTGACGGTGCTGTGCACTGACAAGACCGGCACACTGACCCAGAACCGCATGACCGTGACCGAACTGTGGTTGCCTGACGGCAAGTTCGCGCCGGCGGCGGAGCCGTGGAACGAACCGGCGATGCTGAGGCTGCTGGAAACGAGCGTTAGGGCGAGCGCGCCGGTGCCGGTCGACCCGATGGAAAGCGCGTTTCATGCGGCGGCGCAATCCGCTTCGGCGCTCTCTTCAGACGCCGGCGAACTGCTCCACACGCACGGGCTGCGGCCCGATCTGCTCGCGATGTCGAACGTCTGGCAGACGCCCGGTGTCGACAGCGTGACCGTAGCCGCCAAGGGCGCGCCGGAGGCGATCGCACGGCTGTGTCGGCTGGAAGGAGACGCGCTGGCGGCACTGCACGCTGCGGTGGAGCACATGGCGACTCGGGGAATGCGCGTACTGGGCGTGGCGGCGGCCGACGCCGAAGCGGACGATGCGAAACGTCCGTACGAGGAACATGCGTTCACGCTGCTAGGTCTGGCAGGCCTCGCCG
>Ga0268266_10002176_pt1 | contig 21461 bp, 20 predicted proteins | sample KBSS13metaG_FD_190356 | JGI IMG/M metagenome (GOLD analysis project Ga0268266, IMG submission 190356) | Switchgrass rhizosphere microbial communities from Kellogg Biological Station, Michigan, USA - KBS S1-3 metaG (SPAdes) (version 2) | ecosystem: Host-associated > Plants > Roots > Rhizosphere... | reverse complement strand
ATACGGAAATTCATTGCGGAAAACCCTTTCTGAACCGCAGCGCCCGAACCGCTACAGGCACCGACACCTAGCCGCGCTGAGGCGGCTGTCTCGTTGGCAATTGAGGCGGATACGTGACAGGTGTTCCATCCGTCTTCAACTGCCCGCCTTCAATACAGCGGCAGACGAAAAGATCAATGCCGGCAGACATCTTTGGCATTCCCAGAAGGTCTAGCAGGAAGCCCTATGGTAAAGCTTCCGGGTGCGCATTTTCGAATCAAGTTCCGGCCTGGCTGAGACCGTCTGCAGGCGTATCCGTCTGCGTGCGCTGGCATGCTTCGCCCTCGCGGTGGGTGTAGCGCTGCCCGCACCGTTCTGCGAAGCCAACGCAGCCGAAAGCCACGCACTGGCGATGCACGGCGCGCCGGCGCTTTCCCCCGGCTTCACGCATATGCCCTACGCCAATCCCGATGCGCCGAAGGGCGGCCGGCTGGTCTGGGGCGTCCTCGGAACCTTCGACAGCCTCAACCCCCTGATCGTTCGCGGCCTCGCAGTTCAGCAGATGCGGGGCTACGTGGTCGAGAGCCTGATGGCGCGCGGCAATGACGAGGCTTTCACGCTCTATGGCCAGCTGGCGAAAAGCGTCGAGACCGACGACGCACGCAGCTATGTCACTTTCCATCTCGACCCCAAGGCGCGCTTCGCCGACGGCACGCCGGTCACGGCGGAGGACGTGCTGTTTTCATGGGCCCTGCTGCGCGACAGAGGCCGCCCCAATCTCCGCCAGTACTACTCCAAGGTCGCGAAGGCCGAAGCGCCTGACCCGCTCACGGCGCGGTTCGATTTCGGTGACGTCAATGACCGCGAGCTACCGCTGATCCTAGGGCTGATGCCCGTGCTGCCACGGCACGCGATCGATCCCGAAACGTTTGAGGAGACGACGATGACCGGACCGCTCGGTTCCGGCCCCTACCGCGTCACCGCCGTCAAGCCGGGCGCCAGCGTCACACTGACCCGCAATCCCGACTATTGGGGCCGCGACCTGCCGGTCAGTCGCGGCTTGTGGAACTTCGACGAGATCAGACTCGACTACTATCGCGAATCCAACGGGCTGTTCGAGGCGTTCAAGCGCGGCCTATACGACTTTCGTGTCGAGAACGAACCGCTGCGCTGGCACGACGGCTACAATTTTCCGGCGGTCCGCAACGGCGAGGTGATCCGCGATACCATCAAGACCGGGATGCCGCAGCCGTCGGAATTCCTGGTGTTCAACACGCGACGACCGGTGTTTTCAGACGTCCGTGTGCGGCAGGCGCTGACGCTGCTTTTCGATTTCGAGTGGATCAACCGCAATTACTTTTTCGGACTTTATGCGCGCGCCGCCGGCTTCTTCGCAGGATCCGAACTATCAGCCTATACCCGCCCGGCGGATGACCGCGAGCGTGAACTCCTGAAGCCGTTCATCGAGCGTATCCAGCCGGATATTCTGGACGGCAGCTACCGCCTGCCCGTTACCGACGGATCGGGGCGCGATCGCACGACATTGCGCAGCGCGCTCAAATTGCTGTCGGACGCGGGCTACGATCTCGATGGCGCCGTGTTGCGGCAGCGTACGACCAAAACCCCCCTCACCTTCGAAATCCTGGTGACGACGCGCGATCAGGAACGGATCGCGCTGGCCTATCAGCGCGACCTCAAGCGCGCCGGGATCGAGGCCAGCGTGCGCGCGGTCGATCCCGTGCAGTTCGACCAGCGGCGGCTCGCCTACGAGTTCGACATGCTGCAGAACCGCTGGGATCAATCGCTGTCGCCCGGCAACGAGCAGTCCTTCTACTGGGGCAGCCAGGCCGCCGACATTCCGGGCACCCGAAATTACATGGGGGCCAGGGAGCCCGCCATCGACGCTATGATTGCGGCGCTGCTCGAGGCGCGCGAGCATCCGGCCTTCGTCTCCGCCGTGCGGGCGCTCGACCGTGCGCTGATGTCGGGCTTCTACGCCGTCCCTGTGTTTAACGTGGAGGAGCAATGGATCGCGCGGTGGAATCGGATAGAAATACCTGCAGTGACCGCGTTGACGGGCTACCTGCCGGAAACCTGGTGGCAGAAGCCAAAACCGAAGTGAACTCATCAAGTGAACCCGCCAAGCGATCCACCCCTCACGACAGAGCCGAAGTAACGCCGTGACCCAGCCTACCGCCTCGCCAACGCTCGATACGTTGTTCAAACGAAACCTGGCGCGGCAGCCGGATGCGCTGGCGCTGGTCGATCCCCTGAACAAGCAGCGCATCACCGGCCAGCCGCCGAAGCGGCTCACATTCGCGCAAGCCGATCGCATGATCTCGTCGCTGGCCGCGCACTTCATCGAATCCGGCCTGCCGTCCAATTCCGTGATCGCGGTTCAACTGCCCAACACCATCGAATTCGCGCTTACCGTGCTCGCCGCCTTCCGCGCCGGCCTTGTAGTCGCAGTGCTGCCGATGCTCTGGCGGCAGTCGGAACTGACCATGGCGCTCAACCGCACCGCCGCGCGGGCGATCGTGACCTCGGGCAAGGTCGACGGCGTGGTCTATTCCGATATCGCCATGAACGCCGCCGCCGAGGCATTCTCGATCCGCCATGTCTGCGGCTTCGGCAGCGACCTGCCCGAAGGCATGGCCTCGCTCGACAACGCGATTTTCCGAGAATCCCAGACCACCCGCCCGGTGATCCAGGACGGCCGCAAGGCAGCATTGATTTCCTTCGACGTCACCGCGGACGGCTTCCGACCAGTCCCCCGCGCCCATCTCGGCCTGATTGCCGGCGGCCTTGCGATGTCGCTCGAAAGCGACGTGCCGCAGGGCGCAACTGTCCTGTCGGCCCTCTCGCCGATGTCGTTTGCGGGCCTCTCCTCGTCGCTGGCGGTCTGGCTGCTGTCGGGTGGAACACTGGTGCTGCACCACCCGTTCGACGAGGAGGTGCTGGAGCAGCAGATCAACGAACAGGCCTGCGATACGCTGATTGCGCCGGCTCTGCTCGCGCTGCGGCTGGATGAAATGGACATCGCGGCGCGGATGCCGAGCCTGCGCAACGTCATCGGCCTGTGGCGCACGCCGGAACAGGTCGGCTCCAGTGCGTCGTGGTCGGCAAAGCAGGCGACGCTGACGGATGTCTATCTGTTCGGCGAGGCCGGATTGTTCGGCGCGCGCCGGACCGCAGAGGACGGCTCGCCCGCCCTGATCAAGCCCGGTCCCCATGGCGCGCCGCGCGATTTGCCGGGATCATCGATCGCAGGCGAGGTCCTGCTGACGCCGCGCGGTACGCTGGGATTGCGCGGACCGATGGTGCCGGTCGCGGCCTATGCGCCGGCTCCGCCGCCGAGCGACTCGCTGATCGCCTCGCCGCCGCGCGACTACGTCGATACGGATTACGCGGCGCGGCTCGACCGCGTGACCGGCGCGATCAATATCACCGCGCCGCCGTCCGGCGTCATGGCCGTCGGCGGCTACCGGTTCCTGGCGCAGGATCTGCAGGAATGGGCGCGCAGGCTCGGCCAGGGCGCCCTCTTGACGGCGCTGCCCGACCGCATCAGCGGTCACCGGCTCGCCGGCCGCGCGCTCGACAACGCCCGCGCCCGCGATGCGCTGACAGAACTCGGCCTTAACCCATTGATGGTGGAAGCATTTCGCGATCGGAGCAGCGCGGCCTAAGTGCCTCTGGCAGTAGGCGGCGTTGACGCCGCATTAAGCGCCACTGAATAGGGTGGCAGGCTCCAGATGCGCGCCTGAACCCGAGTCTCCCACATGTCCCAGCAAGGTCCGATCCTCGTCGTGTCGACCGCGAGACGGCCGTCGTTTGCCGCCGCGCTCGACCTTGCGAGGCTGTTTCCGGTCGTTGAGACCGACTGGGCGGAAGCGGCGCGGGCCGTCGAGCAGGTACAGCCCGCCGCCGTGCTGGCTACAACCGCCGACACCGACGGCGCAGGACTGGCGGAACTGGCAGCGCGGGTCGCGTCACGCCAGCCCTATCTGCCACTGATCTCGGTCGACCCGCGGCTGCCGCATCCGGACAACGTCATTCCCTTCTTTCAGAGCCGAAGCGCGCAACCACAAGCCGCCTCTGACCGTCTGGCGGCCCGCCTGCGCGCGGCCCTGCGGGTGCGATCGTTGCATGCCACCGTGATGCGCCGGCTGGAGCCGGCAACGCCGATGGCGCTGTCGCAGATCGATCCCGCACGCGACGCGACCGTGCTGCTGATCGGCCGTGGCGGCGCCTATCCGACGCTGTCGGTCGCACTCGGCGAGCGTACCGGCGTGGTCGGCGCGCTCTCGATCGAAGCGGCCGCGAAGCATCTCAACGTCAGGGACATCGACGGCATCGTGCTCGGCGAAGGTTTTAGCCTGCGCGTCGTCGACGCCTTCCTCACCGTGCTGACGGAGGACGCCCGTTTCCGCAACCTTCCAGTGGTCGTGACGGCCAATGACCTGGCGCCGGCCTACGACCTGCCGAACCTCGAGATCGTCTCTGACGACACCGCCCAGGTGGTATCAACGATGCTGCCGCTGATCCGCCAGCATGCCTTCGAAGCGCATCTGAGCCGCACCCTGAAGGCGATCGACGCCGATGGCCTGATCGACGCGCGGACCGGCCTGCTCACCCGGGAAGCCTTCGAGCGTGACTTCGCCAGCGCCATCTACCAGACGCAGCAACGCGGCGGCGGATTGTCAGTCGCGCGCTTTGCATTCGATCCCGAACATCCCCGCGCGCAATTCGACGGCGCACGAATCATCAGCCGCTTGATGCGGAAAATGGATTTCGGCGCCGCCCAGCAAGACGGCTCGGTGGTCGTGGTGTTTGCCGAAACCGACCTGAAGACGGCGCACACCATCGCGCGGCGGCTGTCGAGCGTGATGCGACATACCAGCCACGGTCCGCGCGACGCACGATCAGAGCCGACCATCACGGTGGCAACGCTGCTGCCGAACGACTCGGCAAAATCGTTGCGGTCGCGACTACAGGAAGAAGCGCATCGCGCTGCCTCGTAAATGTTCCGCACCATCTGAAGGAACATCTCCTCCTGCCCCGCATTGTCCGGCATCGACTTTGCATTGGAGGACAATATGAAGAAAATTGCACTGATCACTGCTTCGCTGGCCATGCTCGCAAGCCCGGCTTTCGCCGAGAGCAAGACCGTCGGCGCGGCACCCGCGGAAGCCAAGTTCTCGACGGTGTCGAAGGACGAGATGTTCTCTTCGAAGCTGAAGGGCCTCAACGTCTATAATCAGAAGGACGAGTCGGTCGGCGAGATCACCGACCTCGCCATCAAGGGCAACCAGGTCGAGGCACTCATCCTGTCGGTCGGCGGCTTCCTCGGCATGGGTGAGCACTACGTCGCGGTGTCGCCGGCCTCGGTGAGCGTGAAGCGCGACGCCAAGAACGACAAATGGGTGGCGACGATGAACACCACCAAGGACGCGCTGAAGGCCGCGCCGGAGTTCAAGTATCCGAAGTAAGTAGACGCAAGCGCTGATCTCGTAGGGTGGGCAAGGCGCGCAAGCGCCGTGCCCACCTTTTCTTTGCGCAATGTCCTTGCAAGCTTCCGCCTTCGCTCTTCGAGTTAAAGCGGACAAGTCGCTTTGCCTGGCCTACGGACCTGTATTCGCTACGCCGCCTTCTTGTTCTCGGCGAGATTGGCGAGTTGTCGCAGTATCTCGGTCGTGCCCATCAAGCGCTCTTCCGGCGTCTTCCATGTCTGCAGGAACACCACCTTCATGTCGGGCCGTACCTTGGCGGCCTGCCCGTGCTGGCGGATGAAGAACACCAGCCGATCCGGCTGAGCGAACTTGTTGTCGCGGAACGTGATCACCGCGCCCTTCGGTCCAGCATCGACCTTCTCGACATTGGCACGGCGGCAATAGGCCTTGATGGCCGCGACCTTGAAGAGATAGCGGACTTCGTCCGGCAACACGCCGAAGCGGTCGCGCATCTCGGCGGCGAAATTGTCGATCTCCTCATCGGTTTCGAGGTCGGCCAGCCGCCGGTACAGCGACAGCCGCACTGCGAGGTCGTTGACGTAATCCTCGGGGATCAGCACCGGCATGCCGATGGTGATCTGCGGCGACCAGCGGTCGGCGGCAGGCTCCGCCACGCCCGCCTTGAGGTTGAGGATCGCTTCTTCCAGCATCGATTGATAGAGCTCGAAGCCGACCTCCTTGATGTGGCCGGACTGCTCCTCGCCGAGCAGGTTGCCGGCGCCGCGGATATCGAGGTCGTGCGAGGCGAGCTGGAACCCCGCGCCGAGCGTTTCCAGCGACTGCAGCACTTTCAGCCGCCGTTCGGCCTGGGCCGTGATCTTCTGCTGCGCCGGCAGCGTGAACAGCGCGTAGGCCCGCAACTTGGAACGCCCTACCCGTCCACGCAGCTGATAGAGCTGCGCCAGCCCGAACATGTCGGCGCGATGCACGATCAGCGTGTTGGCAGTCGGGATGTCGAGACCGGACTCGATAATCGTGGTCGACAGCAGGATGTCGTACTTGCCGTCGTAGAACGCCGACATGATGTCTTCGATCACGGTCGGCGGCATCTGGCCGTGCGCGACCGCGACCTTCATCTCCGGCACGTTCTTGTCGAGGAAATCCTTGACGCTGGCGAGGTCCTCGATCCGCGGCACGACGTAGAACGCCTGCCCGCCGCGGTAACGTTCCCGCAGCAGCGCCTCGCGGATCATCAGGGGATCGTGCGGCGCCACGAAGGTGCGCACCGCGAGACGATCGACCGGCGGCGAGGCGATGATCGAGAGATCGCGCACGCCGGTCAACGCGAGCTGTAGCGTTCGCGGGATCGGGGTGGCGCTCAGCGTCAACACGTGCACCTGGGCACGCAATTGCTTCAGCCGCTCCTTGTGGCTGACGCCGAAGTGTTGCTCCTCGTCAACAATCAAGAGGCCGAGGTCCCGGAACTTGATCGACTTGCCGAGCAGCGCATGGGTGCCGACGACGATATCGACATTGCCTTCGGACAATCCCTTCTTGACCTGCGTCAGCTCCTTGGCCGGGATCAGGCGGGAGGCTTGCGCGACATTGACCGGGAAACCGCGAAAACGTTCGGCAAAATTCTTGCTATGCTGTCGGGCCAGCAGCGTGGTCGGGACCACGACGGCGACCTGCTTGCCGTCGAGAGCGACCGCGAACGCTGCGCGTAGCGCTACCTCAGTCTTGCCGAAGCCAACGTCACCGCAGATCAGCCGGTCCATGGGACGGCCGCTTTCGAGGTCCTTCAGCGTGGATGTGATCGCCCCCAGCTGGTCCTCGGTCTCCTCATAGGGGAAGCGCGCGCAGAACTCGTCATAGACATGCGGCTGCACCGGCATTTTCGGCGCTTCGTGCAGATGCCTTTCGGCCGCGATCTTGATCAGTTCGCCGGCGATCTCACGGATGCGGTTCTTGAGTTTAGCCTTGCGCGCCTGCCAGCCGCCGCCGCCCAGCCGGTCGAGTTCGACATTGGCGTGATCGGAGCCGTAGCGCGACAGCAGTTCGATGTTCTCGACCGGGAGGAACAGCTTTGTTTCCGCCGCGTAGTGCAGTTCGAGACAGTCATGCGGCGCGCCGCCGACCTCGATGGTCTGCAAGCCGACGAAGCGTCCGATGCCATGTTCGACGTGGACCACGAGATCCCCGGTCGAAAGGCTCGTGACCTCCGAGATGAAATTGTCGAGTTTGCGGCTCGACTTGCGCGGCCGCACCAGGCGGTCGCCGAGGATGTCCTGCTCGCTGATGACGGCGAATTCGTCGGTCTCGAAGCCGCTCTCCATGCCGACCACCGCCAGCATGGCCTCGTTGCGCGGCGTCGCCTGCACGGTGCGCCAGGCATTCACGCTGGTGAGGTTGGCGAGCTTGTGGTCACGCAGCATGCTTCCCATGCGGTCGCGGGAGCCTTCGCTCCACAGCGTGATCACCACTTTCTTGCGCTGCGCCTGTAAGGCCAGTACGTGTGCCACCACCGCTTCGAACACATTGACCGAAGCGTCGGCGCGTTCGGGCGTGAAATTGCGCCCCTGCCGCGCGCCGGCGTCGAACACGTCGGTGCTGCCTTCAGGCACTGCGAACGGCGTCAGCCGCGCCACCGCCGCCTCGCCCAGACGCTCGGTCCACTCGGCTTCCATCAGATAGAGCCGATCCGGCGGCAACGGCTTGTAGATCGCGCCACCGCCCGGATGCTCCAGCGCCTCGCGCCTTGCCTCATAATAATCCTGGATCTGCTTGAAGCGTTCGCGCGCGGCGTCCTCGCCCTGCGGTTCGATCGCAACCGGCGCGCCGTCGAGATAGTCGAACAGCGTATCCATCCGTTCCTGGAATAGCGGCAGCCAGTGCTCCATGCCGGGATGGCGGCGGCCCTCGCTGACGGCTTCATAGAGCAGGTCGTCGCGCTGCGGCGCGCCGAAGGTCGCGACATAGCCCATGCGAAAACGGCGGATGGTCTCGGTGACGAGCTGGAATTCCGAAACCGGCACCAGATCGAGCGCGCGCATGTCGAGCAGCGTGCGCTGGGTTTCCGCATCGAAGGTGCGGATCGATTCAAGGCTGTCGCCGAAGAAGTCGAACCGCACTGGCTGGTCGAGACCGGCCGGAAACAGATCGAGGATACCGCCGCGCACCGCGTATTCGCCGGGCTCGCGCACGGTCGAGGACCGATTGTAGCCATTGTGCTCCAGCCAGGCCACAATCGAGTCCATCGGCACGACGTGGCCTGGCGCAACCGAGAGCGCCTGTGCCGCCACCACCTCGCGCGCCGGCACGCGCTGCACGATGGCGTTGACAGTGGTGAGCACGATCAGAGGCTTGTCGCTGCCCTGCAGGCGCGACAACCGCGCCAGCGTGGTCAGGCGCTGCGCCAAAATACCGCCATGCGGCGACACCCGGTCGTAGGGTTGGCAGTCCCAGGCCGGAAACTGCATCACGGGCAAATCAGGAGCAAAGAATTCCAGCGCTCGCGCCAACTGCTGCATGCGCGGACCGTCGCGGCAGACAACGGCAAGACTCACCGCCGGCGGCTTCGGCCGGGCCGCCACCGCACGCGCCAGATCGGATACGACCAGCCCCTCGGCGCCCTCGGCGACGTTGGCAAAGGTCAGCGCGCGGCCGGGAGCCAGCAGCGCGGCGGGCGATTTGGCCGGCGACTTCATGCGTCGTGGTCCACGGCGCGATACGACTTGATGCGGTCGAACAAAGCGGTCGCATATTCCGGATCGAGTGGGGTGTCGCCGGTCACCGCGGCATAGAGGTCGGGATCGGGCAACTCGATCAGGCGTTCGAGTTCACTCAGTTCGTCATCGGGCATGTCCGCTATCTCGGCATCCGCAAAACGGCCGAGGATCAGATCCATCTCGCGGGTACCGCGATGCCAGCAGCGGAACAAAAGCCGCTTGCGACGGTCGTCGAGGCCGCCGCTTGATCGTGTGGTACCCGTCATCGTCCCATCCCATTTCGAACGCCAAAAGCCCGGACGTGCCGGGCGGGGTTGATATAGCGACCCGGATCGGCAATGTCAGCCCTCGCTAAGCGGTGAATTATCACCAATGCCGTCATTGCCGGGCTTGACCCGGCAATCCATCAACTTGAAGAGGGATGGATGCGCCCCACCCTGCTCAACCCGCTGTTTGCGCCGGTCACCAGCCTCGCCGGCGTCGGCCCGAAGCAGGACAAGCTGTTGCGCTATCTGCTGTCGCGCGATGAGACGCCGCGGCTGGTCGACCTGCTGCTGCACCTGCCGGCCAGCGTGATCGATCGCCGGGAGCAGCCGAAGATTCGCGATGCGGTACAGGGAACCGTGGTGACGCTGGAAGTCACCGTGGATCGTCACCGGCCATCCCCGCCACGTAATTCCCGCGCGCCCTACCTTGTCTATGCGTCCGACGATACCGGCGACGTGGTGCTGACGTTTTTCCGCGCCAAGCCCGGCTACGTCGAAAAGCTGCTGCCGATCGGGGAGAAACGCTACGTTTCCGGCACGCTGCAGATGTACGACGGCACCCCGCAGATCGTACATCCCGACCGGGTCGTGGACGAAGCGGCATTTTCAAAACTGACCGGCATCGATCCGGTCTATCCACTCACGGAAGGCCTCGCTTTGGGTTCGCTGCGCCGCGCGATCGCGCAGGCGCTGCAGAAGCTGCCGGAATTACCGGAGTGGATCAGCCCGGAAGTCATTCGCCGCTGCAGCTTTCCGCCTATCGGGGAAGCGCTGAACCGCGTGCATGTGCCGGTCGAACTCACCGACATCCTGCCGGATGGCCCGTTCTGGTCGCGGCTTGCCTTCGACGAACTTTTGGCCGGTCAACTGGCGCTGGCGCTGGTGCGCGCGCAACTCCGACGCCCGGCCGGCGACCGCAACGCCGGCGACGGTCATTTACGCCACAAGATCATCGACGCGCTGCCGTATGCCCTGACGTCGTCGCAACGCGAGGCGATGGCCGCCATCGCCGAGGATCTGCGCCAACCGGTGCGGATGCTGCGGCTGCTGCAGGGCGATGTCGGCTCCGGCAAAACGGTTGTGGCGCTGCTCGCGGCGGCTGCGGTCGTCGAGGCCGGCAAGCAGGCAGCGCTGATGGCGCCGACCGAAATCCTCGCCCGCCAGCACATCAAGACCATCGCGCCGTTTGCCGAACGGGCCGGCTTGCGCGTGGCGATCCTGACCGGCCGCGAGAAGGGCAAGGAGCGCCGCGAAATCCTCGCCCGTCTCGAAGCCGGCGATATCGATTTCCTGGTCGGCACCCATGCGCTGATCCAGGACGACGTGATCTTCAGGGCGCTGGCGCTCGCCGTGGTCGACGAGCAGCATCGCTTCGGCGTACGCGAACGGCTGGCGCTGACCAACAAGGGCGAAGCGGTCGATGTGCTGGTGCTGAGCGCGACGCCGATCCCGCGCACGCTGGTGCTCACCTACTTTGGCGACATGGATGTCTCCGAGCTGCGCGAGAAGCCCGCCGGCCGCCAACCGATCGATACCCGTGCGGTTCCGGCGAGCCGGCTCGAGGATGTGGTGGACGCGGTCGGCCGCGCGCTGAAGGCCGGTACGCTGGTCTACTGGATCTGTCCGCTGGTCGAGGAATCCGAGGCCGAAGGTACCGAGCACCTCACCAACGCGACGGAGCGGTTCGAAAAGCTGCGGCAGCGCTTCGGCGACAAGGTTGGCCTGGTCCACGGACAGATGAAGGGCACGGAGAAAGATCGCGTGATGGCGCAGTTCGCCGCCCATGAGATCGGGCTGCTGGTCGCGACCACCGTGGTCGAGGTCGGCGTCGACGTCCCCGCCGCGACCGTCATGGTGATTGAGAACGCTGAGCGCTTCGGGCTCGCGCAACTGCACCAGTTGCGCGGCCGGATCGGACGTGGCTCGGAGGCGTCGACCTGTCTGCTGCTCTACAAGGAGCCACTCGGCGAAATGTCGAAGGCGCGGCTCAAGGTGATCCGCGAAACCACCGACGGCTTTCGGATCGCCGAGGAGGACCTCAAGCTGCGCGGCGAAGGCGACGTGCTCGGCATTCGCCAGAGCGGCCTACCTGGCTATCGCATCGCCCGCTCCGACGTGCACGCCCAGCTGATCACGCAGGCGCGCGACGAGGCGTTGCGCATCATGAAGGACAACCCAAAACTCAAGGGCGAGCGTGGCGAGGCGCTGCGCTGTTTGCTCTATCTATATGAACGCGATGAGGCCGTGCCGCTGATTGGCGCGGGGTGATCGCTCCACAGGATGAGGACCGCGGTCAATCGGCCTTCACTTTCACCGGCGCCGGCTGCAGCGCCGCCGAATTCGCCACGCGCGCCGCGTTCGCCATGCCGGCCAGCGCGGCGGCATTGCGCTTCTGCGGATCGGAGCCGGGCTGCACCACGCCCGCGGACATGATCAGCGTCGCCGCGTCCTCGGTCGTCATATCGACTTCGATGATCTTGCTCTTCGGCACGTAGAAGAAGAAACCCGTGGTCGGGTTCGGCGCGCAGGGCAGGAAAACCGAGATGTGCTCCTCCTGGCCGGGAAGCTGGCTGGCAATGTTCACGCTCGGCGACTGCGAGATCAGAACGATCGACCACATGCCCGGCGATGGGAATTCGACCAGGCCGACCTTGCGGAAGCTCGACCCCTTGCCCGAGAACAGCGTCTCGAAGACCTGCTTCAGGCCGCGATAGATCGCCCGCACCACCGGCATCCGGCCGAGCAGGCGTTCGCCGAGGTCGACCAGCGTCCGGCCGATCAGGTTGGCGGTGAGGAAGCCCAGCATCGTCAGCGCAAACACGGCAACGATCAGCCCGGACCCGGGCAATCCGAACGGCAGATAGGTTTCCGGCCGGTAGGCCGTGGGCACGAACGGGCGAACCAGATTGTCGACCCAGTTCACGAACCACCAGGTCAGATAGAGCGTGATCGCGACCGGTCCTGCGACAATCAGTCCGGTCAGAAAATAGTTCCGAAAACGGGCCACCAGCCCGCGCGGGTGGTCCGGCGGGGCTTCCTCCGGGGGCGCAATCGGGGGCAGTTCTTCGCGATTCATCGTGGTTCCAGGTCGGAGCAGCCGGCTTGATCCAGCTAAGCCATCCTAGCAGGTTTTTGAAGACCCGGCGTGACAGTCGATTGACTTGACTAGAGCCTTTTTCCGTTTCGATTGAAATCGAAACGGGGCTCCAGATTCCTTATTTGACGCGTTTTCTTGACGCGAACCGGGTCCACTTCGCTTGAAAACGCTCTATTCGACTGTAACCGATTTGGCGAGGTTTCGCGGCTGATCCACGTCGGTCCCCATCACCACGGCGGTATGATAGGCCAGCAGCTGTACCGGGACGGCGTAGACCATCGGGGTGAACGCCGCCGCCATGTCCGGCAGCACGATGGTGACCAGGGATTCGATAGTGGCTTCCGCCGCCCCCTTGGCGTCGGTCATCAGGATGATGTTGCCGCCACGGGCCGCGACTTCCTGCATGTTGGAGACAGTCTTCTCGAACACCCGGTCGTACGGCGCGATCACCACGACCGGCATGTTCTCGTCGATCAGTGCGATCGGCCCGTGCTTGAGCTCGCCGGCGGCATAGCCCTCGGCGTGAATATAGGAAATTTCCTTCAGCTTCAGCGCGCCTTCCAGCGCCAGTGGATAGCTGGTGCCGCGGCCGAGATAGAGCACGTCCTTAGACTTCGAGATGTCGCGCGCCAGTTTCTCGATATGCGGCTCCGATGTGAGCGCCGCCGCCATCAGCCGCGGGATCTCGACGAGGCCGTGGACCAACTTCGACTCGTCTTCATCCGACAACTCGCCGCGCGCCTTGCCGGCCGCGACCGCGAGCGATGCCAGCACCATCAACTGGCAGGTGAACGCCTTGGTCGACGCGACGCCGATTTCGGGACCGGCAAGCGTCTGCAGCACGGTTTCGCTTTCGCGCGCGATCGTCGAGGTCGGCACGTTGACCACGGACAAAGTGTGGACGCCTTCGGCCTTGGCGTAGCGCAACGCGGCCAGCGTATCGGCGGTCTCGCCGGACTGCGAAATAAAGATCGCGAGATCGCCCTTTCGCAGTGGCGCCTCGCGGTAACGGAACTCGGAAGCGACATCGACCTCGACGGGCAAGCGCGCGAAACGCTCGAACCAGTATTTGGCGACATAGCCGGCATAGCTCGCGGTGCCGCAGGCCGTGATCGAAATGCGCTGGATGTCCTTGAAGTCGAACGCCAGCTTGACCGGCAGCATCACGCGTTCGCTGGCCATGTCGACATATCGGGCCAGGGTGTGCCCGACCACTTCCGGCTGCTCGTGGATTTCCTTGGCCATGAAGTGGCGATAATTCGCCTTGTCGACCAGCGAGGTCGAGGCGCTGTGCTTGACCGCGTCACGGCGGGCGATCGCGTTGCTCTTGTCGTAGATGGTCGCGCCCTTGCGCGTCAGCACCACCCAGTCGCCGTCCTCGAGATAGCTGATCGTATCGGTGAACGGTCCGAGCGCGATCGCATCCGATCCCAGGTACATTTCGCCGTCTCCGTGGCCGATCGCCAGCGGCGGGCCGTTGCGGGCGCCGATCATCAGATCGTCGTCGCCGGCGAAGATGAAACCGAGCGCAAACGCGCCGCGCAGTTCCGACAGCGCCGCCCTCACCGCCTCGACCGGCTTGATGCCCTGCTGCAGCAGATTGTCGACCAGGTGCAGCACGATCTCTGTATCGGTTTCGGTCTTGAAGACCGCGCCCTTTTTCTCCAGCGCTTGGCGCAGCTCGCGGAAATTCTCGATGATGCCGTTGTGAACGACAGCGACGCGATCGGTCGCGTGCGGATGCGCGTTGTTCTCGGTCGGCTTGCCGTGTGTTGCCCAGCGGGTATGCCCGATGCCGGTGTGACCGCTGAGCGGTTCGGCATCCAGCCGCTTTTCGAGGTTCTTCAGCTTGCCCTCGGCGCGGCGGCGCGCAAGTTGGCCGCCCTCCAGCGTGGCGACGCCTGCGGAATCATAGCCGCGATATTCAAGCCGCTTGAGTGAATCGACCAACTGCTCCGCGACCGGAGTTTTCCCAAGAATGCCGACAATTCCGCACATGCGGTTCAATATCCCCAAATCGACGACAGGTGCGTCGCAACCCGCGCCACTCTTAACGAAATTCGCTGTCTTACAGATACTCAATAATTATTGCGAATTGAGACAGCTTTAAGCGGAAAGCTTAACGGGCGGCCTAACCCGGGATTAACCAGTCGCGCCCCGCGAAGTGCGCGGAATACGGATCCGCGATCTCGCGGCACGGCCTGCCCGAGTCGTCGCCTTGGATCTCCCATGAGAGGGAGCAGGGAATGCCGGATGCGCGCTGCACCCGCGGTCCCGTGTGCAATGGGTAGAAGGAAACGCACACGAGCATACACGACGCGGCCGACAGTCGGAAGAATTCTGGTCCTGGAGAAGCATTCCTGTTTGATGAAGGTGGAATGCCTGGGGCGTACCACTACGCCGGAAATGATTTGTCAGGGGCTCCGCCAGTACGGGACAGAATGCCATCTGCCTCGAGCTGTTTATTGGATCGCGCCCGCTCGGCGGCATGGGTAGCAAGCTGGTCGTATTCGCGGGCAATGCGCAACATTCGTTGTCTTGCTTCTTCATTGTATCGAAATTGTTCAGCCTTGGCGCGCGTTTCTTCGGCGCGATCCAGCCAATGTTTCGGATCGTTGAGATAACTCATGAAGAAGGGTCCCTGATACGCGAGGAAGGCGGGAGCGCAGCTGTGCGTTCTCATCACCGACAGATACCCAGGACCGCTCGGTGGTGATGCGAAACGTTATCGCAACGGAAAGGTTCCCAGACAGGCACGCCGCTCCATCCTGACGAGGCTTTTCGCGGCACAGAGTCCGGTTCGGACCTTGTGGGAGTGCTTCAGCAACATTGCGCAGGTTCTCAGCCTCGTCAGCCGGGCGCGCCTGGAGAGATCGGACCTGTTTGAAACGGCGACGGTTGATAACGATGCGCTGCTCCTCCTTCAGAGGAAGGTGGGAGCGCAACCGACGTTCTCATCACCGATAGACACTCAAATCGCGTGATGGTCCGCGCCGTGCGAACTCCAATCGTGGTTCGGCTCAAGTCCGTCGTCTGGATCATGGTGCGATCGCTCGCAGCATCAAGCGAGGATGAACCACCGCCCCGGATCTCGCTGCGCTCATCCGGGCTACGCTTGCTGTGCGCATCGTTGACGCATGCACACGATCGCAATGATGCGGATCGGTGCTGGCAGTGTGCCGCAAATGGATTCCGAACCAGATGGCACGTGCCAATCCACCTCTTCACGTCAACTTCAACTCTGTTTGAAGATGGATGAAACCGGGCTGACAAAGGGCGCGCTCTGCCCCAGCATACTCAGGGGGCGGAAAGGAAAGGAAATGATCACGGATGCCTTCGATCCCCGAACGATCGCTAAAATGGAAGTCGCCCTTGAGCGAGCGTGCCTGGTACTTCCGACCGGCCGCGAACAACACAACGCCAGGCGGATCATCGCCGGCAAGATAATCGAATGCGCCACACGTGGTAACACCAGCCTGATCGAGCTTACGGAGGCTGGATACGCCGCTTCGTTACAACTAACTGCTTCCGCGCAGGCCGCCAGCCAAGCCAACGCCAGCCACCGCGCGGAAACCGCTTCCATCTAGTCAATTACGAATTTCTTTGAGCCGCGCCGGCACGATGTGGATTCGGCCGCTGAGACGCGACGTCTTGACACGTGTTGTTATCCGGAGGTTTGTGTCGGGCGGGGCGATTGAAAGAGAACAATGGCCATGAACAAACCTATCCGAGCGGCGAGGCTCGCCATCATCGTTGGTACGGTCTGCCTGTTTTCACAAATTGCGGCAGCCGCTCCCGCTACCGTCCTGCAGTCCCTCGATCCCGACCGTGACGGCACTGTCGACCTCAACGAAGCGAAGACTGCCGGGTCCGCGGTGTTTGACCGGCTGGATCGCGACCGCGACGGCACGCTTGATGCTCGTGAATTGAAGGGCCGCCTGAGCACCAAGGAATTGGCAGCCGCTGATCCAGACCACGACGGCACCCTGACGAAGGACGAGTATCTGGCCGTGGTCGAGAAGCGCTTTGCGGCAGCAAACCCGGATAACGACGGCACGCTCGACGCGAAGGAATTGAAATCCCCCGCGGGCCGTGCCTTGCTCCGACTGCTGAAATAACTCGACTGCGTGACACCCAAGTCCGGCAATAGTCAGGACGTGGATTTTCCCGCCGACGAATTGAGCGACCTGGGAAGCAGCCCGCATGCGCGCAGGGATGTGCGGGGACGAGCCACCATCGACAGCGATGCCCACGCCGCGGCGAACCTAGCCATAAGTCTATCAGTGCTTGTCCGGAATTGTGGTCTGGAGCCGGGCGTGGTTCACGACGGGTTCCCCTACGGGGATCTTTACCCGTCTTGCGGATTTGTTTTGCGTACGGAAGACGAGGGGTTCGGCCGCATCGCCGCCGCGGCTGGACCCCTTTTTCATGACTGTCCCCGCCTCGCCCACGCTTTGATCTGAAGCCAGCATCCACTCGAACCGGCCAAGACATCCGCGAAAGCCGGTTTTTACGCGCGCGGCACAAACTGCACTGGTGATCCCGCCAAAGTTGTGATTTACTTTATTTGCTCGCACGCCGGTTCCAGCCCCCCTTCAGATTATCGGCGGAGCGGGCGGTCCCGACGCAGTCCCCATGAATCTGCGTCGGGGCCCGAAATCTGCTTCGCGTAAGTACGATAGCGGATCGGCGGGCACAGCGCGTCTTTGTCATCGCCCGCTCCCCGACAACACGGAAGTGTTCAAGAGGGAGATTACGGCTCGCAGCCCGGGTCCGGTTCACCCTCGCCACGGCTTTGGAAGTGTCGCAGCTTGCGCTCGTAGATTTCGGTCAACGCCGTCAGGTGTGTGACGCTTTCCGGGTGGTTGATGCGCAGGAGAAGCTGCTGGCAGCTTTCGACAATCATGCGCAGCTGGAGCAGGTCATTTCCCATCGCAGCTAAACCGTACGCGATGCAGTTCGCTTCCGTGGAGACGGACGCACGGCGTCGCTCCGCCTGCGTGCGATGAATTCCAACTCCGCCGGGTCAACCGCCATGCTGTAGGGCTGATTGCCAAGGCGAACGAACAGCCGGCGCGGCGCGACCCTCGTAATGACGCCGGTCATTGGCGGATCATCCTCACCGTGCCGATAGATGACGGCTCGGCCAATCGCGGATTCGCTGGGCACTACCATGGGAACCCTCCCAAATCGATTCCCCGCGATGAAATCTCCATCGGTGGCGGGTGGGAAGTGCAGTTTGTGCCAAACGGGGCGTTGGTTAACGAGCGCTCGCCGCAGCGTATGGCCGTGCAGGCCGCGTAGCCTGCATGAGCGCGGCGATCCGCGGGGATGGACCGCAATCCCGGATATCGCTGCGCTCATCCGGGCTATGGCTTGCCGGGGTTATCAGCTGAAATTGGTAGAAGGCGGAGCAACGGCCGCCTTGCTTCACCGAGGCGGAGGGCCCGCTACCTAACGCGACGCCGCTGTCCGATCCGGACAGCGGCGCTGGTAGAAGAATGAAATCGATCGCGCGATGTGGGGCTACTTCTTCATTCCGGACTCGCGCTGGCTCTTCTGATACAGCTCACGGTCGGCCGCACTAACTTGACCGATGATCGGTCCCGTGCCTCCCGCGTTCGTCATGAATGGACCCGGGCTACTGGTGGTCGTCGCGGCGGCGTCAGTTTTCGGCTTCGCCTGGCCTTTAGCTTTGGCCAAAGCGCCTGAAGTGGAAACGGCAAGGATAGCAAAGCCGACGATGATAGTCTTCTTCATGTTTCGCTCCCTGGAATAAGACGCACCGCAGTTCAACACGGCGCTTGGACTGTGGTCAAGAACCGCAGCGAAAGTACGGAGTTTGCGCGATCATTGAGCGAAGACTTCATGGCATCAGCAACGGGTCACTATTGAACACTTCACGGTAGCGCGCCCGCTCAACCCTCTCAAGCAGTCAAGCACTCTGCCGGCAGCCGTCATCTCCTGAGCTTCGTTGGTCGCGAGATCGTTGGCGCGGAGGGGCATCATCGCGTCCCGGCCGCCCCCGGATGTCGCCGCGCTCATCCGTGACCTGCCGAGTGTCCCTTTGCCGCTTTTTCTCGCTACTCCGAGAAATTCGCGGAACGTAGCGGGATCGTATTCGTTGGGATGACAGCTCAAACGAGGCGCAAATGAAACACCTTCTGACTGCTGTCGCGGTTTCCCTGATGCTAACCACTGCCGTCTACGCAGAAGAGGCCGCGCCACAGACCGTCAAGACTGACAACGCGACCGAAGATTGTTCAAAGCAGGTGTGGCCCAACTTTTCTCCGTCGTGCCTGCGCAACGCCGATCGAGCTGTCAATGTTCGCCTGGTAACGGCGGACCGCAGATAAGGCCTCGGTGGAGCATGAGTTCAGCCGTGCTTACCGACGAACAAATTGCCGTCTTGTGCGATCTCGGTCAGGCATCGTCGTTCGACGCCGAAAAGAAAGCCGAAGTCCTGGATCTCGTTGTTCGCGGTTACGTCGAGAAGGACGGAGACCTGTTCATGATCACGCCGCGGGGCGAGAAGGTATTGGCCGATAGAGGCGCGGGCTTGAACGAGTCGTAGGCCGGCTGAGCCAGGAGAACGGTGGCCCCGCGCGGGATCAATGATCCTCGGCTCCCCGATGTTGAGCAACTCGCCCGCAAACTTCTTTCCAGATCTTCCAACGTTCTGGAAGCCGGTGCGCAAAAGCCGGCCCAGGCGATTGCCTCTTTTTCCCGATTTAGGAACAACTCCTCCGGAGTGAAGTTATTGCCGGACTGAACCGGAGGAAGCCGTGCAGCAAACCCCTCATTTGGCAAGCGCGATGCTGACCCTCGCATTCGCAGCGATCATGCTCGTATTCGGCCAACAGTTTCTCGAGCGTCAAGGTCGCAGTCATGACGTGATGGACATGCCTGTAAAGGCAAAAACCCACTGAGGCACAGGGTTTTCACGCACTGCCGAGTGAACAGCGACCGAGTCAGTCGGCCGGGATGAAGCGGAGGGTGCCTGCTCGACGCGTTGGCCTACCGGTATCGTTGGTATGATTGACGCCATCCATGACAGGCACCTCGGGGAAATCGAACGGGCTTACCCCATCGAGACACGCCACGTTTACGGCGTACAGGCTCTGGTCAGATCGCCGCTGGTGATGGGTGTATATTCCGCAGCGGGAGCAGAAGAAGTGCTGCGCTGATCCGGTGTGGAAGCGGTAGCTCGTCAGCGCATCCTCGCCCTGCAGGAACTTGATCCCACCCATCTCCGCCATGACAACGACGGCGCCTCGCATCCGGCAGTAGGAACAGGTGCAGCGGCGGATCGAATTGAAACCGTCGCTGAGCGTCGCCTCAAAACGCACCGCGCCGCAATGGCACTGCCCTGCCCGAACGTTCGTGTCACCCGCCATGTCGTCTTCGTCTCCTGTCAAGATCACTTCCAGCAAGTCGGCCGCATGAGCGCAGCGATATGCCGGGATGAAGCCTCCCCTCGGATATTTACTGCGCTCATCCGGCTACGCTCAGTCTACTGTCGCGCAATGGTCTCTCCGCGCAACGCCGTCCGCTTTCGCCACACTCGTAGCTCGGTCATGACCTTTATGGTCGACGCGAGCACCAGCGCGCACAGCGCCGCCTTCGTGAACGTCTCCATCGTCCCCTCGATCAGGATGGCGTGGACCACACTCCCTGCGACGATGACAATCGCGAGCAGCGTATGGGCGATGCGCCATGTTCGCAGTCGCAATCGCCGACGGAATGTAGCCAACAGCGCGACGGCGAAGATCGCCCACATTGCGGTCACTCCAAAGGGGGAGAACGGCGTCGGCGATGTGTAGGTCAGGGCGTCGATCATGTCCGGCGGACTGGTGATCCAAAGCCCGGCGACGTGGATCACCACCGCCACCACCAGCGCGCCGCCGGTCCAGTGATGGATACGCCGCCCGATCCGGGCCGGCAGTCCCGGCAGGTAGCCGCCGATCAGCAAAGGCTGAACCAGCATGACACCCAGTGCGATCATCCCGGCAAATCCGGCCAGGATGTAGACCGGACCGCGCCATTCGAGCTGCGGGCTCATCGTGGCAGCCGCGATCGGCACGCAAATGGCGGCTGCAAAGGCGGCCCAGATCAAGATTACCCGGGCCGATTTCATCCCGTTTCTAACTCGCTCAAGCCGGCTGCAGGACGAAATGCGCCTCCAGGCTGGTCTCCTTGGCGCTCTTCATCACGGGACGCAGAAAGACGGTTTTGAATTCACCGCTGTCATAGGCAAGGTGACCGTGCGGTTGCCCAAAGATCGGAATGATCTGCGGCATCTCGAGACGGAACGCACCGTTCTTGTCGGTGAGCGTGGCCCCATGACTTTGCGGCTCGTGTTCCTGCCCTTCGGTGGTGTGCGCCCAGATCTGGATGCGCTGCCCGGCAAGCGGGGCTCCATCGCCTGCGCGACGCACGGTGCCGCTCATCCAGAAGCCGCCCTTGCCGATCCGGTCCACGATCGCCGCGCCCTTGAGGTAGTTGTTCGCCCCGCCCGACATCGAGGCGGTCGGCGCCAGGCCTTCCGCACGGGCGGGCAACAGCAGCCCGGAAGCCCCGGCCGCCAGGACAGCCCCGCCGGCGATGAGCAGGCTGCGGCGGTTGATGACGATGCTGGTCATGTAAATTCCTCCCGAGGCCCGTGCCGTTGCTTCGCCAAGACTACAACAACAACCGGGATTGGCACAGTTGAGGGAAGCCAAGTGCGCGACGGGGCGCAATAACAGTGTTGTGAACGGGTGTTCCGATCCAACATCGGAAAGCGCGTCGTCTACGCCGGAGCGTAGGTCAGCCTGATCACGTCCTCGCCCATCAAATCGCTGGCCACAAGGCGGAGCGGCGGCCGGGGGCCGGCGAAGAATGGCTTGCCGCGACCGACTACGACCGGGTGGAGGTAGATTTGATACTCATCGACGAGACC
>Ga0268266_10002175_pt1 | contig 21469 bp, 18 predicted proteins | sample KBSS13metaG_FD_190356 | JGI IMG/M metagenome (GOLD analysis project Ga0268266, IMG submission 190356) | Switchgrass rhizosphere microbial communities from Kellogg Biological Station, Michigan, USA - KBS S1-3 metaG (SPAdes) (version 2) | ecosystem: Host-associated > Plants > Roots > Rhizosphere... | reverse complement strand
AGCCCGAGCTGACCTTCATCAACGCGGCTTCCGGCGCCCAGGAAACCACCTATGTCGATCCGGCGCCGAACTTCTTCCGCTACAACATGGACGGCGCGCAGTGGCAGGTGGGGCTGGGCAAATACGCCTATGAGACCAAGAAATACAAGAAGATCGCCACCGTCGGCGAAGACTATTCGTTCATCTACACCCAGGTGTTCGGGCTGGTGCTGGAGTTCTGCGGCGCCGGTGGGCAGATCACCAACCGGCAATGGGTACCGCTCGGCACCAAGGACTTCGCCTCCGTGATCGCCGCCCTGCCCGACGACGTCGACGCGATCTATCTCGGTCTCGGCGGCGCGGACGCCGTCAATTTCCTGAACCAGTACCAGCAGGCCGGCGGCAAGGCGCATCTGATGGGCGGCTCGATCATGGTCGACCAGACCATCCTCTCCGCCAAGGGTAACGCCAAGAACGCGCTGCTCGGCACCATCGCCGCGAGCGGCCAGGCCGATACCTGGGAGGATCCGGGCTGGCAGAAGTTCGTGAAGGCCTATCAGGACGCCTTCCCGCCGGCCAAGCGGTTCCCGAGCCCCTCGCTGCTCGCCACCAACTATTACGGCTCGACCATGGCGCTCATCCTCGCGCTGCGCGAGGTCAATGGCGACCTCAGCAACAACCAGGCGAAGTACAGGGAAGCGCTGGCCAAGATCGTGCTCGACGCGCCCAACGGCAAGATCAAGCTCGACGCCAACCGCCAGGCGATCGGCACCAACTTCGTCACCGAAGTGGTCGATGACGGCAAGGGTGCGTTGTTCAGCAAGGTCGTGAAGGTCATTCCCGACGTGAACCAGACCTTGGGTTACGACCCGGCGGTATTCGCCAAGATCGGGCTGCCGAGCCGGACCGTTCCGGAGTGCAAGAAGTACTGAGTTCTCGCATTTGCGAACGGGTCCCGGCCACGCGCCGGGATCCGCTCGCGCCCGGACCGGGCGTGATCTTCCCTTGCAATCCCGCGGCGGATGTTGAACGCTGGTTGAAAAAGAAGAACATCCCGCGGGAGGGAAGGCATGAGCAAGGCTCTCGCCGTCTTCCACGGCCGGTTCGGTCGCGCGACGGTCTATCAGTTGAACCGCCCCTTCAACATGCATGCGCATCGCGAAGGGCATCTGATTTTTCATGTCGGTGGAACGCCGGCGCACATTGACGTGTGCGATGAGCGATGGCTGCTCATGGAAGACTCCATTGTTGCCATCAACCCCTGGGAACCACACAATTTTGTGCCGACGGATGTCGAGAACGGCGCAATCTTCTTCGTCCTCTACGTCAACGCCGAATGGTTCGCTCCCGATGCGGCGCGCGCCCACAGTCTGCGGTTCGGCCGCACCTGCTTCAAACGCACGACCACACTCGATAAGCATATAAGGCGATCCGCTGCGCTGGTTTGCGGCGCACCATCACTCTCGAGCCTCGATTGCGAACTCAGACAGTTGATCGACAGTTGCTATGAAGAGAGCTGGCAGCGGTCCGAGCCGGCGCCGGAGACGCGCACCGCCGCCGCCATTACCGACTTCCGCGTCCGCAAATCCATCAAGCTGATGTCCGAAAGTCCGGGCGCCGAGATCGAACTGGATTCGATCGCGCGCGCCTCCGGGCTTTCGCGTCCGCACTTCTACCGGCTGTTCCGCACCCAAACCGGAGTTACCCCGAACCTCTATCTCAATACACTCATCATGGAACAGGCGCTGGATGCGCTGGTGGCGACCGAAGTGCCGATCGCCGATATCGGCTTCGATCTCGGCTTCTCTTCGCAAAGCGGTTTCACGCGCTTCTTCGCCGCCAATGTCGGGATGGCGCCGACCGAATACCGCCGCGCCGCCAAAGTCTTGCGGCCCTGAGCGCAAGGCACGCGAAAAGATACTGACAATCAAGTGCAAGCTCCGCGGCGCCGCTAGGATGCCCTGAAACGCGAGCCGAAAAGGCCGCGGCGTCTGGGAGGACGGCATGGCGACGGCCGGGCCAAAACCGTGACACGATTCATCGAACGCCATCCGGCATGGGCGCTGATCCTGTTGATCGCGGTCGCAGTGATGCTGTGGCTGATCCTTGCCGTCTGGCCCCCCGGCCTAGAAGAGGCGATCGGCAGGAAGCGGGTGTTTCTCAACGCCGTCTTCAACGGCATCACGCTCGGCAGCCTCTACTTCCTGGTGGCCAGCGGCTTCACCCTGATTTTCGGCCTGATGCGCAACGTCAATCTGGCGCATGGCTCGCTCTATCTGTTCGGCGGCTATATCGGCTACGCCATCAGCACCTGGACCGGCTCCTGGGTGCTCGGCTTCATCGTCGCGTTTCTCGGCGTGGCGCTGCTCGGTATCGTCCTGCAGATCGTCGTCTTCCGCCGCATGGAGGGGCAGGATCTGCGCCAGACCATGGTCACGATCGGGCTCTCGATCGTGTTCGCGGACCTGATGCTGTGGGTATTCGGCGGCGACTTCTATCAGATCCAGACCCCGGGCTGGCTGGTCGGCCCGATCGAGCTGCCGCTGGTGACCGCGGTCAAATCGTCGGGCGAGGCGGTCTATCTGCGCTACCCGATGGTGCGGCTCGTGATCTTCGTAGCCGCCGTCTTGATCGGTATCGCGATGTGGCTGGCGCTAAACCGCACTCGCGTCGGTATGATGGTGCGTGCCGGCGTCGATGACCGCGACATGCTCGCGGCGACCGGTGTGCCGATCCAGCTCGTCTTCGTGGTCGTGTTCGCGCTCGGCGCAGGCCTTGCCGGCATCGCGGGCGTGGTCGGCGGCACCTTTCAGTCGCTTTCGCCCGGCGAAGATACACGCTTCCTGCTCGCCTCCCTCGTCGTCGTCATTGTCGGCGGCATGGGCTCGATCCCGGGTGCTGCGCTGGGCGCCGTCATCATCGGCCTCGCCGAGCAGCTTGGCTCCGTTTACATCCCGACCTACGCGATCGTGGTGACCTTCCTCATCATGGTGCTGGTGCTGGCGCTGCGGCCGCAGGGCCTGTTGGCGAGGCGCTGACATGTCGTTGGTCCAGGGCACGCATCAAGAGACAAGTCGGCCCGCAACAGTGCGCGCGAACTTGCTGGCGTGGCCGGAAGTCAACCAGCCGGCCGTCTGGCTGGTGGCGGTGATCCTCCTGATCATGCCGTTCATCGCCAGCGGCTTCTTCCTGATCGAGATCTTTGCCACGACGCTGATTTTGGGGACCATCGCACTCAGCCTGATGTTCCTGGCCGGTTATGGCGGCATGGTCAGCCTGATGCAGCTTACCATCGCCGGTTTCGCCGCCTACATGGTCGCGGTGTTCGGCATGAGCGCCAACACCAATATCAGCCTCGGCTGGCCGTGGTGGCTCGCCACGCCGGTGGCGCTGGTGCTCGCGACCATCTTCGGCACGCTTGGCGGCACGCTCGCGGTGCGCACCGAGGGCATCTACACCATCATGATCACGCTGGCGATCGGCGCGGCGTTCTACTATTTCACCAACCAGAACTGGGCGATTTTTGGTGGCCACACCGGCATCAACACCATCGCCACGCCGAAGTTCTGGGGCGTCGACTGGCGCGCCGACGTTCCCTATTACTATGTCACGCTGGGCGTGGCGGCATTCAGCTATTTCGCCGTGCAGTATGTTTCGCGTGCGCCGTTCGGCCTGGCGCTGCAGGGCGTGCGCGACAACCCTCGCCGCATGGCGGCGCTCGGCTTCAATGTCAACGCACACCGCGTGGCGGCTTATGCTTTCGCGTCGTTTATCGCAGCCCTCGGCGGCGTGCTGCAGGTCTGGAACTACCGGCAGATCTCGCCCGGCTCGGTCAGCGTCGGCGCCTGCATCGATATTCTGATCATCGCCGTGGTCGGGGGAATCACCCGTCCCGTCGGCCCCTACATCGGCGCCTTCATCTTCGTCATCCTGCGCACCTTCGCGCTCGATCTGCTGGTCAAGTTCGGGCTCGATGGCAATCGCTTCCGGCTGCTGATCGGCCTCGGATTCCTCGCCATCGTGTTCTGGTCGTCGGACGGCGTGATCGGACTCTGGGAGCGCTGGCGCCGTCGCGCTGCCGCTCCCGATGCTCGCCCGGGCGGAGGCCACCGCCATGGATAGATCAGCGGCACGCTTCTCATCCGTCGGCGCCGGCGCCGCGCTGGAACTTCGCGGCGTGACGCGGCTGTTCGGCGCGCTTGCCGCGCTGACCGACGTCACCATCACGGTTCGCCCGGGAGAACGCCGCGCCGTGCTCGGCTCCAACGGCGCCGGCAAGACCACGCTGTTCAATTGCGTGACCGGCGATTTTCCGCCGTCATCCGGTACCATCCGCTTCTTCGGCGAGGACATTACCCACTTCCCGCCTTACGAGCGGATCAGGCGCGGCCTGCGCCGCACCTACCAGATCTCGGCGTTGTTCCCCGGCCTCACGGTACGGGACAATGTCTACCTCGCCTGCCGCGGCGTTTCCCGCGGACGCTTCTCACTGCTGCGCCCGGGCGCGAACGACGCCCTGATGCATGCGACCGAGTCGCTGATCCAGGCGGTGCATCTGACCCAGGTCAGGGAGCAGCTGGTCGCGGAGCTGGCGCATGGCCAGCAGCGGCAACTCGAGATCGCACTCGCGCTCGCCGGCGCGCCGCGCTTCATCCTGTTCGACGAGCCGGCCGCGGGACTATCTCCCACCGAGCGCCGCGAATTGATTGAGATCCTGACCTCACTGCCCGCCCATATCGGCTACATCATCATCGAGCATGACATGGATGTAGCACTTCGCGTCGTCGAAAGCGTCACGATGATGCACAACGGCCGCATCTTCAAGGAAGGCCTGCCGCACGAGATCGAAGCCGACCCAGAGGTGCAAGAACTGTATCTGGGGGCCGGTCATGCCTGAGGTCCGCCGCGCCGCACCTGCCCTCGAAGTCCGAGGCCTCGATGTCTATTACGGCCATTCGCATGCCTTGCAGGGCGTCGACCTGACGCTGGATTCAGGCGTGTTTTCGGTGGTCGGCCGCAACGGCATGGGCAAGACCACGCTATGCAAGACCATCATGGGCCTGTTGCGGTCGAGCGGCGGTTCGGTTCGCGTGCGCGGCGAGGATATGACCCGGCTCAGCCCGGCGCGGATCGCGAAGGCTGGCGTCGGCTATGTACCGCAAGGGCGACGGCTGTGGCGCTCGCTCAGCGTCGCCGAGCATTTGAGCCTCGCCGCCGGGATGCGGCGCGGCGCCTGGACCATCGATCGCATCTACGAGACGTTTCCCCGTCTTGCCGAGCGCAAGGACCATGGCGGCGGCCAGCTCTCGGGCGGCGAACAGCAGATGCTGGCGATCTCGCGCGCGCTTCTGACCAACCCGCATCTGCTCATCATGGACGAGCCGACCGAAGGGCTTGCGCCTGTCATCGTCGCCCAGGTCGAGGAAATGCTGGTGCGCCTCGGCGAAGACGGCGAGATGTCGGTGCTCGTGATCGAGCAGAACATCGGCGTCGCCACCGCGATCTCAAAGAACGTCGCGATCATGGTCAACGGCCGGATCAACCGCATCATCGACTCCGCGCGCCTCGCCGCCGACCGCGAGCTGCAGCAACGCTTGCTCGGTGTTGGCGTCGTTGGCGTCCACGCCGAGCCGGAATTGGATACTGACGCCGCCGATGCGAACGCCGAAGCGCGTCCCGCACCGCCGCGCGCCCCGAGTACGGGGCCCGTCCGGATCTACATCTCCAATCCCACGCTGCCGACGCGCTGGTCGCAGCCCGCCCCCATTGCCCGCATCGAGGCCGCCGCGCGCACGCTTTCGACGGGCGTGACACGGATCGAAGACGCAGCCCGGCAGAAGCGCCAGGCCAGCACAGCCGTGCCAGGCGCGTCAGGGCCACCCGTCGTCCTCGTCGCCGGCACGCTCGACACCAAGGGCGAAGAATTGCGCTTCATACGCGACGTGATCGCTGGACAGGGCTTGCGGACCCGGCTGGTCGACGTATCAACCAGCGGCAAGCTCTCCACCTGCGACGTCTCCGCGCAGGAAATCGCGCTGAACCACGGCCGCGGCGGATCGAGCGTGTTCGGCTCCGACCGCGGCGCATCGGTAACAGCGATGGCGGACGCCTTTGCCAATTGGCTGCGCCGCCAGGGCAATGTCGCGGGTATCATTTCGGCGGGCGGCTCCGGCGGCGCCTCGCTGGTCGCGCCCGCCATGCGCGCCCTCCCCGTCGGCGTACCAAAGCTCATCATCTCGTCGGTCGCGTCGGGGGATGTCGGTCCCTATGTGGGACCTGCCGATATCACCATGATGTATTCGGTCACGGACGTGCAGGGCCTCAATTCGATCTCGCGCGCCGTGCTTGCCAACGGCGCCAACGCCATCGCCGGCATGGTGAGGGCGCGTTTGGACAATCAGGCCAAGCCTGAACGCAACGCGCCCGCCGATCTGCCGGCGGTCGGCATCACCATGTTCGGCGTGACCACGCCGGCCGTGCAGAAGATCGCGGCCGACCTGCGCAACGATTTCGAATGCCTCGTCTTCCACGCCACTGGCGTCGGCGGCCGATCGATGGAGAAGCTGGTCGATTCCGGCATGCTTGCCGCCGTCATCGATCTGACGACAACGGAAGTCTGCGATCTCCTGATGGGCGGCGTATTCCCGGCGACCGATGACCGCTTTGGCGCTGTTATCCGCACCCGCCTGCCCTTCATCGGCTCTGCCGGCGCGCTCGACATGGTCAATTTCGGCGCGCCCGACACGATTCCCGAGCGTTATCGCCAGCGCAAATTCCACGTTCACAATCCGCAGGTGACCCTGATGCGCACCACGCCGGAGGAGAACGAGCGCATCGGGCGCTGGATCGGCGACAGGCTCAACCGGATGGACGGCCCGGTGCGCTTCTTCCTGCCGGAAGGCGGCGTCTCCGCGCTCGATGCGCCGGGCCAGCCGTTCTGGGATCCGGAGGCCGATGCGGCACTGTTCACGGCGCTGGAGCGCAGCGTGCGCCAGACCAGCAATCGCCAGCTCGTTCGTATCAAGCGCCACATCAACGATCCCGAATTTGCATCCGCCATCGCTGGCGCGCTTCGTCCTCTGGCCGGACGCCCGGGGACCCGTCGGAAAGTCGCGAGGTGACCATGGCGAAGTTCGAACGTTCGGACATCCTGAGGAAGTTTCGCGCCATGGCCGCCAGGGGCGAGCCGATCGTCGGCGGCGGCGCCGGCACTGGATTATCAGCAAAATGCGAGGAAGCCGGCGGCGTCGACCTGATCGTGATCTACAATTCCGGCCGCTATCGCATGGCCGGGCGCGGCTCGCTTGCCGGCATGATGCCCTATGGTGATGCCAACGCGATCGTCGTGGAAATGGCGGGCGAAGTGCTCCCGGTCGTCACGAAGACGCCGGTGCTGGCCGGCGTCAACGGCACCGACCCGTTCCGCGACATGGACCTTTTCCTCGACCAATTGAAGGCGCTCGGCTTTGCCGGCGTGCAGAACTTCCCGACTGTCGGACTGATCGACGGGGTCTTCCGCGCCAATCTCGAAGAGACCGGAATGTCCTATGCGCTGGAGATCGACATGATCGCCAAGGCGCGCGACAAGGATATGCTGACCACGCCCTATGTATTCAGCGAAAGCGAAGCCGCGGCGATGGCGATCGCAGGCGCCGACATCATCGTATGCCACCTTGGCCTGACCACTGGCGGCGCGATTGGCGCGCATACCGCATTAAAACTCGAAGACTGTCCGGAGCAGATCGACACCTGGGCGGCGGCGGCGCTCAGCGTCAATCCGGACATACTGGTGCTGGCCCATGGCGGCCCCATCGCCGAGCCCGCCGACGCCGACTTCATCATGAAACACACGCGCAAGTGCCACGGTTTCTACGGCGCCTCCTCGATGGAGCGTCTGCCGGTGGAGCGGGCGCTCACGGAACAGGTTCGTAAATTCAAGGCGATCAGCGCGCGATAGCGCCGGGAGCAAAGGGAGGAAAAGATGTCGGGGACCCTCGTTGGCGAATTGATCCTCTGGCTGATCGTAGCGATCGTCGTGATCGCCATCGTCGTCTACATCGTGAACTGGCTCTATCACCGCTCGTCGAAGGAAGTGTCCTTTGTGCGAACCGGTCTGCTCGGCGAACGTGTGGTGATCAATGGCGGCGCCTTCGTGCTGCCGTTCATCCACGACTACACGCCGGTCAACATGAACGTGCTGCCGATGGGCATCGTGCGCGCCAAGCATGACGCGGTGATTACCCGCGACCGCATGCGTATCGACATCGAGGCCGATTTTTACGTCCGCGTGCAGGCGACCCGCGAGGCGGTCGCGATTGCCGCCGCCACGCTCGGACGTCGCACGCTTGAGCCTGAGCAGTTGCACGCCTTGCTCTCAGGCAAGTTCGTCTCCGCGATCCGGTCGGTCGCCGCCGAAATGACCATGGAGCAGATGCACGAGCAGCGCGGCGAATACGTCACGCGGCTCAAGGCCGCTGCCGCCGAGGCGCTCGCCCAGAACGGCCTTGAACTCGAATCCGTCGCGATTACCGATCTCGATCAGACCGACCTGGAATATTTCAATCCATCGAACCGGTTCGACGCCGAGGGCCTGACCCGCCTGATGGAGGACATCGAGGCCAAGCGCAAGCTGCGCAACGACATCGAACAGGACTCGATGATCAAGATCCGCACCCGCAACCTCGATGCCGAGCGCCAGGCGCTAGAGATCGAGCGCGAAAGCGAGACCGCCCGCCTCGAACAGGAGCGCGACATCGAGATGCGCCGGGCGCTGCAGCGCACCGAGGTAGCGCGCGAGCGCGCGCTGCGCGAAACCGAGGCCGAACAGGCGCAGATCTCCGCGCGCGAGGCCATTGAGAAGGCCCGCATCGCCAACGAACAGGCAATCGCCGAAGCCCGCATCTCCTCTGAACGCGAGACCCGTCACCGCGAAATCGAGCGCACCCGCGCGGTCGAAGAAAAGGAGCTGCTGGCGCGCGAGGAAATCGAAAAGGCCAAGATCGCCAACCAGCGCGCGGTCGACACCGCCCGTATCGCTTCCGAGCGCGAAGTTCGCCAGCGCGACATCGAGCGCACCCGGACGATCGAGGAAGCCGAGATCACCGCACGCGAGGCGGTCGAGAAGGCACGTATCCAGCAGGATCGTTCCATCACCGATGCACGGATCGCCAACGAGGAAGAAACCCGCAGGCGCGAGATCGAACGCACCCGCGCGGTCGAGGAAGCCGAGATTGCGGCGCGCGAGGCAACCGAAAAGGCCCGAATCGCCCAGACCACCATCGTCAACGTCGAGCGCATCGCTTCCGACGAGCGCACCCGCTCACTGGAGATAGCGCAGGTGCGCACCATTCAGGAAGCCGAGATCGAAGCGCAAAAGGCGGTGGAAGCTGCACGGATTGCGCGAGAGCGGACGCTGGCCGCCGAACGGATCGGCTCCGAGCACGCCACGCGCAAGCTGGAAATCGAACGCAACCAGGCGCTGGAAGTCGCAGGGATAACCGCGCGCGAGGCGACCGAAGCCTCGCGTATCGCCCAGGAAGAGCGCGTTCGCTCGCTCGAAATCGCGCGCAACCGCACCATCGAGGAAGCCGACATCGCCTCGCGCGAAGCCATCGAGGCTGCCCGCATCGCTCAGGAGAAGGTGATCGCCGCCCAGCGTATCCGCGCGGAGAAGGAAACCCGCGGGCTCGAGATCGACCGCACTGAATCGATCGAGGCCGCCGAACTCAAGCGGCGGGATGCGATCGAACGGCGGCGCGTCGAGGTCGAACTGGCGCTCGAGGCCGAGCGCATCGCCTCGTCCAGGACGCGCGAAGTGCTCAATATTGATCAGAAGAAAGCGGTCGAAATCGCCGACGAGGAGCGCGTGATCGCGCTCGCCGCCAAGCGCTCCGAGCGCATCGACGCCGACCGTCAGGTCAAGCAGGCCGAGATCATCGCGCGCAAGGAAGTCGAGACCACGGATGTCTCGCGCGAACAGGCGCTCGAAACCGCCCGGCTCTCCCGCCGCCGCGCGATCGAGCAGCTCGAAGTCGCCCGCGTTCAGGCGCTGCAGGAAGCCGAGATCGCCTCCCGCGAGGAAGTCGAGCGGGCGCGCATCGCCTCCGACCGCGGCCTTGACGAAGCCCGCGTCGGCCGCGAGCGCGATCTGCGCAAGCTGGAGGTCAATCGTGAGAAGGAAGTCGAAACTGCGCTGATGGAGAAGGCCATCGCGCTCTATCAGAAATCCCTCGAGGAATCCGCCGCTAAGGTGGCCGCCGAGGATGCGCGCGCGGGGGCGACCGAAGCGGCCGAACGCGTCGTCACCGCCCGCGACAGCGAAATCGCAAAACGCCAGAAGACCATCGAGGTGCTGCTGGCGGAGAAGCGGGCCGAGGAGACCAAGATCGCGGCCGATGCCGAGCGCGTGCGCGCCGCCGTCGAGGCCGAGGCGCAGCGGCTGCTCAACGAAGCCGAAAACGTGCTCACCGACCAGGCGCGCTACTCGCTGTTCCGCCGCAAGCTGCTCGACCGCATCGAGGGCATCGTGCGCGAGAGCGTCAAGCCGATGGAGAAGATCGAGGGCATCCGTATCCTCAGCGTCGATGGCCTCAATGGCGGGGGCGCCGGTGGTAACGGCGGTCGCAGCCCAACCGACGAGGTGATCGATTCCGCGCTGCGTTACCGGGTGCAAGCGCCGCTCATCGACTCGATCCTGGCCGATATCGGCGTCGAGGGCGGCAGCCTCGCCAGGATGCCCGGCCTCATTCGCGAAGCGCGCGACATGCAGGGCATCAAGGAATCCACGCGCAAAGGCGGCCAAGCCAAGCCCGACACGCCGCCTGCCCCTGACGCCTCCGGGGAGCCTGCTCCCGAACGCGGCCCGCGCAAGAAAGGGTAAGATCACGCCATGGCCCGGGTCTACGTCTCCACCGTCGTCAACGCCCGCAATGATCGCGTCTGGGCGCGCGTGCGCGATTTCAACGGCCTGCCGAACTGGCATCCCGCCATCGCGGAGAGCCGCATCGAGGGCGGCGAGCCGGCGGACAAGATCGGATGCGTGCGGGATTTTCGCCTGCGCAACGGCGATCGCATTCGCGAAAAACTGCTCGGGCTCTCCGACTACGACATGTTCTGCACCTACTCCATCCTGGAGTCCCCCATGGGGGTGGAGAACTACGTCGCGACCCTGCGGCTAACGCCGGTGACCGACGGCGACCAGACGTTCATGGAATGGACCGCCGAGTTCGATTGTGCGCCCGAGCGTGAGAACGAACTCGTCAGCAATATCGGAACCGGCGTGTTTCAGGGCGGTTTTGATGCACTCAAACGCGCCTTTGGAGGCTAGCGTGCCGCATATCGTCAAAAGCACGATCCTCGACGCGCCGACCGGCACGGTCTGGAACGTGCTGCGCGATTTCAACGGCCACGACCGCTGGCATCCCGCGGTAGCCACCAGCACCATCGAGCGCGCGCAGGCCTCCGACAAGATCGGCTGCATCCGCCGCTTCAAACTGCAGGACGGCTCGGAGCTACGCGAGCAATTGCTGGCGCTGTCGGACCTCGAACAGACTTTTAGCTACTGCCTGCTCGATACGCCGATCCCGATGTTCAACTACGTGGCGCATGTCCGCCTGCTGCCGGTCACCGACGGCGACCGCACCTTCTGGCACTGGGAATCCCGCTTCACCACCCGGCCGGCAGATGCTGAGCGCCTGACGCAGATGGTCGCGGAACAGATCTATCAAGCCGGCTTCGACTCCATTCGCCTGCATCTGAAAGGGACTGCATGAACGCGGAGACGAAATCATGCCTGTCACGGTGAAGACATTTGCAAGTTCTGGCGAGGCGGCGTCGGCATTGTCGTCCGATCGCAGCGCGCGCTATCTCGGCGGCGGCACGCTGGTTATGCGCGCCCTCAACGAGGGGGATATCTCGATCTCGACCGTCGTGCGCGCGACCGACCAGGCGCTGTCTCGTATCGATGTCGCAAGCGCGCGTATCACGCTCGGCGCCGGCGTCACTTTCGCCAGAATTCTGGCCGAGCGCGATCTTGCCTTTCTGCACGCGCCGGCCCGATCGATCGGCGGCCCGGCGGTGCGCAACATGGGCACGGTGGGCGGCAATCTGTTCGCGCCCAGCCCCTACGGCGATTTCACCGTCGCGCTGCTGGCACTCGACGCCACCGTCTCCGTCCAGGGCGGGCTTGGCGCCCGCGACATGCCAATCGAGGAATTTTTACAATCCCGCGAACGCCAGGCCGGCGCGCTGGTGCTGGCCGTCTCCTGCGCGCGACCTGCGAGCGCCGACGCCTTCCGCTATCGCAAGATCGCCCGCATCAAGCCGAAGGGCGGTTCGGTGATCACGCTGGCCGCGCATCTGCCGGTCAGCGGCGGCCGCATCTCAGGCGCCCGCATCGCGCTCGGCTCGATGGCCGCAACGCAGATTCGCGCAAGGGCCGCCGAGCGCGCGCTCGAAGGACGCGGGCTCGATGACGCCGCGATCAACGCCGCCGCGGCGGTCGCCGCCGAAGGCGTTTCGCCCACCGACAATGCCCTTGGCAGCGCCTGGTATCGCCGCGAGATCGTCGGCGTCCATCTTCGCCGCCTGCTGTCCGGCCTGGAGTAACCATCATGACCAAGACCCCGCTCCAGTTTCGTCACAACGGCCGCGACGTCGCGTTGTTCGTGGACGGCGGCGTCAATCTGCTGGTGGCGCTACGCGAATTGATTGGCGACATGACGCCGAAATTCGGCTGCGGCCAGGGCGGCTGCGGCGCCTGCAGCGTGCTGATCGACGGCGAACTCCATCTGTCCTGCCTGACGCTGGCGGAAACCGTGAACGGCCGCGCCGTCCAAACGCTCGACGGGCTGAAGGACGGGCCCAATCTGCATCCGCTGCAGCGCGCCTTCATGGAGCAATTCGCGGCGCAGTGCGGCTACTGCACACCGGGCATGCTGATGGCGGCGAAGGCGCTGCTCGACCGCAACCCTTCGCCGACGCGCGCCGAGGTTATCGAGGCGATCTCGGGCAATATCTGCCGCTGCACCGGCTACGAGCCGATCATCAACGCTGTCCTCGCCGCCGCCACGAGCGGACGCGCCCGCGCCTGAAGGAAACGACCATGCTGGAATTGCGCAAGGACATCTTCGCCGACGAGCGCGACGACAATCTGAAAGAGATCGGCAAAGGCACGCAGCGCCAAGACATGCTCGGCCATGTCACCGGCACGTCGACCTATTTCGACGACCACAAGCTGCAGGGCATGCTGCATCTCAAGGTATTGCGCAGCCCGCACGCGCATGCCCGGCTGCGCCGCATCGACACCACGGAAGCCGAACGCGCGCCCGGCGTTAGGCGCATCATCCGCGGTGCCGACGTGCCGGTCAATCTCAACACCCTGCTCAGCCTGATCAACTTCGGCAAGGACGACGAGCCGTCGCTCGCCGTCGACAAGGTCCGCTACATGGGCGAGCCGATCGTCGCCATTGTCGCCGATAGCGCGCGAGAGGCGTTTGAGGCCCTCGCGAAGGTACGTGTCGATTACGAGCCGCTGCCCGCGGTATTCGACGTCGAGGAGGCGCTGAAGCCGGGCGCGCCCGTCGTCAACGAGACCTACCCCAAGAACACCTTCATCTATCATGACGTCTACGACCACCAGAAACTGCGCTTCGGCGACGTCGAGCGGGGTTTCGCCGAGGCCGACCACGTCCTCGAACAGCGCTACCAGATGTCGCCGATCGAGCATGCGCCGACCGAAACCAACGGCTCGATCGCGGCCCCCGACACCAACGGACGTTATGTCGTCTACACCTCGACACAAGCCTTGTTCTTCTCGCTCGATACCTGCGCCAAAATTCTCGACGTCCCCTCCAACACCTTCCACTTCATCGGCGGAACCGTCGGCGGGGGTTTTGGCGGCAAGGTGGATACGCTCACCGAGCCGCTCGCCATTCTCGGTGCGATGCTGACCGGGCGCCCGGTCCGCTATCAGCTCGGCCGCGAGGAGGAGATGCAGTTCGGCTCGCCGCGCGGGGCGGAGCGCATCTACATCAAGGACGGCGTGATGCGCGACGGCCGCATCGTCGCACGCAAGATCCGGGCCTATTTCGACAGTGGCGCCTATACGCGGCTGTCCAGCTACGCCGTCGTCAAATGCGCGGCGCACCTGCCGGGGCCCTATACGATCCCCAACGTCTACGGCGACATCTATTGCGTGTTCACCAACCGCACGCCGGCAACCGCGATGCGCGGCTTCGGCGTCACGGCGATGGACTTTGCGCTCGAATGCCAGATGGACAAGCTCGCCCATCTGGTCGGCATCGATCCGATGGAGTTTCGGATTCTCAACGCCTATCGCGATGGCGACATGAAAGCGCACCGGCGCGAGGCAAAGAACACTGCATTGATCGAATGCGTTCAGGTCGCCGCCGAAAAGGCCAAATGGCCGCTTCGCGAGGAAGTGAAGCGGATGTCGTCGCGCACGGATGGCGGCGGCAGCCGGGCGGCAATATCGCCGACGCCGCGCGAGCCGGTTCCGCAACGCGCCGCGGCTTCGCAGCAGCGAACCACCTACGACCGTGCGCCGCCTGCGACGATCCAGCCACCGCCGCCCACACCGACGCCCCCTCCTCCGCGGCCGCAGGCTCCGTCGCCATCGCACGGCGCTACCCGTTTTTCTTCCGTCTTCGGCACCAGGAGGCGCTGACCATGGCCAGACATCGCGGACGCGGCATCGCCTCAATCAACTACCCCATCGGCATGAATCTCGGCGGCGACCCCAGCCAGGCGCTGGTTCATTCCAACCCCAGCGGAAAGTTCACGGTGTCGCTGTCGTCGATCGATCTCGGCCAGGGCATGAAGTCCGTAACGCGGCAGATCTGCGCGGAGACGCTCGGCGTGCCGGTCGAGGACGTCTATGTCGACACCGCCGACTCCGACACCGGCCCGCACTGCATGGGCTCGTTCGCCTCGCGCGGCACCCATCGCGTTGGCAATGCCGTGATGGCGGCTGCCAAGGAAGCGCGCGGCGTCATGATGGAAGCCGCCGCCGAGGAGCTGGAAGTCAACGCCGCCGACCTCGACACCGACGGCCGCGGCAACATCCACGTCAAGGGCGCGCCGCATCGCTCGATCTCCACCAAGGAGGTCGCCATCGCGGCGCAGTTCAAGCAGGGCAAGACGATATCCGGACGCGGCATCTTTCTGGTGCCGTTGTCCGAGGTCAATCCCGAGACCGGCGAGATGTCGCCAGCCACCTGCTACGCGCACGCCTGCCTGGTCGCCGAGGTCGAGGTCGACGACGAGACCGGCGAGGTCGCGATGGTGCGCATGGACAGCGCGTATGAGTTGGGTCGCGCGCTCAATCCGCGGCTGGTCGAGCAGCAACTCGTCGGCGGGGCGTGGATGGGGGTCAGCCACGCGCTGTTTGAAACGCCCGAGCCTTATTATCCCGATCCGGCGCACGGCCCGCGCGACTTCGTCGAATACCTGATGCCCGGCCCCGGCGACATCTGCCCGCACGATATCGCGGTGCTGGAACGCCCCGCAGCCGACGGACCGTTCGGCGCCAAAGGCCCCGGCGAGATGTGCGCCAATCCCGTGCTGCCCGCGGTCGCCAACGCCATCTTCAATGCGGTTGGGGTACGGATGGATGAATTGCCGATCACGCCGGAAAAAGTGCTGCGGGCGATCAAGGCGCAGGGCGGCGCGCGGCCGCAGGCGCGGCGCTGAGGCACGACATGGCAGTCCGCGGCAACATCGTCGGCATCGACAGCCCCGAGGCGCTCGAACGGGCGCTGCGGACGGCATATTACCTCGCGGACGAAGGCCTCGCGACCGCTGCCTATCTCGGGCTTGCGCTTGGCAAGCCGCTTCTGCTGGAAGGCGCGCCGGGTGTCGGCAAGACCGAGGCCGCCAAAGCCATCGCCGCCGTGCTCGGCCGCCGCCTGATCCGGCTGCAATGCTATGAGGGCATCGACGCCTCAGCGGCGCTCTATGAGTGGAACTATCCGCGCCAGATGCTGGCGATCCGCCAGGCCGGCGAGGAGAGCATCGATATCTATGGCGAGACGTTTCTGATCGAGCGGCCGATGCTCGCCTCCTTGCGCGCGCCTGACTCCACCGTTCTGCTGATCGACGAAATCGACCGCGCCGACCAGGAGTTCGAAGCGTTCCTGCTCGAGTTCCTTTCCGACTTTCAGATTTCGATTCCCGAACGCGGCACGGTGCGCGCCGCGGAACGCCCGGTTGTTGTACTGACCTCGAACCGCACCCGCGACCTGCACGAGGCGCTGCGCCGCCGCTGCGTCTACCACTGGATCGATTATCCCACCGCCGAACGCGAGGCGCGCATCGTGATGATGCGGGCCTCGAGCGTCGCCGAATCGACCGCACGCGCCGTCGTCGCCGCGGTCGGGAAGCTGCGACGCGAGCCGCTGAGCAAGGTGCCTGGAATTGCCGAGGCGGTGGACTGGGCCGAAGCGGCCACGCTGCTGCACGAGCGCGGCGCGCGTTGGCCGGACGCCTTCAAGCGCTCGATCGGCGTGGCGCTGAAGGACGAGGAAGATCTCACCTTCATCTCCGGCCGGCTCGACGCCCTGATTGCGGAGGCTGCCGCGTGAGCGATGAACTGCCATTGCCGCGCGCGGCCCGCGTCTTCGTATCCTTTGCCGCGCTGCTGCGCGTCAACGGTTTTGCCGTGGCGCCGGAACAGACAACGGCCTTCCTCGCGGCGATCGAACTTCTGGGTCCGCGCAGCCTGCAAGCCATCCGCCTCGCAGGACTGGCGACGCTCGCGCCGCCGCCGGAGCGGCGTGCGACCTACGACCGGCTGTTCGACATCCATTTCATCGGCAGCGAAGCGATCGATCACGCGAGCGCGGAAGATGAGGAAGTGGTTCGCTTGCAGGAGGAAGGACGCGGCGAGGACGAAACGCTGCTGGCCGACAAAGCCAACGAGTCCGGGCTGGTCGCCGCACGTGCCGAAGCTCTGGTCGAACGCCGCTTCGCGGCCAGCGCGACGGGCGATGCCTTACGAAAACTGTCGCGCGAGGCCCCTGCCCGCCTGCCGCGGCGGCGCGGCCATCGCCGCATGCGCGCCCGTCGCGGCCCGTTTGCCGATCTGCGCCGCACCTTGCGCGAGAGCGTACGCAACGACGGCGAGGTGCTGCGGCTCGGACGGCTGAAGCGGCGCGCCCGGCCGCGCAAGATCCTGTTGCTGATCGACGTTTCCGGCTCGATGAAGGGGCGTACCGACGACAACATGAAGCTCGCGCATGCGCTGATACACGCGGCGCCCAATGTCGAGGTGTTCACCTTCGGCACCCGTCTCACCCGCGTCACCCGCGCGCTCCGCCTCAAGCGACGCGAGCAGGCGCTCGCCGCCGCCGCCCATCTGGTCAGCGATTGGGACGGCGGCACCCGCATCGGCGATGCGTTGCAGGCGTTCCTCGCCGTGCCCCGGTTCGGCGGCTATGCGCGCGGCGCCGCCGTCGTCATCGTCTCCGACGGGCTGGAGCGCGGCGATCCCTCCGCGCTGCGTGATGCCGTCGCAAAATTGTCGCGGCGCGCCTGGCGCCTGAGCTGGCTGACGCCGCTCGCCGCCGGTCCCGGCTTCCAGCCGCAAACCGAGGCGCTGATCGCGATCCGGCGTTTTGTGGATGATCTGGTCGACGGCGGATCTACCGCTGCGATCGTTTCACATGTTCTCTCGCTTGGACAAAGGAAGGCCGCGTGACCGAAATCGTCGATGCCCATCATCATATCTGGCGGCAGGCCGACCTGCCCTGGCTCAGCGGCCCGATGCAACCCCGCATCTTCGGCCCCTACGAACCGATCCGTCGCGACTATCCGATCCAGGAATATCTCAATGATCTGGCCGGCACCGGCGTGACGCGCTCGGTCTATGTGCAGACCAACTGGGCCAACGACCGCTTCGAGGACGAAACCGCCTGGGTTCAGGAGACCGCGAAGGACCATGGCTGGCCGCACGCCATCGTCTCCTACGCAGACTTCATCGTCGACGACGTCCGTCCGCAACTCGATCGCCTCGCGCGCTATCCGCTGGTGCGTGGCGTGCGCATGCAATTGCACTGGCACGAAAACCCGCTCTATCGCTTTGCCCCGCGGCCGGACCTCTGCGCCGATCCAACAATCCGGCGCAACATCGCCCGGCTCGCCGAATATGGCTTCAGCTTCGATCTGCAGGTGTTCGCGCCGCAGATGGCCGCTGCCGCCGGGCTTGCTGCAGCCTGTCCCGATGTGACCTTCATCCTGCAGCACGCCGGCATGCTGGAAGATCTTTCACCCGCGGGCCGCTCCGCCTGGCGCGGCGGAATGATGCGGCTTGCCGCCTGTCCGAATATTGTTTCAAAACTTTCCGGCCTCGGCACGTTCATCCACCGCAACGACCCGGCCCACATATCCGAGATCGTTGCCGATACGGTGGCGATCTTCGGCGCCGACCGCTGCCTGTTCGGCTCCAATTTTCCGATCGAAAAACTTTGGACCAGCTATCGCGAACTGGTGGACGCCCATCGCGCCGCGATAACCCACCTGAGTGCCGATCAACGCGATGCCGTTCTGAGCAAAACCGCCGCCCGCGTTTATCGGCTGGGGACTTGAGCGATCAAGAGGATTCGAGGAGAGACATATGCCGCTTGAAATCAAGATATTGGACTATGGGGATATCGAACTGGAATCGAGCTTTCTCGTGCTGGGGCGCGATTGCGGCCGGACCCGCCGTGTCCTGACGCTGGGTTTTCTGATTGTCGGCGGTCCCTATCCGGTCGTGGTCGACACCGGCTATCGATCCAACCAGATCATGGAAACGCTGGGCATGCGCGGCCTGCAGTTCCACGAGAACATGATCGAGAACCAGCTCGCGCGCCATGGCGTTCGCATGGGCGACGTCCGCTATGTCTGCCACACCCACCTGCATATCGACCACGCCGGCAAGGACGATCTGTTTCCGATGAACACGACGGTCGTGCTCAACCGCAAGGAGCTGGAATACTCCGTCTCCGGCTTGATGCATCCGCAATACCCGGCGCCCGACATCAAGCACCTGATCGACCGCCTGCACACCAAGAGCGCGCTGCGCTTTCTCGATCTCGAAGTGACGGGTCCGGTCGAACTGATGCCGGGCGTCTATTGCGACGCCGCCAACGCCCACACCGAAGGCTCGATGAACATCCATGTTCACACCGCCGACGGTATCGCCACCATCTGCGGCGACGTGATCTACGATTTCAACGACCAGATCGTCACACCCTTCAACGAGATCCACGACGCCGAGCCGCGCACCACAGGCAATCACGGCACCAGCAAGCGCGCGGAAAAAGCCGCGATCAAGAAGCTGCTGAGCAGCTCGCGCTATTTGCTCCCGGTGCACGACCGGCCAGCCAAGATCGAGGGCGGCATGGTGGTCGGCCGGCTGCACGATCAGGTGCCGGGACCGGTGGTTCAGAGCCTGCCCCAGCGCAACTGGTTCCCGGCCTGAGGCCTAAGAAAAGGACGAACCGATGACGCATGTCACGCTGCGCCCGGAATTCGAAACCCTGATCGACCCCTATGCGCCCGTCGGGCAGGTCGGGACGGGTTTTGACTTCACGGAGGGCCCGATCTGGCATCCGGTCCATCACTATCTGCTGTTCTCCGACATGCCGGGCGACGTGCGGCGGCGGTGGGATGGCAAGCGCGGCGTCGTCGAGGCCAAGCGTCCGTCGAACAAATGCAACGGCATGACCTACGATGCGGAGCTCAATCTCATTGTCTGCGAGCACGCCACGTCATCCCTGATCCGCGAGCGGCCCGACGGACGGCGCGAAGTGATCGCTTCGCATTTCGAAAACCAGGAGCTCAACAGCCCGAACGATGTCTGCGTGCAGTCGAACGGCGCGATCTATTTCAGCGATCCCTGGTATGGCCGCATGCCGGTCTACGGCGTCGAGCGGCCGCGCCAGCTCGGCTTCCAGGGCGTCTATCGCGTCCCGCCGGGCGGCGGCCCGCCGAAACTTGTCGTCGATCGCCATCTGTTTGACCAGCCCAACGGCCTCTGCTTCTCGCCCGACGAGCGCCTGCTTTATGTCAACGACACCGTTCAGGCGCTGATCCGCGTCTTCGATGTCGAGGCTGATGGCTCGCTCGCCAATGCGCGCGTCTTCGCCAGCGGCATCCGCTCCGAGCTCGAGACCGGTCTGCCCGACGGCATGAAGTGCGACCAGCGCGGCAATGTCTGGGTCACGGCGCCCGGCGGCGTCTGGGTCTACTCTCCCGCCGGCGAGTTGCTCGGCAAGGTGCGCGTTCCCGAACTCGTCGCCAATCTCGCCTGGGGTGGACCGGATTTTCGCACGCTCTATCTGACCGCGACCCATTCGGTCTATGCGATCCCGGTCAAGGCCGGACCGCGACACGAACCCTATATGAGCAGCCGGCCTGCGGCCGGTCCCGGTACAACCTCGGCCGCGCCCGCTCCTGCTCAACTTGCCAGTGGCGACATGCAGTTCGATCCGCAGCGCTGCGCGATGATCATTCAGGATTTGCAGAACGACGTCATCATGGACGGCGGCGCTTTCTCCGATTCCGGCGCGCCGGCACATGCGCGCCAGCAGCGTGTGGTCGACAATGTCCGCCGCCTCGCGGAAGCCGCGCGGGCGCGCGGCGTCGTCATCATCCATGTCTGGTTCATCGTCGAGCCGGGCGCGCCCGGCGTCACGCTCAACGCGCCATTGTTCGAGGGACTGGTCGATAGTGGCGCGATGGTGCGCGGAAGCTGGGGCGCCGCGCCGGTTTCGGGGCTGGAGCCGCGCGCCGGCGATTTCGTCGTTGAAAAGATGCGGATGAGTGCCTGGGAAGGCACGCGGCTGGAGACCATCCTCAAGGCGACCGGCCGCGACATGATCATCAATACCGGTGCCTGGACCAACATGTCGGTCGAGCACACCGCCCGCACAGGAGCGGATAAGGGCTACTTCATGATCGTCCCGGAAGACTGCTGCTCGACCATGAACGCCGACTGGCACAACGCCTCCGTCAATTTTGCGATGCAGAACGTCGCCGTCGTCACCAACGCCGATGAGGTCATCAGGGGGCTGGGATGAACAGAGTGCGGCCATGCCCAAACTCTTTCACCTGAGTTGCTCGCCGCGGACGGATTCGGAATCCTCCGCCGGTGCGAAGGTGTTTATCGACCGCTTCCGCCAGGCACGATCGGACTGGGATATCGACGTCATGAACCTGTGGCGGGATCATCTGCCGGAATTCGAGGGCTATGTGCTGGAAGCCAAATACGCTCGCATCGGCGGGCGGCCATTCACGGATTCGCAGCGCGATGCGTTTGCGGTCACCGAGCGCATCGCGCTCCGCTTCGCGCTCGCCGACCGCGTGCTGATCTCGACGCCGATGTGGAACTTTGGTATTCCCTACAAGCTGAAACAATGGATCGACGTCATCACCCAGCCTGGGCTGGCGTTCCGCTTCGATCCGGCGCAAGGCTACCTGCCACTGTTCA
>Ga0268266_10002173_pt1 | contig 21480 bp, 20 predicted proteins | sample KBSS13metaG_FD_190356 | JGI IMG/M metagenome (GOLD analysis project Ga0268266, IMG submission 190356) | Switchgrass rhizosphere microbial communities from Kellogg Biological Station, Michigan, USA - KBS S1-3 metaG (SPAdes) (version 2) | ecosystem: Host-associated > Plants > Roots > Rhizosphere... | reverse complement strand
ACTTTGTCCTGAAGGAACTCGGCCACCTCGGCCACGACATCGGTATAGCGCGGACCCGGATGGGCGGTGCGTGGCGGGGCTACGCTGTGGGTGATGATCAAACTGGCGGCACTGTCGGCGACGACTTGCGCCATCGCCCGATCGTGCAGGCCGCTGGTGTCATTGATCACGTGGGCGCCGGCGGCGATGCTGCGGCGGGCGACCTCCGGTTGGAAGGTATCGACCGAGATGACGGTTCGCGCCTGATCGCACAGCGCCTCGATAACCGGGACGACGCGCTCGATTTCCTGTGCAACGCTCACCGCCGGCCCTGGTGCGAAGGGCACTCCTCCGATATCGACCCAATCGGCCCCTTGGGCGATGGCGGCATAGGCGGCTTCGACAGCCTGCTGGAGACCAAACGTGCGGCCCTGGTCGTAGAAGGAGTCGGGCGTGCGGTTGACGATGGCCATGACAGCCACCTGGTGGGAAAAATCAAAGGAGCGGTGTCCCAGAGTCCTGCGCGGGTCGATCACCGCGGGCAAGTAAATACTGGTCGGGCGCGATGGAATGTCCCGCGCGAAGAGGGTGTGCTGGGAATTCATGGCGGTCTCGACCAAGGCTGTTTCAGCGCCGCCGTCGTGGCGCCTATGAGCACCGCGCTCGAGCGGGGCGTCATGCAGTAGGGACGTTTGATATCAAGGAGCGGCCCGGTGCCTGCGATGGGCGAGCCTTGCGGAGCTTCCTGATACGTGTCCACCGCGACGCGCCAGGGCACTCTCCCGGGCAGCTCCGGGATCTGAAAGGCGGCCGGCTCCGTGCTCGCGTTGAACATCAGGTACAGCGCATCGCCCGCGCCGTCGTGAATCAGACAGGCCAACTGTCTTGCGTGCGGATCGCTCCAATCGGGCAGTTCCTGCGAGGGATTGAACCAGCTGATTTCCGCCTCCGTATAGAACTGCTCTCGAGCGAGAACCGGATGCGCCCGACGCAGGGCCGTCATGTCGCGCGCGAACTGGACAACGTCCTGATGCTGCTCCAGGTATCGCCAGTCGTACCAGCTGATTTCGTTGTCCTGGCAGTAGGCGTTGTTGTTGCCGTGTTGCGTGCGACGAAATTCGTCACCGCCCAGCAGCATCGGCACCCCGCGCGAGATGAACAGCGTCAGCAGAAAGTTTTTGATCTGACGCTTGCGGACAGACTCGATCTCCACATCCTGCGTGTGCCCTTCGGCGCCGTAGTTCTCGCTGAAATTCTCCCCTGCCCCGTCACGACCGTCTTCGCCGTTGGCTCGATTGTGTTTGTGTCGGAAGCTCACGAGGTCGTTGAGCGTGAAGCCATCGTGGCAGGTCACGAAATTGATGCTGCACTCGGGGCCCTTGCCGGACTTCGCATAGATGTCGGCGCTGCCACAGATGCGGCTCGCGAACGCACCGAGCATGGCATCATCGCCGCGCCAGAACCGACGCACATCGTCACGGTAGCGACCATTCCACTCCGCCCAACGCCGTTCGGAAAAGCTGCCCACCTGGTAGGCACCCGCGGCATCCCAGGCTTCCGCGATGAGTTTGGTTTCCCGCAAAATCGGGTCCTCGGCGATCTGCTCGAGCAGCGGTGGATTGGCCAGCAGTCGCCCCGTGCCGTCGCGACCCAGAATCGAAGCCAGGTCGAACCGGAAGCCATCCACATGCATCTCCAGCACCCAGTGGCGCAGCGCACTCAAGATGAACTCCCGCACCACGGGATGGTTGGCGTTGACCGTATTGCCAGTTCCCGTGTAGTCGACATAGGTGCGTTTGTCTTGCGCCAGGGTGTAGAAGATCGCGTTGTCGATTCCGCGCCAACACACCGTGGGCCCATGCTCGTCTGCCTCAGCCGTATGATTGAACACGACATCCAGGATCACCTCGATGCCAGCCGCGTGAAACTGCCGGACCATCTCCTTGAACTCGAGTATCTGTTGGCCCGATCCGCCGGCATTGCTGTATGACCCCTTGGGGGCGAAGAAGGCCACCGGATCGTAGCCCCAGTACTTGCACAGCGGCTGGCCCGTTTCCGGATCGGTGCCTTTGATGTCTGTGCCGTTGAACTCCTGCACGGGCATCAATTCGACGGCGGTCACACCAAGCTGTTTGAAATAGGGAATCTTCTCCGTCAGCCCGCGATAGGTGCCGGGGCATTGCACCCCAGAGCTCGGATGCACGGTAAATCCACGGACGTGCGTTTCATAAATCACCGTCTTGCACCACGCATGCCGGGGCGGTTGGTCGTCCTGCCAGTCGAACTGCTCGCACATGACGACGCACTTCGGCATGGCGGCGGCGTTATCCAGCGTTGACTGAACCGGCTCGCCGTCCGGCGTCAAGCGGTCCTCACCGCATGCCGGGCCAAAATCCCAGTGGGGCAACTGCGTGATCGCATCCGCGTACGGATCCAACAGCAGTTTGTGGACGTTGAAACGATGTCCCCGCGCCGGGTCATAGGGCCCGTCCACGCGGTAGGCGTAGAGCTGCCCTGGTGCGATATTGCCTACCCAGACGTGCCAGATGTCGCCCGTGCGGTGGTGCGCGGGATCCAGATCGATGATTCGGGTGGGACGGGCATCCGAGGCAGCGTCGAACAACTCGAGCCGCACTCGGCTCGCTGCGCGGCTGAATAAGGCAAAGTTGATACCTCCCTCCAACGGATCGGTCCCCAAGGGCAACGGCACGCCGCGTCGCACATCCGTACGCTCTTCGACCTCCGCCATGAGATCCGGCAGCGGGCGTTCGCGCGTTTTGAGGCTCACCGTTGCCATAGAATGAAGCCGGTTTCCAACGCAACCGCAACACAAACACCGCGCGCAACGATGCGGGCGGTGTCATCGGTCTCGGGGCGAGTCGAGTCCGGCCGCATCAGGGTACCGTCGCCCGCGAGGGGGCGGTCTTGCCGAGTACACGCGTCTTGGCGGCGATGCACTCCATGAGGTCGGCCCACGAGGTGTCGAAGGCCTGCGTGCCCTCGCGCAGCAGACGCTCGGCCAGCGCCCCAACGTCCACGCCCGCCTGCGCGAATTCGCCGAGCACCGCCTCGGCATCCCCGCCATCCGCCGGCAATTCGCCCCGCAGCCGGCCGTGGTCTGCGAAGGCGAGCAGCGTCTTGTCAGGTAGGGTGTTGATCGTCTCTGGCGCTGCCAGTGCCTCGATGTACAACGTGTCGGAGGCTTTCGGATCCTTGGTGCCGGTGCTGGCCCAGAGCAGGCGTTGGGGTCGTGCGCCGGCCGCGGCGAGCTTGCCCCAGCGCGGCGAGGCCAGCAACTCGCGGTAGGCTTTATAGGTGCGCTGCGCGATGGCGATACCCAGGCGGTTGCGCAACGTCGATGGCACCGCATCGTGAACCGCCACGTCCCAACGACTGACGAACAGGGATGCGACCGAGGCGACCATCGGGTCAAGCCCGGCGGCGATCCGTCGCTCCAGACCCCGCAGGTGAGCTTCGGCTGCGGCGACGTACTGCTCGCGCGAAAACAACAGTGTGACATTCACCGGCACGCCGGCAAAGATCGACTCCTCGATCGCGGTAACGCCGGCGCGCGTCCCGGGAATCTTGATAAAAAGATTGGGGCGCCGCGCGCACGCATGCAGCCGTATCGTCTCGCGCACGGTCCCCGCCGCATGGTCCGCCAGTAAGGGCGACACCTCGAGGGATGCCCAGCCGTCGATCCCCGCCGTCGCATCATGAATGGGACGGAACAGGTCGGCGGCCGCGGTCACATCCGCGAGCGCGAGATCCAGGAACAGTGCTTCGCCCGAGCGTCCGTCGGCGGCCCCCTCGCTGATGGCCTCGTCATACAGGTTGGTATTGCGGATCGCGCGATCGAAGATCGTCGGATTGGAGGTGAGCCCGCTGACAGCGAAGTCCCGCATGTAACGCTGCAAGGTGCCGCTCACCAGCAGATCGCGCGTGATGTTGTCCAGCCAGAGGCGCTGGCCGAGTCGATCCAGTTGTGTCGTCGGGTTCATGAGCGGTCTCTCGGGGCAAGTCAAATTCGGTCTGTGGGCTTCCTGGGCCGAACCCAATTTCCGCTGCGTGCTTACATGAGCCATGAAGCGCGTCGAATCGGGCTTTTCTCAAGCGTAGTGCTCGGCATGTATTTTACAAGCGACAAATGTTGGTGCTTGATATCGGCATTCGCGATGGATCCAGACACGGCGCCTACCGAGTCAGCCTCTGGACGAGCAGCCCCGATCGAGCTGTTTGTTCGCAACACGATGGCGAACCCAATTTCGCAAACTGGCCGAGCCTCAGGTCGCGGTAGCAACCACACGCCGATGATTATCCGCTCATCCAACGAGGCGCCCCGCGCCACACTGCTCACGCGTTTCCCGGTACCGAGGAATCTGGGCGTGTTGGGGTCCTCGCGCAGCGGGCGCGGACGGACTGGCCGGCGCCGGCCGGGGCTACGCGCGTAAAGACCTTCGAGATCTATCGATACGATCCTGACTGCGACAACACCCCTCGCCTGGACTTCACAGTGCCCGTTGCGCCTAATCTCTTCGACCGTAGTCAAGGCGAGGGTTCAGTGCCGATGTCCTTTGGCAGGGTCATGTGGAGGTGCGCCCCCTCGTGGGTGACGCTTTGTCCAACAAACGATCCGGAGCGTAAGTAGGACTGTCTCTCACCGCATCGCGGCGCATATTCACCACCGCGCTCCGCTTATGTGAGTCCACGCTGCGAATCCGCTCGGGTGAGATCAGCACGCGCTTAGCCAGCAGCCAGTCTCGCGTGTCGACCACGGCATCGCGATCGAAGAGGAAGTCTGCGATGTGTCCGACCGGGCCGTCATTGGCCTCGATGCGATAGCCCATGACCTGACGGCCGCTGCGTAAATGCGGATCCGCTTCCCGCCCCTTCGGCGCTTCCGCTAACCGCTGCCGAGCGGCCCAGACGTGCTCTTCGTAGTCGGCCTCACGACTGACGTCGCGCCACTCCACACCCAGCTGTCAGTGTACGCCCAGTACCACGGATAACCGTCGTGACCGTGATGGTCACCTTCCTGCGGGCGACGCGCGGGTTCTTTCGTCTCTATGCCCCGGCGGTCAGCACCCGATTGAATGGGCGCCGACAGTCGCGGCGTCGTCTTCGCTTCGCGCGGGAGGCCGCCCCCTATTGAGGGCTGCGGAGGGTTGGCGAACTCGCTCAACGAGCAGACGCCGCAGGCCGCCCGGCATACGCCAGCTTACTTCGTCGCCTTCGCGATACCCCAGAAGTGCAGTGCCCAACGGGGCCAGCACAGAAATTCGATTCGACGCCACCTTGGCATCCGAAGGTAGCACCAGCCGGTACTGACTGCGTTGGCCCGTGACGAGGTCGAGAACCTCGACCCGGCTCTGCAGAGTAATGACGTCCGACGGGACGTCCGCGCTGTCCAGCACCGAGGCACGTTCGAGTTCCACCTCCAACTCATGCAAGTGCTCATAATCGCGAACTGAAGCCTCACCATGCACGGCGAGTAGGCCGCGTAACAGACGCGCGTCCGATTCGGTCACCACGATGGGATGCTCTCTCACTGCTACTCTCCTTTATTCAATGATTCACCACCCTCTGCGAGACTCGGGTGCGACCTGCACGGCCTATTGACCTGTTGGCCGCTCGAATTCGCCGATGGGGACACACCCTTTGTAAAGAACTCCAGGGCTTAGGACAATTAGAAATATTGAGGGACTCACTTCGAATAAGTGAGACTGTCAGCCCGACCCGGAGGCGCTGGGCGAGAGCGACACCGTAGCGAAATGACGCGCCCCCTGTTTGATGACCGGTGCGCTGCGTTCCAGCGATCCCCGTGGGACAATCAGAACATCACAGGCAACAGATCTCAGCACGCGATCGGTAACGCTACCGAGCAGCCCCCGCAGAACGCGTCCGTGTCCTCTCGTCCCCATCACCAGCAAATCGGGCTGCTTGCGCGCGATTGCCCGCAAAACGGCCTCTGCCGGGAACGCCGATGAAAGAATCAAGTCATAGCGTTCAGGCTCCTGGCTGCGCCGGGTGAGTACGCGTTGCAGCGCGTTCTTCGCTTCATAGCGCTCCGCACAGTTGGCCGCTCCAACGCTCTCCATGTCAGGCTGAACATGGCCGAACACGCCCGAATACGGCGGCTCAAATGCATGAATCACCGCCGACGCCGCTCCAGTTGTCCTTATCAGGGATTCGGCCGTCTCCACCACCTCCCCCGAGGCAGGAGATAGGTCTAATGCGAGCAGGATGTTCCGATACGCAGTTAAGGGCTCGCGCCGCACAATGAGCACCGGGCAACAGCGCGCCCCGAGAACCTTCTCCGCAATCGTGCCACCCAGTGCGTCACGCACGCGACGTCTGCGGTGTGGGCCCAGGACGACGAGCTGTGCCCTGGCCTCCCGCAAAACCCTTACCACCTCCGAAGCGGGATTCCCTGCTCGCAGCAAGACGTTGGGCACAGCACGATGCTGCCACCGGGGAACCCGGAATCGAGTCATCGATGTGAGCGCTCGTTGCACTCGCCGCTCGAGTGCGTCCTCGCTACGCGACGAGGCTACGACGTGTACGAGTGAGAGATCCGCGTCGAGCCCCCGAGCGATCATCGCGGCCCGATCGACGGCTGCATCGCTTTTTGGTAACAAATCGGTGGCACACAGAATTCTCATCTCATCCCTCTCCTTCTCGCCTTTCGCGAGCGACTTTCGGGTGTTGCGATCGGCCTCCACCTTCCACTGAAACCCTTTTTTAGCGCCGTCCAAGACTACGAACAATTGGAAATATCCGGTTCGACCTTTCGTTTTGGCCTAACGAAAGATCGGAGATACAGATACCTCCCGGCCCAACTAACGTAAGTCATGACTCGCCCATACTGTCGACGCTGCACCGCGCGGCACAGCGCGTCCAAGGGCATGTCACGGGCTTCGAAGACTATGCTCGCTAGACCACTCAGCACGATCTTGATTCGGCACACACCGTCGACCCCGCCGCGAGACCCGTTCACATCTTCGGTACGAACGCTGACACGTTGTATGAAGCCTGCGAACTTGCCGAGATGTCGGCCGAGCGTCCGGTAGCATCGCTCGTCGGTTCGGATGGATACCCGCGCGACCGTGACGTTTATGCGGCATCACCGCCAGGGGGCGGCTCGATTAGCGGAGCATAGTGACTAAGCCATGTGACTTCCTGTGCCGTCCCGGATGTTAAGTTCGCGAGTATCGCGGCATAGCCGCTCAGCTGGGCAAGCGGTGCGGCCGCCTGAATGACCGCCACCGCACCGTGACCCTCGAAGCCAATGATGGTTGCATGACGCAGTGCGCGACGGGCACAGTCCGGATGTCGAGACGTGGCGGCGACGGGGGTGTAACCCGGTCCGGACATCCGGCACGATCTTCCTTTCACCGCGCGCACGCCTCGCCAACCGCGATTGAGTCCGCTGCGGCGCTTCAGGCTGACACAGCACCGCCTCGATCCGCACTCGCCGCAGCCCCCTCCGCGACTCCCACTGCAGCTCATCGCCTTCGCGCGCGCCGAGTAAAGTTGCACCAGACCAGGAGAACGGTGAACCCGCCGTCACCGCCACTTCATCATCGGTCGGCAATACCACTGTCCAGACAAAGGCACACCCGGAATCAAGGTCGCGCACACGGACCTGTGTGTTCATCGTCACAACTGTCGGCGGCACCTCACGCGCGGGCGCTGCGACGGCGGCACGCAGCCGAGCGCGCAATCTGGCGATTTGCTTCCGATCGCGTGTTAGTCTCGCTTCCCAGGCCTCTATGAACCGGCACAGCCGTACACGATCACGATAGTCGATCAACTTAGGTTTTTCGCTCACCTCAAAACACCTCTCGCAAACCTGGAACAAATAGGAGTCCGCACGTGATCTATAACCCGACGATCTCGGGGCGTTGAGTATCTTTGTACAATGGCGTCCGCTTCAGGACAATTAGAAATAATGGAGGGCAACGTTATAGCGAACCTAACTGACTGGACTCGAAGATTCTCCGCTGACACCGCGGCCCGATGCGTCTTGTTTCATTTCCATTTTTCCAAGGAGGCCTCCCGAACAGGAGGATCCGTACGCCGAGTGTCGGCTGAGGCCCACTTGGCAGACGAGGCGATCTTTGCGAGATTCCCCTCTTCCCGTGCGCCGATCACGACGAGATTCGCACGGAGGGATTCGGTGACTTGATGAAAACTTCCTGGGCTTGCCCGCGAAGCGGCTCGCAGGAGCCAGTCATCCGAACTGTGTGTTAGTGCGGGTCGCGTCAGATTGCTTGTACTGGTGTGTAGGAACCAGCTGCCGGAGCACCTTCCCGCAGCGGCAGGCCCGCTCGCGGTCGCGACGACGCGTGCGGGAATCGGCGGAGTCGCCTAGTCGTGTTGCTTTGCGAGCGCCGAGCCTTTGTGCAGGGCAATGTGATCGGTCTTGCTGCTCTTGATTTCGTACTGCGGATCCTCCTCGCTCGCGTGGTGCGTATAGCCCTTGTAGTTCACATCCTGGGTGTGCACTTTGATGATCGTGCCGCTGACGTGGCCCGCCTCGGAGTTCCAGGTCACGCGATCTCCAACCTTGAATTTTTCCGCCATGAACGCTCCTGTTGGAAACAGATGTAGAATCCGGTCTCACGTCCTAAGCGATGATCTCGCTGTTGTGCGCGTCGTCTGCCGCGGACGAGCCCGACTTCTCCCGATCAGATAGTCCCGTAGCACGACGGCGCCATTGTGCTCAACATCATGAGCGCTATAGAGTAGTGTCACGGTGCCGCGTTTGCTGGCCTCGAGAACGGGCGCCCAGGCATCGGGCTTGGCATTCAGCTCCCGGTGATATCGGCGGCGAAATTCATCCCAGCGCGCCACCTCATGGCCGAACCACTGACGTAGCTCTGTGCTGGGTGCCACGTCCTTCATCCAGGCATCCGCATGCAGATCCTCCTTCTTCATCCCGCGCGGCCACAGTCGTTCCACCAGAATGCGCCGCCCATCTCCGCGGGATTGAGGTTCATAGGTGCGTTTGATGCGTATCATGACGTTCACTCCTGTCAAGCGCTTCTAAAGTGGGCTTTCCGCGAGCAACTGCTCGAGGACATACGGGAGGATGCCGCCCGCTGAGAAGTACGCCGCCTCGATGGGTGTGTCGATCCGCAGACGGAGGCTGACGGAATCAACTCGGCCGTCCGGGTGGTGAATGCGCAGCGTCGCCGGCTGGCGTGGCTGCACGCTCGCGTTTAGCTCGAGGTCGAAGCGCTCGGTACCCTCGAGCCCCAGCGTAGACGTGCTCACGCCATCGGGAAGCTGGCACGGTAAAACACCCATGCCGATGAGGTTCGATCGGTGGATCCGCTCGAAGCTGCGCGCGATGACCGCGTGGACCCCGAGCAGGCGGGTGCCCTTGGCGGCCCAGTCCCGGGAACTGCCCGCTCCATAGTCCTCTCCTGCCATCACGATCAGCGGTACGCGCTCGGTGCGGTAACGCTCCGCGGCATCGTAAATGCTCATGATTTCCCCTGAAGGCAGATGGCGGGTCATGCCGCCCTCAACGCCCGGCACCATGAGGTTGCGGAGGCGCACGTTCGCAAAGGTACCTCGCACCATGACCTCATGGTTGCCACGACGCGCCCCGTAGCTGTTGAGATCCTCCACCGCCACACCGCGATCGCGCAGGTAGCGGCCCGCCGGTGAGGTGGGCTTAATGGCGCCCGCCGGACTGATGTGGTCCGTCGTGATCGAATCGCCAAACAAGGCAAGCGAGCGGGCACCCGAAATCGGCCCCGCGCCGAGCCCTCCCATCGTTGCATCGAAATAGGGTGGCTCGCGAATGTACCGCGAGGACGCATCCCATTCATACACCTGGCTCATGGCGGCTGAGATCTGATTCCATAAGGGGTTTTGATCGGCAAAATGGCCATACACACGCCGATACTCCGCAGGATCGAACGCGCTGCTCAGCAGCGCCTCGATCTCATGCGCAGCGGGCCACACCTCGCGCAGGTAGACGTCTCGCCCCTCTACGACCGCCAGCGGCTCGCGCGTCAGATCGATATCGATGCGTCCGGTAATGGCGAAGGCGACCACCAGTGGCGGGCTCATGAGAAAGTTCGCCTTCAGGCTCTGGTGAACGCGCGCCTCGAAGTTGCGATTGCCCGAGAGCACGCTGACGCCGATGATGTCGCGTTGCGTGAGCGTTTCTTCGATTTTGCGCGCCAGAGGACCTGAGTTGCCGATGCAGGTCGTACAGCCGAAGCCAACGAGGTTGAAACCGAGTCGGTCCAGAAACGGCTGCAGCCCGGTTCGGCTCAGGTACTCGCTCACCACGCGCGAACCCGGAGCCAGTGAGGTCTTCACCCAGGGCTTGACTCGCAGCCCGCGTTCGACGGCCTTCTTGGCCAACAGGCCCGCTGCGAGCATCACCGCCGGGTTCGAGGTGTTGGTGCAGGAGGTGATGGCCGCGATGAGGACATCTCCATGCGACAGAGCCTCCGCACCGGTTCGCACGTGCGGGGGTTGATCCCAACCCGCCCGATCCGGGGTCGGCCGGTTGTTGATCATCTCGATCTCGGTGCGAGTGCTGGTGTTTTGAGCACGCCCGTCGGGTAGCGCACCGGATTGTTCGCCGCCGCCCGGGAGTGGCTCACTGATGCGTGAGGGCTGAACGGTGAAGACACAGCCGACTTCGGTTTCGGGCTTGTCGTAACCCTCAGGGCTGGTGAGCAGTGAGCGGAACCGCTGCTTGAGCTCCCCGAGTGCCATGCGGTCCTGCGGTCGTCTGGGACCGGCGACTGAGGGTTCAATGGTGGTGAGATCCAGGTCCAACACGGTGGTGTAGTCGCACTGGCCGGAGCGGGGCATTCCGAACAGTCCTTGCGCCTGGAAGTAGCGGCGCACGGTCTGCACCTGCGCAGCGCTGCGACCGGTCGCCAGGAGGTAACCGCAGCTGCGCTCATCAACGGGAAAATAGCCGATCGTCGCCCCGTACTCGGGCGCCATGTTGCTGATCGTGGCGCGATCCGGCACTGACAGGCTCGCCGCACCCTCGCCATGAAATTCGACGAACTTGCCGACGACGTGCGCTTCCCTCAGCAGTTGGGTAATGCGCAGCACGAGATCGGTCGCGGTCACCCCGTCGCGCAACTCCCCGTGCAGATGCACTCCGACGACATCCGGCAACAGCAGATACACCGGCTGACCGAGCATGGCTGCCTCGGCCTCGATCCCGCCGACGCCCCAGCCGACGATCCCGAGGCCATTGATCATGGTCGTGTGGGAGTCGGTGCCGACCAGCGTGTCCGGATACAGCACGCCGTCTTGCTCCAGGACCACACGCGCCAGGAACTCCAGGTTTACCTGGTGACAGATGCCAAACCCCGGTGGGACGATGCGCAGCCCGTTAAACGCCTGCGCACCCCACTTGAGAAACTGGTAGCGCTCGGCATTGCGTCTGAACTCCCTCTCCAGGTTAAGACGAGGTGCCTCATCACTGCCGAAATAGTCCACCTGCACCGAGTGATCGATGACCAGATCGACGGGCACGTGCGGCTGCACCTGCCCGAGGTCGTGATGGCGCCGGAGCATCGCTGAGCGCATCGCGGCCAGATCGACCAGCAATGGCACGCCGGTGAAGTCCTGCAGGAGCACGCGCCCGACGACAAACGGGATTTCCGCGGTACGCTGTGCACCCGGCTCCCAGCCCGCGAGCGCCTCCACGTCCTCATCCCGGATGCGTCGACCGTCGCGATGGCGTAACACTGACTCCAGAAGAATGCGCAGACTCACAGGCAACCGTGAGAGCTTCCCGCCCCCTCTGACCTTCTCAAGCACCGGGAGGGAGTAGTAGACAGCGGAAGCTCCCGAAGGCAACTCCAACTTCTGACGCGTATCGATCACAGCATCACGCTCCGTGCGGGTGGCTTACCTCGTCGATCGTATCCAGGGCGAGGGTTGAGTGAGCGTAGGCCGCACCCGCGCGCATCTCCGCGGCGACCCAAATCGCCTCCATGATCTCCTCCGAACTCGCGCCGTGGCGCAGCGCCGCTTTGGTGTGACCGCGGATACAGTAGGGACACTGCGTGATGTGCGCCGCGGCCACCGCAATGAGTTGCTTGGTTTTTACCGGCAGTGCGCCGTCGGCGAAGACGCGCTCACTGAAACTCGTAAACGCGTCGTGTATCCCCGGGGCGAGTTTCTTACGGGTGGCCGCGAGTGCCGGTGTGGTCTGCGGGAAGATGTCTTTCGGCATGATGAATGGCTCCTCTTCAAGGGGCTGCCGCGCGCCGCGTGCCTACCTTCGTAGCCACCAAAGTGCGCGCCTATGCACTCGCCGATCAGCCCGTGAGCCGCCCCACCGCCGCCCGGCCGCATCGACTTCCAGAAGAAATTGTGATTCCAGGTTTCGGCCGCGCACTGGTAGAGGGTGCGGCGGCCCCGCGTCCGCGCGGCCACACGGACCAACTCCTCGAGAGGCAGTGCGTTGAGCTCTGTGCGCCGAATGAGCGATGCGATTCGGTCGAAGTCACCGCGTTGATGGTGAGACAGATGAAACACCAGGGTATCGGTCGACATGGCTGGCTCCAGCGCCGCGAAGTCATACGGAAGCGTTGGTAGTTCGATGGTCATGATGATGGGTGCCGGCTTGTGGAGGGCGCTTTGGGCGACGGACGATCGGGGTCGTAGGTGGGACTATCTCTGATTTCGCCACGGCGCATGTCCACGACCACGCTCCGCTCGGCCCAGTTCACGCTGCGGATCCGTTCGGGTGAGATGAGCACGTGATCGCCCGGTAGCCAGTTTCGCGTGTCCACTACCGCATAGCGTATGGCCCACGTTTCCTCATCGAAGAGGAAGTCTTCGACGTGCCCGATCGGTGCATCACTCGCCTCGATGTGATAGCCCATGACATGGCGGCTACTGCGTAAATGCACGTCGGCCGCTCGCTCCTCCTGCACCTCGATGGCCGGCCGTTGTCGAGAGGCCCAGGCCTGCTCTTCGTCGGTTGGCCGCACGACCGGCATCGCACCCCACGCCCAGTTGGTGGTGTACGGCCAATACTCCGGATAACCGTAGTAACGGTGATACTCGCTTTCGTGCTGGCGTGAGACGGGCCTGTCCGTGTCGATGCTCGGGCTGCCTTCAATCTGCCTCCGGGATAGGTCGGTGGTGATGGCCCCGGTCACCCAATCGACCGACGTCACGGCATACGGTGAGATCAGCACTGGGGGGTCATGGAGCCCGTTGCTCGTCTCCACGATGAGATAGCGCACGACCCATCGAGCGTCGTCGAAGTAGGTGTCCGAGACACTGCCTACTTCGGCATCCGTGGCCAGGATGCGGCAGTGTTCGAGCTTCTTGATGCTGTGTAGCACGGTGATACTCCTGACCGGGGTTACTTACGGGGACTGCGGGCTGACTGCGGATCGCGCTCCAACGCGCTGTGTGCTCCCGATTTCTCGGCCGCCGCCAGCGTGCGATTGGCAAAGTCCCAGTTAGCCAGGTGAGCGAGAAAGGCGGCGATGTACTCGAGGCGGCGGTGCTGATAGTCGAGGTAGTAAGCGTGCTCCCAGACATCGAGTGTCAACAGCGGGACTACGGGGGTGACTAACGGTGTATCGGCGTTGGATGTTGCCATGATCCGCAGTCGACCCGCATCGAGCACCAGCCAAACCCAGCCGCTGCCGAATTGATCGCCTGCGGCAGTGACGAACTGTTGACTGAAAGCCCTCTGATTGCCGAAGCATTCCTCGATGCGCTCCGCTATGGGGCCCTGTGCCTCACCGCCACCGCCCGGGCTCAGGCTGTTCCAGTAGAAGGCGTGGTTCCACGCTTGGGCGGCCGCATTGAATAAAGCGCTGTCCTGTGAGGCGCTGGCGTGTACGACCTCTTCGAGCGGGGCGGATTCGAGCGGCGTCCGCTGCGTGAGGACACGGGTCTTTTCGACGTACGCAGCATGGTGGTTCCCGTGATGAGCCGACAACGTCCGCCTCGAGATATACGGCTCGAGGGCATCGAGCGCATAGGGCAACGGTGGCAACGTCAGACTCATGAAGCTCTCCGAATGCAGGATGCTTCCGAGCCTAGTATCGACCTCGTATTTTACAAGCGACGAATATTGGCGCTAAATATCGACAACTCCGATGGATACAGAACTTGCTCGTACCTTTCTCGCCGTGATCGCAACGGGCAGCTTCGTCGAAGCTTCTCAGCGACTTCATATCACGCAGTCCACGGTGAGCTCTCGGATCCAGCGCCTGGAGGAGCAGCTTGGGGCCGAGCTGTTCGTTCGTAACAAGGCGGGGACCACGCTGACCCCGGCCGGACGACAGTTTCAACGTCACGCCGCACTGCTAACCCGGACCGTGGAGCAGGCACGTCAAGAGATCGGCATCGTGAGCGGATACCGCGCAACGCTCACAGTCGGTAGCCGGATCGGACTGTGGCAAGACCTGCTGCTGCGCTGGCTGCCAATCTTCGCCAAGCTCGCTCCCGACATCGCGGTGCGTGCCGTGATCGGTTGTGAAGAAGATCTGATGGAGGACTTGATCGAAGGTCGTGCACAGATCGGTGTGATGTACACGCCGCAGTCTCGTCCCGGGCTCACGGTCGAGACGTTGCTCGAAGAGCGGCTCGTGATGGCATCCACCCGAGCCAAACCGCCGAGTGAGCCCCGAGGCGACTACGTCTATGTGGACTGGGGTCCGGAATTCTTTGCTCAACACAGCCTGGCATTCCCCAATTTCACAGGCGCTGCCCTCACGGTGAATATGGGCTGGATCGGATTGCAGCGCATCCTCGCCTCCGGCGGCAGCGGTTACTTCCCACTGCGGCTGCTGCGCGAGCACGAGCTCGCCGGGCGGTTGCATCTCGTCGCGGATGCACCGGAATTCCGGCTCCCCGCCTATCTGTGTTATCCGACCAAGACGGATTCGGACGCACTCACGCTTGCTCTAGACACGATTCGACGCGTTGCCGCCGACGCCGCTTGAGCGAGCGATCGGATCACTCGCGTCTGCCGGGGCGAGGAGATATCGCACGGGCTTGGCGCGGGCCAGAGCGCGCTCCTGACAGCCCGGTATCGGCCAGAAGCAGCCACAGGAAATTGCGGCCGCCCCAGTTTGCCGGGAGCGGACACTCAACGGTTGAGCTGACTATCTGCGCGCCTCAATGCCGGGTTGGCGGCGCGCGTCCCTCGGTGGGTGGCTGCATTGGCCTCGTCCCGGCGAGTGCCTCGTCGAGCATCTTGATGAGCGCCGCGCGATTGTAGGTGTAGGGCTGGCCTTCGTGGCCCCGTCACGTTCACGGCCATCATGCTGGCAAACTCTTCGGGTGGTGTTTCCGTCAATGGCGAAGCGGAACCGATGCCGGCATTGTTGACGAGTGCGTACAGACCGCGGCCGCCCTTCGTAACCGTCTCCACGGCAGCGGTGATGTCATCGGGATGCGTCACGTCGAGCCGCACGCCTTGCACGTTCTTGATTGTCGCGAGAGCCTGCAGATCGGCATCTTTGCGAGCCGTCGCGTAGATGAAGTATCCATCGGCTGCGAGCTGCTCCGTGAGCTTGCGGCCGATACCCGTACTGGCACCCGTGACGAGAATAGCTTTCTGGCCAACGCTTGAGGAACTCTGAGCGTGACCGATATTCGGCACTGTAATTGTGATGGCAATCGCCGCGATTACACTGCGTAACATGGAGACCGCCCTTGGCGTGCATGGTGAGTTGCGCCCGTAGCTGACATCTTCCGGATGCTTCTTCTCGCTCGACACAGGCGAAGTCGAGACCTTCATGGAGCGCCCACATTATCCGCTGCTCAGGAGCCGCGCCAGCTCGAGACGCCCCGGACGGGGTTTCGCGTCCGCGAACGTTCACTTTGGATCCGAACCTGTCAAGCAGCGCTCCAGAGCTCTCGGCAGCCCTCCCTGGATGGAGGCAATACCGAAGATCCGCAACACGCTGCGCCCTGCGTTCCTGCTCACTGCGGCGCCGTCGCCTTACGGGGCCGCAGTGCTCGACGCCGGTGTTTCGGCTTGCCATTGCACGGGCGCGATGCGCCGGACGATTACGGACCAGCTGAACACGCCCAGGACCGTAATAGCGCCTGCCAGCACGAACGCGCCCGCGAACAGGTGCGTGCGCTCGACGATGAAGCCGGTGAGGATGGGTGCGAAGATGCCGGCCAGGTTGGCGACGAAGTTCTGAAATCCCACCCAGCGACCGCTCGCCAGCGGCCCGGCCATGGTCTGTGCCGAAGCGAAGACCGCCGGCGTCGAAAGGCCCATCGACAGGCCGGCGGCAAGAATGAACGCCGTCGCCGCGTGCGACGTCGTCATCGCGCATCCGACGAAACAGATGGCGGCCCCGAGGCCGCTCACGGTGAAGACGGTCTTGTAGGCGCGGTTGCTGGTGGTGCCCGCGGCGATGGCGCGGTCGACCAGCCACCCCGAGAGCAATGCGCCGCCGGCTTGCAGCACGTAAATTCCGCCCGCGAGCTGTGCCATCCCTGCCATGGAAAAGCCGCGCTCCTTCACGAGGTACAACGGCATCCACGAGATCACGAAGTACAACGCATAGTTGCTGCAGAAATGTCCGAGCGCCGCGCCCCACGCGGAGCGCTGCTGCAGGATCTGCCCGATGCTGGGAGAATCCGGATTCTGCATCGTGCCGCGCCGTGCTTCGAATGCCGGGGTCTTGAGCCAGGGCCAGAGCCACAACAGTGAAACCAGGCCGAAGGCCAGGAATACCATGCGCCAGCCGTACTCGGCCATCAGCAGTCCGCCGACGAACGTGCCGATGGCGGGCCCGAGCGACAGCCCGATCGCGATTGCGGCGTTGGCGCGGCCACGATCCTTGAGCGTGGAGTTCTGCGAGAGCACTTTGGAGCTGCACGGGAACACCACGCTCTCGCCGAGGCCGAGCAGTAATCGCAGCACGAGAATCGCCACGAAAGTGTTCACGAGGCCAGTGAATGCCGTCGCAAGCGACCACAAGCCCACACCGACAGCGAGTAGCCAGCGTACACCGTAGCGTTCCGCAGCGAAGCCGACCAGCAGCTGGCTGGGTGTATAGGTCCAATAGAATGCGGACAGCAGCAGCCCCATCTGGACTGCGTCGAAGTGCAGCTCATCGCGCAGCAACGGCGCCGCCGTGGCGAGATTGCCGCGATCCACGTAGTTGATGAAAACGACAACCGCGAACAGCGAGGCGAGGCGCGCGGTAGTGACGGCGAAGGCCGATTCCGGTCGCCCACTCAAGGGAACGGCCAGCGTGTTCTTGTCGTTATACATGCTCATCCCCCGGTCAGGCTGTCGCCCGGCCGAAGCGTAACACCGCTGTTCTTTCTCTATACAGTGATCCGGCCTATCCGAGGATTAAAATCGTGCCGGCGGGCGCGCAGTAGGATGGGCGCGCAAATTTCCTTAGGAAAATCCATGCCGCCAGGCAAATGGGAGGTTCCATGCAAGGCAAAAAAGCCCCTTTGGACGGCTCGCTTTCGCCCCGTGACTTCGCAGCGCTTTCCCTCGCGGCAGGTGTGACCGAGGCAGCGGGTCCCACCATGCGCGACATGACCAAGCGGCTGGCGAAGAACGGTTACGTCGTGCTGAGGGGAGTTGGCCTGTTCCGGCGCTATCGGTCCGGGTCCGCGTGAGGTAACAGGGTGCCAGCACAGAGGACGGACAGCGCAAGCAGTGCGTCAGCCAGCACCGCTTTTCGTCCCTTCAAGCTCCGCATTGTTCCTCACCAGCCATTCCTCCAGCGCTGTGAACTGTTCGGTCCAGACGTTGTTGTACTCGTGTTCGAGATGCCAGGAGCAGTCTGGTCGTTATTCTCATGATTCAGCTGCGTCGGTAGCCATAGCCGCCCAGTGAATGCGGCATCTACGATCAAACCATACACGGTTTTCCAGACGGTGCGTCAGGGGTGGAGCCTGGCAGCGTACTCCTGGCAGGTCGGCGGTTGAGAATTTCTGCTCCGGGCTAAGGGGCCTGCCTCCCAGCGTCTGCGTCGCCGGGTTTCCCATCTCGTATGAGCATGATTTCCGAGTCCGGCAGATGCGCCCTGCCGCCTCGCAGCTTCCCCTCCGGCATTGGCGGTGCCTGCCAACTGCTGCTATCGTCGCCTTGCAGTCCAGCTGGTGGCTTCGTTCGGGAGAGACACCGTGAGCTCACGCTTTCTAGCCTTGGTCTTCGGGGCCATTTTCGGACTAGCGCTGTCGGTAGCACATTCGACAGACCGCGACGATCCGGTCCTGGGGACCTGGAAGCTGAATGTGGAGAAATCGAAGTTCATTCCTGGCCCCGGCTGGCGGAGTCAGATCCGCGTATACCAGAGCATGCCAGCCGGAATTGCAGTCACCTGGACGGGCATTGATGCCAATGGCGAGAAAATGCAGGTGAGCTACACCTACAAATATGACGGGAATGACTATCCGATGCCCGGCTCGGGAAGCTACGACACGTTGAATGCCGTGCGTATCGATGCTCGGACCGTCAGGTCGGAGGAAAAACGAAACGGCAAGACTGTGGGCATTGCCGTGCGCACCGTCTCGCCAGATGGCAAAGTCCTGACCATCACCGACGAGGGTGCAAACAGAAAAGGTCAGACGTTCTCGCAGGTACTCGTGTTCGACAGACAGTGACGATAAACGCCGGCGCATGACGTCCGTTGCAACAGATTCGCGTCGCCGGTTCTCACGCGTCATCAGCGTGAGCCATGTCATTTCCTCCACCGGCTTGCTTGCGTATGCCCATCGCTGAGATCAGCGCGTTGGCGCGCGAACGCGACATTCTCTGTGTCGTCGACGGCGCTCAAGCGGCCTCGGCCACTGCGATCGTCGCCTGCGTTCTGCCGGACGACATCGACAGCATCGTATTGCGCGACACGTTACTAACCAAACACGGCATCATCGTGAAGATGAGCGAGAAGCGACACTTCAACGGCTTCCGACTTTCGCCGCATATACTAAACAGCGAAGCGCATGTCGATGCCGCGCTGAAAGCACTGCGGGCGGAGGTCGGCTAAGGCGGGCACCGCCAGTCGATCACGAAACGAGGACTCATATGCGTTGTAGCGTCATTGCGTTGCTGCTCCTTGTCGTGGCACCCACGGTGTTTGGCGCAGAGAGCGCGGATCCAAAACGGTCCAAATCCGTTCTGGTCACGGGTGCGAGTACCGGCATTGGGCGCAAGATCACCGAGCGGCTCGCGGCCGACGGCTACTTCGTCTATGCCGGTGCGCGCAAAGAGGCAGATCTGAAGGCCCTTGCCGCTATCAAGAACGTTCAGGCGGTGCGCCTCGACGTAACGAACCCTCAGGATGTCAACGCCGCCGTCGACACGATCACGAATGCGGGTCGCGGCCTGTACGGGCTGGTGAACAACGCCGGAGTCGCGGCGATCGGTTCCTTCGCAGACACCACGATGGAGGAGTTCGATCTGGTGATGCAGGCGAACGTCTACGGCCCTTACCGCGTTACCAAGGCCTTCATGCCGCTGCTCGTTGCACAGAAGGGACGCATCGTGAACATCGGCTCTCTTTCGGGAATTCTCGCAGCCCGCGACCTGAGTGCTTATTCCATGAGCAAGCATGCCATCGAGGCGTTTACCGATTCGCTTGCGCAGGACCTCGCACCCCGCGGCGTCGCCGTCAGCGTCATCGAACCCGGCAACTATCGATCCGATATCGGCAAGAACGCGACCGAGCGAACAGGCGTTGCAACGCGATTTACGGATAGGAGCAAGTACAAGGAGCCCGGCGAGGTCGCTGCGGCAACCGAGCGGGCACTTTTCGAGGACAGCCCGAAGCGCCGCTACCTGGTGGTGCCCGACGAGCGTGAGGCAGAGATAACGATCCGCAAGCAGATCGAGCAGTTGATCCAGCTGAACGAAGGCCAACCCTATACTTACGAGCGTACGGCGCTGATCAAGATGCTTGACGATGCGCTCGCCCAAGCTCGGCCCCGAACGCCGTGATCGACGTGCCGCGTGCAGACTGGCGTCACCAACAACTACGTTTCGTGTCCGGCGCTGTGCTCTCCAACCATGTAGTCGCGTTGCGCCCGATAGTCATGCAGCAGAAGACCCGGCGCCCGGTGCATTCGAGATCACCGAAAGACTGAAGTGTAGCGGGTTCCAGCGATTCGGCCGGTCGGGGGCACGCCGAACAGCACCGGAATCGACGCCTCCGTGATGTAAGAACCGCTTGATGTGTCGCGTCCAGCGGGGCACGCTGAACCAAACTGTGCGCCACGCACAGGGGAGGGGCCGTGAGCGTAGATCGACGCAGATTCTTGAATGGCGCGGCGGGGGCGATCGTCGGCTGCACGTTGGGCCGTCTCGGCATCGCGGAGGCTGATGAAGCGCGCAGCGGGCGCACACCGATCACTCGCAAAGAATGGGATACAATCGTGCGGAACGCTGGCAACGCCACTCTGACCTGCGTGCGAACGCCGCAAGTCGTCGAGGGGCCGTTCTACTACGAATCTTCTCTCGAGAGACGTGCAATCGCGGAGAAGCATGCCGGCGAGCCCTTGCGTCTCTGTATCACGCTCGCTGGCCTTGTCCCCGGTGCGGGTAGCGGCCGATGCATGCCGTTGGCGGGCGCGGTCATGGACGTGTGGCACACGGATGCCACCGGGCTCTACTCGAACGTCGGTACGGACCTGCAACCGGTCGATACCGTCGGCCAGACCTTTTTACGCGGCCATCAGATCACCGACGACAGGGGTTACGTCGAGTTCGACACGATCGTGCCAGGCTGGGAGATCGTGGCGGCGGCGGGTCCGGTCATCGCAGCCCTGCGCACCACGCACATCCACGTGAAGGCGTTTCATGGTCGCGAGGTGCTCACGGCACAACTGTATCTACCGGACGAGCTGATCGATAGCCTCTACGCGAATTCGGAGCCATACAGGTCCCATCGTCTGCTGACGGCGCCCGGGCTCACGCGATCCTATGAACGCATTCGCAACAAAGACGACATGTTCTATTTGGCCAGCAAGTCGCAGCCGATGATGGTGACGCGGAAGAAGGGGGTTCTGGTGGCGAAGGCGGTTCTCGGCATCGCAAGTCAGGGGAACCGCGGGTTCAAGAATCTCTTTCGTTAGGTTCTGCTCAGGTTCACCGTGCTTTTGTGCGCGTCCATCGCTGTCAGTTCGCACATGACCGGAAACTCAAGCTGAGGACTTTCCAGGTGGCGTCCTTCTCGATCGATCCGTGCTGAGCGCCGGGGCATGGTGAAGAGCCGGTGATTGGGGCATTAAGATCAAGATAGCAAAGTTCGTGAATTGGTACTCCATCGCTGGATCAATGGGCGGCACCTTCAAACCTGACGTCGGAGCATGTGGGTCGCTGTCCAATGACTGGCGAAGCGCGTCCAAGTCCGCAGCGGAAACGCGCACCAACGTATCGACGTAGCGCTTTGCGGCGTGTGGCGCACCGGAAAGTTGTTCGGTGCCGCGCACCATCTCCGGTATCGATGACAGAGTTGCGCCACACACCGTCTGAACCCAGTGAGCCGC
>Ga0268266_10002170_pt1 | contig 21505 bp, 20 predicted proteins | sample KBSS13metaG_FD_190356 | JGI IMG/M metagenome (GOLD analysis project Ga0268266, IMG submission 190356) | Switchgrass rhizosphere microbial communities from Kellogg Biological Station, Michigan, USA - KBS S1-3 metaG (SPAdes) (version 2) | ecosystem: Host-associated > Plants > Roots > Rhizosphere... | reverse complement strand
TGGACAAGAACGTGGTGGCCGAAGGCGTGGAAACCACCGACCAGGCCCAATACCTGCTGGCCGCCGGCTGCCCCGTCATGCAGGGCTTCCTCTACGGCATGCCCATGCCCCCCGCCGAATTCGCCGAGCTACTCGCCGCCGCCGACGACAGCATGGACGAGTATTTCTAAAAACATCCACTAGGGGTCAGAGTCATAGTGAGATCGATCTCACTATGACTCTGACCCCTAGTGCAGTTGCTAGCTGAATATCTGCTCGAGCATCGCGTAGTCGCAGCGCTCCATACCGAGGCTTGCGTAGGTCGACTGGGCGCGGGTGTTCTCGGTTTCGACGTAGAGGCGCGTGCCGACGGCGCCGGCTTCCTTCGCACGCTCTTTCACCGCAAGGTAGAGGGCACGGAAGACGCCTTTCCGCCGCGCCTCTTCCGCGACGTAAACACTCTGCACCCACCAGAAGTCGCCGTTACGCCAGTCGCTCCACTCGTAGGTAATCAACAGGCTTCCCGCCGGAACGCCGTCGAGTTCGGCCACCAGATAAGTACCGCGGCGGGGATCGGCGAACACGGCCTCGGTGCCGCGACGAAGCACGGCTTCATCCAAGCGCTTGTGCTCGGTCTCCCAGGCCATCGCGGCGTTCCATTTCACCAGATGGTCGATGTCCGCAGGGGTGGCGGGGCGGATGGTGATGCTCATGATGCGTCGTCCTTCGGGCGGCGCGCACGGGAAGCGCCGAGTTTGCGGGTGAGGGTATTGCGGCCCACGCCAAGCGAGGCTGCGGCCTGCTGGCGGTGGCCGCCGTTACTTACCAGAGCGGCCTGCAACAGCGTCTTGTCCAACGCTGCGCGGGCGCGGGCGTGGATGTCCGGTTCGTTGTGAAGCAGCGCCGCCTCTGCCCAGCGGCGCAGGGCATCGGTCCAGTCGCTGGGCGAGGCATTGCGATCGCCGGCCGCACCGAGGTCCGCGGGAAGAATCTCGCTCCCAGGTGCCACCACGGCCAGTCGCCGGCAGAGGTTTTCAAGCTCGCGCACGTTACCCGGGAAGTCGCGCTGCTCCATGATCTTCTGCGCCGCGCGCGACAGCCGCTTGGGCGGCAGCTTGAACTCGTTGGCCGCGGTGCCGAGGAAATGTTTCGCCAGCAAGGGAATATCAGCACGGCGCTGGCGCAGCGCGGGAAGTTCGATGCGCACCACGTCCAGGCGGTGCTTGAGATCCGCGCGGAAATGCCCGGAAGCCACGCGCGCGTCCAGGTCCTGGTGCGTGGCCGCCACGATGCGCACATTGCCACGGATCAGTTCACGGCCACCCACGCGATAGAACTCACCGCCCGCCAGTACGCGCAGCAGGCGCGTCTGCAGGGCCAGCGGCATGTCGCCGATTTCGTCCAGGAACAGCGTGCCGCCCTCGGCCTGTTCGAAGCGGCCGTTATGGCGACGCGCTGCACCGGTAAAAGCGCCAGCTTCATGTCCGAAGAGTTCGCTCTCGAGCAATTCCGAAGGAATCGCCGCCGTGTTCAACGCCACGAACGGCTTGTTGCGACGCGCGCTTTCATCGTGCAGCGCTCGCGCCACCAACTCCTTGCCAGTGCCGGTTTCGCCGGTGATCAACACGTTTAGGTCGCTGGCAGCGATGCGGCCGATCAGGCGGAACACCTCGCGCATGGCCACGCTTTCGCCAAGCAGCGCATGCGCCGCCACGGTCGTCGGCGCCACGGCTTCGCTCGGGCTAGCCGCGGCCAGCGCGCGTTCCACCGCCTCCACGGCCTGGTCCAAGTCGAACGGCTTGGCGATGTAGTCGGCAGCACCCGCGCGGTAGGCCGCGGCCGTGGTGGCGACATCGGTAAAGGCACTCATCACGATCACCGGTGCCACGGCGCGCGCGTGCAGATCCGCCAGCAGGCTAAGACCATCTTCGCCCGGCATGCGCACGTCGGTAAGGATCAGCGCGGGCTTGCCGTCGGCCAGCGCATCGCGCAGGGCGCTGGCGTCCCCGAACTCGCGCACCGCATGGCCGGCATCGCGCAGGGCCTCCGCCAGCACGAAACGGACGCCGCGGTCGTCATCGGCGATCCATACATCAGCCATGCGGCTTCTCCATCGGAAGAAAAAGGGAAAACACGGTTTCGCCAGGCTCACTGACAAAGCGCAACTCGCCGCCATGCTCGCGGGCAATCTCGCGCGACAGCGCCAGGCCCAGGCCGGTGCCCTCGGGGCGACCAGATACCAGTGGTTGGAACAGGTTGTCGCGAAGAGCGTCGGGCACGCCGCGGCCGTCGTCGATCACGTCGATGCGCAAGGCGCTGCGTGCGTGTGGCTCACCCAGGCGCACGCCGTGTTCCACGCGTGTGCGGAAGATAAGCGTCGTGGCACCCGCCTCCACGGCATTGCGCGCCAAGTTCAATAGCACCTGCAGCAGGCGATCGGAGTCGCCTGTGGAATCGGGGAGGCTCGGGTCGTAGTCGCGGCGGATGCGTGGGGCGGAAGGCTCGGAGGCCACCAGCACCTCGAGGCGCTCGAGTAGTTCATGGATGTTTACCGGTGCGACGCGAGCCACGCCCCCGTGGCGTAGGAGACGGTCGGCCAAGGCCGATAGGCGGTCGGCTTCGGCGATCACCAGGGAGGCGAGGTCCTTCAAGTCCGCTTCGGCGACGCGGCGCTGCAAAAGTTGCGCGGCGCCTCGCAAGCCTGCCAGGGGGTTCTTCACCTCGTGGGCGAAGCCGCGCAGGGTGGCTGACAGTGGTGTGGGCTCAGCGATGTCGCCAATCAGGGGATGGACCTCGATCAGGACGGCGCCGTCTGCCAGGGGCTGAAGGGCGATGTCGGCGGTTACGGGGCGGCCGCGAGCCAATACGACGTGGGCGCCGCGCAATTGCAGGACCTGGCGTTCGGCGAGGGCTCGCTCGGCCAGGGGGGCCAACGCCGGTTCGCGGACGAGGGCATCGAATTTCTGGCCCTTGGCGCTACGGGTGCCTACGCCCAGCCATTCGCCCATGGCGGGGTTGAGCCAGCGGACAGCCAGGCTGGGGTCGACGACCGCCAGGCCGGTGCTGATGAGGGTGGTGATTTCGGTCGCTGGTGGTGCGTGCATTGCACCAATGTAGGGATCTTGGTGGCGGTTGGGAAGTGACAGCTCAGCTTTAAGCAGTTGGCGGAGTATCGGAGTTGAGCGGCTATGTGCATACCTACTTATATCGGCGAGTTACGACTAAGGAAACGCCAGATACTAGATCAGGCTCGCAAACATCAACCACGTAATACTTACTAAAATTCACAAGATGTAGTGTTCAGCTTGACATCGATCACTAAATGTTTGATCTTATACCTAAGCGGTATAAAAATCGCAGGTTAGGTGTAAGATATACCAGCAGATCCACTGCCGCGGAGCCCATCCATGCTTACTCCATTCGGAAAAATACTAAGGAAGATACGAATCGACCGAAGCTGCACCCTGGCTGATATAGCGACCCTAACGTCTGTCACCCCAGCTTTCGTGTCGGCTCTGGAAACGGGCAGAAAGCCGGTGCCGCCGACGTTTCTAGAAAAGCTCGGTTCTGCCCTCGACTTAAGTACGCCTCAAAGAAAAGAACTTCTTAAAGCTGCTGCAGCTCAAGCGCGCGAAGTATCTATACCACTCGGGCAGCGGACTGACCGCGCCAAGGAGCTCGCGGTAGCGTTTGCTCGAAGGTTCGAAACGCTATCGGCACCCGAGATAGAAGAATTGTTCCAGGTCATTGCCCCCGAGAAAGGAGCCAAGTAATGGACGATCGCAGGCGGAAACGAGGATTTGAAGTTGCACCGCTTCGCAAGCGGCAGATTTGGGATGCTGCGCGACAACTGCGAACATCGTTCGGAGGCACAACCACTCATTTTCCCATCCTTGAGTTCCTCGAGTTCGAGCTTCCGAAGGTCTGGGGTGATTTTTATTTTGGAACCAAGGAGATCGATGAGATGGGAGACGATCACGGATGGACGTTCCCAGATCGCGCCGCAATCTTCCTGCGAGAAGACATATACCAAGGGCTTAAGGCTGGACGCGGAAGAGATCGCTTCACGGCAGCGCATGAGCTCGGTCATCTAGTGCTACACAATTGCGCACTCGCCAGAAGCAGACGGCCATCCGGCGAACTTCCTTTGTTTCGGGATTCAGAGTGGCAAGCCGATAACTTCGCTAGTGAATTCTTGATGCCCGTCGAAGTTGTCCGAAACCATCCGGATCCTTACATCATCGCGGCAGAATGCGGAGTATCAGAACAAGCAGCATCAATGCGACTTCACGCACTTCGACAGGAAGGAATGCTTTAAAAAAAAAACTTCCCAACGCGCCAACGTTGAGAAGTTCGGTATGGTGGTGAGGAGTCCCTCTGCCGACCATGGCTGTCTGGTTAGGACACCTGAAAGCGTAACGGTTTTCAGCGCCGTGGGCAATATCTCCTCTGAAGTAATCAGAGAACCCCATGATCACAGGCGATCTAAGGGCAAAGAACGTCTTCGTGCACGCATACATCCGCTTCCGCTTCGGAAGATGGGAAAACGTGTGCCAGCACTTCCGTTCCGCGCCTCATCAGTACGTTCTGTTCGCGTGAACCGTCGGGGGCGGAAACGCCCCCGATCCTTTCAGGTTTCTATCGAGGTATTTATGTCCAAGAATGAGAAGTCATCACCAAATCTGTCGTCGCTCGCGGGCAAGGTCCTACAACAAAAGTCCTCTAGCGTCGCAGCAAAAAGGCTTGCAGGTTCAGTACTGACTCAAGCTCCTGACCGAAAGCCACCATCGAAGCGCAGGTAAAAAAAAAGGGCAGGGGCAGACGGAACTAAGCTGTCTGTCCCTGTTTTTTCCTTGGAATCTGCAAGGCGGTCAAGTTAAAGCATTGGTGCGTTCAGTTCATCGTAGTGCTCAACCCTTGCATCAGAACGGCTCGACTTAGGGCAACGGTATTGCTCGGTTACAGGATGATGACTATCCCGGCCGCTGGAATAGACGTTGATTCCCACATTTACAAATTGATGCTCGTTGAAAGCCTGCGCACCAAAGTTGTGTCGAGACGAAAGCAACACCATCTGTGTAGTCGAATCTATAAACGCCATTCGACAAATTCTATAAGTGGATTTCGACTTTACTACGGGTAGGTCGAGTGACTTCTTGTCTTCTCCTGAAACAGGAGAGGACCGAAGAAGCACGATTTCACGCATGCGCCTCAATTGGAATATCTGCACAGGATTGAGCATCGTTCGATGGGGCGCGTTGAGCAACTTTGAGAATATCCGTATGGAATGCCCATGCGGAAATCGGGATCATGCACGTGTTACCGGGAGAGCCCGGCAACCGGGTGTAGAAACCCGTTAACCGCACGGGCCCCGCAGCTGTTCTGCGGGGCCCGTGGGTACCCTGCCATTTTGGCGGGCGACCAGGCGGGCGTATGCCCGGCCGTGCGGTTACGGTTTTCTACCCTGGCTCGCCCGCCACCCTTACTCTTTCAAACGGGACGGGGCGACGAGCCACGGTGGCGAATGACGTACTCGGCGACATGAAGCAGTTGGTTAACCGTTATTCCAGTGGCGGAAGACCAGCTAGGGTGTAAATGCCGGGGCGTTCATTCGCCTGATCCGTTTCAGGAACCGACTCACAGCTGCGAATCGAACGGCAGCATCAGCGCCTCACCCAGCTTCTGCCACCACCAACTTTTTAAGTGGTCACACGCTGGCGCCACGCGGTTTGTTTCTGTACAACAGGCCAAATGCGCTCGATACTTTTCAACATGCTTCTCGCTCTGGCCTTGGCTGGATGGGTGCAGTCCGCCGCCTCTAGCGAGTCGTACTGTGCAACGGGTGAGGTAAGCCCAGTCAAGTTACGGGTGACGGTTCGGCCTGAGAGGCGTCATGACTTCATCAAGTTCTTGCAATCCGAAAAGGCGCCCATCGCCCTCGGTGCTAGCTACGTTGGTAGGGCAGAGACGTCGGACTCTCTGAGCATAAATTTTTTGGAAATTTTTGATGCGAAAAGGGCATCAAAAATTTCTATTCAGGCAGATAACAAAAAACCATCGTCTGTATTTGATTTTTCGTTTTGGAGTTGCAATACGACTCGCAGCCTGGAACCGTACCGGAGGGCCATTCGCAACAGGGTCACTCGGTTTGGTGCGATCTCCGTAGTAGAAGTAGCTTCCAAGTGATCTGTCATTCGCGTGTCAACCCCCGCACTCTGGCGCTACCTGGTTTGTTTCTGTACAACAGGCCATATCGATGAGATGGGGTGGGGATCGCAATGTCCGAATCGATTTTCGCTAATACCATGAAATTTTCAGCCGGTAGCATGGCCCGAAGAGTGGCGGTCGCCGCACTGACGCTGGCCGGGTTGTGCAGCGCAGCAGCACACGCGGAGGAACTTACCCGCATGGCGCCGGTGGAAGCCTATCTCATGGACCGGACCCAGGAGATCGCCCTGGCGAAAAGCGCGGCGCCGGAGTCCATCGCCAAGGACGCGACCGTTCTGGTCTTGACCCGCACGGGCTACGAAACGGCGGTCAAGGGAACGAACGGTTTCGTCTGCTATGTGGGACGCGGCATCGGCGGCGCGCCTGACTGGCCCGAGCGCTGGAACCCGAAAATTCGCGCAGCCGCATGCGACAACCCTCCGGCCGTGCGTTCATTCACACCGCTCCTTACGATGCGAACGGCGATGACCCTTACCGGGCACACCGATGCCCAGATCATGGATCGCATCAAGACCGCCCTTCGCACCAAGGAAATTCCAGCCCTGGAAGCGGGTGCCATGTGCTACATGATGTCGAAGCATTCCTATCTGTCGGCCTATGGCAGTCACAACATGGCTCACGTCATGTTCTATGTGCCATTCGCGGACGGCAAGAACTGGGGAGCGAATTTGCCGGGCTCGCCCGTCATTGGCGGCAATTACTGGTTCCTGACACCAGGTCACGAGGCTGAAACCGCCACACTGCCGCCCCTCTCCGTGTATTTGGTCGCCACCGGTACGTGGTCGGATGGCACGGCCGTGTCGATGCCAGCGATGTAGGCGCAGCCATGCGACAGCGGGGTACCCATGACGAAGAAGTCGGTGAAAAAAACTGCGAGCAAAGTAAGAGCGGACGAGCTCCTTGTCGCCATGACCGGCAAGGCGAGTTCCGCGAAAGCCGCGGATGGCGACGACCCCGTGTTCGCCTATATTGCCAGCCTGCCGCAGCCCCAGCGCGGGATCGCAGAACGGGTCGATGCGTTGGCGCAGAGAGCCGTGCCCGGCCTGAAGCGCGGCGTAAAGTGGGGCATGGCGTATTACGGCGTCAGTGATGGGTGGTGTTTCTCCTCCGGCGCTTTCGTCGGCCACGTGAAGCTGATGTTCATCCGCGGTACCGAGATCCATCCAGAACCACCCGTGACGCCGACCGGCATGGGCAAATCGACGCGGGGCGTTGAATTGACGTCAGGAAAGGATATTGACGAGAAGCAGTTGATGTCTTGGATGGGCCAGGCTGCCACCAAGCCTCTCCTCGCGGGGAAGAAGCCGAAGTAGGGTCGCAGGGCATCGACGGGGCGACCAGGCGGGCATACGCCGTTGTTCCAGTGACGGAAGACCACTCATAGCTGCGACTCGAACGGCAGCATCATCGCTTCGCCCAGCTTCTGCCACAGGGGACGACTGCGCCACATGTCCAGGGTATACGCCTTGGCGTGGCGCAGATCAGCTTCGAATACCCCAGTCATCGTGGCGCCGAAGGCATCCGAATACACATTCAGGCTGGCCTCGTCGTTGAGGTTGAACGAGCGCATGTCGAAGTTGGTGGAGCCCACCGACACCATGTGGCGGTCCATGATCAGCACCTTGTTGTGCATCATGGTGGGCTGGTATTCGTAGATCTCCACGCCGGCAACCAGCAGGACGCCCCAGGTGCGCCGCGAGGCGATGCGCACCAGCTTCGAATCGATGTATTTCCCGGGAACCAGGATTCTTACGCGGGCGCCACGGTCGCGCGCGGAGAGGATCGCCTTGATGGTGATGTCGTCGGGAATGAAGTACGAGGCCTGCAGGTCGAAGCTTTCCTTCACCGCGGCGATGGCCAGCAGGTACATCATGTGCATGCTCGAATTGCCGCCCGCGGCGGGCGAGCTCACGAACAGGTGCATGGCCTCGTCGGCCACGGGCTCCAGTTCCGGGTAGTAGCCATCGCTGTGTTGCACGGTACCGGTGGTCTTGATCCAGTTGTCCATGAAACAGGCCTGCATCTGGGCGACCACCGGGCCTTCAACGCGGAAATGGATGTCTCGCCAATGCTCCGGGTCTTGCGCATGACCCGTCCATTGGTCGGCGATACCGACGCCACCGGTGAAACCGATCCGGCCATCCACCACCAGCATCTTGCGGTGGGTGCGGTTGTTCATGCGGGCCAGGTGGAACCAGCGCAGCGGGTGGTAGCGCTCCACTTCCACGCCGCCATCGCGCAACTCATCGAGCAGGCGTTTGTCCATCTTCTCGCTGCCGGCCCAGTCCAGCATCACGTGGACTGTCACCCCGGCCTGGGAACGCTCCTTCAGGGCGTCGGCGAACTCCTTGCCTGTCTTCCCGGACCAGTAGATGTAGGTTTCGAAAGTGATGGTGCGGGTGGCTGAACGTATCGCCGCCAGCATGGCCGGGAAGATCTCGTCGCCGTTCTGCAGCGCCGTGATGCGGTTGCCTTCCAGCACGTTCGGCCCGAGCATCGCATCCATCTCCAGGCGGAACTGCGGGTCGCGTACCGCGTGGCAATGCTCTACCGGAAAGCGGATGCTCTTTTCCGGTTTATGGAAGTTGGTCGCGATGACGGTGGCCAGGGCGGCGACCAAGGCGGCGATGACGATCACGGTCCACATGAAGGGCCGGTTTCCTTGGGGTTGGGTGCGGGCACGGTAGCCGGCAACGCCGCAAGACAAGGTGAGCGCCGATCCTTGTATGCTTATTCCAAAGGAGCATAAATATGGATCGCCTAGCCTCCCTCGAGATCTTCGTCCGTGTCATCGAAACGGGATCCTTTTCCGCAGCCGCTCGATACCAGGGCATCGGCCAACCAGCTGTTTCCAAGGCCATCAGCCAGCTTGAAGATTGGCTAGGCGTGCGGCTGTTGCTGCGCTCGACTCGAAGCCTGACGCCCACCGAAGCCGGCCTTAATTTCTACCAGCATGCCAAACGAGCGGTGGAAGACGCCGATGAAGCCGTGCGGGCGGCGCGAGGATCCGCGAGCGGCCTGGATGGGCGCCTGCGGGTGTCGGCGCCGGTCTGCTTTGCCAGGCTCCACATCATCCCGCAGCTTCCGCGTTTCCTGGACAAACACCCCGATCTCGATCTCGACCTCAGGCTGGATGAGCGCCACGTCGACCTGGTGGACGAGGGAATAGACGTTGCCTTGCGCATGGGTGACTTGGCTGATTTCTCCATGCCGGCCCGTAGGATCGGCCAGGCTCGACGTTTGCTGATAGGTACGCCCGCCTACCTCGCGCGGCACGGAACACCCTCCTCACCCAGTGATCTTCTAGACCATAAGCTGGTGATCTATACGCATGATGGAGTTGGCGAAGCCTGCACGTTTCGACGGGGAGCCGACGAGGCCACCATCACCCCAAAGGGCCGCGTCAGCATCACGGCTTCAGAGGGCGTGCGCGCAGCCGTTCTGGCCGACATCGGCCTGGCGATCGCGTCAGAATGGTCGTTCACGCCGGAATTGAATTCAGGTGCCGTCGTTCCCGTGATGGAGGATTGGCAACTTGAGCCGGTTGCACTCTCTGCCGTCTTTCCAACCGGCCGGCTGGTCAGCGCCAAAGCCCGGGAGTTCCTGGCCTTCGTGGAGAGCTGTCTTCAGCCGCGCGCCGCACTCGCCGCCTGAATCAAGAGGGTGATTCGCACCCATTCATTCCGGTCTGGAATGAGCGCTAGTCTAGACCATCGGCTAGTTATGCGCTTTGGGCCGACCTACCTTTGCTTGAGCGACGCAATTCCGCGGCGCTGGAAAGAAGGTGGCCCATGTCCCGCATTGTCCGTTTCGCCGCGTCCGGCGGTCCCGAAGTTCTCACGTTTGAAGATGTGGTTGTTCCCGATGCCGGGCCGGGTGAGGTCCGCATCCAGGTCAAGGCGATCGGTATCAACCGCGCCGAAGCGATGTTTCGCCAGGATGCGTATATCGAGTCGCCCAACTTGCCGGCGCGACTGGGTTATGAAGCTTCGGGTGTCATCGATTCCATCGGCGAGGGCGTGACCGGATTCAGGCTTGGCGACGTCGTCAGCACCATTCCTGCCTTCTCGATGAACCAGTACGGTATGTACGGCGAGGTGGTGGTTGCGCCGGTCCACGCCGTCGTCAAGCATCCGCCATCGCTCTCCCATGAGGAGGCAGCGTCGATCTGGATGATGTTCGTCACAGCGTATGGCGCGCTGATTGAAAGTGCCAAGCTCACGCCGCAAGACGTGGTTTTGATTCCGGCCGCCTCGAGCAGCGTTGGCCTTGCCGCCATCCAGATCACCAATCTCGTGGGCGCGACGCCCGTTGCGTTGACGCGTACCCGTGCCAAGCGCCAACAGCTGCTCGACGCCGGCGCCAAGCATGTGATCGTCACCGGCGAACAGGATCTGGTCGCGGAAGTGCTGAAGATCACGAACGGCGAAGGCGCGCGCGTTATCTTCGATCCTGTCGGCGGCGCCTCCTTCCCGAAGCTGATGGAAGTACTGGCCGTTGAGGGAATCTTCCTCCTCTATGGGGCGCTCGACGATGGAGCCACCTCGATTCCCGTGCTCGACTTCCTGGCAAAGCGACAGATGATCAAGGCGCACAATATCTGGCAGACCAGCGGCGATCCCTCCCGCTTAAAGGAATCGGTCCGCTATATCGTCCAAGGCTTCGCCAGCGGTGCGCTGAAGCCCGTTATCGACAAGGTCTTTCCCTTCGACGAGATAGTGGAAGTTCATCGCTACCTTGAAGCCAACGGTCAGTTTGGGAAGGTTGTCGTAACGGTGTGAGGGCTAGAACGTATAGCGAACGCTGCCGTACCAGTAAGCGCCATTGCTGCCGATCGGTGAGATCACGTCGTAGGGGAAATTCCCGCCGTAATTGATGTCGCTGTCCGACCGTGTTGGATACTGGTTGGTGATGTTGTCGCCACCCAGGGAAAAGCTAAGCCGAGGTGTGGCGTGGAACTCCACCTCGGCGTCCAGCTGGAACCGTGGCACGTAGGTTTGCGTGGGCTCGAATCCGTCGCCGAAATCGAACACCCGGGTGGTGGCACCTTGCCGGGTGACGCGCCCGAGCAGGCCCCAGCGCTCGTTATCCCATCGCGCGGTAAAACTTCCACGCTGGCGCGGTGCGGCGTCGGTCAGGGTGTTGCGCGCTTCCACGCCGAACAGCACATTATCCGCACCCGCGGCCAGCAAGGCGGCAGGCGTCGCCTGCACGCTGCGAATCTGCGTGTTGTTGTGGCTGTACGCGAGGGTCAGCAGCAGCTTTCCACCGGCAACGGCCTGGTGGTAGTTTCCCACGGCCTCGGCACCACGAGTTATCGTGTTCACGGCATTGGTGAAGAACTGCACGCTCTGCACGCCAGGAACGCCGAAGTTCTGCTCGATATATTGCTCCAGGCCATCGTTGTCGATCGTCTCGGACAACGTAACGCGGTGGTCGATGGCGATCTGGTAGGCATCGACGGAGAAGTCGAACGCATCGCCTAGTTGCCCAGTCAGGCCCAGGCTGAAATTACGCGACTTCTCCGGGCTGAGTGACCGCGCGCCCAAGTCGCGCGCCAAGGGGTTGTTGACGGAAAGGATGCGGCCGGTGACCAGCTTGCCGTCTGCACCGTAACCGGTGGTGGTCGCTTCGTAACCAATCTGGCTTAGCGAGGGTGCGCGAAGGTTGTTGGAGGCGGCGCCGCGCAAGGCGAAGCCCGGGGTGAATTCCCAGCGCGCGCTCAACTTGCCGCTCCAGTTGCCGCCGAAATCGCTGTAATGCTCGTACCGGCCCGCTGCGTCGACGAATACATTGTCCGTCAGGTCGCTGGAGGCTTCCGCATACGCGGCCTGCACGTGGCGCGACAAATCGGCCCGGTCCTGCGGCTGCAGGCCACCACCCGCCTGGGCTCCCGCCGGGGCATCGATCGGGCCTACGGCGTAGGAAGCCGGATCACCCGCACCGGTGGAGAAGTGCTCGCGACGATATTCCCCGCCCACGGCAATGGTCCATGGCCTGCCAGCGATATCGAGTTGGCGGTTCGCATCCACATTCGCCGTGCCCTGGTTGAACGCGTAGCTGCCGATGTGGAAGTCGGTCGGGCTGGCCGCGCCCAGGGATGCGTTGAGGGAATGCCTCAGGTCGTAATCGAAGGCATTCCGGCCCCAGTTGAGGCTACCGTCGTAGTTCCATTCGCCGGCCGTCCCGCGGATGCCTCCGGCCGTCTGCAAGTCGCGGTTGTGACCGAGTGACTGCGGCAGATATCCATTGGGATAGATCGATGGAATGTTGGCGCTGCTGTCTGGGTAGCGGAAGTAGTTGTCGCCCGTGGTATGCCGTTGCGTGTAGGTACCGAAGCCATACAGGCTCGCATGATCATTCAACGGCAGCTCGCCGTTGAACCAGCCGTTGTAGCTCTCGTTGGGAGGATCGCCCGCGGCGTAGTTTCGCCTGCCCTGGAGCGCCAGGTTCGCCGGCGTCGGATCGGCGATGAAATCCGGCACAGTGTCGTAGCCCGCGCGGTTGGTACCGGCGTGATGGCTGGTTTCCACACCAGCGTGCAGGAATCCTGCATCGCCCAGCCTGGTGCCGAAGTCGGCGGACGCGTACCCACCCTGGCCATCGGTGATGGTGCGATCGGTGGGCGTGAATTTCGTATGGTAGGCGCCATAGTTCGCGGAGACCTCGCCGCCGCTCGGCGCGTCCTTCAGGATGATGTTCACGACGCCGGCAATGGCATCGGAACCATACTGTGCGCCGGCACCGTCGCGCAGCACCTCGACGCGCTTGATCGCACTGATGGGGATGGCGTTGAAGTCCACCGGCGTCGTGCCGTTACCGATCTTGGTATCGGTGTTCACCAGGGCGGAGGTGTGGAAACGCTTGCCGTTGACCAGTACCAGCACTTCGTCCGGCGACAATCCGCGCAGCTGCGCAGACCGCACATGGTCCGACCCGCCGGAATTAGACTGGCGGGGAAAATTGAACGACGGCAGCAGCACGGCGAGGGCCGCGCCCAGCTCGCCGTTCACTGCGCCCGCGCTCCGCAGGTCTTCCTGCGTAAGCACGTCCACCGGAACGGGCGAGTCCAGCGAGGTGCGGTTGCTTGCACGAACGCCCGTGACCACCACCTGGTCGAGCGTCTTGACCTGCCCTGCCTCGGCACTGGCCTGGGCAGCAGCAGGCGACGACTGTGCGGCGCTGCCGATAACAAATGCGAACGAACACGCGCGCCGAAGCGCGTTGGCGGGATAAGTCATGGACGATCTCTTGGGGTAGTCGCGACCGCCATGCGGCACGCGAAAGCGGCGGCTGGCGTAGTGGCTTGCGAGTCTTAAACGTCGAGCGAAATATCCGCTACGGCGTCAGCCCGGACAACATCGGCCGATCGCGCCGACATGCGGCACGCGATTGGACTGAACGTTGCAGTGTGCGGTGGGCAACAAAGCGGATCCCCAAGGATACAACTGGCAGTGGGCCGGCAGCTAACGCGCCGGTAGCTATTTGTTGCACCGCACGAGGGTATTGTCAAGCCCTATGACCAAGGCAAAAAGATGGCTAGCCGTCCAAACCAGGATGGCCAAGCGCCGGGGCATGGGTTCAGTCCGTCGGCAAGGGCGGAGGCTCGGGAGCGGCGTCGGAGGTATCTGGCGACCGCGCCTTCTGAATCACCACGGTCCCGGCAATGAAGTCATGGGTTGTCCTGCGCTCGCTGTTCGTGAGCATGACGATCAACAGCCCAAGGACCCAGAGCTGGATCAATCCTGACAGCCACGGATACCAATTCGGCGCAAGCGCAAGCAAAGCCGCGTTCCTATGGTGCCAGTTAGACAACGCATAATCAGCGTCAGTCATGGCCAGCGCCCCCGCGATCAGCGCGATTGAGACGCCGATGGAAAGCATCAGATCGACGATGTAACGGAGCAAGGCTTGCTGGTAGCCGACAGGGAATCCGTTCACCTGGACGATCCGCATCCCAACGAGCAATTTGCCAGGCGTGCCGCCAAACCGCTTCACGAAGTAAACGCGATACCAGAGGTTGAAAAACAACATACACACTGCCGTTACGACATAAGCCCTTCGCCCCAGGCCATTTAGCGCAATGGACAGGGCGATGACTGGAAGCAGGACGACGATATCGAGCAGCTGCGCACCAACGCGTCGCCAGAACGTCGAGTAGATCACGGATGGATTCTGGGTTATCACGGCTTCTTGGACCTCTCGGCTTTGAGCTCGGACAGCGCCTTGTCCGCCGAGTCTCTCTGGGCATTTGACTGTTCAAGGATCGCCATATCGTTGCCAGGCAGCGACCGGGCAAGCAGCGAGAACTGCTGTCTCCTGGCATCGAAGTACTTAAGCAACAAGCTGTGAAGCTCAAAGTCCGCGTCCCCAGGCTGCAGTTGAACGGCGGCGACTTCGCGGTACAACGCATCCCATTTCGGGGATACCGAGCTGGAGATTTCGCTCGCCACTTCCTGGTTGGACAACTTTTCACTCGTGGTGCGCTGCTGCAGTGCGTTTGTCGCGCTAACAGCCACATCTTCGTCTTCGCCAAGGTGCCCAAGCAGCAAAGCGAACTGCCTGGTCCGCGCCGTTTGCGCACTTGGATGGGTAATAGGCCAGCTCAACGCGAGAAGCGCTGCAGCGCCGAGCGATATAGAAAGCCACAGGCTCGCCGGTCGCGGAGCACGGCGCGCCTCGCTAGTCAGCGGCCGAGCCAGGGCGAAGCCCATCGCCAGGCCGGATACCAATCCGCCAATGTGTGCCGCATTGTCCACGCCCGTGTGGGCCATGCCGTAGAACAGCGAATAAGCGGCGAAACCCAACGTGCTGTTGCGATGCTCAACCATCACCGACTGGGGCACTTCGTTGCGTTTGTTCATCACAAAGGCAAGCATGCCGCCAAAGACACCAAAAATAGCGCCCGACGCACCGGCGCTATTGACGGTCTGATTCCAAAGCAGGCTGACCATGCTCGCAGCGATGCCGGCAAACAGGTAGAGCACGATGAAGCGCGCAGTGCCAAAAAGGCGCTCAACTGTGCGACCGCTGGCATAAAGCGCCCACATATTGAGTGAAACGTGGATGATTCCAAAATGTACGAACACATTGCTTACTAAACGCCACCACTGGCCACCGGCGGTAAGCGGCCCATAGTTCGATCCCCATGACAGCACCGCGTTGCCGTCGACTGTAAAGATGCCGACGCCGCTGACGCACATGGCGATAAACACCAGGATATTGATTCCGACGAGCACGGGCACGGCAATCGCCTTCGGGCTCAGGGCGTCCAGACGCTCTTGGAACTCGGACCGCTCAGCCGACGCGACAGCGAACTCGGGTGTCTTATTCGCAGGAAGTCGCGCTTCCAGTCGGGCTGCCTCCAGGGTGCTGGGGACAGTCATTTTGATCGAGAGAAATTCACCGGAGTTATTACGCAGCTGGCAAGCAATCACTTTGCCCACTCGTTGTACGTTGAACACGTCCGAGCCGGAGACATCAAAGTGTTTCTCTTTGCACAGCCATTCAAGCCTGCAAGACCTGCCATCGAAGCTTATGAGTGCGCCCTGGATCGTGACGCGGCCCTTCCCGCGAAATTCTGTCGGCCCTAGTTCCGGACCATAATGGCTTGTTGTCTTCTCAAACTTCACGACGAAGCACTCTTCTCCTTTCGTCGCTTCTTCTTCCTGAGCCATGGTGGGCGCGTTCATGTCGCCACCATCAAGCGCGGCCTGCTGATCTTCCATTAAGTTCCCCTGTAGCATCGATCGCGAAACAGCACCGGCTCATTTCAGGTTGAGCGGTATCGCTGTGGACCCGTGATTTTCTTCCTTGCAGGACAAAGCGCCGGTACCCGGCCGGCATGATTCAAGTTCTTTGGTGTCCCCCTCCCCTCTTCGAGAAGAATCTTGCGGCTTCACCTGACAGGCCGCAAGTCGCAAGAAATTGCCGATGCTGCCATGGCATAGTCCCAGCACATGGCACCTACGATCACTGGTTTGAACCACCTCACCCTGGCCGTCCACGACGTGTCCCGCTCCGTTTCTTTCTATACCGAGGTCCTCGGCTGCAAGCTACGCGCGGTATGGAATGAGGGGGCGTATCTCGAGGCTGGAGAGTTGTGGCTGTGTCTGTCCTACGACCCAGCCGCCCGCGCTTCGCCGCACCCCGACTACACCCATATTGCTTTTACGGTGGCGGAAGACGAATTCCCGGCCCTGGCCGCCCGACTGACCGCAAGCTGCCCTACGTGGAAGGAGAATCGTAGCGAGGGAGCATCTTTCTACTTCCTGGATCCGGACGGCCACAAGCTGGAGATTCATGTGGGCAGCCTCGAGTCCAGGCTCGACTACTACCGTGCTCATCCAGAGAAGAACGTGCGCGTCCTTTAATTAGAACTAGTGTTTGCCCGCGCTGCGCACTTCATCGACCACCTGGCGAACCGCGTCGATAACCACGCCGGGCCGTTCCTTCTGGATGTAATGATGGCTGCCGGGAACCAAGACGTTCTTGCCGCGCCGTGAACGTGCGGCCAGTTCGTCGTTATTGTGCTTCCATGCCTTGGCGATCGCCGCCCGTGTGCGCTTTGGCAGCCCCGTCTGTTCGTCCTTGCCGGCGGTTAGCACGATGAGCGGCATGCTTCCGAAGTCTGGGTTGGCACGCTGCAGGTCGAGCTCGCTGCCAGACATGCCGTGGTCTTGCGCCGGGTAGGTGTCCAGCAAGGCAGATAGCAGGACTTGCTGCTCGTTCGGGCGCGCGAGTTGTTCGTTAAGCACCTTATGCCGCGCCGGATCCGGGCTCGGTGGATTGTCCAGGCAAGGCGACTTGCGGTACTTCGGCTGCACAAGCCAGCCCTTGTTGGCCATATCCAGGCAGGTCCGGGCCTGCGCGACATCGCGGTCATCCGAGGCATACCAGTCATCGCGCTGGCGGGGTGTCAGCAAGGCGGTGGCTATTTTGTCCACGCCAACGGTGAAGGGATCGATCAGCACCATGCCGGCGACGTCCTTGGGATAGGTCGCTGCATAAAGGGGTACGTAAAGGCCGCCATTCGAGTGCCCAACCAGCACGACGGGTTGTCCTGGGCTAATTGCCTGCACCAGCCGATGCAGGTCGGCCACGGTATTGGCAGCAGTGGAAGGCCACGGCGCTGGATCACTGAAGCCGACGCCGGCACGGTCGTAGGCGCAGGTTCGGGTGGTAGCCGCGATGCCGGGTTCTACCGATCGAAAACTTGCACTGTCGTCGCCGCCACCCGCTTCGAAGATCACCGTTGGCGAGCCGCTGCCCATGCAGAAAACGTTGAGACGTCGACCTTGCTCCACGTCGACCAACTGGTGGGGGTGGGTGTATTCGCCAAGGGCGACCACGTTGCGAGGTGCAAGGCCGCTGGCGTAGACGGGTGCGGTGAACAAGGCCAGGGCGAGCAGGAGCAGGCGGAGTGACTTCATCGATCCATCGGACTTAAGCAAAGTCCGAGCGTACCGGGCGTGACCACGGCCTGATAGCCCCGGCTGGCCAATCCGGCCGGGGCGCCAATAAGGTTACGGAGCAAAATATTGCGAGAGCGTTTAACGGATGCTCAACCTACTCGGTGAGACTCTTCGCGCGGGCACTCCAAGGCGCTTTCTCGATCACGATCAGGGAGTCGGACGATGAGTCGTAGATGGTTGGTTCCCGCTGCGTTGGCCAGCGTAACTTTCGCTCAAGCAGTACTGGCGATGGCGCCTCCCGGCACACCCACGACGGACGCAGAATTTCGGAAGCTGATGAACATTCCAGCGACCCAGGTTATTGGGTTCCAGGATGCGACCGGGAAAGCGATTACAGAGGATCAGTTCCTGGCTGGTCTGAAATTGAATTCTGGCTCGTTCGGAATGATCGGCAACGTTGTGCGCCTGGATACACCTGAACGTGGGGCAGCGACTGCCGCCCGCATCGCTGCGCGTAAGACGCCCCCGCATCTTCCACCGAGGAATGATGCTGAGCTTCGCTCGACATTCGACTTTCCGGATGAAGAAAAACTTGTATTTCGCTCGGAAGATGGGCAGTCAATTACGGAACAGCAGTTCCTATCGGCGCTCACCAACAACATCGCCTTCGCCATAAGCGGAAACCATACTGATATCACCGAACTCACCCTCTCGACACACGTGGTTCAGCCTGGCAAGGCAGCGGCCTTGGCGCCGGGAAATCCGATGCCACCATTCAATCTTAAGTCGACCACGAACCAGGTTGTGACCCAACATGATTTCAGCGGTAGACCGACCGTCGTAGATTTCTTCTTCTCCGGATGTGGTGGGTGTGTCCAGGCTATTCCGGTATTGAACGAGTTCAAGCGGCAGCGTCCCGACGTTAGAACGCTCGCAATGACGTTCGACGGACCCGAACTTGCCGCGGATTTTGTCCATAGCCATGGCCTGAGCTGGACTACCGTGAGTGGCGCTATCGGCTATGCCGATTCACTCGGCATAGTCGGTTCTCCCTCGCTTGCCCTAGTGGGCGCGGACGGAAGGCTTCTGGCTGTCACGCTTGAGCCGAGCCTGGCGAAGCCCGGCCAGAGAGTAACGGCCGCCGACATTTCCGCCTGGGTCGACACCAACACGCACGACAATCATCGGAGCGGAGTAGCAAGTCGACTATAAATGTCGAGTTTCAGCAGGTGTGCTGCCCCAGTTGTCATTCAGGCCATCGTAGTACTCGACCGGCGCCGAAAGCAGCTCGTCCAGATCCACGTCATCAAGACAAGCAATGTTGATGTTGTAGTACGGAGTACCGCTCATATTCGGCATGTCGATAAAATCGAACGCTCTGATTCCGCAGTGCCTGCAGAAGAAATGGTGCGCTACGGAGTTCTTTTTCCCGATGTAGTCCACCAGATCGTCGGATCCAGATGACAATCGAAAGGCATAAGGCGTGGCGTTCACTATCCACAGTCGTGCCTTCGTGCAGAACGTGCAATTGCATTTCCCGGTTCCCGCGCTGATATCAAGGTCGGCGCTGAAACGTACCGCGCCGCAGTGACAGGTACCGGTGTAGGTTCTCAACATCTGTCGTCTCCAGGATTTTCAACCAGGCCCCCCAAGGCCATCGGTGCTGCGCAACTTATCAGACGTCTCGGGGCGCGCAAAGGATTCATGCAAAGCGCCGTCCAAATGCGAGTAGCAGTCTTCGACCAGGCCTGGTTCGCCATCCAAAACGACTAGTTTGCACGGTTCCGCGTGTGTTCTTCGCGCCATGGCCTCCTTCCAAAGGCGACTTCTGATCCCTCGGCTTGATGATTACAATCAGCGGGCCAATCAAGGTCCCCGCCAGGTGCCAGTGTGAAAGAAGATACCCGTCCCACTTATAGGACTGCTGTCGCCTCGGACGCGAAGACCTTGCCGCCCATGGCGCGCCGCGTCTTCACCGAAACGTTCGCTCATCTCTTTGAACCGACCGCCTTTGCCGCCTTCTGCGACACGGCCTATGGCGAGGGCGGCTCGATGGTGGAAGACCTGGGCGACAGTCGCATCCTGTGGCGGATCGCCGAGGCAGCGGGCCAGCCCGTAGGCTACGCAAAACTGCGCCCATGGGCGACGCCCGGGCCTGAGGCCGCCCCAGGCGCGTTGGAACTCCAGCAGATCTACGTTACCGCGGAGTGGCACGGCAAGGGCGTGGCGAGGGAGCTGATGGACTGGGGTATATCGGCGGCGCGACAGCTTAACGCCACGGAACTCTATCTCACTGTCTTCGATCACAACGAGAGGGCGAAGGCCTTCTATAGCAAGTGCGGATTCAGTGAAGTTGGACGCTGCACCTTTACGCTTGGCGGCCAGGTTTACGACGATCGCATCTGGTTGAAGCCGCTCTAGACTGCTGCCGCAGGACACACCTCAGGGACTGTTCGTCCCGCCGCTGGAGCCGTTCGTCCCGGGCGAAATGCGGCTCCGTTCCGGCATCTCCAAGCTAAGTGAACGAATGCATCGTCTTGTCGATGCCCGTCCCATCGGATTCGTTCCCGACCCTCTAGGAGCTGCCATGAAATACGTGACTTTCGCTGCATTGCTACTTGTCATCTCGACCGCCCAGGAGGCACATGCGGCCGAAGCCTGCGTCACGGAAACGGAGCATTCAGAGGCGGCCATTCAACGTCTGGAAGAAAGCTGGTCCCGCGCATACTGGACGGGTGATACGGCTTTCCTGCAGTGCTTGTACGATCCAAAGCTCCTCAGCGCTGATTCTCATGGAAAGCTGTCAAGCAAGGAAGACGACATCGCCTCCTCCTTGAAGAACCGCGGCAAGCAGTGGACCTCCAACCAGCATGCCTACCAACGCACCGTTAGGATTTTTGGCAACACGGCCGTTGCCACCAGTTTTAAAGGCGATGACGAGCACGGCTTCCGAGTCACCGACATCTATGAGTATGACGGCACGCAATGGCACGCGATTTTCTCGCAGGACACCAAGTTTTAAGGGCGGCGTAGGCTGTGCTTTCCACCCGCAATATCGTAGGCTGCCGAGGCGTTCCTGGCTTGGGGCATAGAGGCCGGGCGACGCGGGGTTCGCCGTCCACGGGGGGAATAGGCTATGCGTCTAGCAATTGCAGTCCTTGCAGCAGCCGTTTGCATCACTGGTTGCGCATCACAATCGTCGGCCAAGGCAGACGCTAGCCGCCATATCGATGTCGTCACTGGGCCGCCAACTACTCCAGGAGGCAATTTTTACGAGCTTGACGAGGACGGCCATAAGATCGCCCACGCCATGCAAATGATCCAGGGCGGCCAGATCCAGGCAGCCATAGACGGTCCGATTAACGAGGTCATCGCCAAGTTCGAGAAGGAATACGCCGGCAAGCGAGTGTATGCCGCGCGAGGCACTGCAGATAGCGTCATGTATGGACTGGTGGGCGCGGCCGGCACGGCTAAATCAAATACCAAGAGCGGAACGCATATCACCGTTCTCGGTCCATCCTGGGCCATGGCGTACTGGGCGCGATCTTATGCCCTGACCGAGATGAATCGCACGACCGAGGCTGAAGCCGACCTTCGCAAGGCCCTGGCACTCTCGCCGATGGACGGCCAGTACAAGAATGAATTGGCTTACCTGATCATGCGTCGAGGCGGATTATCAGAGTCGCTGACGCTGTACCAGGAGGCCGAGGCCACTGCCGAGATAACCTCGCCCTACCCGGCGGAGATCAAATGCGTCGCCTTACGCGGCCAGGGCTATGACCTGGTCGAGCTCCATCGCCTCGACGAGGCGGAGGCCGCCTACAAAAAGTGCATGGCCCTGGTGCCGGACGAGCCCAAGTCCAAAGCCGAGCTTGGCTACATCG
>Ga0268266_10002169_pt1 | contig 21507 bp, 22 predicted proteins | sample KBSS13metaG_FD_190356 | JGI IMG/M metagenome (GOLD analysis project Ga0268266, IMG submission 190356) | Switchgrass rhizosphere microbial communities from Kellogg Biological Station, Michigan, USA - KBS S1-3 metaG (SPAdes) (version 2) | ecosystem: Host-associated > Plants > Roots > Rhizosphere... | reverse complement strand
GCATTACTACAACCCGGACAAGGCGCAATTCCAGGAGTTCGATCCGTTCTGGGAGTTCGTCTCCGGGCCGCTGCACGCCGGCACGTTCGGTCCGAACGAGCTCGACAACACTTTTGGCCCCGAGGTGAAATTCATCAAGGCGCCCGGCGCGGACAAGCAGAACCTGCCGCCATCGGCCGGCATGCAGTTCTTCGGCCATGTCAGGATCGAGGGCGCCAGCGGGCAGATGACGGTGACCTTGCGCGACCGCGCCGACGTCGCGCTGTGGTCGACGACACTCGATCCCAAGCCCGCATAGGTGCGCCCCGCGTAGTTGCGCCCGTGTAGCTGCCGCGAAGGTCGCAACCGCTCAAGGCCTGCTGCCGCGGCTCTCCAGCAGCGCCTGAAGCGCATCGGTCGAATAGGGCTTGGGCAGCCGAGGCTTGCACGCGAACGCCGCCGGCAACCTGGCGTCGGCGCCATAGCCGGTGACGAACGCGAAAGGAATTTTCAGCGCTTCGAGCCGCTCGGCAACGGCAAAACTCTTCTCGCGGATGAGGCTGACATCGAGCAGCGCGAATTCCGGCGGCCGTTCGGCGATCATATTGAGCGCTTTGGCCACGTTCGCGGCGGTCCGCACCAGCTTCACGCCAAACCCCAAAATCGTGTCTTCGAAATCGAGCGCGATGATTGGATCGTCTTCAACGATCAACACATCGTTGGGCATGCCGTCGTAGGAGGCGGGTTCCATGTCTCTCGCCAGTTCAAGGTTCCGCATTTGATAAGAGGACCAGGCCGAAGCCCCGGCAGACGCAAAGACCAGCCGACGCCCAAAGCGCATCCGCCGGTTCCGGAACCGAAACCACCATATGTCCGTTCTACCGTCTGTCCACTAGTGCACATATCGACGGCGCCAAACCGATTATTGTCTTGGGAGGGGAACGAGGAATTTTCATGCCCACGCAACGAACCGGGACGGCCGGCGAGCGGCCGCTCAACAATCTGCTGCGCCGTTTGAATGACGCGGATTTCGCGTTGATCGAACCGCACCTCGTTACGGCCGACGCCGGTCCGAACGATTTGCTCTACAGCCCCGGCGACAACGTCGAGACGGTACATTTTCCCTGCGGCCCCAGCCTGGTGTCCTACCTGGTCGCCAGCGAGGATGGCCGCGATGTCGAAACCATCCTGATCGGCCGGGAGGGCGCGGTCGGCGGCATCGTCAGCCAGGGCTATCTGCCGGCCTATACCCGCATCACGGTCAAGTTCGCGGGGCCGTTCGTGCGGCTTTCGGTCGGAAAGCTCGATGCGGCCAAGTCGAAATCACGCACGCTGAGCAATGTCTTCGCGCGCTATGCGGATTGCATGCTGGCGCAAATTTTCCAGTCCACCGCCTGCAACGCGATCCATTCGATCGAGCAGCGCACGGCGAAATGGATCATTTCGGCGATGGAACGCACCGAGGGCCAGGAGGTCGTGCCGCTGACCCATGAGCAACTGGCGACCTTGCTCGGCGTCGGCCGTTCCTACACCAGCCGGGTCATCCAGATCTTCAAGGCGGAGGGGACGCTGGAGACCCGGCGCGGCTCGATCCTGGTCCGCAACCTGGATGTGCTGCGAAACCGCTCCTGCGGCTGCAACGAGGCCGTGAAGGGCCATTTCGACGAGGTTTTGCGCGGGGTCTATCCCGATCCCGAAAAGGGCAATTAGGGCCGGCGGTATGCCCAAAATCAGCTAACCAAATGCCAAACAAACCATTGTTTTTTGGCGTTTTCTGAATATATTGCGCCGCAACGCGTAAGGTGTGCCCGGTCGTTTTGGCCGGGCTTCCTTTTTGGGGCCCATTGGGCCCCCGGAGCATGATCCGGAAAAGTGGCTACCGGTTTTCCTTCGGGACAAACGCGGTACACGTTTGCCCGGAGATCATGCTCAAACAAAAACGATGGAGCGGGATGACGATTCGAAGAAGCGTCATCTCGCGCCAGTATTCCAGGTTTTAGAAGCGCGATCCGGAAAAGTGGGTCCCGGTTTTCCGGTGAGATCGCGCATCCACCATGCACGACCAGAAGAAGAGCCATGAACCTTCGTAACGTCGCCATCATCGCCCACGTCGACCACGGCAAGACCACCCTCGTCGACCGCCTGCTGCAGCAATCCGGCACCTATCGCGAGAACCAGAAGGTGACCGAGCGCGCGATGGACTCCAACGACCTGGAGCGCGAGCGCGGCATCACCATTCTGGCCAAGGCCGCCTCGGTGCAGTGGAAAGACACCCGCATCAACATCGTCGACACCCCCGGCCACGCCGATTTCGGCGGCGAGGTCGAGCGCATCCTGAACATGGTGGATGGCGCGCTGGTGCTGGTTGACGCGGCCGAAGGTCCGCTGCCGCAGACCAAATTCGTGGTCTCCAAGGCGCTCAAGGTCGGACTGAAGCCGATCGTCGTCATCAACAAGGTCGACCGCCCCGACGCGCGCCCGACCGAAGTCATCAACGAGGTGTTCGACCTGTTCGCGGCGCTGGACGCCAGCGAGGAGCAGCTCGACTTCCCGATCCTGTACGGATCGGCCAAGCAGGGCTGGATGGCCGACAGCCCGGACGGTCCGCAGGATGCCGGCATGCAGCCGCTGTTCGACCTGATCGTGCGCCATGTCGCGGCGCCGACCGTCGAGGAAGGCCCGTTCCGGATGATCGGCACCATCCTCGAGGCCAACCCCTATCTCGGCCGCATCATCACCGGCCGCATCACTTCCGGTTCGATCAAGCCGAACCAGCAGGTGAAGGTGCTGGGCGCCGACGGCAAGACCATCGAGACGGGTCGTATCACCAAGATTCTAGCCTTCCGCGGCATCGAGCGCACGCCGCTGGATGAAGCCGACGCCGGCGACATCGTTGCGATTGCCGGCCTCACCAAGGGCACCGTCGCCGACACCTTCTGCGATCCCTCCGTCGAGACGCCGCTGGTGGCGCAGCCGATCGATCCGCCGACGGTTTCGATGTCGTTCATCGTCAACAACTCGCCGCTCGCCGGCACCGAAGGCGACAAGGTGACCTCGCGCATGATCCGCGACCGCCTGCTGCGCGAGGCCGAAGGCAACGTCGCGCTGCGCGTGGTCGAGGCTTCCGACAAGGATTCGATGGAAGTCTCCGGCCGCGGCGAATTGCAGCTCGCGATCCTGATCGAGACCATGCGCCGCGAAGGTTTTGAACTCTCGGTGTCGCGCCCGCGCGTCGTGCTGCAGAAGGACGAAGCCACGGGCAATTGGCAGGAGCCGATCGAGGAAGTCGTGATCGACGTCGACGAGGAGCATTCCGGCGTCGTCGTGCAGAAGATGAGCGAGCGCAAGGCCGAGATGATCGAGATGCGCCCCTCCGGCGGCAACCGCCTGCGCCTCGTGTTCTACGCGCCGACCCGCGGCCTGATCGGCTATCAGGGCGAACTGCTCACCGACACCCGCGGCACCGCGATCATGAACCGCCTGTTCCACGGTTATGCGCCCTACAAGGGCGACATCCAGGGCCGCCGCAACGGCGTCTTGATTTCCAACGATCAGGGCGAAGCGGTGGCTTACGCGATGTTCAAGCTGGAAGACCGCGGCCCGATGATGATCGAGCCCGGCTGGAAGGTCTACAAGGGCATGATCGTCGGCGAGCACACCCGCGACAACGACCTCGAGATCAACATCCTCAAGGGCAAGCAGCTCACCAACATCCGCACCACCTCCAAGGACGAAGCGGTGCGCCTGACGCCGCCGATCCGGATGACGCTGGAAAAGGCGCTGGCCTATATCGAGGAAGACGAGCTGGTCGAGGTGACCCCGAAGTCGATCCGCCTGCGCAAGAAGTTTTTGGACGCCAACGACCGCAAGCGCGCGGAAAAGGCCAAGGAAGCGGTGGCGTAACGGCCCCCGCTCGTCATGCCCCGCGAAGGCGGGGCACCCAGTAATCACTAGCGCCTGAGATAGAACCGAGGGGCCGCGGCGTACTGGATCATCCGCTTTCGCGCATGATGACAGCTATGCATGCCGCGACTTCAGGCGCGGCGACGATCGTGCTAGAGGCTGGGTATGACGTCCCTCCCCTCATCAGTCGATGTCGCCATCATCGGCGCCGGCGCTGCCGGCCTTGGCGCCGCGAATGCGCTGAAGAATTCCGGCCTTTCCGTCCTCGTGCTGGAGGCGCGCGACCGTATCGGCGGCCGGGCGCACACCATCGCGGCCTCGCCTGACGTCACCTTCGACGTCGGTTGCGGCTGGTTGCATTCGGCGGATCGAAACTCCTTTGTCAAAATTGCCGAACAGCTTGGTTTCGAGATCAACAAGTCACTGCCGCCCTGGCGTGAGCGCGCCTATGGCAAAGCGTTCCCTCAGGACGACCGCGACGAGTTTATCCGCGCGCTGGACGCGTTCTACGATTGTGCCGAGCAAGCCGCGCAAGAGGCCGAACGGAGCGGCCGCGACGGCCCCGCCAATCTCTGCCTCGAGCCCGGCAACCGCTGGAATCCAATGATCGATGCGATCTCGACCTACATCAATGGCTGCGAGCTCGATTCCGTCTCCCTTCTCGACATGGACGCCTATGAGGACACCGACCTCAACTGGCGCGTCCGCCGCGGCTATGGAACGCTGATTGCCGCCTATGGCGCGTCATGTCCGCTGGCGCTCAATTGCGCGGTGACGCTGATCGATCATTCCGCAAGGCGCGTCCGCATCGAGACTTCGCAGGGCACGCTGACGGCCGACAAGGTCATCGTCACCGTGCCGACCAACCTCATCGCCGACGAGGCGATCCGCTTTCACCCGCCTCTGCCCGCCAAGGTCGACGCCGCACGCGGCTTGCCGCTCGGCCTGGCCGACAAGGTGACACTGGCGCTCGACGAGCCGGAAGCGCTGCCGAAAGAAGGCAACCTGCGCGCCGCCACCATGCGCACCGCCATGGGCACCTATCACATCCGCCCATTCGGCCAGCCCTGCATCGAGGGTTTCTTCGGCGGCCGGTTTGCGCAATCGCTGGAAGACGCCGGCCCCGGCGCGCTCGCCGCGGAGAGCATCAACGAGATCGTCTCAATCCTCGGCAATGATTTTCGCCGCAAGCTGAAGCCGCTGGCGGAATCGCGCTGGGCCCATGATCCCTTCGCGCGGGGTTCGTATTCGCACGCACTGCCGGGTCATGCGGGGGATCGTGCGGTGTTGGCCGCACCGGTCGATGGACGATTGTTCTTTGCGGGAGAGGCGACGTCGCCGGGATTCTTCTCGACCGCGCATGGGGCGAGGGACAGCGGGGAGCGGGCGGCTGAGGAAGCGATCGCCTCGCTCGCGAGCAAATAGCTTACGTTCCCGGATCAGCTGCACGCGGCGAGCACCGCATTCTTGAAGGCGTGATACTCGCTCTGGAGATCGACGTCATAGGCCGCCGAATAGGGTGGTTGCGGCTGGCACGACAGCGTGACGATGACGACCTTGTTCTTCCGGTTGATGTAGAGCGACTGGCCGGCAAAGCCGACGGCGACCATCGATCCATCGGGATCGAGCCACCAACTGTAACCATATCCCGCCGCCCCGTAGCGATTGGTTGCGGGATCGAGGACGAAGGCCGGGCGGCCCGCATGTTCGACCCAGTCCGGAGGCAGCACGGGTTTGCCATCGATGACGCCGTTGCGAAGCAGGAAGATACCGAAGCGGCCAAAATCGCGCAGCGCTATCCCGGCGCGGCTGCCGCCGATCTCCTGCCCGGCTTCAGATTCCAGCGTATAGAACGCATCGAACTCCATGCCGAGGCGGGACCAGATCGTCTCGGACATATAGTCGGCCAGGGTTTTTCCCGTGGCCGCCGATATCAGGCTGCCGAGCACGTAAGTATCGCCGGTATTGTAATTGAATTGACTGCCGGGCCGGTGTTCGGCTTTCAAGCTGCGCATTAGCGCCAGAACGCCTCCCGGAACCTTGTCACCCAGCGATTTGCTGTAGCGATTGACGTGTGAATTCCGGTCCGTGTAGTCCTCGTTCCAGCACACGCCCGAAGACATGGTGATCAGGTGGCGAATGGTCACCGCGTCATAGGCGCAGCCGCGCAGCGCCGGGATATATCTGGACACGGCGTCGTCCAGGCTCGCGATCGCGCCCTCCTGCAGCGCGGCCCCGACCAGCGTCGCCGTCAGCGACTTGATCATCGACATCGACGACCAGCGCACGCTCTCCTCCAGCCCGAGGGAGTAACGCTCCAGGACGATCTTTTCCTGACTGATGACGAGCAGCCCCGCGACATTGGCGCGATCCATGTACGCGTCGACGCCATGAACCTCCTGCCCGGCTTGATAGCGTGGCGCAATCTCCTCCCCGCGTTCCAGCTGCAGAACCGAATGGCCGCGGCGGATCGCCCGTGTCGCGAACATCCGGTTCACGTTCCGGTAGGCGTGCGCCTGCGCCGTTGGCGAAAGCAGCAAAAAGTCCTCTCCCGCAGGGACGTGCTGTTTTGGATACGCAACGGCAGTTGTCATGCGACGCTTTCTCACCCTATCACCTCGGCATTAAAGCCGAGCCCGTGCGCCGAGTACAACAATCCGGAATCGTCCCGCCCTAGAATTCCAGGAATACGTGCTGCTCCACCAGCACATGCTCGACCTTCTGGATCGACACGCCGATCTTCAGGCCTTTCAGGAGTTCGCACAGGGTTTCGCCGTCGACCAGATCGATCGCAGGCGCGCCATCCCTTGTGGCCTCCTTCCGCGCGTCGGTGGTGAACGTTCCGGTCGTCATGACCAGTCCCTTGTCTGCCCTGCCGACCATCGCACCGCGGAAATCCCTGATCACCGATGCGCCGACCGATCCTTTCCACCGCTTGCATTGAAAGAAGACATGAAACGATAGAAGATTCAGGCGAAGCACGCCGATGCCGTCGATCCCGCCATCCCCATTTCGGCCCGTCACGTCGACCTTGATGAATCCGGAGTCTTTCAAGATCTTCTGACACAGCCGCTCGAATGCCGCCGGCTTCATCTTGAGAAGGCACTCCAGCAGCCGATCCTGCCACGGAATTTCAAATGCCGAATAGGCCGGCGTTGCCTGGCCATATCCTGCCATGTCCTGCCCCGCTTCGTTCGGCTTTTCATGCCCGCCGTGCGGCCGGACACCGCCGACATAGCCCGAAGCGACGAGGATATCGGGAGCGGATACCACGGCACCGGGCGCAGGCTGCCAGGATTTGCGCGTGTCGGTTTCGGGTTTCAGTTGATCCGGGCCGGTCGGCCCGACAGCGTCATCTTTTCCCAACTCCTCCAACGCTTTTCACCCCTCGCTTGTTTTTGTGTCGGGCAAGTCGGAGCAGGATAAGGTCAGTCAGCCGTCAGCAATCTAGCCTGATTACCTTAGGTAGTCCAATCATGGCGTGTCTACTTTGATTTGGCGGACCAACGATCGGCATGCAACCGCTGGAAGTGTGACTATTCCAGCACTCTCGCGCGCATGTCCGCATCTGGGACAAAGCACGAATCAAATTTTCCGAAAATCTTGTAGCGGTTGCGCGCCACCAGATTGTAGATCGCGTCACGCAGCGGCTTAGGCACCAGGAATAACAAGCGCGTCCAGCGCCATCGCGGCAGTTGCGACAGCACCGTCAGGGCGCCATCGGATTTGAAATGAGCGGCGCCGCCGTGGACGACGGCATTGGTGTCGGGATCGCCAGGATCGATTCCGAACGCCTGAGCCAGCCGTGCGCCGTAGGCTGACTGGATCGCGGTGAAGCGGAATCTTTGCTCGACGTCGCGGGTGGCGACGAAGCGCACCCAGCGCGAGCAGAAGATGCAGACGCCGTCATAGAGGATCACGCCATCGTCGGTCCAGCGGATTGGAGTCATCTATTATCCAGAGTCAGCAACGCCACCAGCATCAGCACGACGGCGGGGCCAGTCTTCACCAGCGCGCCGAGCGGCTCGATCCAGAGGTCCGGCGTCAGGATCGCCGCGCCGAGCAGATAGCCGAGCGAGGCGACGATGCCTGCCATCAGACCGAATGCCGCGGTGCGACGGAACGCAATCAGCACCCCGATGCTCATATCCATCAGGCTTGTGCCAATTGTGACGGGAGCGACCAGCCATGGCGGAAAGCCGTGGCTGCGCAGGATCTCCGCCGCGGCATCATAGGAAATCACCAGCGCAATGAAGCCCGAGACGACCCAGAACAGCACAAGGCTTGCGATCATTAGCGCCTTGATCGGAAACAGCCGGGCAAACCATTTGTCCTGAATGGTCGCCGGGCGTTTTCCGGCCGTCTGTTCGATGCGCTTCGGTACGATGCCGGTCGCGGCGATCCAGTCGGCGGGATCGCCGCTGACACCGCGGCGCAGTTCCGCGATCGCGGTGGTGCGCATCGGCGGCGTCCAGCCGAGCCGGTTCGCGAGATCGCCGAGCCTGGCGCCGAGATCGAGCAGGAACGTCGGCATCACGATGCGCCACCATCTGCCGGTGCCGAACACCTCGCGGAACTGATCGATCACGTCGCCGAGCGTAACCGGCTGCTCCTGCATCAGGTCCCATGTCACGGCGTTCGCCTCGCGGGAATCGCGTTCGGCAAGCCAGGCGATGGTGGCGGCAATGTCTTCCATGGCGACCGGCTGGAATGGCGCGGCCCGTTCCGCAGCCGGAAGGTCGAGCGGAAACGCCGCCAGCGAGCGCACCATGGCGCTGCCGCCATAAGCGGCAAGCGCCACCACGAAGCCCGGCCGAAGGATCGTGAAAGCGACGCCGGATTCCGCGATCAGCCGCTCGGCCTCGCGCTTGGTGGTAGAGAAGGCGGTCCGGTCGGACTCGGGCGTGCCGGGAATCGAGATGTGCACCAGCCGGATCGCGCGGCCGCTGTCGCCGATCGCCTGCAACAGCCGCGCGACGAAATCGCAATGAACCACAGACGTGTCGCTGCCGGGGCCGTCCTGCAGCACGCCGAGGCAATTGACGACGACATCGATGCGGTGATCGCGTAACAGCCGCGCCAGCGTGATCGCTTCCATCGACATGACAGGCAGTTCGAGATCGAGCGCGCCGCATTTCTGCGACGCGGACAGTTTGCGCGCGACACCCACCACGGGAAATCCCCGCTCGCGCAGATCATCGGTGACGAAACGGCCGATCAGGCCGGAGGCGCCGAGCACGAGGATCTTGCGGATGTCGGCGTTCATGCGTGCCTAGATCGGTTTGGCGATCATCAGCCACAGAATAGCCATGACAGAGCCAAATCCGGGAATCCCGAATAGAAACCAGCGGTGGAAAAGTGCGAAATATCTTGGTGGCAACCTTTGGTTATTTTCAACCGCCGCGCGTGCGAGGTCGCGCATTTCGATCTGCATGAAGATGACAGGCACCCAGAACAGCCCTGCAACCGCATAGAGCCCGAGCGAGGTCATCAGCCAGCGCTCGCTCCACATGGTCGAAGACAGCAACATCAGTACGCCGCCGCTCAGCGGCTGCAGCAGCACCGCCGTCAACGTGAACAGCATGTCGGCGATCACGACGGTCGCAGCCGTCCGCGCGATGAAGGCCGCGTCCTGGCTGCGATGGGCCATCAGCATGAAGAACGCGATGCCTGTGCCGGTGCCGAGTATGACGATCGCGCCGAGCACGTGGAGATATTTGACGAGGAAATACAGCGTCATCGCTTCTTTGCCGAGGTTGCGAATCGCGCTTTCAAGGCGCGATCGAGTTCGGGGCCAGCGAGCTTTACCCCGCCCTCGGTTTCGACCAGCCAGTGCCCCTCGCCGCCGTGAGCCGGCAGCACCTGAAAATCGGCTTTGCCGCCGGCGGTACGAAACGCGTCGGCCAATTGGCGCGAGAAGGCGGGAGAGAAATAGCTGTCATTGGCGGCCACCAGCCAGGTCACCTTTGCGCGCGCGGCCTTGCCGAACTCGCCTGCCGCAGCGATCAGCGTATGCGGCGCGCAGACCCGGTTGGGAAAATCGTTGGCATGCCCGCCGCGCCCCGGCGCGAACGCGATGATGGCGGCAACGCTTTTCGGATCTTCGCTGGCCAGCGCCAGCGCACCCCAGGCACCGGCCGAATGTCCGATCACGACCATGGCCTCAGGGCGGATGAAGGATTGCTTGCGCAGAAGGCTGGCGGCAGCGGCGATCTCATCCGCCGTGACGCGACCAGATCTGGCATAGTCAGCCTCGTCGCAGCCGCCCTGATCCTCGAGGTATTTTCCGCCCGTCGCGCCATGGCCCGGACGCTCGGGGACCAACACCGCAAAACCGCGCGCCACCAGCCAGCCGGCGAGCGCACGGTATTCGGGCTGCGGCATTTGCGCCCGTCGCATGACGTTCTGGGTGGAGGCGTGCGCGATCACGGCAAGTGGAAACGGTCCCTCGCCAGGCGGCCTGAACAATACCGCATGCGCCGCGGTGGCGAGATCGGACGAAGGCACCAGCCATTGCTGCAGCCGGTGAGGCTCGCCCTCCGCACCTTGCGCACCAAGGGCAGGCTGCGCGGATGCGGCTTTCACACCGAGCGCGGCAATGAGAGCCAGCGCAAAAAACAGGTTTGGCGGGTGCATGAACGGGCCTGACATACAGCCGAAGGCGGGCGTATTCCGTGGTCACCAACAGAATACCGCCGGCGAATCAAATCCAGCGCATTTTTCCGTGAACGGAATTCGCGGAGACGTTTCGTTGGATGATTCTGACAACGATTTCGGCCCGGCATTCATCGGGAAATACTGGTTAAGACAGGGCCGATGTCCTCTTTCGGTACAGAACGACACATAACTGATGCACAAAATCCACAGGTTAACCGATAATTAACGATGGACCTTGAAGCCGGGCCGCCGACTTGCTTTGATCAGCATATGAGCACAACCCTGATCGAGGTCCGACCGGCCAAGGCTGCAGACGCAGCCGCGGTGGCGTCTACCCATGATGAAGCCTGGCGCTCGGCCTATCAGGGCATCATTCCCGGGGCCGAGCTCGAAAAACTCATCAACCGTCGCGGCCCGCAATGGTGGGACAGCGCGATCCGCAAAGGCAGCCGCGTTAGCGTGCTGGTGTTCGGCGACAAGGTCGCGGGCTATGCCAATTACGGTCGCAATCGCGCCCGCAGCCTGCATTTCGAGGGCGAGATCTACGAGCTCTATCTGCGGCCGGAATTCCAGGGCCTCGGCTTCGGCCGCCGCCTCTTCACGTCAGCCCGGCGCGATCTGATGCAGAGCGGGCTGAAGAGCATGGTGATCTGGGCGCTCTCCGACAACGACCCGGCGACGGAATTCTACCGCGCGCTCGGCGGCCGGATGGTAGCCCGCTCCTCGGAGAAGTTCGGACCGAAGTCGCTCGACAAGGTTGCCTTCGCCTGGTCCAACTGAGGTTTTTCTCTTTGTTTTGAGTATTATCCTTACGGAGAACCGGTGTCGGTTTTCGGGATCGTGCTCCAATTGAAGGCTTTTCCCTGCTTCGCTGTGGGTTTAAACGGACCCTAACGCGCGCCTGATGCTAGGCGTGCCCTTCAACGCCAAGCGGAGCCCTTCATGCGCATTGACGCCATCCCGATCGGAGTAAATCCGCCCCACGACGTTAACGTCATCATCGAGGTTCCGGTTGGCGGCGAGCCGATCAAATACGAGATGGACAAGGAAGCCGGTACGCTGGTAGTCGACCGCTTCCTCTATACGGCGATGCGCTACCCCGGCAATTACGGCTTCATCCCGCACACACTGTCCGGCGACGGCGATCCCTGCGACGTGCTGGTCGCCAACACCCGCGCGATCGTGCCGGGTGCCGTGATGAGCGTGCGCCCCGTCGGCGTGTTGCTCATGGAAGACGAGGCCGGCGGCGACGAGAAGATCATCGCGGTACCGTCATCGAAGCTGACCCAGCGCTACGACAAGGTCAAAACCTACAGCGACCTCCCAGACATCACGCTGCAGCAGATCCAGCACTTCTTCGAGCATTACAAGGATCTCGAACCCGGCAAATGGGTCAAGGTGCTGCGCTGGGGCGGCGCAGAGGACGCCCTCCGGCTGATCGTGGAAGGCATCGAACGGGCGAAGAAAAAGTAGGCGCTCCGAGAACCCCGTCATTGCGAGCGTAGCGAAGCAATCCATTTTCCCGCTTGTTGCGCCATGGATTGCTTCGCTACGCTCGCAATGACGGGGAAAACATCATGCGCCGGGCATTTCGCATCATCCGCAACATCCTGCTGCTCGCGATCGCCGTTATCGTCATCCTCGCCGGCGTATTGGCATTCAACACCCTCACCCACGGTTCGCGGCAGCTTCAGGTGGCGGCCGTGCCGCGCGTCGAAGTCAACGCACAGGCATCCGCCGCGCGCCTGGCCGAAGCAATCCGCTTCCGGACCATTTCAAGCTACGAGAAACCCGATCAGCACGCCGAAGCGTTGCGCGGCATGCGTGCGCATATCGAAAAGAGCTTTCCGGCATTTCATGCCGTGGCCAAGCGCGAAATCGTCGGCCGCTACAGCCTGCTCTACACATGGACAGGCTCCGACCCGAGGGCGCAGCCGATCGCTTTCCTCGCGCATCAGGACGTCGTGCCGGTGGCGCCGGGCACCGAGAAGGATTGGCAACAGCCGCCCTTTGACGGCGTGATATCCGACGGCTTCATCTGGGGCCGCGGCTCCTGGGATGACAAGGGTAACCTCTATTCCATGCTGGAGGCCGCCGAAGCCATGACCAAGGCCGGCTTCCGCCCCAAGCGAACGATCTATTTTGCGTTCGGCCATGACGAGGAGACCGCCGGCACCGCCGGCGCCAAATCGATCGCGGCGCTGCTCGCCTCGCGCGGCATCCGTCTCGACTTCGTGATCGACGAGGGCCTTCTGATTACCGAAGGCATCATGAGGGGCCTCGACAAGCCCGCCGCGCTGATCGGCGTCGCTGAAAAGGGCTATGCCACGCTGGTCTTGAACGCGCAGGCAACGGCCGGCCATTCGTCGATGCCGCCGCGCGATACCGCGATCGGCATGATGAGCGCGGCGCTGGCGCGGCTGGAGGATCACCGCCTGCCGATGCAGATCCGCACTACGGTCGCGGAGATGTTCGATACGCTGGCGCCGGAGATGTCCGGCTTCAACCGCGTTGTGCTGTCGAACCTCTGGCTGTTTCGTCCGCTATTGCTGCGCGAGTTCGCAAAAAGCGGCCCGACGGAAGCCATGGTGCGCACCACCACGGCGCTGACGATCTTCAATGCCGGCGACAAGGATAATGTGCTGCCCGGCAATGCCGAAGCCACCGTCAACTTCCGCCTGCTTCCCGGCGACACGCAAGGCAGCGTGATCGACCACGTGCGCAGCACAATCGCCAATGACCGGATTTCCATCAAGCCGTTTCCCGGCAATACCGACCCGCCGCCGGTGACGGCGACCGCGAGTCCGTCGTTCCAGATGCTCAACCGCACCATCCGGGAAATCTATCCGGACGTGATCGTCGCGCCTGGCCTGATGGTGGCCGCCACCGACTCGCGCCACTACACCGGGATCACCGACACGATTTTCCGCTTCTCGCCGGTGCGCGCCAATTCGGAAGATCTGAAGCGCTTCCACGGCACCAACGAACGCCTTCCTGTCGAAGGCTATGCCGATATGATCCGGTTCTATCGCCGGCTGATCGAGAACGCGGCGGGGTGAGGTGTTAGCGCTCCCTCGCCCCGTCCTTCACGGGGAGAGGGTTGGGGTGAGGGGCTCTCACAGCGCATTCATCTCGTCGACCGGAATCGCGGATGGACCCCTCACCCCGACCCTCTCCCCGCAAGCGCGGGGCGAGGGAGAAGAAGATCACACCCCCGGCTTCGTCAGCCCGTGGATCCCGCACGCCGCGCGCAGCGTATTCACCAGCAGGCACGCCACCGTCATCTGCCCGACGCCGCCGGGCACCGGCGTGATCGCACCAGCGACCTCGGCCACTTCCTTGAAAGCGACGTCGCCGACCAGCCGGGTCTTGCCGTCCGGCAATGGCGTGCGGTTGATGCCGACATCGATCACGGTGGCGCCAGGCTTGATCCAGCCGGCGCGCACCATCTCCGGCTTGCCGACGGCGGCATAGACCAGATCGGCGCGGGCGCAGAGTTGCGGCAGATCCTTTGAGCGCGAATGCGCGATCGTCACGGTCGCATTTTCGTTGAGCAGCAGCTGTACCAGCGGGCGGCCGACCAGGTTGGAACGGCCGATCACGATGGCATTCATGCCCTCCAGCGAGGCGTGCACGCTCTTGGTCAGGATGATGCAGCCGAGCGGCGTGCATGGCGACAGCGCAGCAAAGCCGCCGGCCAGCCGGCCGGCATTGTTCGGATGCAGTCCGTCGACGTCCTTGGCCGGATCGATGGCATTAATGATGGTTTCGGTGTGGATCGATTTCGGCAGCGGCAATTGCACGAGGATGCCGTGCACAGTGGGGTCGCCATTGAGCTTTGCGATCAGCGCCAGCAGGTCGGCCTGCGCGACATCGGCCGGCAGCCTGTGCTCGAACGAGGCCATGCCGGCGGCCTGGGTCTGCGTATGCTTGCTGCGGACATAGACCTCGCTGGCCGGGTCGTTGCCGACCAGCACCACCGCAAGGCCCGGCGTTATCCGATGCTCGCGCTTGACCTTTGCCACCTCGTCGGCGACGCGGGCGCGAAGCTCCGCTGCAATGACTTTTCCGTCGATAATACGTGCCGTCATCTCAATCCTTCGACTTTTCCGGCTTGATTGCAGTTGCCTTTCGCAGCGTTTCGCCGAGAGTTTTGGGATCGCCGTCAACGGCGACCTGTTTCAGGCGTGAGGTCGTTCCTGACAGGATCTTCACTTTCGCCTTCGGCACGCCAAGCGCCTTTGCCAGCAATTCGGTCACGGCGCGATTGGCCTCGCCGCCCTCGGCGATGGCGCGGACGCGAATCTTGACGACCGATCGGCCGTTGGCGAGCGTCTCGATCCCATCGATATCGTCACGGCCGCCGCGCGGTGTCACCCGCAGTGCGACACTGATGCCCTCGGTGGAATAGCGCCAGGGATCCATCACGTATCCATCGAGCATCCACCAGCTATCGATACACGCGATCAGATGACGTTGGGATAGATGTAATAAAGGATCACCCGCTGGATGAGCATGATGAGCAGGATCAGGATGATCGGCGAGATATCGAGGCCGCCCAGATTGGGCATGAACCGGCGGATCGGCGCCAACACCGGTTCGGTAATTCGGTAGAGGAACTCGGCCACCGCGGCGACGAACTGGTTGCGCGTGTTAACGACATTGAAGGCGATCAGCCAGGACAGGATCGCGGAGGCGATCAGGAGCCAGACGTAGAGGTCAAGGACGATGATGACGATGTCGAGGATAGCGCGCATGTGGCGGGGGCTCGCGAGGAAGGATATCCAGCTAGATATCGGTTCATCCCCCCGCAAACAAGGGAAGTTCCCGGCAAAATGGCGGCAAAATCGGCCGTTTCAAGTTTCTTGCACCGTTCTTGACTTGGCCTTGGGCCGGACTGTAAATGGCGCCGATTGTCGGTCGCTCCGGATCACTTCGAAGCGGCCGCGACGGGGCCATAGCTCAGCTGGGAGAGCGCGTCGTTCGCAATGACGAGGTCGGCGGTTCGATCCCGCCTGGCTCCACCAGCCTTCGCTCGCTTCGCGAGCTACGGCTGGGCAGGCCACACCGTGCCCTATCGTAGCGAAGAGAGCGAAGGCTGCCCCGCCATTAGCCCGCAGGGCGACGGCGGGCTTGGGCCCAAGCAATCGCCCCTCCCCCTCACTTTCCCGTAAACCGCGGCGCCCTCTTCTCCACAAAACTCGCCACGCCTTCCCGGAAATCGCTCCCCTTCAGCGCGATCTGCATTTCGCGGTTGGCCTCGATGGTCGCTTCCGCCAGCGTCTGGAACGGCACGTCGTAGAGCTGCCGCTTGATCACCGAAATTGCGCTGGGCGAGACGAAATCGGCCAGGTCGCGCGCGTAGGCATAGGTCTGCTCGCGCAGCTGGTCGGGCGGATAGAGCCGGTTGACCAGCCCGATACGCAGCGCCTCCTCGCTTGAGACCCGCCGCGCGGACATCAAGAGATCGAGCGCATTGGCGTGGCCGACGATGCGCGGCAGCATCCAGCTGATGCCGTGCTCGGCGATCAGCCCGCGGCGCGCGAACGCGGTGGTGAAGACAGTATTGTCGGCGGCAAAACGCAGGTCGCAATAGAGCGCGTGGACCAGGCCGATGCCGGCGGTGGCGCCGTTCAGCATGCCGATCACGGGTTTTGGGATCGCCGGATAATAGGCATAGCGCGTCTGCCAGTCCGCCCGGCGGTTCATGTCGAACGCCGGGGTGTTCTCGCCGCGCCTGATCTCGGTGGGATCGATGGCTTGCAAGGCTTCCATGTCGGCGCCCGCGCAGAACGCCCGACCGGAGCCGGTCAGCACGATGACGCGAACGTCGTTATCGCCGGCGGCCGCTGCCATCGCGTCGCGCACGTCGCGCTCCATGGTTGCCGTCCACGCATTCATGCGGTCCGGCCGGTTGAGCGTGATGGTCGCGATCTTGTCGCTCACCTCGTAAAGAATATGCTGATAGGTCACCGCGATCTCCCTGTCGTTCTTGTCATTGATTTTGCGCGCGCTAGCTATTCGGCCGCGCCAGATCAGGCGAGCGACACTATCACATTCGGAAATTTTGAAAGATGCTCGAATACGCGGGTAAATTCCGCGTGACGGCTATTCCGCGGCGTCCAGCATGATCGCGTGCGGCGCGCGGGCGATCCAGCCCGCAATGAAATTCTTCAGCCACGCCCGCTCGGTCAGGTCGTGCACCGCGCGACCATCGAAGTGAAGGTGACGCGGCTGCGCGCCAGGCTGCTCCATGCGGACGCATCCGCGCGTGGTCCAGCGATGCATCATGGCGTAGGTCACATCAGGGTGAAACTGCAAGCCGAACGCATGACCGTGCTGATACGCCTGCACCGGAAAGTCATCGCCTTCGGCAAGCAGTTTTGCGCCATGCGGCAGTTGAAATCCTTCGCCGTGCCAGTGGTAGACACGCTCCGGCCAGTCCGAACAAAGCGCGTGACCGGCCGCCGTCGGGCGGATCGGATAGTAGCCGACCTCCACCCGCCCTTCGTGATGCGGCGCGACCTGTGCGCCCAATTGTTTGGCAAGCATCTGCGCGCCCAGGCAGATGCCGAGAAACGGCCGCTGCTCGCGCAGGGGAATTTTGATCCAGTCGATCTCACGACGGACATAGTCATCGGAATCGTTGGCGCTCATCGGGCCGCCGAAGATCACCGCGCCGGCGTGCTGATCCAGTGTGTCCGGCAGGGGATCGCCGAACCGGGGACGGCGGATGTCGAGCGGATGGCCGAGCGCCCGCAGCGCGTTGCCGACCCGTCCCGGTGTCGACGTCTCCTGGTGGAGAACGATCAGAACGGGCAAGCGGGGCGCTGCGTCAGGCGCAATCAGCGTCCGCTGGCCCGGAAAGGGCAGGATAGTGTCGCCAATTTTTCTTGACCGGAACGACATCGAAATTGCCCCAGGGGCACCTCAAACCGAAACGATACCTAAGTGAGTCTTAATTTCGCGTGAGTTCACGCACACTCAAACAATCCCAAGCAAGTCGTGGGCCAGACGTGGCCGCTGGCAGGCGGTACCGGCAGGGGCAGGTTTTCAGCAGGAAAACAGCGCTTTCTCAGCGCTGGCGGAGTTGGAGACGGCCGACCGCTCCCAGAATGAACCCGCGCGGGAAGAACCGGAGCAGGAACGGGACGATCTTGATGCCGATGCCGGGCATCACTGCCCGCTTGTTCGCCATCAATCCGCGATAGGCCTGCTGGGCGACGGCGGCGGGCAAAACCTTGAGGACGGCGGAATCGAAACCGGGCCTGAACCCGGCGCGTGCCTGGAACTCCGACGGCACCGGACCGGGACAGAGCACCGTCACGCGCACGCCATGCGGCGCCAGTTCGGCCCGCATCGCCTCCGTGAACGACAGCACATACGCCTTGGTGGCGTAATAAACCGCCATCCCCGGCCCCGGCAGGAAGCCGGCGATCGAGCCGACGTTCAAAAGCCCGCCGCGGTTGCGGATCATCTGGTCGGAAAACCGCAGCGACAGATCGGTCAATGCGCGGATGTTGACGGCGATCATGTCAAGCTGATCGGAGCGATCGCGCTGGACCGCCCTGCCGAACAGGCCGAAGCCGGCATTGTTGACGACGTACTCCACTTCGAGGCCGGCCGCGGCCAGAGCTTCGGCAATCCTGTCGCCGGAATCGGGCTGCACGAGGTCGCAGGGAATGACGACCGGAGCGGCCCCGCCCGCAGCCGTGATTTCAGCCGCCAGCGCCTCCAGGCGATCGGCGCGACGCGCCACCAGCGCCAGACGATGGCCATGGGATGCAAAAACGCGCGCCAGTTCGGTGCCTATTCCCGCCGATGCACCGGTAATCAACGTCACACGTTCGGTCACGATCGAATGCTCATAAATCAATTGCAGATAAGAAGCCAGTTCCGGAACGAGAGCATAGGCGCGTAGTGTGACGCAAGCCGCGTGCATGGCATATGCCTATGCACCGCCACGTACCCGGGGCAATTGAAGTTCAATACTTTCAGGCCTGTCGCGCCTGTTCGCGGCGGATCGGCCGTCACATTAAAGTTTCGTCATCTGCAGTGACGTGCAATCGATGGGTGTAACGCCGGCGCCGCTATGTAGCCGCGTCGGCCGTTTTCGATATGTCTCCGGACGAGGCCGGTTGCCGCTGCTCTGCCACCTTGTGCTTGAGATCGATCCGGTCCCGCGACGAAATACCGAGCAGATCAGCCGCGCGCCAGACCACGTTATCCTCGAACTCGCTGACCTGTCCGTCCGCGTATACAAGCTCCCACATCATCTCGATGATGCGCAGCCGACCATCCTCATTGACCGAACGCATGATGACGCTGGTGAAATGATAGAGATCGACCGCGTCGCCTTCGGCCCGCGTGGCCTGCGCGATCAGATGATCAGCCGTGCCGGGATCGAGCTTGAAGCGGCTTTCGATCAAGCTGTGCAATTTGCGTTTCTCGATCGCACTCGGCTCGCCGTCGAGCGAGACGACGTGAACCAGCAGCGCCGTCGCCGCCAGAAGATACCCGGTATCGTCGAACGCGAGATCCGGATCCGCACTGGGTGCAACGATATCGGCAATGAATTGGCGCAGTCCGTCGAGCATCAATCTACCTGCAAAAGCCGTGGAAGCTGTTTACCGAATATGGGTCGAAGGCTTGGCCTTCGCAATCTGCGCGATGAATGCCTGACCGTGGAGGCAGATTAAATCGGCGTCACGTTGAAATCTGCGCCAGGCGCAAGCAGCGCCCACCGCGCCTCCGCTTACAGGTGAGTCGGAGCCGGCGGATGTCGGTTCAAGGCTGCCGGGCCGGAGGACGGCCAGTCTGCCGAATGCCGACCGCGCGATTCGCCGCAGGCAGCAAGGTCGATATCTAATTGCAAATCATTCGCATTTGCATTATGGGTGAACTTGTTGTTTGAACGAGCGATTTTCTCAAAGGAAACGCAACATGGCCTCCTTCCGGTTCGCACTTGGTGCTGCCGTTGTGTTGGGAGTGGCTTCAGGGGCTGCGCTGGCGGCAGGCGACCTGTCGCGGCAGACGCCGATCGAGCTGACGGTCGATCTGGGTTCGCCGGGCAAACATGAATTCGCGCCGAAGCAGCTCAAGTTCGAAACCGGCAAGCTCTACAAGCTCATCCTGCGCAACACGAGCAACGATCCACATTACTTCACCTCGCATGCGTTCTCGCAGATGGTGTTCACGCGCAAGGTGCAGGTGACGCAGCCTCAGAACGGCAAGACCGTGACGCTCGCCGAATTCAAGGGCGCGATCCGCGAGATCGAGGTCTATCCGGGACAATCCGCCGAATGGTGGCTGGTGCCGATCGCGGCCGGCCGCGCCAGCGACCTGCGCTGCGACATCAAGGGCAGCGATGGCAAGACCCACGCCGAACTCGGCATGACCGGCGAGATCGTGATCGAGTAATGCGTTACGGAATCTCGTAAACCACCATCTTGTCGGCGATGCCGCGCAGCGCGGCTTCCTTCTGAATCGGCCTGATCGCCTCTTTTTGAAGGATGGTGGCGACCGCCGGCGATTCGATCACGGGTCCGGTGATATGGATCTCCTGCGAGGTCGACAGGCTCTGCACCCGTGAAGCGATGTTGACGGTCTGGCCGAAATAATCCTGCCGCTCGTTCAGCATCACCGCGAGACACGGGCCTTCGTGGATGCCGATCTTGACGATCAGCTCCTCGCTGCCGCGCTCGGCATTGAGCGCGGCCATCGCCGCACGCATACGCAGGCCCGCAACAATGGCATGTTCCGGCCGGATGAAAGTGGCCATTACGGCGTCGCCAATCGTCTTCACGACCGCGCCCTTCTCGGACGCGATGATTTCGAGCAGCGCATGAAAATGCGCGCGCACCAGATCGAAGGCGGCGAGATCGCCAACCCGTTCATAGAGCGCCGTGGAGCCTTTCAGGTCCGTAAACAGGAACGTCAGCGACGTGATCTTGAGGCGCTGATCGACGTTGAGATTGTCGGCCTTGAAGACGTCGCGGAAAGTCTGGTTGGACAGCATCCGCTTGGCGGTCAGGATTGGCTTGCGCTTGCCGAGCAACTCATGGAGCGTGTCGTTCGCGACCCAGACCGCGGGCAGCACCCGGTGGTCAGTCTGATTTTCAAGCGACAGACGCAACGGCCCCGGGCGCATCACGGTCGTGCCGGTCGGCGCGTGCAGCTTGTTGAAGACGATGGAAAATTGCTGGCGCTCGCGGGTCGGTTCGCCCTGGATATCCAGAAAATGTGCCGAGTGCGTCACCGGCTCGAACACGATCACGAACTGATTGGGCAGTTGCAGCGACAGAACCGCCTTTTCGCCCGCCGGTAGTTCGATGGCCTCGAGCGAAACCTCATCGATCAGCCGCGTGATCGATTCCTCGCTCAGGTCCATCCCCGAGCTCCAGAACATCTGCCGGTTATATTCCCAGATCGGCAGCGTGTTGGGATCGTGTGCGGCGATACGCCTGACGCGAGGACTGACGGTGAAAGAGACCTCCACGCGGTCGTCGACGGATGCCTCGTAGCCCTGGGCGCATAGCGCGCAATTGTAGTCGTCGTGCCGAAGCGATTTCAGGGTGTTGTGCGCACCGAGCACGCCGCCACAGCCGGGGCACAGAACGTTCCAGCTGAGATCGAACAGCCCGAGCCGCGCCGAATGCAGGAAGGCCGAAATGACCTTTTCTTCGTCGAGCCCGTACCGCGCGGCAAAATCCAGCAGATTGATCCGGTTGAGGTCGCGATCCTCGCCCTTTGCGATCAACTGCGAAATGGCCTCGACCACCGCGGGATCGGCGGTCTGCCGCAGAACGGAGAACTGGGCCTGGGTATCGCTCATGATGACAACCTAGATGAGGCCGCCAACGCGGCTCCGCAAGATGCTCTGTCTTTCCCGAAGCGTTTTCTACGACGGACAAGCCTACACAATTTGCGCAAACTATGCGAACGGCACAGCTCCCGGATCAATCCGCC
>Ga0268266_10002168_pt1 | contig 21537 bp, 19 predicted proteins | sample KBSS13metaG_FD_190356 | JGI IMG/M metagenome (GOLD analysis project Ga0268266, IMG submission 190356) | Switchgrass rhizosphere microbial communities from Kellogg Biological Station, Michigan, USA - KBS S1-3 metaG (SPAdes) (version 2) | ecosystem: Host-associated > Plants > Roots > Rhizosphere... | reverse complement strand
GCTGTTGGAGTGTGGCCGGTTCTGGCTAGAGCGCGGCGTCGATGGGTTCCGCGTCGATGCCATCGACTATGCGATGCATGATCCGGGGTTGACGGATAATCCACCGGCCGTGCCTAACGGCAAACATCGTACGCGCTCGGTGGATTTCCAGGAGGCGCGGTACAACAAGTCACATGCTGACATCGTGCGCTTTATTGAGCGCATTCGGGCGCTTGCCGACAGTTACGGCAGTCGCTTCACAGTCGCTGAGGTAGGCGGGGAGGGCGGTGAGCCCATCATGAAGCGGTTCATCGCGGGTGATAAGCTTTTTCATACGGCGTATGGATTCAACTTCCTGTATGCCGAGTCGTTTTCGCCGCCGTTGATCCGCTCGGTGTTGGAGAATTGGCCGGAGGACGGCACGACCGGGTGGCCCAGCTGGGCATTCTCGAATCACGATGCCCCGCGGGCGGTGTCGCGGTGGGCGAGCGCGGCCGATCGGGTGATCGGGGCGCAGCTTTCGATGTTGCTCCTGGTCTGCCTGCGCGGAAATATATTTCTGTATCAGGGTGAGGAGCTCGGGCTTCCGCAGGCGCAGATTGCGTTTGAGGACTTGCGGGATCCCGAGGCGCTTGCCAACTGGCCCCTGACATTGGGTCGCGACGGCGCCCGAACGCCTATTCCGTGGGTTTCGGAAGCCCCGTACGCAGGGTTCTCCCAGGTGCGGCCGTGGTTGCCGATTCCCCCTGAGCACAGGCCGCTGTCTGTTGACCTGCAGAACACGGACCCATCCTCGCAGCTGGCGCTCACCAGGCGTTTCATTGCACTTCGCAACCGCTGTCTCGCGCTGCGGATCGGCTCGTTGAAGGTTCTGGAGGCCACGGAGACTCTCCTGGTCATCGAGCGTCGTCACCGCGACGATCGTCTGCTTTGCATGTTCAATTTCGGCACTGAGCCGCATTCACCTCCGTTCCGGGGAAGGTGGCCGATCCTCGAGTCCGTAGGCGGCGCGCAGGCTGGAAGTCTTCCGCCCATGTCAGGATTGATTGCACAGCAGCGCTAGTCCGCCGTACGCTACGGGCCTCGAGCTCACGGATGTCCCACCTTGAAACATCATCTGGCCCTGATCGCTGCCCTCGTTGTCTCAACTCTTGCCGGAGCGCAGCCGCGTGCCGGCGGCTGGATCGAGGCTTCCGCCCCCATTGATCCGAAGACCACGCCGGTCTATCCCGGGAACACACCGGTCAAACTCGAGTTCAATTTGAACTATGACAAGGGCGACAAGCTCGCCCTGTCGAGCTATACCCTGGGCGCCCACACCGGGACGCACATTGACGCACCGATGCATTTCGTCAAGGGCGGGGCTTCTGTGGACCTGGTGTCGTTGGAGCACTTTGTAGGTCCGGCCCGCGTCATTGACTGCACACCGGATGCGAAGGTGATTGACGCGGCTGAGCTGAACAAACACCAGTGGAAAGGCGCGCACCGCATCCTCTTCCGTACTCGTAACAGCCGCAACCACTGGATGACGGACCCCACCTTCCACGAAGACTTCACTTACGTGGCGCCCGATGCAGCCCAACTGCTGGCGGATGCGGGTGTTGAGCTGGTGGGAATCGACTATCTCTCTGCGGAGAAATACAAGTCGCCCGACTTCAAAACCCACCTGATTCTGCTGGGCAAGGGAATCCCTATCGTGGAGGGCCTGCAGTTGGCAGATGTGACACCCGGGGACTACGACCTGATTGTGCTACCGCTGCGCGTGACAGGCCACGAGGCCGCGCCCGCCCGGGCCATTCTCAAACACCGGCCATAGGGGCCTGATTGGCACTTGTTGGGCCGCTGCGACCCGCCCGCGGCGGCGCGCCCATCACGCAGATAGGCTCGTAGCCTTTTGGCTGCGCTGGAGCAGCTTTTCGGCGCCCGCAGCAGTGGCCCAGGCGGTGAACCCGGGTGTTGGCCCCTTCCACCGCAACTGGTCGACGTTCTTGAACAGCGGCAGGTCCGCTCTGAGCGTGGCCAGCTCCTTGAATTTGAGCGCCAGCTCCTGCTGCTCTCCCAATACATCGGGCGGAAACGTCTCGATGGCACCGTATTTGTTGACCAGCTTCGCCGCGGTTGCTTTGCCGACCCCGTCCAGTCCCGGATAGCCGTCAGCGGTATCACCCACCAACGCGAGGAAGTCGGGGATGCGTACGGGATTCACTCCATACTTGTCGCGAACGCCTTTCTCGTCACGGATTGCCTTGGTCTTGCGGTCGATCTGGACTACGCGGTCACCCCGGACACACTGGGCCAGATCCTTGTCGGGAGTCCAGATGCAAACCTTTTCGACCCGCTCATCCTCTGATGCGAGGTGGGCCGCCGACGCCAACGCATCGTCAGCCTCCGTTTCAACCATCGGCCAGACCACCACGCCCATGGCTGCCAGGGCCTCTTCCAGGGGCTCGAATTGCGCCCGCAGCGCCGGGTCGATGCCTTCCCCCGTTTTGTAGCCGGGCCAGAGCTGATTGCGGAAGGATTCGATGACGTGGTCGGTGGCAACACCGACGTGAGTGGCCTTTTCCTCGATCATCTGCAATACGGTTGTCAGCACGCCGAGCACCGCGCCGAGCGGCTTGTCCTGCCCTTTGTTGAAGCGGCGCAGCCCGTAGAAGTGCCGGAACAGCTCGTAAGTGCCGTCAATCAGGTGGACAATCATGACCCCATCATAGGGTCAAGGGGCCTCCGGGCGCTACATCTGCTCCATGGGCAGCATGTTGTGATTCAGGTTGGCCATGATCCACAACGAGCCGAAGATCACCAGGCAGGCGATGAGGATGCCGAACGCCAGGGCCAGCACGTTGTTGGTGTTGTCGGGTGCCGTGGTGATGTGCAGGAAGAACACCAGGTGAATTCCCATTTGCGCGATGGCCAACACCACGATGGCCACGGAGATGCCGGGTCCGTAGATCAGGTGAGTCTGCGCAGCCCAGAAGGAAGCGATCGTCATCACAATGGCGAGGCCCAGACCGATGAGATAAGTGCGGACCCCGCGCCGGCGCGAAGTGACGTCCCCGGGACTGACCCCGCCTGCCGTCGTCATATGCGTGTTCCGTTGAGGTAAACCAGACTAAAGATCGCGATCCAGATGATGTCGAGCGCATGCCAGAACAGGCTGAAGCACAGGTAGCGGTGCTGGATGTTCTCCCGGAAGCCCTTGGCATAAAACTGCGCCATCATCGTCCCCAGCCACAGCAGCCCCGCGGTTATGTGTGCGCCATGGCAACCCACGAGCGTGTAGAAGGACGAGAGAAAGGCGCTGTGCGTGGGTCCTGCACCGCGTTCGACCAGGCTTGCGAATTCCTTCAACTCCAGTGCCAGGAAGGCGGCGCCCAGGATCCCGGTCGCGAGCAGGGATATCTGGGTCCATGTCTGGTTGCGCTCGGCGACCGCGAGCGAGGCCATTCCACAGGCAAAGCTCGAAGCCAACAGGCACGCCGTCTCGATGGCCACGTTGGTGGTATCGAACAGTTGCGCAGGGCCCGGTCCGCCATTGGTGGCCGTATTCAACACTGCGTACGTGGCGAAGAACGCCGAGAACATGATGATGTCGGATAGCAGGAAGATCCAGAACCCGTAGCCGACGACAATCCGACGGGATGCCGGCCCATCCGCGCTCGTTGGTTCCCGCTCTTCCATCTCAATTGAAGGCGCTGCTGCGTTCATGCTGTGCGTGCCTCACGGTTGGCGCGGTCGATACGAGCGACTTCCTCCGCCGAAATCTCGTATTCACTCTCATCCCGCCAGGCAAATACAACAAACGTGGCATACGCGCCGATGAGTCCCACGATGACCAGCCACCAGATGTGCCAGATCAGGGAAAAGCCCGTGACCGTTGCAAAAAACGCGGCCACAAAACCTGTGGGCGTGTTTTTGGGGATCTCAATCGCGGTGTAATCCGGCTCCTGGGCGAGCTTCGCCGACTTCATTCCCCAGTAGGCGTCCGCGCCGCTGACATCGGGATAGACGGCGAAGTTGAATACTGGCGGAGGCGAGGGTGTTGACCACTCCAAGGTGCGACCATCCCACGGGTCTCCGGTAGGGTCGCGCCTGCGGTCGCGGGTTCGAATGGATACAATCAACTGCACCACTTGCAGAGTGATTCCCGTCAGTATCAACAGCGCGCCCACCATGGAGAGCAGTGTCCAGGGATACCACTCGGGGTTGTCATAGTGTTGCATCCGGCGGGTCATTCCCATCAGCCCCAACATGTAGAGCGGCACAAAGGTGACCCAAAAGCCGACAAACCAGAACCAGAAGGCAGCTTTGCCGAGGCGCTCATCCAAAGTGAAGCCGAACGCCTTGGGAAACCAATAATTGTATCCCGCGAATGCGCCAAACAAGACGCCCCCGATGATGACATTGTGGAAGTGGGCGACCAGGAACAGGCTGTTGTGCAGCACAAAGTCGGCTGGTGGCACGGCCAGCAGGACACCGGTCATTCCGCCGATGGCGAAGGTGACCAGGAAGCCCACAGACCAGCACATGGGGGCTGTGTATCGGACCCTTCCGCCGTACAGGGTGAACAGCCAGTTGAATATTTTTACGCCGGTTGGCACGGCAATCACCATGCTCAATATGCCGAAGACGGCGTTGACGTCGCCTCCTGCACCCATGGTGAAGAAGTGATGTAGCCAGACGGTGAAGGAAAGAATGCAGATGACCATGGTGGCGGCGACCATTGAGCGGTAGCCGAAGAGGGGCTTGCCGGAGAACGTGGCGATGACTTCGGAAAACACTCCGAATGCCGGAAGAATGAGAATGTAGACCTCGGGATGTCCCCATGCCCAGATGAGGTTGACGAACATCATCGGGTTGCCGCCGGCGTCATTGGTGAAGAAGTGGAAGTCGCAATAGCGGTCGAGCAGCAGCATGGCCAGGACCGCCGTGAGTATCGGAAACGCGGCCACGATGAGCAGGTTGGAGGCCAGGGAGGTCCAGCAGAACACGGGCATTCGCGTGTAGGTGAGGCCGGGAGCCCGTAACTTGAGAATGGTTGTGGCCATGTTGATTCCGGCCATGAGCGTTCCGATACCCGAAATCTCCAGCGCCCATAGGTAATAGTCCACGCCCACGCCGGGGGAGTAGGTCAGCTCGGAGAGGGGTGGGTAGGCGAGCCAACCGGTGCGGGCAAACTCGCCGACCACCAGGGAGATGGTCACGAGGAAAGATCCTGAAGCCGTCAACCAGAAGCTCACGGAGTTCAAAGTGGGAAATGCGACGTCCCGCACGCCCAACTGCAACGGGATCACGAAATTCATCAGGCCAATGACAAACGGCATGGCTACAAAGAAGATCATGATGGTGCCGTGCGCGGAGAAGATCTGATCGTAATGTTCGGGTGGGAGATAGCCGGGGGCATGGAAGGCCAGGGCTTGTTGCGAGCGCATCATCAGTGCGTCGATGAAGCCTCGGATCAGCATGACCAACGCGAGGATGCAGTACATCACGCCGATTCGTTTGTGGTCGACGCTCGTAATCCACTCGCGCCACACGTATGGAGCGTGGCCCTTTATGAAGACCCACGCCAATACGGCGCACAGGATGAGTCCCACGACGAGGGACGAACCCAGGGGGATCGGTTGGTCGAAGGGAATCGCGGACCAGGTCAGCTTGCCAAACATCAATGTTCCCCACTGGAGGGCGACGGCGTCGCCGGTGGCCCCTCACCGGAGGGGAGCTGCAGCGATACGATTCGGTTGAACAGGCCTTCGGTTACGTTGCGATAGGTGTACGGCTGGAGGTTGGCGGTTTGGCGAAGCAGGCTACGGTAGGTTGTGTCATTGAGCTCGTCGCCGGCCGCTTGGGCACTTGCGACCCAGGTGTTGAATTGTTTGGAGTCAACGGACTCCAGGGTAAAATGCATGTCGGAGAAGCCGTCGCCGCTGAAGTTGGCCGACAGGCCGGGGTAGGTGCCGGGTTGGTCGGCCTGGAGGTTGATCTGGGTGGCCATGCCGCTCATGGAGTAGATTTCACTGCCCAGCCTCGGCACGAAGAACACATTCATCACGGTTGCTGAGGTAACCCGCAGGTGCAGCGGCACGCCGGTGGGGACGACCAGGCGGTTGATGCTGGCGACGTGCTGCTCGGGGTAGATGAAGAGCCACTTCCAGTCGAGGGAGACGACTTCGACTTCAACCGGCTTGGCCGTCTTGTTGGCGGGCGATGCCCAGGTCAGCGGCTCGGCGGGGTCCAGGTCATGGGAGCTGATCCAGGCAATGCCGCCCAGAAACAGCACAACGAGTGCGGGGACTGACCAGACCAGCAGCTCGAGCTGGCCCGAATACTGGAAATCAGGGAGGTAGCGTGCCCGGGTGTTGCCCGCTCGGTACCACCAGGCGAATGCCAGCGTGGCAACGATCGTGGGCACGACAATCGCCAGCATGATGGCGAGCGCGTCCAGCAGGATGGTCCGTTCGGCAGCTCCCACTGGCCCGATGGGCGACAGCACTGTGGTCATGGCGAAACCGCTGGGCAGCGCACCTGCCAGGTACGGGGAGAGTCGGTTGTAACGTGATTGGCCATGGAAGGTTCCTCGCGCTCCGGCGCAAGATAGGGAATTGCCCCCTGCGGACGATTGAACGCTTCTGCGGAAACTGGGACCTTCCCCTCAATTGGGGGAGGCGCAATAACTTTGCTGTGGCTCAGGTCTTCTTCAGCATGAGATATCTTGTGATGGCGGTGCTGCTGGCACTGACGGCGCCTTCCTTTGCCGAGACCCGGCCTGCCGTGGTCGAATTGTTTACCTCCCAGGGCTGCAGTTCCTGCCCGCCGGCAGAGGCGTACGTTGGCAAGCTGACGAAGCGGACCGACGTCATCGCGCTCGCTTTTCATGTGACGTACTGGGACGACCTGGGCTGGAAGGATCGCTTTGCCCTGACCGAGGCGGTTGACCGGCAGAATGGGTATGCCAGGAACTTTCGCAGCTCGACGGTTTACACACCGCAGTTGGTTGTTGATGGTCTGAGCGGCACGCCCCACAGCGATTTGCGCTTGCAGGCTGCTTCTGATGCGGTGCCGGTGGCCGTGACTGTTGTTGATGGGGCCGTGCAGGTTGAAGTTGGAGCCAACGCTCACTTCCCTGCAGGCGATGTCATTCTCGTTCCCTACCTCCGGCACTCCGTCACACCCGTCGGCCGCGGTGAGAATGCGGGGCGCAAGCTCGAGGAATTCAACATTGTGCGGAGCATCCGCAAGTTAGGCTCATGGGCCGGTACCGGCTCCCATTTCGCCGTGCCGATCGCTTCACTCCCCGCTGACGCCACAGACGTGGCTGTCCTCGTACAAGCCCCCGGCCAAAAAGCCATCCTCGGCGCCGCCACCCAGGCGATCCGCTGAACGGCACGACTGTAGTCGGTTGTGCTGAATCGACCTCGCCCGCACAGTGCGCGCATGGCTACTCGAGATATGCGTAATCCTTTCATCTCTGGGCTGTGGGCGGGATTCACAGCTCCGATGACGCTGTTCGAAAATCCTCCGTCCTATCCTCGCTTCGAAGGGAGAAACAGCCTGCGCCGCAGTTTTGCGAAGGTCAGCGGATACTTGAATTACGCCGTAAGCCGGCATCGTGAACGCTCAGGTAACTCCACCGCCGCCCCCAAGTAACGATTCGCGTCCTCCGAAACACTCGAGTGAGTTGGGGCGCGAATCGTTACTCGCAGAGTTTCAAATGTGGATGGCGCCATTTCCACCGCCTCGAGCGGTGGCCGAATACGAACAGTTGCTGCCAGGCACTTGGGATCGATTGCTCAGAATGGCTGAACAAGAGCAAGCGGCGGACATTGCGAGCGCTAGGGACAAAGAAGAATACATCCAACGGCAATTCCGGCGCGGGCAACTATTGGGTATTTTTGCGCTGCTGATGACTCCGAAAGCCGGCCTGAGCAAAGCTGACGCGCTAATTCTTCGGGTCGGAGAGCCAGGCGTTGGCGCGGTCGCGCCAGTCTTTGTGCCAGCGTGAGAGGGCGGGGCGGTTTTCCGTGATGTCGGCGATGCTCCAGCGCAGGCGGCGTTGGTCGAGGTCGGGGGTGACGGCGTTGTCGGGGCAAAGGATGTAGAAGTCACCGGCGTTGACGCTGGTGATCATGCGGTCTACGACTTGGTCGGCGGTCCAGGCGCCGGCGGGCTTGGTGCCGTCGGTTGTTTTCGTCATACCGGTGAAGGTCCACCCCGGAATGAGCAAGTGCGCAGAGACACGATCGCCGGCTTCTTCGCGAAGGGCGTGGGCGAGTTGTTCTGTCAGCGTACGGACGCCGGACTTGGCGATTGCGTAAGCGGGATCGCCGGGCGGGTTGGTGATGCCTTGTTTGGAGCCGGTGTTGATGATGGCGCAACGGTTATTTTGCGCCAGCATGGACGGCATGAAACAGTTGACGCCATTGATGACGCCCCAAAGGTTGACGTCGATGGTTCGGTGCCATCGGTCGAGCCCGCTGGTGAAGCTGGAACCGCCACCGATGGCGGCGTTGTTCATCAAGACCGTGACTGCACCGAACGCGCTGTAGGCAGTATCGTGCAGTTTGGCGATGTCCTGCGGTTTGGACACATCGCCTACGACGATGCGTGTTTCAACCGAGGCGGAAACCTCAGATGCGAGCGACTTCAACGCATCCTCGCTGACGTCGAATAAGCACAGCCGCATGCCATGCGAGGCAAGCTGTTTCGCCGCCGCACGGCCAATGCCGCTGGCAGCCCCAGTAATCACCGCAGTCCCGCCTGATCCAAATACATCGCTCATTAATCACCTATGTCGAAGAATCGTGGGCGTCAGCGGAGCATGCGTTGTAGGACAACAGCCGTCCCGCTGCGGCGAGAATGTCCGGTACACCAACCCGCGCAGCGCGTTCATTCTGCGGACATCTAGTCCTTTACTTGGAGGCCGCAGGTTATGGGCAGCCAGCCCCAGTCACAAGATGTTGAGCACCAGGCACCCCCGCTCCAAGACGATATGCGGATCCGTCGGGAACCCCGGCGCGAGCGCTCCGAGCCGAAGCAGCAACGGGTTAAGGAACCGTTACACCCGCGGTCGAACGTTCACAGCACCCTATAGATAGCCGACCCATGCCCCGGCAGCTCGATGTTGATTTCCGGCGAGGCGGGCATCGTCTTCGCGTCCAGCAGGTTGCGGGCCTGGTGGGAACCGACGGGTAAGCCTAGTTGGTCCCACTTGGCGCGGATCTTCTGCGGGTCGGCAGAGAGGTTGAAGAGGGCGATCACGCCACCGCTGGCGACCCAAACGCGAATGTTCTCCAGCCCGGCGGGAAGTTTCTCGACCGGGTGGCTGGATGCGCTATTTTGGTTGACGTCGATCAGCGCGCGGTTGGTCATCAACACGCGGGTGAATTCGTCGAGTTGAGTCAGATTGGCGCCGAGGATCAGTGGCGATCGGGCGATCGACCACAGCACAAACTGCGTTTGTTGCTCGTCATGGGTCAGCCGCGACTGCCGCGGGCTGCCCCAGCCCGGGTTGGGTTTGAGCGCGCCCCAAGGAAGCATGTCCGCATCCGGCCAGTTCCCCGGCTTGGCGTGGGGTGACCATTTGGCCAGATTGTCGAAGGCCGTCACAATGCCATTGGGGAAGTCAGCGCCGGGCTTGACCGGCGGGAAGGTCCAACCATCCCAGATGTCATCCGAAATCCGCCACATCTGAGAATACTGCGCAACCTCCGCCGCATGAGCCAGCTGCGTCGGCCCCGGCGACAGGCTCAGCACGATCGGCCGGCCACTGTGTTTGATCGCCGAGGCGATCTGGCGGATTTCCGCTGCCTTGTAGGGATGGTCGGAAATGCAATCGACCTTGATGAAATCCAGTCCCCAGCCGGCGTACTGCTTCAGCATCGAATCGTAATACGCCTGCCCGGCGGCGTTGTCCTTGATGCCGTAGTTGCCGTCGTCCCAGGGACACAAGTCGCTGGTGTCGGCCGCGTCAGTGGCGTGGAAGTGGGTCCCGGCAATGGCCACATTGTCGCGCACGGCCGCTTTCGGAATGCCGCGGATGATGTGAATGCCGAATTTCAAACCCTGCGAGTGGGTCCAGGCGGCCAGAGGGGCCAACCCGGTTCCGCCCTTGGCGGAAGGAAAGCGATCGAGGGACGGCACCAGCAGTCCGTGGTCATCCAATTGATAGTCCCGCTGCTCCAGCTTCTCGCCGGCCGGGTTGCCCATGTACCAGCCTTCATCGATGACCGCATACGTCCAGCCGAACTGGCGGACCTTGGCCAAAACAGCGACGTTGGCTTTGAAGTCAGCCTCGGTGATGGTGAAACCGTAGGCATCCCAGCTGTTCCAGCCCATGGGGGGCGTGCTCGCGAGCGCGGCGCCAGCAGATGCCTCCGCCGCGACCGTGACGGCGGGCGCCGCAAATGCCATTGTCGCCGCAACCGAAGCAAACGCCGTTGCCGCGCGCGTCACCATCAAAAAATTCTGAGCCATCAAACCACCACCAACCACTGTCCAAACTCCGCAGTCCCAAACGTAGCACGGAACCCATCCGGCACGCCCTCGTGCAGCAGGAACTTGAGTAAGCCGTGGACACCCAACGACCCCAGTTCCTGCCACATAACATCCGTCAGCGCCCCATCCGGCGAGGCCTCCTGCATCAGCAGCGCCACCAAGTACAGTACTATCACAAGATTGAATGCCGTCGTCAGGTCGAACGGATACGAGTAAACCTTCGAGAACAGCGTGTTCTGCAGGATACGAACCAGCACAGCCGGGTCGTTCGCTTCCAAGCCCGCAAGCGTCGCCGGCACCACCGAAGGAAGCCCCTTCAACACCGCGCGATCCCAAGCGAGCACCCGCCCAAGCATCCCCCGAAGCGCCTCACGCAATTCGTCAGTAATAGGGACCGGCGTCTCGCTAACCCAGCGGTGCATATCGAGCGGCTCTGCGTCTCGAAGGGACTGCAGTAACCGCGTGCACATATATAAGCGCCGTCGAAGAGGGACCGCTTCTTCGGTCAGCAGCTCGCAGAGTGCCTTCTCGATATCCCTGAAGCTCTCCCAGGGAACGGTCATCTCTGGCGTGAGCCGAAACGCCTCTGCGCGCCGCGCTTCAGACTGGACAAGCCGCTCACGCAGATCCTCTTCGCGATGGAGCGGCGCGACCCCAATGCCGCGGCGAGCTGCACCGCAAATCGGGCTCATTGCCACCGAAACACCCTCGGGTGTATGTGCGAATGAAAACGGAAAGACCGCGCAGGGTCCGAACGGCTGCCGTCCCAAGGTCTGATGGATGAGGCACTGCCGTTGATTCCCCAGGAACCGGCAATGCTCATTCAAGGTCTTCAGTTGCAGCCGCCCATCCGCTCGAACCGGCAGCTGGGTACCCACCAACCGGGGCTGAGCACTCTCCCAGGGCACAGCATCAATGAGCATCTGCGCCTCAGGCGGCAACGTAATCTCATAGTCGTGCTTGCAACAGACGGTGCTCATCATGCAACTGAAGCGCGCATCGGGAAGCGTCTGGAACTTCAGCGGCTGCCGCCGGTAATACCGGAAGAAACTGGCGTCGATCAGAGCCCGCGGAGGCACCGGGGTGCCGTCGCGCATCCAAGGGTAGTGGCCAAGCGTCTGCAGCAGACCCTCCTGGTACGACCACCGCTTCACCTGCGGGGAGACCGAGCACCAGGCGATCAAAGAGCCCTCGAACCCCACGGCGACGGGCAGGCTCAGCTCCTCACGGGCCTCGCTCACCTGGAACCAGGCTACGTTCTCAGACTGTTCCAGGAGGCTTTCGCGACGAAAGACCGGGAGGCTGTCCTGCCCTCTGCGGCCAGTCTCCAGATGCGCAGCAGCGAACTCGCTGGCATCCACCGAAGCAGCAGCCCGGATGCCGTTGCCATGTCGAATGGCAGCGCTGGGGGAGTGCAGTTGATAAAGGCGGTGGCCGCCATTGGGGTCACACAAAGCCCGAAGAAAGTCGTCGAACAGGGACGAGACATCCAATCGCGACACAGCCCCCAGCCCTCGTTAGTTGATCGAGTATAGACCGGGCCATGGCTACGCTTATTTCGGGTGCGGTACAGTAAGGCGGATGACCCTTCATAAAAACCAGTCGCTGTTTCGCCGGTTTGGATTTGCTTTCCAGGGCCTCGCCGCCGCCTGGCGCACCGAGGCCAATTTCCGGATACAACTGGTCACGCTGCTGGTCGTGATAGCCGTCATGGCCGTCGTCAAAATAGAGCCTGTCTGGTGGGCACTGGTGCTGCTGACGAGCGGTGCCGTACTGGCGGCGGAGCTGTTCAACACGGCGTTGGAGCACTTGGCGGATCATCTCCACCCGGAGACTCATCCTAAGATCCAGATCGTCAAAGACTGCGCTGCGGCTGCGGTGCTGGTGACAGCGGGGGCGGCTGCCGCTGTGGGTATCGCGCTACTCTTCCACTTGGTGCTGCGCTAGGAAGCTCCGCCGCGCCTCTCGAGTCGCGCCAGCAAGTCGCGACTCGAGAGGCGGGTCGACTACATCCATTGCGTACTGTTAGCTCTCATTCGTTCGTCTGCATGTTGGAATATGCACTGGGCGACCAGCTCTGGCTGCAGCTCAGCCCACTCTATACCGATTCCACCCTGATCCAGCCGCACGATCTGTCCTTCCAACAGCGGCGCGTTGCGGCGTCGCCGTCCATCGAGCGCTATCTGCACGGTCACGTGCAGCAAAGGCCTACAGGGTAGTAACGTTGTGATAAAGGCGCCGCTTACGCTCAAATCCCTCAGGCGACCCCTGGCTGATACTGTTGAACCCCACGTGCGCAGATACACATCCAGATCTGTCGCGTGTCTCGAGCCGAGACGATGTTCCATAAGGCCCTCCTGCCCGGCGCACCAACCGGGCAACAGGGAGCATGCTCCTTTTTGTATGACAGTGTCAGCCATCTAGTACGATCTTTTCATCGTAGGATGTGACTGACAGCGCTGCCTCAGTTTCAGAGCTTGAATGACAGTTCAACGTCGGCGGCAAACGGCACTGACAAATAGCCGTTTCCCGCAGTGCGTACCCGAGACAGGTACTCGGGGCACCAGTCAGCGTTGTCGGCCACGATCAGGGCCCCTTGCCGCAGTCGCGGCTCGAGCAGCGCAAGAATCTGCGGATACAGGGACTTTGCACCGTCGAGCAGGACCAGGTCGATGTGGTCAGGCAGGTTGCTTGCCAATGTCTGCAATGCATCACCCGCGCGAATCTCAACGAGGTCCGACAGGCCGGCCGCATCGATATTGGCCTGTGCCTTGGCAATCTTCGAGGTCTCAAATTCCGTGCTGATGATCCGGCCCCCGCCATTGTCACGCAGCGCTGCCGCCAGGTGCAGTGTTGAAATGCCGAAAGAGGTGCCGAACTCAACAACGGAACAGGCCTTGGAGGAACGGGCCAACATGTAGAGCAGGGTGCCGGTCTCGGGAGACACGGCGAGATGAAAGTCCTTCATCCGCTCATACATCTCGCGGTAGTCGGTTTTGCTCGTCATCAACCGCGTGCGGTCCGCCGCCGACATGTTGGAGCCCATCTGCTCCAGAACACGGCTGGACTGCTCGGCATCGCGGAACAACTGCTGCAGTAAACTCGAAAGCGGCGGTGTGGTCAGTGTGGTCATGTTGTGATCCCTCCGAAAGACAAGTAGCGGCCAGTGCGACTAGAATACGAATGATTATTCGCATTCGCCATTCGCATTCCCGATGCCCTCCAAAAAGCCACCCGCAAAACCCATCGTTTCCGCAAGAAAAGCCCCCCGCCAACGGCGCTCCCGGCAGCTCGTCGAGGACATTCTCGAGGCGGCTATTCGCGTTCTCTCCCGCGAAGGGGCCGGCCGGTTCACCACCGCCCGGGTAGCCGAGACCGCCGGCGTGAGCGTGGGATCGCTCTATCAGTACTTTCCGAACAAGGAGGCAATCCTGTTTCGCCTGCAGACGGACGAATGGAAGCGTACCGGGGATCTCATGAATTCCATCCTGACCGACACGAGTCGGCCGCCGCTCGAGCGGCTACGGGCCACCGTGGAGGCCTTCTTTCTATCGGAATGGGAAGAGGCCGCGTTGCGGGTCGCCCTCGGTGATGCGGCGCCCAGCTATCGAAAGGCACCCGAGGTCAAAGATCACCGTCGGGAGGGCCGGGAGCGGTCGCGGCGATTCATGGCGGAGCTGCTGCCCAACGCATCTCCTAAGGATCGTCGGTTTGCCTCGGACTTCGTCATGACCACAATGTCCGTGGTGGGGAAGAAAGTGTCCGAGCAGGCGCGCTCGCGGGCCGAAGTGCAGGCCTGGGGGCGAGCCATGGGCGAGATGTTGTGCGCTTATTTAACGCAGCTCTCGACGGGCATATGATGGGTTGACCGCAGCATCGAGGGTCAACCAGTTGATCACCGCCGCCAGTGTATTGAGTCGCCTGCAGAAGCGTTCGCCCGCGCACGGTCTGCCGGGTGAGTTCTATCGCGATCCGGGAATCTATGCCCTCGAGCTGGAGCAGATCTTCTACAAGGAATGGTTGTTTGCCGCCCATACCGCGGAGTTGGCGCAGACCGGCAGCTACCTGACGTTGCAGGTCGGCGACTTTCCGATTCTGCTGACGCGCGATCGGGACAGCACCATCCATGCGTTTGTAAACAGTTGCCGCCATCGCGGTGCGCGTGTCTGCCAGGAGTCGCATGGGGTCGCTCCCAAGCTCGTCTGTCCCTATCACCAATGGACCTACGAGCTCGACGGCCGCCTGTTTGCCGCGCGCCAGATGGGATCCACCTTCGACAAGAGTCAGTTCAGCCTGCGCCAGATCCATTGCGAGACGGTTGCGGGTTATATCTTCATCTGTATAGCCCCCGAGCCGCCCGACTTCGAGGCAACACGCCGGCAGATCGAACCGTACGTACTGCCCCATCGGCTGCATGCAGCACGCGTGGCCTTCGAGTCGACCATTGTGGAGAACGGCAACTGGAAGCTGGTCTGGGAAAACAACCGCGAGTGCTATCACTGTGCCCGCAACCATCCCGAGCTCAGTGCCACCTATCCTGACCGGCCCACCATCACCAGCACAGCGGCAGACCCGGTCGTGTTGGAGCACTGGAATGCCTGCGAGGCGGCCGGGTTGCCCAGTCAATTCAACATATCACCGGACGGGCAGGTGCGCGCCTCCCGCGTCCCGCTGTTGGGTTCGGCGGTGAGCTTCACGATGTCAGGGCAGGCAGCCTGCAGAAAGCCCCTCAGCGATGCCATTGATGCCAACCTGTCAGTCGGCACGCTGCTGTTGTTTCATTATCCCGGCACCTGGAATCATATTCTGCGCGATCATGCGGTCACGTTCCGCGTGTTGCCGCTTGGACCCACCCAGACTCAACTCACGACCAAGTGGCTCGTACATCGCGATGCCGTTGCAGGCGTCGATTACGATGTCAATGAGCTGACCCGCGTCTGGCTGGCCACCAATGACCAGGACCGGCACATCGTGCAGGAAAACCAGATCGGCATGAATGCACCGCTGTACGAACCGGGGCCGTATTCCGAAGTCACGGAAAACGGTGTACGTCAATTTGCCGATTGGTACTCAACGCGAATGCAGCAGCGCCTGCAGGCTGAGCAACTCACCGACGTCGCTTAACGTAGGTCTATTCCAAGCTTGGCTGAAAGCTGAGCGAAAGCGTACGTGATTGCAGTTATGTGACCGTTCCGATGTCACATTTCCACTTGCGAAATGTCACCCGTGTGTGGTCAAGTGACGACACACAGGGTGAGTGTTGGTGTCACCAACACGCAACAACAAACAGCAATGGGAAGGGAGTAGGCACTCATGAAGCGACTTTCGTTAGTGAAGTCATCCATTTGCGTGCTCGCCGTTTCCCTGACCGCCATGGCCGCTCCGGCGCCCGTACCGGATGAAGCGCAGCAGATGGCTCAGGGGCAGCAAAGCGATGTGATCGTTATCATGAGAGACCAGGTGGCCGATGTGCCGCCGGTGCGCCGGGCGATGAGCGCGAGAGCGTCCGCGCTCATGACAACCCAACGCTCGCTGATTACGGAGTTGCAGCAGGGAAGATCCCGAAAAGTCCATTCCTTCAGTACGATCAATGCGTTCGCCACCAGCATGTCGGCTGCGGAAGCGGCGCAACTGGCCACTCGTCCGGAAGTGATGGCGGTCGTTCCCGACTTGCCGATCCGGGCCAAGCGTCCGCGCAGCCCCAATGCAGCGGCTTCCGACTCGATACCAGCGGCTATTGCCGCGGCTACGCCGAGCGCCACGAGCTCTCTGTGCAACACCCTCGAGCCTGAAGCTCTGCAGGTCACCAACACGGCCTTCCTCGATCCCGGCAAGCCCCAGGCACAGAGCGTCCTCGACGGCAATGGCGTTCCCGTTACGGGCAAAGGCGTGAAGGTCGCCTACATTGCCGATGGCCTGGATCCAACCGTGGCGGGCTTCACTCGCCCGGACGGTTCCAATGTTTTTATCGACTACCAGGACTTCACGGGCGATCCGGCCGGAACGCCCACAGCCGGAGGCGAGGCATTTGGAGACGCGTCCTCGATCGCGGCGCAGGACATGCCGAACGGCAAGCCGTTGTTGTTTGATATCGGCAGGTTCGTTGTACCGCATTACAAGTTGCCTTCTCCGTGCAACATCCGGATCCGCGGCATGGCTCCGGGGGCATCGCTCGTCGGCCTGAATGTTTTCTCCTCGCTGGGATTCACGACGACCTCCACGTTCGTGCAGGCCATCGAATGGGCTGTCCAGCATGATGACGTTGACGTCATCAACGAGTCGTTCGGCGGCAACCCGTTCCCCGATACCAGCACCGACCCCATCTCACTGGCCGACCAGGCCGCCATCAAGGCAGGTGTGACGGTCGTTGTGAGCACGGGGGATGCCGGAACAGCCGGAACGCTCGGTACACCGGCGACTGATCCTGGTGTAATCGCTGTCGGCGGCACCAACACTTGGCGCGCATACGCGCAAACGCACGACGGAGCCATCCCGCTCACTCCGCACAGCGGCTTCCTCAACAACGGCATCTCGGCATTGAGCTCCGGTGGCTTTGCGCAGAAGGATGCTCGGACGGTCGATGTCGTTGCCCCCGGGGACTCCGGATGGGCGCTGTGCTCTTCCAATGTCGATCTCTACACCGATTGCTCCGACTTCAATCTCAAACCCTCGCCAATCGAGCTCTTCGGCGGCACGAGTGAGTCTTCGCCATTGACTGCAGGCGAGGCGGCGTTGGTCATCCAGGCCTATCGCAGCACGCATCGCGGCGCCGATCCATCGCCTGCGCTCGTGCGGCAGATCATCATGAGCACGGCAACCGACCTCGGCGCGCCGGCGCATGAGCAGGGCGCCGGCCTGATCAACTCACTCGCCGCGGTCAACCTGGCTCTGTCCATCAACGATGCGCACGGTCGACCGAAGGCACGCGGCACGCAGATCCTGGCTTCGCCCAACTCCACGCTCATCACCGATGAGCCGAATGCGCGGCAGGTCCGTTCCTACACCCTCAGCAATCCTGGCGCGACCCCCGTGCAACTGTCTCCCGCCCTGGAGTCATTGACCCAGGTAGTCGCGGGGAAAACGCTGAGCCTGAACCTCAATCCGGCCAAGGACCCGACGTTCATCAACTCGGGCGGCAACGCGCGCGCCTATATCAAGCAGACATTCAAGGTGCCTGCCGGCGTGCAGCACCTCGATGCCGCCATCGGGTTCCAGATCGATCTGAACAGCTCGGCCAGTCCTCTCGTTCTGTTTGCGCTGTTGGACCCGTCAGGCAATCAGGCTGCCTATTCGCTACCACAGGGCACCGGCAATGGTTACGGACACGTGGATGTAGACGATCCCGCGGCTGGAACCTGGACGGTGATTGTCTGGACCCGCCCCGTCGGTGCGGATGGAAGTTATACCGGACCGATCGAATTCACATGGACGGCTGAGAACTACGAGAAGCTGGGAACGGTGACTCCCGCGAAACTGACCCTGGCTCCCGGCCAGAGTCAGAAGGTCACGGCCCAATTCTCCATGCCCTCACAGCCAGGCGATCTGGGTGCCGCACTGCGGTTGCATCCGTCCGGTGAAATGCCGATGCCGCAGATTCCCATCAGCCTGCGAACCCTCATTCCGACCACCGCCAATGGCGCCAACTTCACTGGCTCGCTCACGGGCGGCAACGGTCGCAACGGCGCGGGCCCCACACAGACGTTCGGCTTCGATGTTCCCAACAACGTATCGAACATGAGTCTGACGCTCGACATCGCAGACCCCGGCTACGTCCTCGAGGGCGTGCTGGTGGATCCGAACGGCATGGAAGTGAGCGTGCAGCCGAACATCGATCCCAACGGCAACCCCGTGGGCGCCCTGCAATTGTTCAAGAACAATCCGCAGCCCGGCCGCTGGCAGTTCGTCCTGTTGCTCAACTTCTTCTCCTCGGGCAACCAGACGAGCCTGCCGTTTACGGCTCGCATCGGATTCAACAATGCACGAATCGTGGCCGATGGCATGCCGCAGAGCCGGAATGTGTCGCTCTCGGCCAGCAAGAGCACGCCGGTGACGGTGAATGTCACCAACACCGGTGCGATCACGCAGCTGTTTTTTGCAGACCCACGCCTGAATGCGCTCGGCACGGTTTCGCTGCCGGCCGTACAGAAACCCACTTGTGCCGTGAGTGCCAAGCTGCCGGGTACCTGCGCGCAGTTCATCCTGCCGCCGGAGACCAGCACCATTCAGTTCACGGCGAAATCCACCGTGCCGATCAACATGGATGCATTCAACAACTCGGGCTTCCTGGTCGGAGTGACCGGCAGCCCTGACCTCTTCGCCCGCAAGACCGGTCCCAACACTGTCGTGGCGTCTTTGACGGAGCCGGTGATTCCGTGGGGCGAGTGGAATGTCGTGCCGGCTCTCATCGGGCCGTTCGGCTCCGCCGGGGCGCTGACGCAGCCGGTTTCGATGACCGCGCTGGCGACAATGAAAAAGTTCGACACCACCATGACATCGGATACAGGTGATGTGTGGGCGGCGTTCACTACTGGGACCGGGACCGTCAATCCGCTGGTGTTGGGGGCGGGTGAGTCCGGCCAGATCACTCTGCAGATCAAGCCGTCAGCGAGCGATGTAGGCAAAACGGTGACCGGATTCGTCTATATCGATACATTCAACTCAACTGTCGGCACAGGTGATGAAGTTGTAAGGATTCCTTACACCTACACAGTAGTTAAGTAATCCTCACTCAACAGCCCGGCCCCGCAGGCTCTATACTCCTGCGGGGCCTGCGGCTTTGGGGTAGGGGACGCCATGCGACGGATAGCTTTCGCCAGCCTTTCACTCGCTCTTGTGGTCGGTGCACAGGCACAGACGCCTCCGGAGATCCCGGCCGTCATCGGTGCGCCGTTCAGCGATACCGCTGTCGAAGAAACCACCCGCGTCATGCAGGATGGAACTCGCTTCGTTCACAGCATCACCACCCATCACTTTCGCAATGGTCAGGGCAGTGTTCGCTCGGAGCGGCCATTGCCCATGCCCGCCGGCTCGAGCGAAGAGCCGCCCACCATTGTGACCATCAACAACAAGGTCACGGGCGAATACATGCAAATGGCCTCGGGCGCCAAGGTGGCCAGTGTGTTGCAACGGCCCGGGGCGAAAGTCGTAGACACGCCGGTGACACTGCCGGAGATCCGCACCATGTTCGCGGGGATGCGAGTGGGTCCAAAGGATCCAGGTTGGTCAGCACCGGTATCGCTCGGTGAGAAAACCCTCGACGGCGTTCACGTCGTCGGCAGTCAACGAACGTACACAGTCGCGGCAGGCAAAGTGGGCAACTCAAAAGCTGTGACGGTGATCGTCCAACAGTGGTCGAGCCCGGAGTTGGGCATCATTGTTGACAAGTTGGACACGTCCACCACGGGCGGACAATTCCACTACCACCTCACCGAGCTCACGCAGGCGGAGCCGCCTGCGGAGTTGTTCACGGTTCCTGCGGACTACAAGAAGATCCTGGTCAAGCCCTCTGTCGAACCGGCAGCTTCCAGTTCGGCCGGATGAAGTGGCAGGTGTAGCCGTCGGGAATGCGCTGCAGGTAGTCCTGGTGCTCAGGCTCGGCTTCCCAGAAGTCCCCAGCCGGCTCTACCTGGGTGACCACCTTGCCCGGCCACAAGCCTGAGGCTTCAACGTCGGCAATCGTGTCCTCGGCAACGGCTTCCTGTTCGGGAGTGGTGTAGAAAATCGCCGACCGATAGCTCGCGCCCCGGTCATTGCCCTGGCGGTTGAGGGTGGTGGGATCGTGGATCTGGAAGAAAAACTCCAGCAACGTCCGGAAAGTGATCTGATTGGGATTGAAAATGATCTCAATCGCCTCGGCATGGGTGCCGTGGTTGCGGTAGGTGGCATTCTTGACGTCGCCGCCCGAATAGCCGACCCGCGTGGAGATCACGCCCGGGAGCTTGCGGACCAGCTCCTGCACGCCCCAGAAACAGCCGCCGGCGAGAATTGCACGTTCCGTGGATGGGGTGGTCACTGGGGAGCCTCCTGAAAAGAGCAGATGGGTGTGGCCCGGTAATCTGGGCCCGGAATCGCCGCCGTTCAAGTGGTTGAGAACGGCTCGGGCACCACGAGCTGCGGAAATCCGGGGTAGTGCCGGCTATGGTCTGCGTCGTGGTTGGCCATCCCCGGCTTGGTCAGCACTCCCCGCGGCGCCACGAAGCTGCTGATGTATCGCTTCGGCACTTCGTGCCAGGCGATGTTGAACGCACAGAGCTTCGGGAAGAACTGCAGCTCGCTGTAGGGCAGGTGATCGTGGATCCACCAGGCCATGGATTCCCAGGTCGCTCGCGGCCCCAGCCGACTTGTCGGCCCCAGCCGGCTCGTCGGCCCCAGGTGATCGATGAGCCAAGGGATGACAATCGTCGTCATCGCCCCCATGTGTCCCTGCGAGTCGCGCTCATCCCAGATGTGGCGCGCGCGATCCCGCTCGTTGGAGGCGCAACTCAAATTGTGAGCGTTGCCGAAGCCGTTGACTTCGGGGGATCGGTACGCGGAGCGGATAGCTATGCGGCCGAAGGTGGCCTGCAGCGGTTCCAGGAGCTCGGTGCACAGGTGCCTTCCGGCTCGAATCGCAAGATCCGGGTTGGCAGGCAGATTGCGCATGCCCTCAATAGCCGCGATCTCACTGAAGAGGAAATCACGCATGAAGAACGTTCGGGACAGGCGGGTTCGACTGAAGGCTTCGGCGCCTCGAACGGTTTGGGGTGGCCTCATGAGCAGGGACTGTAAAATACCGCTGTGACTGAAATAAACCCGGATCTTGCGGTGTTCGAGGGCTTGGTTGAGCGGGTGACCGCCAACCCGGCCGCCTTTCCCAACTCAGCGGCAGTGGCGCGCAGCGCGTCCATCACCGTCAAGAAACTCAATGCATTGCTGAGCGAGCACGCTCATCTCGACCCGCAGTCGTGGCTTCGGCGCCTGCGCATCCGAAAGGCCGCGGCCGCACTCCTGTCCACGCGTCGCAAGACCGGCGAAATCGCCGCTGATTCCGGGTATGACAATGAGCTCGCGCTGGAGGCGGACTTT
>Ga0268266_10002166_pt1 | contig 21556 bp, 22 predicted proteins | sample KBSS13metaG_FD_190356 | JGI IMG/M metagenome (GOLD analysis project Ga0268266, IMG submission 190356) | Switchgrass rhizosphere microbial communities from Kellogg Biological Station, Michigan, USA - KBS S1-3 metaG (SPAdes) (version 2) | ecosystem: Host-associated > Plants > Roots > Rhizosphere... | reverse complement strand
CCCTGGCCTGCCGGGTCGGGCGGGTGGCCCGGTTCCCGCGGGCCCACAGCCTGGCCAACTACTGGGGCCTGACCCCCGGATGCCGGAACAGCGGGGAGAATGACCAGCGGCTGGGCCGGATCACCAGGATCGACCGGCGCCGGTAGAGGTGCAGCAGCATCAGACCGAGCGCGATGCTCTGGGAGACCAGGCTGGCCGCGGCGGAGCCGGCTATCCCCAGCCGGGGCAGCGGGCCAAGCCCCAGGATCAGCAGCGGATTGAGCACGACGTCGAGCCCGACCTGCAGGAGGGCGAAATAGAAGGGCGTCCGCGAGTCGCCCACCCCGCGCTGGGCGGCCATGACGAAGTTGAAGAAGTAGACGGACGGCAGGGCGGCGAACAGCACGCGCAGATAGACGATCGCGCCCGCCCGCGCGTCCGGCGGCGTGCTCATGAAGTCGAGGATCGCAGGCGCGAAGATCACGCCGGCGGCGGCGGCTGTGACCGACGCGGCGATGAAGAAGACCGTGCAGGTGCCGACCACTCGACCCGCAGCCGCCTCGTCGCCCGCCCCGACCGATTGGGCCACCATGACGTTGGCGATGATCGAGATGCCGAACACCACCCCGATCATCAGAAAGAAGATCTGGCCGGAGTTGGCGGTGGCGGTCAGCGCCGCCTCGCCGAGCAGATGGCTGACCCAGGCGGTGTTCACCGAGGCGTTCAGCGTCTGCAGGATGTTGGCGCCCAGCACCGGAAGTGCGAAGGCGATCAGGGTCCGGCCGACCGGCCCCGTCGTCAGGTCGGGCGTCCGCCGGCGAACGGGCTGTGTGGTCGACGCGCGGCGTGCGGTATCCACAGAGCTGACGCCTCGTTCCCCGATGAGAGGCCCATTTAGTGTCAGGACGCCGGCCGCTCAACCCGAACGCGACGCCGGCCCGGGCTTGAGCAGCCGGCGTTTCGTTGTAAGACGGCGTGAGGGGACGGCGGGTTCGCGGCGCGGGGCGCGCGGGATAATTCAGAAAGTCGGCATGAAGATCCTCATCACGGGCGGCGCCGGATTTATCGGATCGGCGGTGGTGCGACGGGCCGTCGCAGACGGCTGGGAGGTGGTGAACCTCGACGCCCTCAGCTACTCGGCGAACCTCGAGAACGTCGCCTGCGTGGCGGACGGCCCGAGCTACGCCTTCGAGCAGGTCGACGTCTGCGACGCGCCGCGCGTGGCCGAGATCTTCGCAAGACATCAGCCGGACGCGGTCATGCACCTGGCCGCGGAATCGCACAACGACCGCGCCATCGAAGGGCCGCTGGATTTCGTGCGCACCAATGTGGTCGGCACGGCTGTTCTGCTGGAGGCGGCGCGCGCCTATTGGAATGTTCTGCCCGCCGATCGCAAAGCGGCCTTCCGCTTCCACCATGTCTCCACCGACGAGGTGTTCGGCGCGCTTGGCGAGGACGGCGACTTCACCGAATCCACCCCTTACGATCCCAATTCACCCTACTCCGCCTCCAAGGCCGGAGCCGACCACCTGGTGCGGGCCTGGGGGCGGACGTACGGCCTGCCGGTGGTGCTCACCAACTGCTCGAACAACTACGGGCCGTTCCAATTCCCGGAGAAGCTGATCCCGACGGTGATCACCCGGGCGCTGGAGGGGAAGTCCATTCCCGTCTACGGCGACGGCCGGCAGGTGCGGGACTGGCTGCATGTTGACGACCACGCTGAGGCCCTGCTGCTGGTGCTGAACAAGGGCCGGCTGGGCGAGACCTACTGCATCGGCGGCGACGCTTCGAAGCGGAACCTGGAGGTGGTGCAGCTGCTTTGCGCCAGCCTCGACCGGCACGCGCCCGCCAACAGCGCCCACGCCGACAAGATCGCCTTCGTGACCGACCGTCCGGGGCACGACTTCCGCTATTCGATCGACGCCTCGAAGCTGGAGGCCGAGCTCGGCTGGCGCCCCCGCAAGGCGCTGGAAGCCGGCCTCGAAGAGACGGTGCGCTGGTACGTCGAGAACGCCGACTGGGTGCAACGCATCCGCGAGCGCGGCTTCCATTCCGAACGGCTCGGGCTGGTCAAGGCATGACCTTGAGGATCCTGCAGTACGGAACCACCGGTCAGCTCGCCCAGGAGCTGCTGCGCCAGGCGCCCGGTCATCCGGTGTCGATCACCGCGCTGTCCCGCGCCGAGGCCGACCTTGCGGATCCGGAGGGCGCCGCGGGCCGTGTGCGGGCGCTCCGGCCTGACCTCGTCATCCTCGCCGCCGCCTATACGGCGGTCGACCAGGCCGAGAGCGAGCCTGGCCTGGCGCACGAGGTCAACGGCGAGGCGCCGGCCGCCATCGCCGCGGCCTGCGCCGAGGTCGGCACCGCGCTGGTGCATTTCTCCACCGACTACGTCTTTGACGGCGTCAAGGGCGCGCCCTACCTGGAGGAGGACGCCACGGCGCCGCTGAGCGTCTATGGCGCCAGCAAGCTGTCGGGCGAGCGCATGGCCCTGGCGGCTTGCCCACGCACACTCGTGCTGCGCACCTCCTGGGTGATCTCCGCGTACGGCAAGAACTTCGTGAAGACCATGCTGCGGATCGCGCGCGAGGGCGCACCGCTGCGTGTGGTCGACGACCAGTTCGGCCGCCCCACCGCCGCTGCCGACCTCGCGGCCTTCGTGCTGGCCCAGGCGCCGCGGCTCGCGGCCGCTCCGGCGGGCGCCCCGGTCTTCGGCCTGTTCCATTTCGCCAACGCCGGCGAGACCAGCTGGCGAGGCCTCGCCCAGGCGACGTTCGAGATCGGCCTGGGGCCGGATGCGCCGGCCGTCGCGCCCATCGCCACCGCCGAGCGCCCCTCTCCCGCCCGGCGGCCGCTGCGCGCCACGCTGGACACCAGCAAGCTGGAAGCCGTGTTCGGCTGGCGGCCCCGGCCATGGCGCGACGCGCTCGGCGAGATCGTGGCCGAGCTGGCGAAAGCCGAGGCGCCGGCCCGATGAGGCGGGGCATCATTCTGGCCGGCGGGTCCGGCACCCGGCTGCACCCGCTGACGCTGGCCACGTCCAAGCAGCTGCTGCCGGTCTACGACAAGCCGATGATCTATTACCCGCTGTCGGTGCTGCTGCTGGCCGGGGTGCGCGAGATCCTGATCATCACCACGCCCGAGGACCAAGCCAGCTTCAAGCGGCTGCTCGGCGACGGCTCGCAGCTCGGGGTGCGGTTCGACTATGTGGTGCAGCCCAGCCCCGGCGGGCTGGCGGAGGCCTATATCCTGGGCGAGGACTTCGTCGGCGGCGAGCCCAGCGTGATGATCCTGGGCGACAACATCTTCTTCGGCCAGAGCTTCGGGCGGATGCTGCGCAGCGCCGGCTCGCGCGTCCACGGGGCGACCGTGTTCGGCTATCCCGTGCATGATCCCGAACGCTATGGCGTGGTCGAGCTCTCCCCGGATGGCCGCGCCCTGTCGATCGAGGAAAAGCCCGCGGAGCCGAAATCCAACTATGCGGTGACAGGCCTCTACTTTTACGACGGCCGCGCCAGCGAACTGGCGCGCACCCTCACCCGCTCGGCCCGCGGCGAGCTGGAGATCACGGCGCTCAACCAGCTCTATCTCGACGCGGGCGAACTGCACGTCGAGCTTCTCGGCCGCGGCTTCGCCTGGGAAGACGCCGGCACCCACGACAGCCTGATCCAGGCCGGCGAGCTGATTCGCACCTTCGAGCAGCGCCAGGGCCTGCGCATCGGCTGCATCGAGGAGATCGCCTATCGGCACGGCTGGATCGACGCCGACCAGCTCGAGGCCCTCGGCCGCGCCCAGGCCAAGAGCGAGTATGGCCGCTACCTGCGCGAACTCGCCCAGGCCCCGCTGCCCGGTGATCCCGCGGGGGAATGATTCTTCCATTCCCGCGAGCGGGAAGTGGGGCCGCCCGCCGAAGAGCGGGTGGTGGGAAGGGCGAGCCGCAGGCAGCGCTATCCGCCCCCAGAGTCAGCGCCGCATTGCCTGATCCCCTGCGGCGGCTCTCCCTGTCCACCGCCCGGTACGCCCCGGGCGGTCCCCTCTCCCGCTGGCGTGGGAGAGGAACGGCCCAACAAAAAAAGCCCGCCGGGGTCCGGCGGGCTTTTGTCGACGCAAGAGGCTTGCGTCAGAGTTCTTCGTTGATCAGGGCGACCTGGTAGAAGCCGTTGCCCTGCAGGTCGTTCATGACGTCCATGAACTGGCCGTAGCGCACTGTGCGGTCCGCGCGGATGTAGACGCGCTGCTCGGTCGGCGGCTTGCCCGGCTCCTTCTTGCTGAGCTCGGCCGACAGGTCGGGGGTGAGGCGATCGAGGCTCGTCGCCCGTTCGCCGATGTAGAGCGCGCCGCCCTGCTGGATGTTGATCAGCACCGGCTCTTCGACCTTCGCGCCCGGAGGCGGCGGAATGGCCGGCGGCAGATCCAGCTTGATGGACACGGTGGCGGCCGGAATCGACACCATGAAGATGATCAGGAGCACCAGCATCACGTCGACAAACGGCGTGACGTTGATGTCGCTGTTCTGGCCGAGATCGAACCGAGAGGATCCACCCCCGCCCAGCTTTGCAGCCATACTTATTTCCTTCCCTGGGGCGCGGCTCCACCGGCCCGGCTCATAGTTCCCGGGACCATTGGCAAGGCCTTGCCGGATTGTAAAGGCCGAAGCCGCGGAGAGCCCGAACAGGATGAACGCGGCAGGCCGGTCCGTCCCTTGAAGCCGCCGGTTCGGCCGCGGCGCAAGAACGCAGTTCGCGCATCCGCTGATCCGTCGAGCGGGCTCACCGGTCCCGCAGCTCCGGGCGCGGCGCGGCGTAGGCGCGCACGAAGGCGGCGGAAACCGTCTCCGCCAGGTCGGTCAACTCGATGTGACGCTCCGTTCTGCCGTTCATCTGGTCCTGATGCAGCACCGCCACCATCAGCGGCGACAGCAGGATGAGCGCGGCGGCGCGGACGTCGGCCTGGATCATCTCGCCCCGCGCGGCATGCGCCTCCAGGCGCACGGCGAGAGCGTCCACCGCCGGATCGATGATGTAGGCCAGGGCGAGCGGGCTGATCTGCGGATCGGCCAGCCCTTCGCAGAGGCTGGCGGCCATTACGTCGCCGAGGCGGGCGGCTGCGCCGGCCTGCATTCCGAAGACGAAGCTTAGGGCGAATTCGCGGACCGAATCGGCGAACGCGCCGTTCGCCTGCGCCACCAGGCCAAGGCGCGACTCGCCACGGCGCCGGTACTCCTCCAGCAGGGCGGCGACGACGCCCGTTCGATCACCGAAATAGTGCTGCAGGGTGGGCGCGGTCACGTCCGCGGCGGCGGCCAACTGGCGCAAGCTCGGCCGCTCGAGGTCCAGGCGGGCGAAGCGCGGCAACATCCGCGCCAGGAGCTCGCTACGCTTGGCCGCGTAGTCGGCGTTCTTGACTCCCTTGGCCCTCGGCAAAAACCACCCGCTCCCTGCTACATGCGGCGCTGCTTGGCGCCCGCGTTTTTGCAATCGATACGGCGCCTGACGCGCCATACCAACCGGCAGGCGAGAAAAAAGCAGGGAGTGCGTCATCCGCCCGAAACAGTGACGCTGAGGGTCGTCGAAGGCGCCCAACTCAGGCCCCCGACGCACGACAGAACAAGCGAAATCGCCTGATCGTCGAATCGCCTCGCTCTGACGTTGCGATCGGACGCGGCGCCCGATCGCCGGATGGACCCGGCCGCCCCCGCCAGCCGCGAATCGCGCGGGCGGGGGACGGCCTGGAACGCGAAGCCTCAAACTAGCTCAGGACGACGATCGCCACGCGGCGATTCTGAGCGCGGCCTTCACGCGTATCGTTCGGAGCAACCGGTTGGTCCTGACCGTAGGAGATCGTCGCCATGCGGTTGAGCGCGACGCCCTGCTGGCTGAGGTAGCGGCGGACCGCCTCGGCGCGCTGGCCGCCCAGTTGCTCGTTGTACGCCGGCGTGCCGGTCGAGTCGGTGTAGCCCTGGATTTCCAGGTAGACGTTCTTGTTCTCGGTCTTGAGACGCTGGGCAAGCTCGGTCAGCCGCTGCTGGGCCTCGGGCGACAGCACGTGCTCGTCCGTCGGGAACTTCACCGAATCGTCGGACAGCACCACCTCGTACAGGAACTTGCCTTCCGCCAGCTTGTGCGCCGCGTTGGCCCGCGCCAGAGCTTCGCCCGCGGTGCCTTCCACCTTGGTCGTGTGCTCCTCGACGACCGCAACCTGATCGCGGACGAAGCGGTGGCTGGCGCAGCCGCTGGTCGCGAGACCGGCGACCGCGAGCACGCCCACCAGGGCGCTGGTTCGAATAAGTCCGTACCTCATCATCACATTCTCTCTCCGCACGTTGTTGAGCGCGCACCCCGGCGCGCGCCGATTGCGCAGCTTCCACGTGGCTCACCCTGAGTGGCGCGGTCATGACCGGCTCGTGGCCAGAAGATGGCGAAGCGGCAAAACCGCGTTCTCAAATGTGGCGGACGGCCACGTTCCTGCCCTGGCCGCGTGCATTCTAGGGTTGGGCTGAATCGTCGGCGGGAGAGGTTTTGAACATCAGGGGCGAGGAAATGTCGGGTCGCGTGCGCGGACGTACGGCGCGCCGTCGCCTTGCGGCGGGCGCCGGCGCCCTGGCGGTTCACGCCCTGGCCCTGCTCGCGGTCCTGCACCAATGGGGAACGACGCCGCTGACGTTCGAGGCGCCGCCGATCGAGCTCACGCTCGTACCGCCGCTCGAGCCGCCCCCGCCGCCGGTGCTGCTTCCGGTCGGCGATCCGGCGCCGGCCGCCCCCGCCGAGGCGCCCGCTCCCAAGACGCCGGAGCCGCCCAAACCCGCGAAGCCCAAGCCGCCGCCCACGCCGGCCCGGATCGTGAAGAAGTTGGAGCCCACGGAGACGCCGCCCCGCTATGTCCCGCCGGAGCCCCCTCCGCAGATCACCGAGGTGTCGGTGAGCGCCGCCGACCTCGCCAACGCGACCACGGCGGAATCCGAGGCGGCCGGCGGCGGCGGCGGCGGCGCGGGCGACGGCTTCGGCTCGGCCGGAGGCGGCGCGGGATCAGGCTCCGGCGGCCGTTGCGACATGGTTGCGCGCCTGCAGCGGAAGTTACGCAACGATCCGAGCGTCCGCGCGGCGCTCGCCCGCGCGCGGCGGGCGCCAGGCTTCGAGGGGCGTCCGCTGATGATCTGGAACGGCGACTGGGTGCGGCACGGCGAGGAAGAGGGCAAGGGCCTGGCCAGCCTGCGCCAGGCCATCGCCGTGGAGGTGGCGTTCTCGCCGAAAGCCTGCCGCGCCCAGCGGATGCGCGGTCTGGTGCTGCTGTCGCTGGCGGACTCGCCGGGCGTCAGCCGGGTCGTGCTGGGAACCGGCGCCTGGCGGTGGTCGGACCTGCTCTCCCTGCGGTGACGCCCGCGGCGGCGTGTCCGCCGGGCGACCTACTTCTGAGCCAGTGCGAGCGCGGCCGAAGGCTGCGCCGCGCCGCCGTCGAGCAAGGCGGTCACCAGCGGCGCGTTCAGCTGGGTCACGCTCTTGCGGGTCATGTCGGATACGCAGCGATCGACCACCACGCCGCGCTCCAGCGACTTCAGGCCGGGACTCGCTTCGCAGAAGACGCCGACGCTCCAGCGGATGCGCGACAGGGCGGTCTGAGCGCCCGCCTGCGTGGTCAAGTTCAGGTCGGCGACCCTCACCTTCATCCGCCCTTCTTCCGCCTGCGCGACAGTGGTCGCGCCGACCACCACGGAAGCGCCCAGGATGACGCACAGAACAACACGGTTCATGATCTTGGTTCCCTGCCCGATCCCACCTCGGCCGCCCGGTCGAGCGACGGCCGGAACATAGGCGGATCTTGGGGAACTACAATTCAAATCACGAACGAATACTGGAACTCGAGCGTAACAATTTAGGTTACGTTACGTCACGTACTCGAATTGGACTGAAGACATTTAAAGATATTTACATCGATACGCATCATTCGGCGGTGCGACGCGATCCGGGCCGCACCGCCGGTCCGGACCAGTTCCCCGCCGGGCTCGTACGGCGCCCGCCGTTCGACATCGGTTCGCCGTAGCGCTCGCGGTTGGCGGCGGTGTCCGGCACGGGCCCGTTGGTGACGGTCTCCACCGTCGCGCTGGCCGGCTGGCCGTAGCTCTCGACGCTCGGCGCGGCGGCCACCTCGTCGACCGCGCGATCGTCCACCGGCGGGACATGGGCCTCGGCTGGCGGCGCTACGGCGTAGGCGCGCGGAACCGCGGTCGCGGCGGCGATGCGCTCCTGCTCACGCGCTCTGTTGACGGCGTCCTCCTCGCAGGGCCGGACGAGCGGCTTCCATGCGCGTCGATGCGGTCGCAGCGCAGGGCGGCGATGAAGGTGAGCGTCTTCCAGTGGCCGAAGGGGGCATAGGCCCGCAGCCGCTTTCCGCGCGGCGCCCAGCCGCGCAGGGGCGCCATGTTGGTCTTGATCCAGGTCTCGTCGATGAACACCAGGCGCTGCGGCGCGATCTTCATCTGATGGGCTTTCCAGCGCGTGCGCCGGCGCGCCACGTCAAGGCGTGTCTGGTATTCGGCCAGCAGGGTCTTTTTTGAAGCTCAGCCGCTCGGCGTGGACGAACACCCACACCGCCTTGGCGTGAGCCTTGATCCCGCGCTCGGCCAGCTCTGCCGACAGGCCTTGCAGCGTCAACGGGCCGGCCGCGATGCGCGCGCGCAGCCACTCGGCGGTGGCCCCCGAGAGCGTCCGGGGCTTGTAGCCGCCGACCTGGGTCGGCGCCGGCGAGCCGGTCTCGCGCTCACGTCGCGCCCACTTCGAGATACAAGACGGCGCGATCTGCAACGCCTCGGCGATCTCGCGATGCGTCTCGCCCGCCGCCTTTCCGGGCCAGCGCCCGCTCACGAAGATCCATCGAATAGGGAGCTGTCATGGCCGCCGGCGTCCCCCGGCAGCCATGATGAATCAGATCTCCCCTGATTTAAGAATCCCGATTTCGTCAAACCACGGCCCGCTCTAGAACTTTAGATTGTAGAGCTCGCAGGCGTTGGTCTCGAGCACCCGCTTGCGGGTGGCGTAGTCGTGGCCGCCGAGCGTCTCGACCAGCTTGTCCTGCACGCCCGGATAGAGCGAGGTCGGGTGCGGGTAGTCGGTCTCGAACATCACCCGGTCGACGCCGATCTCCCCCAGCATGTGCTTGGGCGCAAAGCTCTCGAACCAGTAGCTCACCCAGAACTGGCGCAGGTATTCCCGTGGCCGGCGCTGCAGGCCGCGGTTCTCCCGCGTGCGGAACTCGTCGAGCTGGTGCTCCATCGCCTCGATCACGAACGGCACCCAGCCCGAGCCGCTTTCGATCAGACCGATCTTGAGCTTCGGATAGCGGTCGAGGATGCCGGAGACCATGAAGTTCGCCATGGTCGCCGCGCAGCCCATATGGTGCAGCAAAGCGAGGATCGGCAGCTTCTGGTCGAAGCCCAGGTTGTCCCAGATGGCGGAGTTCGCATCGAGCCCCGCGTTCAGGTGGAAGTTGAGGGGCGTGCCGGACGCTTCGCACATTTCGAAGAACTCCGCCCAGAAGGGCGAGACCTTGCCGTCCGGCCCCACGAAGCCTGAGACTCCGATGCGTTCGGGACGGTCGGGCATGATCACGCCATGGATGCCCATGTCGATGATCCGCCGAGTCTCGCGGTTCAGGTGGTCCTTGTCCCAATAGGGCAGCATCGCCATGCAGTTGATGCGGCCGCCGGACTCCCGCATGCGCTCGGCGCAGGCGTCGTTGAATATCCGGATGACGCTGAGGGCGAGGTCGTCGTCGTTCAGCGCCACGAGCGAGCCGGCCTGGGTCACCCCCCCGTTGTGGAAGCAGATCTGGGCCCAGATGCCCATGGCGTCCATCTCCGCCAGCCTCGGCTTCACCAGATAGGAGCCCGGGTTGATGTCCTCGTATTTGCGGAACGCCAGGCGTCCGAGGAGCTTGTTGTGGTCGGGCGCGATGACGTTGCCCCCGAGCGAGCCAAACTTGCGGTCGCCGATAAACCACATGTCGGCGTCGTCGACCCGCTTCACGTGGGGCATCTTGTCCTTCATCCCCGCCGGCGCATTGGCCGTGAAGAGGTCCGGCGGCTCGGTGAAGTGGGTGTCGCAGTCGACGATCTTGATGCCCTCGAAGAGCGGGTGGACGCCCTTGGAGTTGGCTTCGAAGTCGACTTCGCGGATGAACCCGCCTGGCGAGTAGCCTTCTTCGAACCAGTAAGCCTGGGCGTCGTCCGCCTTGGCCTGCACCACGGAACTGGCTTTTTCGTACTTGGTCATGTCTCGCTCCTTATGGTCGTGTGTCGCGTCAATCGATCACGCTTGCGTGTCGGAAAGCCGGAGATCTTGAGCGGACCATCCCTTGAACTTTCCCGCGCGACAACCTGAGCACCTATGCTACACTGGGATATTGTATACGCCTGCCGCGTTCTTGCTAAGGACTTTCGTCAATTCATTGTTGGTCAGCCCCGGTACGGCGAAGGTGTCCGCCGTCACCGGGTAAAGGCAAGTGGGATGCGGAAAATCTGTTTCAAACAGGCAGTTATCGACGCCCACCGCCCGGATTGAATGTGCTGCATTGCGCGTCTCGTACCAAAAGCACGCGTAGAAATTACTCTCGAAGTATTCTGAGGGGCGTCGCGTCAGTGTTCCTGACACGGCGATCTCTCCATATTGGTAATCGAGCGCTTCTAGTAGGGGAGGAATCCAGCCGATGCCGCTCTCCACCGAGACAAACTTAAGCTTCGGATGACGATCGAGCATACCGCTCATAATGATATTCGCTACGGTGCGGCCATTCTGAAAGAACAGCATGGTTCCGCCCAGAGCCGCACGCATGTCGTCTTCGAAGGATGGCCAAGCTTGATTTCCGAACCAGTCCATAACTTGTTCTGAGCCGCCGATGTGGAAATTCACTGGCTGGTCCAACGCAACGCAGGTCTCCCACAGCGGATCCCAGTAGGATTGAGCAAGGTCAGGCAGATGGCCGCCGGCATCGTCGGAATGAACGTGCGGGTCGGAGTTGATGTTGATGCCTCGCAGACCCATATTCGCGCAACGTTCCGTCTCGGCGACCGCCGCCTTCACATCCCACCAAGGCAGCAACGCCATAGGGAAGATGCGACCGCCCGAGTCGGCCTGTATCTCCGCCATGGCGTCATTGTAGATTTGCGTGGTGATCAGTCGAAGCTCTGGATCGACCTTGGCGGATCGTTGGCCGCCGAACCCGAGGATGTTCGGGTAAACGATCTGGGCCCAGATCCCGCTCTCATCCATCACCTTCAGCCGGGCCTTCACGTCGAACGAACCCGGATGCACGTCCGAGATGTGAAAATCTCGGAAGGCCATGCCTTGCGCCTTGACTCCGTGCTTGTCGATGACGCTCATCGGCGGCGCCCCCGTGCCGATGGACTTGTCGCCGTCAATCACCCAAGATAGCGCGCCGTCCCACAGCTTCACTTGCGGAACGCGGTCGCGATACTTCGCCGGAGCACGTTTGGTCCACAGATCATGTGGCTCAGTCAGGTGGGTGTCCGCGTCGATAACCTTCAGATTCGCGGGTCCATCCAAACGAGCCTTATCGGTATGCTCCATTTCATCACTCCTTGGATCATAAACGAAGGCGCGCTTTCCAGTGCTTTCCGCGTGGGGAGAAAGAACAAGGATCCAGCAGTTTCGCGCCTGCGGCGACAGAGATGCCTAAGCCGCTATCTCACCACGGAGAGGGTCGCTTGTCACTCGCCAGAGAAGCGCCGGAAAACATTGACAAGTATGTATTTATTGTCAGCGTCCCTGGCATTCTCGAAGGGTGGCTTGAGTGTCGTTTCCAAGAAGGTTGCTCAGCCGCCGCGATGGGCTGAGATGGCCGATACCGGCGTGAGATCGTCTGAGATTGCAGCTGTTGATCCAGGGCTTGATGGAGGCGCAGCGCTGGTTGGATGAGCTTGTACGGCCGAGCGTAAGTCCATTCGCGCAAGCTGGTCTGGAGGAAGCGTTCGGCCTTGCCGTCGGTACGAGGGGTGTGCGGGCGGGTTCGCACGTGGCGGACGCTGGCCTTGCGCAAGGCGGCAGCGAAGAACTTGGAGCGATAGGCCGAGCCGTTGCCGGTCGTCACGCGCTCGACGTTCGCGCCCATGCGCGCGTACCAAGCCAGCGCCCGCTCGAGGAAGGCGATGGCGTCTTCCTGGCGAGACTTGGCAGGATCTCCGATTAGGGCCACGCGCGAGGCGTCATCGATGGCCAAGTGCAGGGTGCTCATAGCCAATGCCGCGGGCGCGGTGGGGACTGTCCGATCTCCTGCGTAAGCTCGGCCGTGCATCAGCGATTGCGCTCTCAGCTAGCTGAGAGCGCAATACGGTTGCCGAACCGGACGGCAAACTGGCCCATGGCGGCGGTCCCACTCAATGGGCCTGCACCAATGGACGCCGGCGTTCTGCAGGGCCAAGTAGAGGACAAACACTACTTCGCGGCGAACTCCTTGTTCGACGTGTCCGGAATGCCAAGGCGATTGGTCATCCCGCCATCCACGGGAAGCATGGTGCCCGTCACAAAGGATGATTCTTCCGATGCGAAAAAGAGCACGGCGTTGCCGATATCGCGCGGATCGCCCAGACGTCCGATCGGAATGGCCTTTCGGATTTCAGCATTGAACGACTCGTTCGCAAGCAACCTGCGAATGCCGCCCATACCTGTATTTATGAAGCCGACGATCACGGCGTTGCAGCGTATCTTGTCCGGTCCGTAGTCCAGCGCGATCTGCCGGGTCAGCGCGTTCACGGCGCCCTTGGACGACTGGTAAGAGGGGCGCCCGGTGATCGCACGTGTGCTGGACGCAGCGGAAATATTGACGATGGAGCCTCCGCCGGCGGCGCGCATGTGCGGAATGGCGTATTTTGCCATCCACATGGTGCCAAAGGCGGCGACACGGAAAGTCTGCTCCCAGACGGCCGTGTCAAGCTCGTCAACATGGCTATCATTGCTGCCCGCGCCAGCTACGTCGGTGGCTGCGGCGTTGTTGACTAGCACGTCGAGCGCACCGTACCGCGCCACCGTCCCATTGACCGCGGCCTTGACTTGCTCTTCGATGCTTACGTCGCTCCGGATGAAAGTAACCTCGTGACCTTTCCCCTGTAGATTAGCTTGTACAGCCGCGCCTAATTCCTCGCGGCGCCCCGTGAAAGCGACTTTCGCGCCCTCTTCGGCAAGGCGTTCGACAATTGTCATCCCAATGCCATGAGTAGCGCCCGTGACCAGCGCAGTTTTTCCGGCTAACCTCATAGTGTTCCCTCCGCAGATTCAGCAGGCCCGTCGAGTTCAGGCGGCGGAAGTCGTATGGACAGGGCGCCCAACACGGCTACCGGAGCGTACGCGCCTTCGTCGCCACCACAGAAGCGATCGCAGCTGATAATCACGTTGTCAATACAATAATCATCGCTTATTATCAGCCCTGGATATGTGCTTTCGTGCGGCGTCCATGGGAAGGAATGCGCCATGCAGATCATTCGCCCCCGTCGGCGGTCGGACATGCCCCCGCGGCCGTCGCGGCGCCTCTGCAGGCTCGACGTACGGCGGGTGAAAACGGTCCGGGCGCGAGGCCATAGGCGGGGCAAGCGTCGATGACGTGGGCGACGTGATGCCGGCGACGTGAACCGCAGGACGGAAGGGGCGACCCTCAAGCGGGAAGGTAGCTGATAAATCAAGGGAGGATTCGTGGAAAAGCTCGATCGAACGAAGCTGATGGCGCAGGCAAGCGACCGCGTCGGACTGAGCGACTTCGGGGACATAGCCTTCGAAGAAGGGCTCAACATGCTCATCTTCTCCCTCGAAAGAGACGCCCATCTCGACGAGGCTCGACGGCAAGACGCCGGCGAGATGATCGTGAGGTCGCTGATCAAGAATCTCCGCCTCGTCGAGGATCGTAAGCGGTTCCCGGGCATCGCGGATGAGGTCATCGAAGCGCCGATCTTCATTCTTGGCCTGCCGCGGACAGGCTCGACCAACCTCCACGGGCTGATGGCTCAGGCCGAGGGCGTCCGCTCGCCGCAGCGCTGGGAGATGTCGCTTCCGTCTCCGCCGCCCGAGGCCGCCACCTACCGCACCGACCCCCGCATCGCCGAGGTCCACGGGCGAGAGGTGGTGACGCGGTCCGAGGAGTTCCTCCAGAAACATCCCGTCGCCGCCGACCGGCCGGAGCAGTGCAACGGGCTGAACGACTTTATCTTCATGGATTGGACGTTGCTCGGCCTCTATGACTTGCCGACCTATCGACATTGGCTCCTTACCGCCGATCATCGACCGGCATACGAGGCGCATCGGCGCACCCTTCAGCACCTGCAGTTCCGCCATCCCGGACGGTGGGTGCTGAAATACCCCAAGCACAGTTTTGCGCTGGACGCCTTGGTGGCGGTCTACCCGGACGCCAAGATCATCTGGACTCATCGCGACCCGGCGCGGGTGATCCCATCCGTCATTAGCCTGATCGGGAGTTACCGGAAGCCGACGCCGTGGTTCGATGAGAAGATTCTCGCGCGTGAATGGGCCGTCTTCGAGGAACTCGGGATGAGGCGGGGCCTGGCGATGCGCGACAACCTGGTCGCGCCGGAAAACGCCATCGACATCCATTACGCCGATGTGATGAAGGACCCTGTCGCCACCATCGAAAGGGCCTACGGCCATTTCGGGATGTCGCTCTCGGAAGAGTCGAAGCGGCGCATCCTGAGCTTCCTCGCCGCAAACGCCAAGGACAAGCACGGCGCCCACCGCTACTCCGCCGAGCAGTTCGGATTAAGCAGCGCGATGCTTCGCACCCTTTTCAAAGACTACGTCGAACGGTTCGACATTGCGGAAGGAACCGCCTGATGATCACGGACGAGAAAATCCTCATCACCGGCGTGACCGGAACGGTCGCCAAGCCGCTGGCCCACTTCCTCGCCCAGTCGAACGAAGTGTGGGGCGTTGCGCGCTTCCGCGATCCCGCACAGCGGGCCGATTACGAAGCGGCGGGCATCACCACGCGCGCGATCGATCTTGGATCCGGTGACTTCTCGGAACTGCCGCAGGACTTCACCACCGTCCTCCACCTCTCTTGGATGCGGGGGCCCCTGGCCCAGTTGCAGGAGGCTCTGCGGATGAACGTCGAAGGGCCGGGCCTCCTGTTCCAGCATTGCCGCCGGGCGCGTCGAACGCTGGTGATGTCTGGCATGGGAATATATTCGCCACACGAAGACCCTTGGCATCCCTACAGCGAGACCGATCCGATCGGGCGCGCCTCGACCTCCTTCGCGCCCACCAGTCCGGCCTGCAAGGCCGGCATCGAAGCGGTGGCGCGCTATTGCGCCCGCGCCTTCGACATGCCGATCGTGATCACACGTCTCAACACCTATGACGGAACGCTCGAATCCATGCCCGCGCGGGTGATCCGAGCCGTCCGCGACGGGCTCACCGTCCATGCGCCCAACGACCCCCACCCCAATACGCCGATCCATGTCGACGACATGAAATGGCAATTGGAGTCGTTGCTCGATTACGCAAGCACCCCCGCCTCCATCGTGAACTGGTGCGGCGATGAGACGATCACCCTTCAGGAATGGGCGAGGCTGGCGGCGGATTTCTACGGCAAGGATGTCGAGTTCGCCGTCAACGCCACGCCGGGCGCGCCGCCGGGCAACGCGTCCGACCCCACCCTTCGACGATCAATTACCGGGCCTTGCCGGACCAAGTTTGTCGAACGCTTCCGCGCCCTCTGCGAGCAAGTCACCCCGGAGAGCGACAACCGTTCCAGAGCCGATTGGAGCGGACTTGTCGAACGAAGTTGAAAGGCGGGGGTCACTTCTGCCGAGGTTGGGTCTTCCGCCTTTTGAGGTTGGGATCATCCCTCGCGAGGGCCTCATGCAACAGATCGTCCAGCCGACTACTTTCCAGATTCTGGCGCATCTGCATCAGGCTTTCCACGAGCTCGCTCTTCTGCCGCTCAGAAAACCCGTACGTGGCCAGGTTGAGTATACGCCCGCCATGGCCGCGCATCTCGGCCAAAAGTTCGCGCGCTTTAGGCGAAAGCGTCAGAAGTCGGATCCGGCGATCATGGGGATCCGGATGCCGCTCGACCATCCCCGCGGCTTGCAGCCGGTCGGCCATTCGACAGAGTGACATCGGCTCTACTTCGAGATAGTCCGCGAGCTTAACCTGACTAACAGGCTCGTGACGCATCAAGGCAAGCAGCGCGCGCCATTGCGATCGCGTGATGCCTTTGGCGCGCGCATAAGCGTTGAACCTCTCGCGCAGCATCCTCGCGGCCTCGCCCACTGCGAACCCGACCGTGTCCAAGTCGTCAGAGGGCATCTCCACCTTTCGTCGCGGCTCGGTCACAATCATAACCATAGCTTATATAACGTCCACTTTCGTGGATGAGTCGGCAGATCTAATTGTGCGGTGCGAAACTGACAAGCAAACCCTCGGGTCTCGCTACCCGCCCATTCCTCAGGCCGCGATGGTCGCGTCCGCCCAAGGCCGCTCAGCGTCGGCGGGAACCGGCGCGCGATCATACCGCGCGAGCACGATCTCCAGCCCGCGGCCGTCGCGCGGGACGTGCACCTAGCCCGTCATGAAGACGCGGCCATGGAGGCCCAATCAAGCCTTCCAAGGGCGTACGGCCCCGGCGACCTCATCCGGCTCGCGGCCTCAAATGCGGATCAATCTAGGCGGCACAGTGCTTGCTGAACGCAGCCGGCGTGCGCGGTACCGTTGCCCAAAGAATTCGCGCTCCTAATCGACGGCGCGCAACAATACCGAGCCGCCGGCGCTGCCGCCGCCATTGCCGACGACGGACACCTTGGCCCCCGTCACCTGGCGCTCACCCGCCTGGCCGCGCAGCTGCAGCACCGCCTCGTGCAGGTGACCGAACCCGTGCATACGGCCTTCCGAAAGCTGCCCGCCGTTGGTATTCAGCGGGAGCTCGCCGTCGCGCGAGATGCGCTGGCCGCCCTCGATGAAGGCGCCGGATTCGCCCTCGCCGCAGATGCCTAGGGCCTCTATCCAGGCCATCGTCAACCAGCTGAAGCCATCGTAAAGATGGGCGGTGTCGAGGTCCGCCGGCTTGAGATCAGTGCGCCGCCACATGGCTGCGGCCGCATCGTGCATGGCCATGTGCGGATAATCGTTGCGGCAAAGCCAGGTGTCCATCCGGTCGCGCGCGCCGACGCCGACGGCCTCCAGCACCACGGGCTTCTGCTTGAGGTCGCGCGCCGCGTCCAGCCGTGAGACGACCACGGCGGTGGCGCCGTCGCAGGGAATGTCGCAGTCGTAGAGGTTGAAAGGAGTGGAGATCATCCGGGCGGACATGTACTCCTCAAACGTCAGCGGCTCCCGGTAGATGGCCTTGGGGTTCAATCCGGCGTTGCGACGCTGGACAATGGGAATGGCCGACATCTGCTCACGGGTGATGCCGTAGCGAGCCATGTGAGTTGAAGCGTAAATCCCACACCAGATCGTTGCTGAGGGGGCCCGGTACGGCAACATCCAGTCAATGAAGCTCGGTCGCGACTGGCTTATTGCGCCGGCCGCCGCATATTGCGACACCCACCGCTCGCCAACAGCTCGCCAGCACAGCACATGGGTTACGTAGCCGGCGGCGATGGCAGCGACTGCCTCCACGATAGGGCTGAGCATCGCGGCGTTGTCCGCGGCCGACCACCAGTTCAGGTTGAGGCCGAGGCTGGTGGCGACGTCGGGGATGCTGGCCGTGCTGATCCCTGAAGCCGTACCCGCCGGGGTGGCTGGCCACATCGCCGCCCCATCGATGTCTTCCGGCTTGAGCCCCGCGTCGGCGATCGCGCGCTCGCAGGCGCGCAGCGCCAACTCGAACGGCAGCACCTGCGGCTTGCGATAGATCTCCGACTGCCCGACGCCGGAGATAGTCACGTTCTTTTCAGCGTATTTGACCATGCCTCGCCCTGCTTCAAGCCGCTTTGAACATCGGAATGTAGGCGTCGTCCTGCTGCTCGAAGTAGACCTGGACCTGTAGGCCGATGCGAACCTCCTCGATGGGGGTGCGCGGCATGTTGGTCATCAGCCGTACGTTCGACTGTTCCTCGAGTTGGACGAGCGCCACCACGTACGGAACGGGAACACCGGGTTCCCAGGGCTGATGGTTGACGGTGAAGCCAATGACCACACCGCGCCCAGAGACCGGCTGCGGCGAAAGCTTGTCTGACCGGCATTTGGGACAGCGCCCGGCAAACGGATGGATCCAGTAGCCGCAGGCCTCGCACCTCAGGATGTGCAGTCGCCCGTCTTCCCCGCCGCGCCAGAAGTGGGCGTTCAACTCATTGATGATGGGTAGCGGCCGCCTGGGCTCGGAAGCGTGGGAGTTCATGAGGACCTCAGTCTGCGGGCGGAGCTTGGCGTCGGCGCGTTTCGTTATGCCGGGAACATCACTAGGCAGACGAATAACGGCAGGGAAAGCGCGCTAGAAGGATTGAGCATCAATGGTAGTCACGACCCCAGGCGGGGTTTTCGCTTCGAACGACAACTGGCGATGGTTACGCCTTAACCCACAGCACCGGCCACCTTGAAGTCGATGATCTCCTCCTCGCTGTAACCCAGCTCTGCGAGGATCTCGTCATTGTGAGCGCCCAGCTCGGGGGCCGGCCTCGCCTGCAGCGCTCGGCGATCGTACTGCACGGGGTGAGCCACCATCATCAGCGAACGGCCGTCCCCATAATCGACGGTTTGTATGAATTCGTTGGCGAGAGCGTCGGGGTCCTTGGGCACCTCCGTTTCGGTCTGGTAGACGTCCCACTGGCCTTCCTGCTGCGCCAGGATTTCCCGCCATTCAGCCACGGGTCGCGTGGCGAAGATGGCGTCGAGGGCCGCCACACACTCGGCGCTGTTCGTCTTGCGGTCGACATCGGTGGCGAAGCGAGGGTCCTCCACCAGTTCCGGCGCTCCAATTGTCCGGCAAAATTCTGGCCAGTAACGCTGGCTCTGCAGCATCACTAGACCAATGTGTCGGTCGTCGGACGTCCGGTAGCTGTTGACGAGCGGATTGGGCCTCTCGTTACGATCGGGGATCATCCGCTCGTCGATTCCAGTCAAGGATGAAGCGACGATGGAGGGCTGCATGGCCCAAAGGCCGGCGCCGAACAACGAGCAGTCGACGACTGACCGCTCGCCTGTCATCGCCCGCCTCGCAATCGCCGCAGCGACGCCTCCGGCGAAGATCAGTCCGCTGATTGTGTCACCGAATGCGGGGCCAGGCATGGAGGCGGGATAGGGGGCGCCTGGCTCGGTCGCGGCCGCGCCGGCGCCGCTACGCGCCCAGAAAGAGATGGCGTCATAGCCGCCCTTCTCACTGTTCGGACCGTGCAGCCCCTGGCCGCTGCCGACCGCATAGATCAGTTTCGGGTGCCGGCTCATCAGGTCATCGATGTCGATCTTCAGCTTGCGGCGGGCTGGCGGGAGCAGGCTGGTTAGGAAGACATCGGCGTCCGCCAGCAGCTTGTGCAAAATATCGACCGCCCCCTCGGCATTAAGATCGAGACTCAGGCTGCGCTTTCCGCGGTTGTAGAGCTCCCACATGAAGGTGAAGCCGCCATAGCCCGGCGGGATCCTGCCCTGGCTCAGGTTGCGGATGGGATCACCCGTTGTGGGCTCGATCTTAATGACCTCGGCGCCAAGGTCGGACAAGGCGGCGCCGCATGAGGGCACATAGGCCCACATCGAGACTTCGATGACCTTGACGCCTTCCAGTGGTCTGCTCACAGCGATCCAATCCCTCTGCCAATTCTAATACGGTCGAGGAACGCACAAGCTGACGCCTAGCCCCCCGCAGCCGACACGGAACTATGCCGGCTGCGGGGGTCGAACATCCCGCCTGAGGGTGAGGCCTACTTGAACGCCCTCGGAGAAGTTAAAAAGCCAATCGCCACCGTCAGAAGTCATACCTCACGGTAATGCCGTAGGTACGTGGCTGTCCGAGAGGCCCCGTGATCAGGCCCTGGGCGGAAGGCGAGCCGCTTGTAATTGCAGTAAGATATGTATTATTCGTAATGTTCGTGACCCAGGCCGATATATCCACACCTGTTCCGCCGAAATCTGCAAACGTCAAGCGAGCATCCCACACATCATAAGCTGGCGCATAGACCCCTGAGTTGCTCGATATCCATTTGTCGGAATGCTTGTAATTGACGTTGAAAGAGACATCACTATTTAGAACCTTCTCCGGATAGGCGTAGTCGACATCTACATTATATGTCCACTCTGGCGTCTGAGTCAGGAGGAGAGCCGTCGTCGGAAGTTGACCGGCGGCGATCGAAAGCGCCTGAAGCTTGGGGGGGATGTTGACCGAGCGGACCTTGCCTTCGACGTGACCGACGCCGGCGCCGATCGTCAGGCTCTCGATGGGAGATACCGTGGCGGCGGCCTCGAAGCCCCGTAGCGTTAGCTTGCCCGCGTTCACGATGGTGGTGGCCGCACTATGGGTGATCAGCACGCCCGGTTGGCCGCCCAGAACCGCATTGGTGCAGTTCGCCGGACGCGACGCCGTTATCGCTTGGGGAACGCAGATATTGAGCAGATTGGCAGTCTGGTACGCGAACTGTTGGTCCTCGTCTTTACCGGTGAAGGCTGAAAGGTCAAAAGATCCGCGCATCCCATAAGCGTTCCAGCGGACTTTCGTCCCGACCTCCCAATCCGTGAGCGTTTCGGGTCCGAAGGCCTGGATCTCACCGAGGTAAGCTTGGTCGAACAGCGGCGTGTTGTAGCTGCCGGCGCGATAGCCGCGCCGATGGGTGCCGTAGACCATGATGCCCGGCGTGATCTGCCAGTTCGCACCCAGTGTATAGGTGAGCTTGTCGAAAGCCTTCTTCGGGAAGTTTTGCGACAGCGCCGAACGCGCGCCGGGGATCGCGGCGACGTTCACGGAATTAGCCTTACACATGTCCTCCGACGGGATGTAGCGGCCGTGCCGGTCGGGATTGACAAGCGGCGCCGCGGTTGGGAGCAGCACCACCGAACCAGCGCAGCCAGAAACCGTGTCCCAAGTCTTGCGGAGGCCGGCCGTCAAGGTCAGCCCTTTTACGAAGTCATCCAGCGAATAGTCTATCTGACCGTAGATAGCCTTACTCTTGTTATGGAGGTAGGTGTATGGGATCGTATGTGCAAGTCCGGCAGACGAATTGAACTCGACTGAGCTGTTGCCGCCCGGCCCATCGGGCGCCTCATTGTAGTAGAATCCGCCCAGAGTGTATTTAAGTCTTCCGTCGAACAGGTTTCCCGCGAGCTGGAGTTCTTCGGTGTACTGGCGCAGTCGGTTCGTGGTTGAGGACTCCGCCAGCGGCACGGCCAAGCCGTCGTTGTCGACGGTCGTGAAGACGTCGGCATCGCGATAGCCGAAGATGTTCTTGAGAGTGGTCTGATCGTTGAGGTCCCAGGTCGTGATGTTGGTGACGCCCCACAGGATGGAGCGGTTTTTGCCCGGATCGACGTTGACGATCTCCTGGCGTCCGGCCTGGGCGTGATAGTTCATCGCCAGCCGGTAGTCGCAGTTCACCGACGTGCCGCACTGGAAGGTATTGATGATGTTCTGAGCGGTCCCC
>Ga0268266_10002165_pt1 | contig 21557 bp, 21 predicted proteins | sample KBSS13metaG_FD_190356 | JGI IMG/M metagenome (GOLD analysis project Ga0268266, IMG submission 190356) | Switchgrass rhizosphere microbial communities from Kellogg Biological Station, Michigan, USA - KBS S1-3 metaG (SPAdes) (version 2) | ecosystem: Host-associated > Plants > Roots > Rhizosphere... | reverse complement strand
CGGGATCGCCTGGCGCGGATCGCGCGCCACCGCTACCCGGATCAGGTCGCGGCTGCCGACGATGCCGTTGGTCGGATCGAACTCGATCCACCCCGCGCTCGGCAGATAGACCTGCACCCAGGCATGCGTCGAGCCGCCGCCAACGTAGCCATGGGCGCGGTCGCCGGGAATGAACACATAGCCCGAGACGAAACGCGCGGCGATGCCGAGCCGGCGCAGCGCCTCGATCATGAACAGCGCATAGTCGCGGCAGGTGCCGGATCCGGTCTGCAGCGTGTCGAGCGGATGCTGAGTGCCCTGCTCGTGCCGCTTTCGATAGGTAAAGGATTTGCGGATGCCATGCGTCATGCCGCTCAGGATGTTGAAGGTCGGGGTCGGCCCCTCGGCGTCGAGGAAGTTCCGCGCCCAGGCCGAAAGATCGCCATTGGGATCGCCATATTGCGGCGTCACGAATTGCTGCAGATCAAGAAATTCTTCGGTGTCGTAGATGAACGGATAGAAATAGGCGGGATCATCCGGGGTGAGCGCAAACTCCTCCTCCGGATTGTGCTCCACCGTTACCGTCGAGGTGAACGACAAGGCCTTGGCCCGCTCGTCGAAGGTCGCGATCGCAACGCTGTTGCCGAACACGTCGTGAATCCAGCGCAGCCGCATCGGCTGTGGCGAAATATCGAGGCTGCTGGACAGCACCCGCAGGTCATGGCCGTCGCGCGGACGCAGCATGATACGGTGTTCGCCGAACGCCACCGGGCGGTCGTAGCGATAAACGGTCTTGTGGTTGATGGTCAGGAGCGGCATCGTCAAACAATCATCGATTCTGGTACATTTAATCTAGGCCGAATCTGCTCAATTGTAGATCGGAATGCCGCTTCGATAGGCACACCTTCAAGGAAAACGCTTTGGACGCCGCCGCCGACACATCCCTACTCCTAAAACCCGAAGAGGTTCCTCCGGTCCGCGAATTCAATGCCGGCGGACGCTCGCCATTCCTGCTGACCTGCGACCATTACGGCCGGCTGATCCCGCGCGTTCTCGGCGATCTCGGCCTGCCCGAGAGCGAGCTGGTGCGGCACATCGCCTGGGACATCGGCATTGCCGGCGTCGCGGAGGCGCTCTCGAAGCATCTCGACGCCCATCTGATCGCGCAGCACTACTCGCGGCTCGTGATCGACTGCAACCGCCCGCCCGATGCCGCAAGCTCGATCCCGCGCATCAGCGAGGCCACGACGATATCGGGCAATGAGGGCCTTTCACGCGAGGCGGCCCTGATGCGGCGCGCGCAAATCTTCGATCCCTACCACCGGCGCATCGATGAGATCATCGACCAGCGCGGCAGCGCAGGCCTGCCGACGGTGCTGGTGTCGCTGCATAGTTTTACGCCTGTTTATGCCGGGATCGCGCGGCCCTGGCACATCGGCACGCTCTATCACCGCGACACGCACCTGCCGCCGCTGTTGCTGAAACTGTTGCGCGCCGAGGGCGATCTCGTGGTCGGCGACAACGAACCCTATGCGGTAAGCGACGAGACCGACTACACGATCCCCGTCCACGGTGAAGCGCGCGGGCTGATGAACACGGGGATCGAGATCCGCCAGGATTTGATCGGCGATGTGGCCGGCGAGAAGGCCTGGGCGGACCGGCTGGCACGGATTTTTGGCGAGATCGAGGTGGCGTTGCGCGAACGGCAGTTGATTTAGCAGCGATTGCGTCGACGTGTAGGGTGGGCAAAGCGCAGCGTGCCCACCATCGATCTGCGACCGTTGTCCTAAAGGTGGGCACGCTGCGCTTTGCCCACCCTACGAAGCTAGCCATGCACGGCGGCGTAATACGCCACGCCCCAGATCGCCGCGGCTGACAACCATAACACCCACACAAAGCCCGCACGCGGCTGCAGCGTGGCCTGCGCCGGATTATCGGGATTGACCCAGACCTGCACGCTGGCGCCGTCCTTGTAGTCAGTGGTGGATTTGCGCACCAGCCAGCTTGAGGTGGAGGCAACGCTGCTCGCCAACGTCGCATGCGTACCGGTATAGGTGAGGTTGTTGTACTTGTAGGTGTAGGACACCTTGCGCTGGTACATGACCCGCGTGCCAGAACCGTCGTCCAGCCGGGCAGCACGATACTGCTCGATGTCGGACAATTTGATCGTGCCTGTCACCACGGGCCATTTCATTGCCAGCGACGCCTGCCGGTGCAGCACCAGCGCGAACAGCGCCACGGCAGTGCCGAACGCGCCGAAGGCGACGGCCGCAGCGGCGTTCCCCCGTTGCGGAATTCGCGTCGTCACGAACTCGGTGATCGCATGCAGGCCGATCGCCGAACCGAACACAATCGCCAGCACGATGGCCGTGCCGATGCCGAGGCAACCCCACAGGCCCTTCGGCAGATCGCGCTCCAGCACCGCCTGGTCCGGATGCAGCGGGTTGTAATAGACGGTGACGGCGGCGCCGACCGGATATTTGGCGATGGTCTCGGCAACCTGGAAGTTTCCAAGATCCTCGCCGATGCTGACGCGGTTGTTGCGCAGCTTGCGGCCGGCGACGGAATATTCGTAGACGATGTCGGCGAAGTTGCGCTCCTCGAAGCGATGCCCCCCGGCCCGGTCGCTGTCGAGCACCTTGACCTTGCGAACCTCGGTCTTCGACACCACCACCTTGCCCGCGGCCGAAGGCCACTCGCGCGCGGCGCGCACCTGCAGCGACTTGTAGACGGCGGCAGCGAGGAGCAGCCCGAGCGGGGCGAGCAGCATCGCGTAGACGAACCACGGAAGGTCAGGCAGCACGGCTTGTTTCCCCAGAGGCGGCTAGCGTTAGACGCGATGCAGCCGCCACGGGTTCATCAGTGCTTGCGGATTTACTTTGCCCGCGTCAGCGCCAGCCAGATGCCGCCGCCAATCATGAAGCCGCCGGAGACGCGCGACAGCATCCGCGTCCGCTCCTTGGAAAAGAACAGCCGCGCGCGGCCGGCCAGAAGCGCATAAACCGCGTCGGTCGAGGCCGCGATCACCATGAAGGTGATGCCGAGCAGCGCCACCTGCGGCAAGTGAGGTTTGTCCATGTCCATGAACTGCGGAATGAACGCGCCGAAAAACACCAGCACCTTGGGGTTTGAGAGCAGCACCAGAAAGCCCTGCAGGAAGAAACCGCCGCGCGGCGGCGGTGGCGGCTCGTCGGCATTGACGCCTTCGACCGGTGAGCGGATCAGCTTGACGCCGAGCCAGATCAGGTAGGCCGCGCCGGCAAAGCGCACCCAGTCGAACCAGTAGCCCATGGTCGCCATCAGCGAGGTCAGACCAATCGCGATAATGCCGATCACGATGGCGAGGCCGGTTTGCGCGCCGGCGCAGTTGATCAGCGCCGCGCGGGTGCCGTGCCGCAGGCCGTTGGCGATCAGCAGCGTCACCACCGGACCCGGTAATAGCGCGAGCGCAATGCAAGCGGCGACAAAGGCGAGATAGGCTTGAAGGGACATGGGGGTGGTTCCGGTCAGAGGGTGGTTGTGTCCATTATGCATGTGAGAACAGCGGATGGAAGCTGTGCATCCTCATTCGCGACTGCTTCTGCTCCTTCTCCCCGCACTTGCGGGGAGAAGGTCGGGATGAGAGGCTCTCTCCGCGAATGAACTCTATCGATAGACCTGTACCTCCTCACCCGCCGCGCAAGAGCGCGGCGACCTAAGAGCGAGCTTCGCTCGTCTCGACCCCCGCAAGCGGGGCGAGGTTGAAAGACAAGCTACCGCCCTTCCATCGCAGCCATCGCCCAGCGTGTCATTTCGCGGGTTGCCAGGAGTTCCAGCGCCGCGCGCCGTAACTCGGGCGCGTCAGCCCTGCCGTGCGCGACCGCGACAAGGAGGTCGCAGCGGCGCGAGACCGCGACGCCGATCGCAGCGTGCCGCGAGCCATCGGACATATTGAGATCGTAGGCCCGGATGCGTCCGGGCATATCGGCGATGCGGACGACATCGCCCGGCGCGCGCGGCACAAAATGCTGACTCATTAGATCGAGATCGGCGACGCGATCGACCTCATCGTCGTCAGCCACGCCACGGTCGCAATTGCAGAAACCGATCTTTGGCCGCACGTAGACCGCGACCTCGGCGCCGCATGCGGCCACGCCGCAGCGAAAAGCCTTGCCTGCCGGCCAGCCGTCGCGGGGAAACGGCCAGGCGATCTCCTGCCACGCGCCGGTCCGTTCGTCCTGACGCGGCGCGACATGCTGATAGGCCGCAGCGCCCGACAGCGCGCCGAGCGCCACCATCGCTGCCGCAATGGCCGGCCAACGGCGCATCGCTGGCGTCCTCACTGGATGCCGGCGACGACGCGCGCCGGGCCGGTCAGTTCAAGAATATGCAGGCCGGTATTGGCGCGGTCGACAATGTAGACGTAGCCGCGCTCGTCGGTTTCGACATTGTTGGTCTGGATCGCGACCCTGCAGCGATCCTTGCCGTCGATCTTGACGCAGCGCTTGTCAGTCGCCGCCGTGATCGACGGGATGAAATAGCCAACTTCAACGGGATGATAGGGATCGCGAATGTCGAGCGCGCGCACGCCCGCATTGAAGAAGGATATGAACGCCATCTTCTTGTAGTAGACCGGCGCCATGCTCTCGTTGGAAGAATGCGCGCCGAACCGCCCTCCCCGTTCGCAGAACGACCCGGTCGCCTCCGGCACCGTATAGCTCGAGATCATCATCGGCCGGTTCTCGACCGTAATATCGGCAAACCACACCATCTGCCTCGGCTCGTTGCACTCGTTCAGGATCGCCTCATCGACGATCATCACGATATCGCGAGTCTTGCCGTCCTTGTCCTTGGCGAATTCCGCGATCGGCATGCCCGGCATCGGAAACGTCGTGTGGGCGCCGTTGAAGGCCGACATCGCCAGCCGCGCGATTTCCGGCAAACGCAGATTGTCGGCGGTCGGCTCCTTCGGACCATTGAGCAGTTTCTCGCGATCGACGATCTGCAGGAAACCGCCCTTGTTGGTGCCGTAGCCGAAATAGACCCGGTTGCCGGAAGGTCCCGTCGAGATCGGCCCGTGCAGTTCGGTGGGCACCGCACCGGTCGAACCGGGCTCCTGGCCCGGAAGGCCGAAATCACGGATCTTTTGCGGGTGCGCCGGATCGGAAAGATCATAGACCTGCGTCATGCGCCGTGTGCGCCAGTCCGGCGCGCCCGACACCAGAAAGGCAATGCCGGTGTCGCATTCCCACCAGTTCTTGTGCGTGTCCTTTAAACCGGCAATTCGCGTGATCAGCACGGGATTGGCGGGATCGGCGACGTTCCAGATCTCATGGGCCTCGCCGCCAAAAGTCCGCAGCATGTAGACCGCGTTACGATCGCCCTTCGGCAGCGCCTTGCCGTCGCAGATCCGCACCATCTGCGCGCCGCCGGATTCATACTTGCCTTCCTGGCCCGGAAGGTGGCGCAAATATTTCGGCTGCGCGGGATCGGTAACGTCGACGATCGAGGTGCCGTTCGGCTCCGCCTTGCCGGTCTGCGGATTGACCGGCGCCGGGATATCGTCGCTGCCGCCGTGATGGCCGATATAGGCGATCCAGCGGTCGCCCTGGTGATGGATGGTCGGCTGGTAGCCGCTGCGCGCCTGCAGGTCGCTGGCTCCGACCAGCTTCATGTTGCGCTCTTCGGGCGGCGCGCCGATCACCTGCTGCTGCGCGGAAGCGATGCCCGGGTATGCGAGAAAGAGAATCGAGAAAGAGGCTGCGAGTTTAAGGCGACCGCTCATGTTCCACCCCGACTGTTCAAAGCCAATCTGCGTTGGCTGAGCCCACGATAACACAGCGAGGGGCAGCGCCCAACACACGCGCTTGACATGCAACCTTTCGGTTGCGTATTATCTTCGCCATGGATGAGGTCTTCAAAGCGCTTGCCGATGCGTCGCGGCGCTCGCTGCTCGACAGGCTTCACGCCAGAAACGGCCAGACGCTGAACGAACTCTGCGACGGCCTCGCCATGACGCGGCAGGCGGTGACAAAACACCTTGGGATTCTCGAAGCGGCTAACCTCGTCTCTACGCTTAGGCATGGCCGCGAGAAGCTGCACTACATCAATCCCGTTCCGATCCATCAGATCGGCGAACGCTGGATCAGGAAATTCGAGCGCGGGAAACTTGCCGCGCTCAGCGAGTTGAAACGGCAATTGGAGAAGCGTGATGCGTAGGAATATCGACCCGAGGAACTTCAAGCCGGCGATCATCTACACGATCTACATCGCCGCCCCGCCCGAAACAGTATGGAAGGCATTGACGACGGCGGAGTTCAGCCGCAACTATTTTTCCGGCTTTGCGATCGAGGCCGACCTCAAGGTCGGCGGCGCCTTCATCGCCCGCGCGCCTGACGGCTCGGTGCACATCGGCGGCGAGGTGATCGAATGCGATCCGCCGAGGAAGCTGACCGTTACCTGGAACGTGAACTGGCCGGCGCTGGTGGAAAAGCTCGGGCCGACGCTTGTAACTTACGAGATCGAGCCCGCTGGCGACGTGGTCAGGTTGACGATGCTGCAGTCGCACGACCGCGACATTAGCGACGACATCCTGTCCGGCGGACGCGCCGGCTGGCCCGCGATCCTGTCCAGCCTAAAGAGCCTGCTGGAGACCGGCCATGCGCTCGCGATCAAGATGGCGCCGCCGGAACGCATGCTGGCCGCGCTGAAGGAAATGGGGATCGGGACGCCGTAGGCGCCTGCCCTCCCCTGCTCCATCATCGCGGATGCACGCCGAGCGTGCCTTTGACGACGATCCATGGTAACCTTGCGACCATGGCGAAACAGAAAACCGTCGCAAAAGGTGCGAAGTCCGGCAAGTTCGTGCTGGGACGTGATCGCTTCGCAAAGATCAGCGAAGTCGAGGGTATCAAGCTCACGCCGGCAATGAAAAAGCGCGCCAGCGATGCGCGGAGCAAGGGCCTCACGGCGGAAGAATATCGCCGCGCAATTATTCGCAGCCACAGCCAGGGCTGACCGGCCGCCTGGTGAACAAGCTCGACCTGCGGAATCGGTCCGATCTCGATGCATTTGAGGCCGAAATTTCCAGCGCGAGAGCGGAAGAACCGCTACCTGGCGGATCGATGGACTTTGAACACTACAAAGCTATCCATCACCATCTGCTTCAAGACGTCTATCACTGGGCGGGACAGGTTCGTACCGTCCGGATAGCGAAAGGCGGCAATCCATTCTGCTTTCCCGAAAACATCGAAGGCCAAGCCACTAGGTTGTTCGATAACTTGCGATTGGCTGACTACCTTCGGAATCTCGATACGCAAACATTCGCGGACAAGGCCGCGCATTTCCTGGCAGAGCTAAATGCCATCTTCCGCGAAGGAAACGGCCGGTCGCAGCTCACCTTCTTCGCCCTGCTGGCCGACCATGCGGGCCACCCGCTCAAGATCGAGAGACTGAAACCTGACGAAATGCTTGCAGCGATGATCGCCAGCTTCGAGGGCGACGAACGACGGCTCGCGAATGTGATCCATGGTCTGATTGAATGATCGTGCAGCGAGGCGGGTTATCCCTGGCTTTCGCAGGGACGACGGCGGAGGAAGCCGCCGCTCCCTGCGGCGGTTCGCGAGTGGACTCAGGCCGGCCTAAGGGATATTCCAGCACCAGCATTCGAATACGGCTGCCTCGCAGGTAGATTCCGAACGTCACTCTGATGGCAACGAAATCGCTGATTGAGCGCGGAACGATGCACCGATGAGCCTGCGCACCCGGCTATTGATCCTGGTTATCGCCGCGATGCTGGTGCCGGCCATGCTGGTGGGACTGCGCTTCGTGCAGAATCGCGCCAGCGATATCAACGCCGCGCTGGCCAATTTGTCGGCCTCCGCCAAAGATATTTCGGGCGATCTCGATGAGAAAATCCAGGGCACGGCCCAGCTTCATTATGGCCTCGCCCGCGCCCGCGATCTCGATACACGCGACAAGGCGGCCTGTTCGGCTTTCCTGTCCGCCGTGCGCGAAGAATACCGGCAGTTCACCGGTATCTTGACCATCAATCCGGACGGCAGCCTGTTCTGCGACTCGCTGCGAACCGACCGGACCCTCGATCTCAGGGATCGCACCTATTTCAAGCAGGCTCTGATTGCAAGGGACACGGTCACGCTCGAACCGGTATTCGGCCGGCTGACGGGGATTTCGGTATTGCAGATCGCCTACCCCGTGCGCCAGGAATCCGGGGAGCTGAAATTCATCCTGCTCGCCTCGTTCAATCTGCAGAAGTTCGCCGAGTATCACGACAAGCGCCTGTCGGGCGAAACCGAGATCCTGCTGGTCGACAAGAAGGGCACCATCATGGTTGCGCCCGACGAAAAGGACTGGACCGAACCGGCCGGCGCAACGATCGCGAACTCGGAGCTATTCCGCTTTGCAGCCGAACTGGACGGCCAGCCGCTTCGCGAGGTGACGGACCGGAATGGCCGAACCCATGTCTGGGCCGTGGCCCGCTCGCCTCTGGGCCGCGATGCGGGCCTCTATATCCTGGTCGGACGATCCAAGGGCAGTCTGCTCGCCGCCGCCAACACCCGCCTGTACGAGGACCTGGCGATACTCGCAGTGGCCTCGCTGCTGCTGCTGGCGGGCGTCTGGCTGCTGGCCACCATGAGCGTCGGACGTCAGGTCGGGCGTCTGGCTGCGATGGCCACGAAACTCGGCCTGGGCGACCTGAGCGCGCGGATTGCGCCGCCCCATCCGCGGGGCGAACTCGGCGGGCTGATGACGCTGCTCAACGGCACCGCCGAGTCGCTCGAGCGCCAGCGCGTCGCGATCGATGAGCTCAACCAGAAGCTCACGCAATCCCAGAAAATGGAGGCGATGGGTCAGCTCACCGGCGGCGTCGCGCATGATTTCAACAATCTGCTCACCGTCATTCTCGGCAATGCGGAGCACCTCGCCGAGAAGCTGGCGGCACACAAGGAACTGCACGACATCGCCGAAAGCATCGCGACCGCCGCCGAACGCGGATCGGACCTGACGCGGAGCCTGCTCGCGTTCGCGCGCAAGCAGCCCTTGATGCCGCGCGACATCGACATCGGCCAGAAGATCGTCGGCATGGCGCAATTGCTGCGCCGGACGCTCGGCGAACATATCGAATGCGAATTCCGGCTCGATGAAAACCTGTGGCAGGCCAGCGTCGATCCCGGCCAGCTGGCCTCGGCCCTGCTCAATCTGGTGCTCAACGCGCGCGACGCCATGCCGTCAGGCGGCAAGCTGACGGTCACGGTGCAAAATACCTCGCTCGGTGAATCCGATGTCGACGTCAACGGCCAGACGCAGCCCGGCGACTACGTCATGGTCGCCGTGACCGATACCGGCACCGGCATGACGGCCGAGGTCGCCGGCCGCGCCTTCGAACCGTTCTTCACCACCAAGGATGTGGGCAAGGGCACCGGCCTCGGCCTCAGCATGGTCTATGGATTCGCGCAGCAATCCGGCGGTTCGATGCAGATCCGCTCTGAGCCGGGACACGGCACCGCCGTCAGGCTGTTCTTCCCCCGCGTCGCAACGCGCCAGGCGAACGCCGCGCCATCCGCCGGTCAGCAGGCCAAGCCCACCGGCAGCGAAACCATTCTCATGGTCGAGGACGACGACATGGTGCGCAGCTATGTCGAAAGCGAATTGAAGGCGCTGGGCTATCGCGTCATCGTCACGCGCAATGGGCCCGCGGCACTCGCCATCTTGCGCGGGCCGGAGAATATCCACCTTCTGTTCACCGATGTCGTGATGCCCGGCGGCATGTTCGGTACCGAGCTTGCGAAGGAGGCCGCACGCCTGCGGCCAGGCATGAAGATTCTGCTGACGTCAGGCCACACCGAGCATCCCGTCGACGCGATCGACGGGGGCAGCCACACGGTGCGGATCCTGAACAAGCCCTACCGCCGGCACGATCTGGCGGCGATGCTGCGTTCAGCGCTGAACTCCGGCTGATGCCAACGCCTCTGGTTCAACTCGGCACCGGCGCGATGATCCGGCGGTAGAGATGCCAAGTGGTGTGGCCGAGCACCGGCAGCGTCACCACCAGGCCGAGGAAGTACGGCATCGCCGAAACCGCGAGCAGTATCACGATGAGCGCCGCCCAGCCGATCATCGGCAGCGGGCTGGTCACCACCGCGCGCACGCTGGTGATCATCGCGGTGACGAAATCGACGTCGCGGTCGAGCAGCAGCGGAAACGACACCACGGTGAGCGAGAACAAGATCAGCGACAGCGCGGCGCCGACGGCGTTGCCGATGGCAAGAAACAGCAACCCTTCATTGGTGGTGAGCACCACCGTGATGAACTCGTGCAGGCTGGAGAACGCGGCGCCGAGTCCGAGAAACAGCGCGATCAACAGCCGCACCTGGTACATCCAGATCACGAACACGAACAGCGTGACGAAGGCCATCCAACCGATCTCGCTGCGCGTTCTCACGGTGGCCCAGATGGCTAAAAACGAGATCGGCTGCCCCGCCTCGCGCCGTCGGCTCACCTCGTAGAGGCCTGTGGCGACGAACGGGCCGATCATCGCAAAGCCGGCGGCGAGCGGATAGGCCAGATAGACCATGCCGAACGCCGTCAGGCAGAGCAGGATCGCAATGCCGCCGGCGGCGTAGAACGCGCCAAAGGCGAGCCCATAGAGCGGCACCGCCTGAAAATCCCGCAACCCCTGGCTCAGCGCCTCCGCAATATCGGCCGCCGCAATGCGCCGCACCACCGGATCGGCCTTGCCGGAAATGGACATCCGCGCTCCCCCTTCGTTTAGGGCATAGAGGCAGGGCGGCGCAGGAGGCGTATTGATCTCGGTCAAGGTTAAGCGGAACGGGTGCCCCTCGCTGGTCGTCCCCTGCGAACGCAGGAACCCGTACGCCGCGGCGATTGTTGCTCGATAGAGACAAGATAACGACCGGCGCGCAAAGCAATTTCCGCCGGTGGTTATGGGTCCCTGCGTTCGCAGGGACGACGGTGAGAGCTGCCTGCCCCAGCCCCCGAACTCACGGCGCAATGCGCCGCCAACCTTGCGAGGATGTTGCGCCCGGCGCCGGGACAGGCCCGGTCGGCGACGTGGTTCAGGCCGCTGCGGCTTGGACGGATTCGCCGTCAGAAACCCAACATTACCGTCACGGCCAGATTGGCCACGCACAGCGTTGCGTCGATGACGAAGATCCTGAGCATCGGTCCCCGCAACACCGGCCAATAGGCAACCCCGACGCGCCCTCCGCGCACGAGGACCGGCAGATTATAGGCAAACTGGCTCAAGTGACACGCGGCGAAAAACAGGAACAGCGCGACTTGCGCTTCAATCGCCTGGAAGAAGGTCGGTCGCGCCGCCAACAGATAGAACGACAGCAGGCCGATCGGGAGATTGATCGCACCGAGAAAGGCCACGCTGGCCGACAAGGTCGGGGCGATCGGATTTCCGCGCTCCTCTCGCGGCACCAGGATCTTCAGCGTATTGCCCTGGGCGATGCTGAACTGGATGAAGGCCCCGCCGAACCAGAGCGTGTTGAGGAGCAGGATGAAGTCCGGGAACCGCATGGCTATTTTCCGTAGAACGCCTCGCTGCGCACCACGCGGCCGGCATGGTCGAAATCCATGAACTCGCTGGCGCGGGCTTCGCCCAGCTGCCACCACACCGTCAGGCGCGCGATCGCGGCGTCCCAGCTCCAGCTCAGGATTTTCAGGTCCGCGCTCTCGATGTGGCCATACGCCTTTCGCCAGTAGGCGCGGATGTTCTCGGCGCCCACGACTACCGGGGATTCCGTCAATTTGAGCGCCAACGGGCTGCGCATCTCGGCGCTTTCGGCGAAGTGCGAAACGACCGCGTCGATATCGACCTTGCGCCAGTTCGCGCACCACGCCTCGACAAAGCGTCCGGCCGCCGCGCGGTCCATTGCCTGTCCGCTCATGCTCGCGCCCTCCCTCGGTGCGCCGGGAAGAGATGACACAGGGCTGCTATCACGTCAACTATGTTGACCTTAGAAAATTGTCAGTTGTTGTCGGCGATGACCCCCATGACGGCCATCCAAGCGACAGCGCCGGGTGGGCCAACACGATCGAACGCCTCGCGCAGAACCTTGCGCTCATAGTTAGATGCCCGTTGCTCAATGCGTTTCCCTGCTTCCGTCAGCCGCAGCAATTTGGAGCGATGCTGCTCGACCGACCGCCTGGATGTCAGCAGGTCACGTTGCAGCAACAGGCTGAGCGGCCGGTTCAAGGCCTGCTTGGAGATGCCGAGCACCTCGATCAGCGCGCCGATCGAGATGTCGGGCTGTCGCGCAACGACATAGAGAATGCGGTGATGCGGGCGCGATAGCCCAAGCGTCGCAAGATACTGGTCGGCCATGAGCGTCATGCCGCGCCAGCCGTAATACATCAGCTCGAGCGCCGCGTCCAAATCGTGGAGCTTCGTGAGCGAGGCGCGATGCAAGCCCGCAGCGCGCTTGGCAGCTTTTTTCATTTGCCCCTCGAACCAATGCTACCCCAGCACCCGCAATTCGCGCCGCAGTACCTTACCCGTCGCCGTCATCGGCAGCGTCTCGGCAAACTGCACGAAGCGCGGGTATTCGTGGGCGGCGAGTTGCACCTTGACGAATTCCTGAATCTCGCGCGCCAGCGCGTCGCTCGCCGCAAAACCCGAGCGCAGCACGATCCAGGCCTTGATCGACTCGGTTCGGATCGGATCGGGAATACCGACCACCGCCGACATCGCCACCGCCGGATGCTTCATCAGCGTGTGCTCGATCTCCGACGGGCCAACGCGGTAGCCGGCCGTAGTAATGACGTCGTCCTCGCGGCTGACGTACCAGAAATAGCCGTCCTCATCCTGCACGCCGAGATCGCCGGTCAGCAGGAATTCGCCGGCATATTTCTTGGCGGTCGCTTCCGGGTTCTTCCAGTATTCGATCATCGTGCACGGGCACGGCTGGCGCACGCCGATGATGCCGCGCTGTCCGCGCGGCAATTCCTGGCCCTTGCCGTTGACGATGCGGACGTCGAAGCCCGGCGTCGCCTTGCCCATCGAGCCGGGGCGGATCGGAAACAAGTTCGAATTGCTACCGATCACGAGATTGCATTCGGTCTGGCCGAACACTTCATGCGCGTCGATGCCGAAGGTTTCGCGGACCCAGCCGTGCAATTCGCCGCCGAGCGATTCACCGCCGGTGAAGATGCTCCGCAGGTTCAGGCCGGGATTCTTCACACCGGCCTGCCGCATCAGCTTCAGCGCCGTGGGCGGCAGGAACACGTTGCGTATGCCCAACTCGGCCATCATCGTCATCGCCGCCTGCGGTTCAAATTTTCGCGCGCGATGGCCGACCAATGGAATGCCGTGATACCAGAACGCGAACAGACAGTTGATCAGCCCGCCGATCCAGGCCCAGTCGGCCGGTGTCCACATCAGGTCGCCGGGGCGCGGCAGGAAGTTGTGGCACATCTCGACATTCGGCAAATGGCCGAGCACGACGCGGTGGGCGTGCAGCGCGCCCTTTGGATTTCCGGTGGTGCCCGACGTGTAGATGATCAAAGCTGGATCATCGCAGGAAGTGTCGACGGTCGTAAAATCCGCTGATGCCGCCTGCAGGGAAGACCAGAACGATTTTGTTCCGGCCGTCGCCTTCCCGCCGATGACGTAGACGTTCTTCAGCGCGGGAAGACGATCGCGGATTTTTGCCAGCTTCTCCCAGCCGCTCTCGTCGGTGACGATCGCCTTGGCCTCGGAATTCGACAGGCGGAATTCCAGCGCGTCCTCGCCGAACAGTGCAAACAGCGGGATCGAGATCATTCCGGAACGAAATGCCGCGAGGTGCGCGATCGGCAATTCAAGAGACTGCGACAGGAACACCGCGACGCGGTCGCCGCGCACCAGGCCATCGGCCTTCAGCACATTGGCAAACCGGCGCGACATCTCGGCGACCTCGTCGAACGAGGTGCGCGTGGTGGCGCCATCCTCGTCGACATAGATCAGCGCCAGGCGGCCAGTGCCGTCAGCGTGACGATCGCAACATGCGGTTGCCATGTTGAAGCGCGCAGGGATATCCCAGCGGAAATTGCGGTAGAGCTCGTCGTAGGTTGAGGCTTCGGTGAGCATGGCGTTTGTCGTTTCCGTCCCTCGTCATGGCCGGACTTGATCCGGCCATCTACGTTCTTGCTTTTGCTTGATTTTAAGGACGTGGATGCCCGGGACAAGCCCGGACATGACGGCGAGAAATTTATCTTCGCGTGACGGCCCCTACCGGCGTAGCGAACCCTTCCATGGTTCGAATGCGCTTTTCGAGCCACCAGCCATATTCCCCCGCCCAATCTTCGAACTTCCGGTTGATCCCGAGATCATGGGCCCAGTGATGGGCGATGTTGGGGTTGAACTGGGATTGCCGCCCGATCGCGATCAGGTCGGCCTGCCCGTTCTGCAGGATCGCTTCGGCCTGCTGCGCTTCGAGGATGATGCCGACCGCCATCGACGCGATGCCCACCTCCTTGCGGACACGTTCGGCGTAGGGCACCTGGAAGCCGAGGCCGCGCGGCACTTGCGCCGCCGTCGCCGAGCCGGAAATGCCGCCGGAGGAACAGTCGATCACGTCGACGCCGCGGGCCTTCAACTCCCGGGCAAAGACCACCGTGTCATCCATATTCCAGCCGTCCTTGGCCCCGTCGACCGAGGAGACGCGCACGAACAGCGGCATGCCATCGGGCATCTCGCGCCGCACCGCTTCGACGATTTCGAGCGGCAGGCGCATGCGCCCCTTACGGTCGCCGCCATATTCGTCGTTGCGCGTGTTGGAAATGGGCGAGAGAAACGAGGCGAGCAGATAGCCATGGGCGGTGTGGATCTCGATCGCATCGAAGCCGGCAGCGACCGCGTTACGGGCAGCCCTGGCCCAGGTGCCGACCATCGCCCGGCACTCTTCGGCGGTGAGCTGGCGCGGGGTCAGCCATCCATCCGCAACCGGCTCGCTGGTCGGCCCCACCGGCTGCCACACCTTGGCGCCGGCCTTGATCTGCTCCGGCGTAAGCGGCCCCATGCCGTCCATCGCGCGCTGCGAGGACGATTTGCGACCGCCATGCGCGAGCTGAATGCCGATCGCGGTGTTCTCGCCCTTCATGAAGGCGATCAGCGGCTTGAAGCTCTGTACCTGGGCTTCATTCCAGATGCCGAGGTCATGCTCGTTGATCAGGCCGATTTCTTCGACCCCCGTGGCCTCGACAAACACCATCCCGAATCCGCCGAGCGCATAGCGGCCGAGATGCACGTTGTGAAAGATGCCGCAGGTGCTGCCGGGCCCGGCGCGGTAGTGCACCATCGGCGGAACGACCAGCCGGTTTTTCAGCGTCAGGTCGCGGATCCTGAACGGCTGAAACAACAGAGGTCGCGTCGCATCAACATTTTCGGCGGCGGAAACTGACATGAATTTTGCCTGTCGAGTGGGGTCTAAAACTCACGCGAACAATTCCCCATTTCAGATAACAGGTCCAGTGGCCCTCGTGATGAGCAATAGCCAGCGAATGCATGCCTGCAGCGCTGGCGTGCGGCCCATCAACTCGCCGGCGAAACTCAGCCCGTCATCGCCGCATTCCAGGCCGCTGACAATGGCGTGGATGCCCGGCACAAGCCCGCGCATGAGGAGGGAGACGTTTTTCTTGATTTAAGGAGACCGCGCCCTCTCCATCGCGAGTTCCGCCTCGAGGCTTGCGACGTCGCGATAGATGGAGGCAACGGCGAGCACGCGGCCGTTACAATTGTATTGCAGCAGGCAATCTTTGCCGGTGATGTCGCCGTCGACAACGATTTCGTCCCACTTCTCGGCGTGACCGACATAATTGATCGGCACATCATAGTGCTGGCTCCAGAAAAACGGCACGGCATCGAATGGCTCGCGCTGCCCAAGCATGTTTCGCGCCGCGGTCTGGCCCTGACGCTCCGCCACCACCCAATGTTCGACGCGCATGTTTTCGCTGGAATGCGGATCGGGCCAGCGCGCGATATCGCCCGCCGCATAGATGCCGGGCACGCTGGTTTCGAGATAGGCATTGACGGTGACACCACGATCAATCGCAAGCCCGGCCTTTTCGGCCAAAGCCAGACGCGGGCGGACGCCGACGCCAACCACCACGATATCGGCCTCGATCACGCTACCGCTCTTCAACGACGCGCGTCTGCCGTCGATCGCAGTCACGGTGTCGCCGAGATGGAAGATGACGCCGTGTTCTTCATGCAAGGCGCGAACGAAGTCGCCCATCTCAGGTCCCAGCACGCGTTCCATCGGCCGCTGCTCGAGGCCAACGACATGAACCTCGATATTCCTGGCGCGCAACGAGGCCGCGGCCTCGAGTCCGATAAAGCTCGCGCCAATCACAACCGCGCGTCGCGCGCCGTCGGCCAAGGCTATGATCGCACGGGAATCGGCCAACGACCGCAGCACGTGCACATGCGGCTGGTTGGCGCCCGGGATCGGCAGCCGGACCGGCTCCGCGCCGGTCGCCAGCAGCAAACGGTCGTAGGGGATAGTCTCGCCGCCGGCCGTGACGACATGGCGCGCATTGGTGTCGATTGACGTGACCTCGGCGTTGAGCCGCAGGTCGATCTTCGCCTCGGCATAAAAATCATCCGGCCGCAGCGGCAGCCAATCCTCCGGAGCGCTGCCAGCGAGATAGTCCTTTGAAAGGTTCGGACGATCGACTGGCGCGGCGGCTTCGTTGCTCAACATCACGACGCTGCCGCGATACTCCTGCCGCCGCAACATCTCGGCCGCGGCAAAACCCGCCGCGCCACCGCCGACGATCACGATTCGGCCGGGCGCATCGCTCGCGGGCTTCACTTGCGGCTTGGGCTGTTCGCGCTTCTTTCGAACGAAAACACGGTCAGCTTGCTGCTCGACCTTCCAAACCGCGAGCGGACTGAGCGCCGGCGCCCGAGTGGCTTCGCCGGTGCGCAAATCAAAACAGGCGTGATGCCAGGGGCAACGGATGCCCTCGGCGGTCACGAGGCCCTCGGCGAGCGGCCCGTGATAATGGCTGCAATGTGCGCCGATCGCAAAAATCTCCGATCCCGAGCGCACCAGCAAAACTTCGTCGTCGCCGACGTGGCCGAGTAACGTCTCGCCTGCGAATTCGGAAGTGGATATGCCCTTCGATAAATCAGGACCGGCGGGTGGCACTTGCTGATCAGCCATCTCGTCCTCCGCTCGCGTTGCGCTATGTTGCTATTCCCAGAAATTCCAGACGAGCAGCGCGTTGTCGCGAAAGCAGCCCAGCATGCGGCTGGTTAGGAGGTCGGTGTCCGGCTTGTGCACGCCGCGCGTCGTCATGCAGTCGTACGAAGCCTTGATAATGACGCCGACGCCCTGCGGTTCCAGGGCGTCATTTGGTGCTGTGTGCGGAGAAGTAAGCTTACCGGTCCCGTTCAGCCATGGTATCAAGACCTGCCGGAGGACCGCCCGAACGCATTGCGGTCATTCGCTGGACGCCGGGTTTCACCTGACGGCCAGTCGAATCCTCTCGCTGCGCTCAAGCGGTCGACGCCAATATGTAGACCTGCGGGAGACCGCAATCATGAAGACCTTGCTGTTGCTGGTGCTTTCCATGGCTGCTGCCGCCCGGGATGCGACCGCGCAGGAGGACGTACAATGCGTCCGCGACCGCGCCGCCATGGTCGAAACCATCAAGGACTACGCCCGGTCCCGTGCCCCTGTTTTGGGGCAACAGGGTTTTTCGGAGCGGGTCCTTGAGGCCATGAGACAAACCAAACGCCATTTGTTCATGTCCGAGCGATCCTGTTCGGTTGCGTATGCGGACATGCCGCTACCGATCGGCCTCGGCCAGACCATATCGCAGCCCTTCATCGTGGCCTTGATGACGCAGCTGGCCGAGGTCGCGCCCGACCATGTTGTGCTCGAGATCGGTACCGGTTCGGGCTATCAGGCCGCGGTCCTCGCGCACCTGGCGCGAAAGGTCTGCACCATCGAAATTATCCCGCAGCTGGCCGAGGCCGCCGCAAAAGCACTCAAGGACCTCGGGTACGACAATGTGGAGGTCAGGCTCGGCGACGGCTTTGCCGGCTGGCCCGCGTGCGGTCCTTTTGACGCCATCGTGGTGACCGCCGCGCTCGGGCAGATACCGCCGCCGCTGATCGAGCAGCTCAAGGTGGGGGGCCGGCTCGTCATGCCGGTCGGAGCCGATTACGGCACCCAGCAACTCACGGTCGTCGAGAAAATCGGCACCGACAAGACGACAACCCGCGCCGTCGCCCCCGTGCGCTTCGTGCCCTTCACGCGTTCACAACATTAAAGGCCAATTGACGTGCAGCCCTTGAGCGCTTGTCCGGTAGTCCCGCCGCCGAATGAGCCCGACACTGTCAGCGGTTTGCTCGGACCCGTTGGGTTAATCCGGCCTGTGTGCTACGTTCTACCGGCTGATGGGCAGGCCGGCATTGCTCTTGGACGAGCCCCCCAACGGTCGAGCTAGACTTCAATTGCGAAGGCATCGGCTCCGGCGCTTCAGCGGCGTAGCCGTAGCCTGACACCCGCATCAATGCCGAGGTTCAAATGTCCAAACTTCGAATAAGATCGGCTCTCATGGTCAGCGCAGTTCTCGCTTTGAGCTCAACCTGGGCTCATGCCGGCCCGTGTAAGGCCGCGATTGCAGAGTTCGAAGCTGCTATTCGCCAATCAGCCGGCAATCCGATGGCAGGATTGATGGCGCCTCAGTCGATAGCGGCGCAACTGGACCGGCAGCCCACGGTCGCTTCCGTAAAACGGGAACAAGCGCAGCTCAGGTCGCAATTCGCGGCGACCATGGCACGCGCCAAGCGGCTTGACGCCGCAGGTGACATGGAAGGCTGCACCGGGGCCCTTAACGCGGCCAAGCGAATGTATATTCTGTGATCTCTTCCATAGGCCAATAGAACGCACGGTTGAGAGGCTGCCATCCCGGTTCGCATGTAATTGAGCCGTAGCGTCGCGGTAAAATAGTTCCCAGGAGGTGTTTCGATGACAAAGACACGCATGCTGGCGATACTGTGCATCCTCGAAGTCGCATTCGCGACGGCGGCTTTCGGCAAGAGCAGACATTCCGCTGCTCCGCCTGCCCAGGACGCCACTCAAGTCAAGCGCGTGCCGATCTGGAGCAGAAGCGGCTTTATCTTGAGACAGGATCTGTTCGATCGGCGGAACCCGAACAACATCAAGTCGGATTGGCCTGCTCCACCGGCTCAACCGGGCCAATTCTAGCGCACGATCCGGCAAGCGGCGAACGCAGCACGAGAGCTCACAGCTGCCCTACCCCAATTGGGCGAGCCTAAGACGACAGCGCCGCCTTCACCATGCCGCTCGCTTTACCGAAATCCATCTGGCCGGCGAATTTTGCGCGCAGCACGCCGATCACCTTGCCCATGTCCTTCATGCCGGCGGCGCCGGTCTCGGCAATCGCGACCGAAATCGCGGCCTTCACTTCGTCTTCCGACATCTGCTTCGGCAGATAGGCCGAGATGATCGCGATCTCCTCGCGCTCCTGCGCGGCCAGCTCGGCGCGGCCGCCCTTGTCGTAAAGCTCGACCGATTCCTGGCGCTGCTTGATCATCTTCTGAAACACGCCGAGCAGATCGGCGTCCGACAGCGGCGGCTTGCCCTGCCCACGCGCGTCGATGTCGGCGTTCTTGATGGTCGAATTGACCATCCGCAGCGTGGAGAGCTTTCGCTCGTCCTTCGCCCTCATGGCGTCCTTGACCGCATTGTTGATGTCGTCGCGCAGCATTTTTCAGTCCTTCGGCTTTTCAGAGCCCTGATTTAGGCCGTCCGCGGCAATGAAACAACACCAATACCTGGCTTCTGCAGTTCGTTGCCGACCCCGTCGGCAGGTAAAAATTCGAGCAGCATGACGATTTGAATTGTTCGAAGAGCGACTACAAGCAGACTGAATATACGTCGTGCTCGACCTCAGTGACGGTTCCGGCATTGTCTGTCCGCCAATACACGCCCCAATCAACGAAGCAGAACAGAAACAGGGTATCGTGAATGCGGGCGTAGCGGCGACCGAGGCCATTTGCCCCCGTGATTTCATAGCCGTGCTGGGCCAGCGAAGTCAGCAATTCGGTTTCGGGGGTGCCGGTCGGAAACGCGGCACGGACGCGCTGGCGATAAACGTCTCTCCCGTCAGGCGGCGCATCCCGAAAAAAGCTTGCAGGGATGCCTCGAATAATAGGTGGGCGGCCAAACCACCACGATGCCTCCAGTCCAACTGCGACGACCGCCACAAACAACATGAGCATCGCCGCTGCTGCGGCGCACTTATGCGTCACGCCACGCAGGGCGTACAGACGGGACCGAGCTACCCCTTGCTGCATCACGCTCGACGGTTCTCCATGCGGTTCGAGGACCTTCCAGGAAGCGCAATACACAGGATAAAGACCGAAACCCTACCGAAAAGACAAAAGCGGAACGAAAAAATTCATGATTCTGGCCCCGCAGCATCGACCAGCGCTTCCGTGTCGCTTCCAGCTGTTCCGGCCGGCTCCGGATTGGGGGCAAAAGCTGGCAAAAGGCGGAAAAGCTCAGCCAAGGCCGCGGAATCGGCGGTCAAATATGCGGCAAACGCATGTGAATCCATGTCGTCCAGCTTTGACGCGCGGGGGTGCTTGCGACTATGAAGTGCGCTCATGACAACATCTGACAATGCTTCAGCCTGGCCGGACCATAAACCGACCGCGCTCCTCGTGCTTGCCGACGGTACCGTGCTGGAGGGTTTTGGCCTCGGCGCGGAAGGCCACGCCGTCGGCGAGGTCTGCTTCAACACCGCGATGACCGGCTATGAGGAGATCCTCACCGATCCCTCCTATGCCGGGCAGCTCATCACCTTCACCTTCCCGCATATCGGCAATGTCGGCACCAACGACGAGGATATCGAGACGGTGAACATGGCGGCGACGCCGGGCGCGCGCGGGGTGATCCTGCGCACCGCCATCACCGATCCCTCGAATTACCGTGCCACCCGCCATCTCGACCAGTGGCTGCGCGCCCGCGGCATCATCGGCCTGTCCGGGATCGACACCCGCGCTCTCACCGCGCTGATCCGCTCCAAGGGCATGCCGAACGCCGTGATCGCGCATGCGAAGAACGGCGCCTTCGACCTGCATGCGCTGAAGGAAGAGGCGCGCGAATGGCCTGGCCTCGAGGGCATGGACCTGGTGCCGATGGTCACGTCGGGGCAGCGCTTCACCTGGGACGAGGCACCGTGGGAATGGCAGAAGGGTTTCGGGCAGCAGACCAAGCCCGAATTCAACGTGGTCGCGATCGACTACGGCATCAAGCGCAACATTTTGCGTCTGCTCGCCGGCGAAGGCTGCAAGGTCACGGTGGTCCCGGCGACGACGTCGGCCGAAGACATCCTGGCGATGAAGCCGGACGGCGTATTCCTCAGCAACGGTCCCGGCGACCCGGCCGCGACCGGCAAATATGCGGTGCCGGTGATCCAGCAGGTGATCGCGTCGGGCACGCCGACCTTCGGCATCTGCCTCGGTCACCAGATGCTCGGACTGGCGGTCGGCGCCAAAACCAAGAAGATGCACCAGGGCCATCACGGCG
>Ga0268266_10002162_pt1 | contig 21575 bp, 22 predicted proteins | sample KBSS13metaG_FD_190356 | JGI IMG/M metagenome (GOLD analysis project Ga0268266, IMG submission 190356) | Switchgrass rhizosphere microbial communities from Kellogg Biological Station, Michigan, USA - KBS S1-3 metaG (SPAdes) (version 2) | ecosystem: Host-associated > Plants > Roots > Rhizosphere... | reverse complement strand
AAGGCGGTATACGCCGAGGCGCTGCCCGCCGCCCGAGAGGGCGCGCTGTTCATCGACACCTCCACGATCTCGGTCGACGACGCGCGCGAGATCCATGCGCAGGCGGCCGAACGCGCCATCGCCCAACTCGACGCGCCCGTGTCCGGCGGCGTGAAGGGTGCGACCGCGGGGACGCTTGCGTTCATGGTCGGCGGTGAAGACGATGCCGTCGAGCGCGCCAGGCCCGTGCTGGAGCCGTTGGCGGGCAAGATCATTCACTGCGGCGCGCCCGGAACCGGGCAGGCCGCCAAACTCTGCAACAACATGGTGCTGGCTGTCCAGCAGATCGTTGCGGGCGAAGCCTTCGTCCTCGCCGAGAAGTTGGGGCTCTCCGCGCAGGCGCTGTTCGACGTGATCACGGGCGCGACCGGCAACTGCTGGGCCATCCATACGAATTGCCCAGTCCCAGGACCGGTTCCGACATCGCCGGCCAACAACGATTTCGAGCCTGGCTTTGCGACCGCGTTGATGAACAAGGACATCGGCCTAGCGATGGACGCGGTCAACTCGACCGGCTCGTCGGCTCCGCTGGGCAGCCACGCCGCCGAGATCTACGCGAAGTTCGCGGCCGACAACGCCGACAAGGACTTCAGCGCGGTCATCGAGATGATCCGCAACGGCTAGAACGGTGCGGGCGCTTCGTTGCGCGCGCGTTCGGCCTTGATCCAGGCGGCGTATTCGGCGGCACGGGTACGCCGTCGTCTTGGCATCATCAGGCCGCGGTCGCCGGTGTTCGGCACCACGATCGACGGGGGCGGAAGGTCGGCGGTCGTGGTGTCCCATGTCTCGAAGAACAGCCGACTACCAGGTTTGGTGACGTATTTCCTGCCGGTCGGTGAGATCCAAATGACCGTGCCATCCGGCAACTGAATATCGTGCCATCCACCAAACGTCTTCATCAGATGGTTGGTTCGACACAGACACTTGATGTTTGACGCGTGGGTGGGCCCGACCGGATACGGGATAGTGTGGTCGAGGTCGCAACGATCGGCCGGCACGTCGCAGCCGGGCGCGCGGCAGTACAGATCTCGCATCCGCACGAACTCAGCCAACTCTGCCGACGGTCGATAGTGCGGTTCCGGCTCATCGCTCGGCATCGTGATCGGGCGGACCGTGGCGCCGCCGCGGATCAACTGCGCCAGCAACGATGTCGGCACGACGCCCTCTCCGACGATCAGCGCGGGGGGCGGCGACATCGGGGCCGACGCAGGTGTCTGTTGCTGCGATACTGCGTCGACTGACTCAGTTGCAGGGTTGACCGACGCAGTTGCCGCGTCGACCGCAGATTGCTCCGCCAAAACGCGGATCACCACGTTGGAGGAAGTCGGCGCATCGCCTGCTGGGCACGTCTTCGAACCGCACCGGCACGCGAGATGAAAACTGCCGGTGACGATCTCGCCCACCGCGTCCGAGCGGCGCTCGCCCACGGTGCGAGGATCGTCATCGCACACGCCCTGCACCATCTGTGCGACGCGCCGCTTGAGCACCGCCGCGTGGGTGGCCAGCAGCCGGCCCCACACCGAGGTGGTTTCGGAGGGATCATCGAGATCTCCGATCGAGAAGTCCCGACTACGCGTGGATGATTCCGAGCGGCGCACGGCCGCTGGGTCGAATCGCAGGATCCACCCGTCGATCGCCTCATCGAGTCTCTGCTCTGAGAGCGGACCCCACTTAGTCGCTCCCTCGGCGAGCGCGGCGTCGATGAGGGCCAGCGCCTCGGCGTCTTCCACGAGTTGGGTGCGCCAGGTGATCGCGGAGACCACTCGCGAACTGAGCGTGCCCCGCATATATAGCGCCGCGACACGGGGCAGACGGTCACGCAGCGCGGCGGCGATCCGCATCTCTCTGGAGGCCCGTCGCTGTCCCACCGTCATGGCGGCCGCTACCTCGGCGGCGGCCGAAGCCCAGCCGTCGAACGCCCAGTTCGCCCGCTCGTCGTCAGCGACTCGGCGACGGGCGAGCTCAGCGATGGCTGCCAGCCGGCGAGCCCCGGCGGCAGCTTCTGCTCGCGCGCCCTCCTCGATGGCCGCGACGACTGTCGCGTCATCCGCCGTCGAGAACTCCGCGCCGAACATACGTGCGACTATGCCACCGCACACCGACGTTTCGACAAGTTATCCACAGTTGCGGATTCATCCACAGATTCTGGCCCTCAACACATTTGGACTTGACACCAGACGGCACGCCAGGTGGCACGGAATAAATCACGACGAGCATTGCTTGTCGCGAGGGTGACCTTTCCCGTACGCGTTGCCGTTCAGATTCAGCCCGCCGACACTCCCGACTACGCCACCTGGCGGCAGGCCGTCCTGCAAGCCGAGGAGATCGGGGTGGATGTCATCTTCGGCTATGACCACTTCCATGCGCCGTTCATCGAGTCGATCGCGGATGCGAAACCGGTGCTGGCTTCAGCGCAGCCGGATGTGAACAACTTCGAGGGCTGGACCGCGCTGGCGTCCTGGGGCGAGATCACCACCCGCGCCGAACTCGGCCTACTGGTCGCGGGGATCGGCTACCGCAACCCCGATCTGCTCGCGGACATGGCGCGCACCGTCGACCACATCAGCGGCGGCCGGGCCATCCTGGGCGTCGGCGCCGGTTGGTACGAGAAGGATTACACCACTTACGGTTTCGAATTCGGAACGGTCAAATCGCGGGCGGACCTCTTCGACGAGGGGTTGCTGCGCATCGAGCGCCGGTTCGAGCTGTTGCAGCCGCCACCGCTGCGCAAGATCCCGATCCTGATCGGCGGATCCGGTCCCAAGCGCACCTTGCCCGCGGTCGCACGCCATGCCGACATCTGGCATACATTCCTGCCCATCGACTCCTACCGCGAGGCCAGTGCCCGTGTCGCCGAACTGGCGGCCGGATTCGGGCGCGCCGACAGCGATATCGAGCGCTCGACGTTGTGGACCGATCCGCAGTCGGCGGACGCCTACCTGGCCGCCGGAGCCACGTTGTTCCACACCGAGGTCCGCGCGTCGGAGGGCAAGTACGACCTCAGCACAGTGGAGAAGCTGGTCGACTGGCGGGACGCGAAGCGCTGATCAGCGCTGCTCGCGCACCCCGAGCACATCGCGGAACAGCGCATGGCGAAGCGCCAGTTCGCGCGGATCGCTGAACGGGTACAGGCCCATCCGGTTCATCACGTAGGCGAACCCAACCCCGGTGTCCGGGTCGGCGAACGCGAAAGACCCTCCGGCACCGGGGGTTCCGAACGCTGTGCTCGACGACCCGAATACCCACGCGGACGTCGGCTTGTTGAAACCAAGCGAGTACGACGTGTCCGCCTGGCCCACGAAATCCCGCACACCCTTCGTCGGGGCCACGGCAGGCGCCTTCAACGCCTCGAGCACGCTTGCGGTCAAGCCCAGTTCGGCACCTCCGGCCGCCGCGACGCCGTACAGCTTGGCAAGCGATCGCGCGGTCCCGGTTCCGTTGCCCGCCGGTATCTCGAGCGCGCGGATCTCGTCGCTGTTGATGTCGACGTCCTTCTTGCCGTCGGCCAGCGCAATGGCTCGCGCCGACAGGCCGAACGGATTGACCAAAGCGAGCAACTGGCGCAGCGGCATCGAAAACGCTTGTCGCGCCGCCGTGGCCTTCGACGGGGTACGCAGATCGGCAACCCGAGCGCGACCGATGTCGGACGGCAGGCCGATGTAGAAGTCCAACTCGAGTGGCTGCGCGATCTCGTCGTCGAAGAACCTCGCGACCGTGCGGCCACACGCATCGATTTGCCGAATCAGTTCGGACGCATACCAACCCAGCGTCAGCGCATGGTAGCCATGCCGGGTCCCTGGTGACCACAGCGGAGGCTGGGCCGCGAGCTTCGCCGACATCGCTGCGGGATCGGTGAGGTCGGAATACGTCAACGGCGGATCGATGACCACCAGCCCGGCCTGATGCGAAAGCAGTTGCCGCACAGTGATGGCGCCCTTGCCGGCCTGCGCGAACTCCGGCCAGTAGTCGGCGACCTTGGCGTCGTAGTCGATCAGCCCACGCGACACCGCGAGCGCAACCGCCAGCGCCGTAACGCCTTTCGTGGCCGAGAACACCGTGATGAGCGTGTCGCGCTCCCACGGTTCCAGCGTGGCCTCGTTGCGATAGCCGCCCCAGAGGTCGACGACCTTGCGGCCGTCGTGGTAGACCGCGACTGCGGCACCGGCCTCCCGGCCGCTTTCCAGGTTGCGACGAAACGCGTCGGCGACTTTTCCGTAACCCTCTTCGACGTCGCCGCCGACGAGTTCTGGCGAGATCTTCAATTTCGCAGGCATGTCAGCGCGATAGTAATCGCGCTTCCTGCGAGACCGCTTGTCGAGGCGTTAGGCGGCAGACCTCTTGTGCGCGGCCCACCAGCTGCCGTGCAGACGTTGGCAATCCGCGACGGTCAGCGATTCGCCGGTGCAGTAGTCGGAGCGAACCGCCACTGCAGCAGGGATGTCAGGCGTTCCGTCGCCGGTGACGACAACCGTCGCGAGACCCGCGGTGGTCGCCGAGCGCAGCCCCGATGCGGACCCAGTGATCGCCAGCGCGTTCTCAGCAGGTATGCCGAGTTCCCACAGCGCGTTCTGGATGGCTTCTCGATCGGGCATCGGCTTCTTCACGTCGTCATTGGTCACGACCGTTTCGACCAGACCGTCGCCGACGAGTTGGCGAATCAGCGGCTCGGCCCAGCTTCGCGGACCGTTTGCAACCACGCCCACCCAGACGCCCGCCGCGAACGCGTCCATCACGAGGTCGACGAGACCCGGACGCGGCGTCAGGTCCGCGTCGTGAACCAACTCGTCGAACATCACGGTCTTGGTCGAGAAGATCTCGTCGGCAAGCAACTGGGTCAGCACATCGGACTCGGTGGAGATGCCCCGCTTGCGCAACTCGGCCGAGACGCGCTGCCGCTCGTCGGGGAGCGCCAGCAGCTGTCGATAACGGCCGACCGACCACTCGATATCCAGGCCGTGCGCCGCGAACGCCGCGTTGTACGCCACGCGGTGACCGTCGCATTCAATGTCCGTCAGGGCGTCGAGGTCAAAGATCACGGCGCGCAGCGGATAGACAACGCTTTGGGTTGTCGCGGTGGCATCCCACCAGAAGCGACCGGCGCGCCACGATTTCTCCTGCGTTGTAGGCATGCGGATAGGGTGTCCCACATCACAGCCATCGGTCCTCCCCCAATTGGGGGATCAGCGAGGCCAAGTTGCTCTACCTCAGAAAAATCCCAGCTCTAAGGTGGTGCCATGACGTCCAGCGGGGCCCCGGTACGCCTTGTGCTCGTCGACGACCACGAAATGGTCATCGAGGGGCTCAAAGCGATGCTTGCGGCCTTCTCGGACCGCGTCGAGGTGGTCGGTCAGGCCGTCGGCGCTGAGCGCGCGCTCAGCGTAATCCGGGAGCTCGACCCCGACATCGTGCTGTGCGACGTGCGCATGCAGGGGGCCAGCGGCCTGGACCTGTGCCTGGAGCTGCGCGAGAGTGACCCGAAGCGCAAGGTCGTGATGCTGTCGGTCTACGACGACGAGCAGTACCTCTTTCAGGCCTTGCGCGTCGGGGCGTCGGGTTATCTGCTCAAGAGCATCAGCAGCGACGAGCTTGTCCGTCAGCTCGAGTTCGTGCACAAGGGTGAGACAGCCATCGACCCCGGCATGGCCGCGCGCGCCGTCGACACCGCGGCCCGGCTGCAGCGCGACGAGTTCTGGCCGGGCGCGCGCCAAGGCCTGACGCAGCGCGAAAGCGAAATCCTGTCGTTCGTCGTCAACGGGCTGTCCAACCGGGCGATCGCCACCAAGTTGGTGATCGGCGACGAAACCGTGAAGTCGCATCTGCGGTCGATCTATCGCAAGCTCGGCGTCAGCGACCGCACCGGCGCCGTCGCCACCGCGCTGCGGGAGGGGATCTATCAATGAAGCCTCGCCCACCCAACGCCGTCCGCGATCTCGTCGACGCCGACCGCGAACTCGCCCTGCTGCGTGAGCTGATCCAGGCCGCGTCGAAGGGCCCCGGCGTCGAACCGCTGGCTGCGGCCGCGGCCCGGATGATCACCGCCGCGACGGCCAGCGATGTGTGCTTTGTGCACGTGCTCGACGACACCGAGCGGTCGCTGACGCTGGCCGGGGCGACACCGCCGTTCGACGCCGCGGTCGGTGAGGTCAGACTGCCGCTGGGCCAAGGTATCTCCGGCTGGGTCGCCAGCCACCGCGAGCCCGTGGTGATCAGTCACGACAAAGAGGCCGACCCGCGCTACATGCCGTTTGAGTCGTTGCGCGGCAAGGACTTCACGTCGATGGTGTCGGTGCCGATGGAAACCGATCCCGGCGGGTTGGTCGGCGTTTTGAATGTGCACACCGTCGAGCGCCGCGAGTTCACCGAACGCGACGTGGAACTGCTGCTCGTCATCGGCCGGCTGATCGCGGGTGCGTTGCATCAGGCTCGGCTGCATCGACAGTTGGTGGCTCGCGAACGCGCACACGAGAACTTCGTCGAACAGGTCATCGAGGCACAGGAGATCGAACGGCGAAGGCTCGCAGGCGATATCCACGACGGCATCTCCCAGAGGCTCGTCACGCTGTCCTACCGGCTCGACGCGGCGACGCGGGCCGTCGGCGATCCGGTGATGATGAGCGAGCAGCTGAGCAAGGCGCGCGAGCTCGTCGACCTGACGCTGCAGGAGGCCCGCGCGGCGATCAGCGGGCTGCGGCCACCGGTGCTCGACGACCTTGGGCTGTCGGGCGGGCTGGCCAGCCTGGCCCGGTCGATCCCGCAGATCATCATGGAGATCGACCTCGACGACACCCGACTGCCCGACCACATCGAGCTTGCGCTCTATCGCATCGCCCAGGAGTGTCTGCAGAACGTCGTCAAGCACGCCAAGGCCAGCCGGGCACGCCTGACGTTCTTCGTCACCAGTGACACCGCCCGCCTCGAAATCGTCGACGACGGAGTGGGTTTCGACACGTTCGAGCATCCGCTCGGCGGCGACGAGATGGGTGGCTACGGCCTGCTGTCGATGGCCGAGCGCGCCGAGATCGTCGGCGGCAGGCTCAACATCCGCTCGCGTCCAGGCGCGGGAACCGCAGTGACGGCGACGATCCCGTTACCGTCGGCGGTCGCCGACTGCTGACTGGATCTCGTCGGCAACCCGATTCGGTTCGTCGAGCGGGAAAAACAGCCGCCCGCCGCGGATTTCGACAACACGTGCATTCGGGAAGGCGTCACGCAACCGGTGTGCGATGTCCATGGGGAAGAACGGATCCGCATCACCCCACAACAGCACGACGGGCTTGGCGAATCGCCGCAGCCGTTTCGAAACCTCGACCAGTTCAGCCGGATCGATGCCCCGCATGACTTTCGCGGTGTCGCGCCGCACCCCTCGATCGGTCAACGCAGGCGTGATCCAACGACGAGTCAGCGCGGGATCCAGTGGCGTGGAAACGTTTTGGTTCTGTATCCGCTGCCGGATCCACGTCGGCCGCATGACCGACATCAGTGCGTAGACCCCTGCGGGGGTGCGCCCGATTTTCAGGACCGGCGCGAACGACGGCGGGGGGAAATGCTCGAAGGCGTCACCGTTGGTGAGCACCAACCGGCCGATACGGCTCTCATCGGTGTCGATGGCGAACTGACACAACGCACTTCCGGTATCACTGCCGACCAGGGTGACATCGGTCAGGTCGAGGGCATCGAGGAACGCGGTGATCAGACGCGCGACCCCGCGCGGCGTCAGATCCGCATCCGGCTGCATGGCGATCGAATGCGCGCCCAGTGGCAGATCGACGGCGTATGAGCGAATGCCGCGCGCTGCGAGTTCGTCGGCTAGGAGAGTCCACAGTTCGCTGTTGACCAATAGTCCGTGCACGAACACGACGGGTGGTTGAGCGCTGTTCGCGGGTCCTGCGAGTCGATACTGAACGCGACCATGGGGCAAATCGATGATGGGCATCGGTACTCCGAACTACGATTGGTGATCACTTACATACCGCATGTATGAGGATACATACGGTATGTATGAACAGACAAGGACGCTATGGCAGACACCCGCCGGACCCAGGCTGAGCGCGCTGCGGATACCCGTGAGGCCCTGATCGCGGCGGCCCGGCCGTTGTTCGCCCAGCACGGTTTCGCCGACGTGGCGCTGGAGACGATCGTGCGCGCAGCGGGTGTGACACGCGGAGCGCTGTATCACCACTTCGCGGACAAGACGGAGTTGTTCGCCGCGGTCTTCGAGCGGGTCGAGGGTGAGGTGGCTGCCCGGCTGACCGAGGCGATGGAGTCGGCCAACGAAGCGGACCCGGTCGAGGTGATGCGACTGGGCGCGAACTACTGGCTCGACGCCTGCTCCGATCCCGAGATTCAGCGCATCACCTTGGTCGATGCGCCGGCCGTCCTCGGGCTGGCGCGATGGACCGAGATCGGGGAACGCTACAACACAGGTCTGGTCCGCGACCTGCTCACCAATGCCATTGAGACCGGGCGCATCCCGTCTCAGCCAGTCGAGGCGACCGCGTTGACGATGCTCGGGGCGATGCGCGAAATGACGCTCTACGTCGCGCGGGCCGATGATTACGACAGGGCACGGGAAGAAGCCGGAGCGGTCATGGACCGGCTGATCCGGGCGATCACCGCGGTCTGACTAGAAGTCGCCTGAGGTGCGGCGCAAGGTCTCGATGGAATCCGCGAGCGCGCGCGACTGGTTTTCGGACATCCCGATGTCGGCGAACACTTCGTTGTTCAGCGTGACGGTGGCGTCCTCGACCGTCGAGCGGCCGAGGTCGGTGATCTGCACCAACGTGGTGCGGCCATCGGTGGGATGCGGTAGTCGCTCGACCAGTCCGTCGGCTTCCAGCCGTCGGATCGCGTGGGTGACGCTGGTGACGTGCACCTGCAACCGGTCGGAGGCCTTGGTGATCGGCAGCGCACCGGTGCGGCTGAATGCCAGCAGTCGCAGCAACTCGTACCGGGAGAAGCTCAGGTCATACGGCCGCAACGCCGTCTCCACCCTGGCCAGCAGGATTTGGTGAGCCCGCATCACCGACGTCACCGCGACCATGCCGTCGGCCACGTCGCCCCAACCGGCCCGCTGCCAATTCTCGCGCGCCAGCGCGATCGGATCACGCTCGTCGGGTTGCGAAGCCACGCCTCTTCATACCGCACCGAATTGCGCATCGCGCGCAACCTCAGTCAACACGTTGCTAGCTAACCGGTCGTCATTCCAATCCATTTCCAAGGGGTGTGTGGTGCGCTGCGCAGCGATTTGTCAACGTTCGCGCAAGTTCTCGCCTGCGCCCTGCTTCGAGGAGGTTTCATGCTTCAACGCGTCGCCCTCGTCACCATCGTCACGACCGCACTCTTGGCGTCCGGCTGCTCAAGCGGCAAACCAAGTGTGCCGGCACCCGCGAAAAGCTCGTCGGCGCAGGCCAGCGCGTCCACGTCAGCGACCGCCGAGGAGACCACAGCCGCCGACGCCGCGCCGGCCGAAAAGCTGGATGTCCACGCCTGCGCCGACGTGACCGCCGCCAACCTGGATCTGGCCACGGCGAGCACGGCTGAGGACGCCCGCAAGGCAGGCGATGCGTTCGAGCAGTACGACCTGCCCGCTGACGTCAAAGACGCGGTCGAACACTTCGTCGGCACGAACGGTGCCCAATTCGACGATCCCGATTACGACAAGTACAACAAGACCATCGACGAGTGGGTCAAGCAGGTCTGTCCGCTGGGATAGTCAGCGCGTCGCGGCCGGCGCCACCGCAGCCAGCACGGCGCGAGTGGACTGCCGGTTGCCGACGGTGATGCGCACGCCGCCGTCGGCGTAGTGGCGAACCTGCAGTTCGGTGCTGTCGAACACCTGCCGCCACGGCTCACGCCACGGAGGCAGATAGACGAAGTTGGCATGCGCGTCGGCGCTGTACACACCCATCGACCTCAGTCGCATCCGCAGGTACCGCCGTTCGGCGGCGATCATCCGAATGCGTTGCCGCAGCTGGTTTTCCGCGTCATAGGACGCGGCAACAGCGACCAGGCTGGTGATGCCCATTCCGAACGGCGGCTGCATGGCCCACAGTCGGCGGGCCAGGCCAGGGGCACAGAACCCATAGCCGATCCGCAGACCGGCCAGCCCGTAGGCCTTCGAGAAGGTCCGCAGCACAACGACATTCGGATAACGCTCGACCAGCGCGGGCGCGTCGATCCGATACTCCGGCGACAGGAACTCCACGTAGGCCTCGTCCAGCAGCACCACCGTGTCCGAGGGAATCCGCTGCAGGAAACGCTCGATCTCGGCCGTGGGTTCGACGGTGCCCGTCGGGTTGTGCGGCCGACACACCACGACCACTCTCGCGTCGGCCGCCGCCTCTACCATCGCGTCCAGGTCGTGATGTCCGTGCACGTCCAGCGCTACGGTGACCGATTCCAGCCGTGCCATCTGCGCGAAGATCGGGTAGCCGTCGAAGGTCGGGTAGGTCATCACCATCTTCTCGCCAGGGCTGGTGACCGCATGCAGCACCTGCAGGATCACCCCCGTCGCACCGGCGCCGATCACCACCTGCTCGTCGCGCACGCCGACCCGGCCCGCGATCAGCGCACGCAACCGCTCCGGCAGGAACTCCGGGTACCGGTTCGCCGCGTCAATCGACTCGATCAGCGCCGCACGCACAGCAGGCAGCGGTGGAAACGGATTTTCGTTGAGCGACAACGCCATCGGGTTCAGCGCGCTGGGCAAGGCACCGACCGCATCGCTCAATTCGCGCTTGAGCGTGGCCATCAGCGGCCGCCCCACTTGACCGCGGCGGCTCCGGCGAAATCTCCGGCGTGCGCGAACGCCGCCATCATCACTACGTCACCCTTCTTCACCGTGCCTTCGGAGATGGCGCGGTCAAGGTTGACCGGGATGCCTGCGGCGAACAGGTTGCCACACTCGTCGAACGTGTCGACGTGGCGCTCCTTCGGTAGCTCTAGCGCCTCACGCCAGTTACGCAGGAACACCCGGTTCGGCTGGTTCGTCACGAGCAGGTCAAGATCCTTGGGCTGCATACCGATTCGGTCGCACACCGCATACGCGACCTCAGGCACCTGACGGTTGCCCCGTGCGAGCACCTTGGTGATCTTGCTTTCGGTGAAGCCGATGTAGGCCTCGCCGGGTCCCGGCTGCCACCACTTGCGCGGCGGATCCATCACGATGGTCATCTCGCCGGCGTATTCACCGTATGTGCGGCATTCCACGTCGAGGATCGGCGACTCGTCCGACAGCCTCACCAGCCCGACCGCCGCGCCGTCGCCAGGCACCGCCGACTGCGCCTTGCGGCGCACGCCCGGCTGGTCGAACGCCTGCCCTGCGGCGTTCTGCGCGATCGCAATCAACGCGGTCTCCCCCGCTCCCGACGACAGCAACTGCCGCGCCATCTGCAGCCCGAGGACGAACGCCGCACATCCACCGTTGTGCAGATCGAGTACCCAATTCGGTTTCATGCCAAGGCGATGCGCCATGCCGCCACCTCCGCCATAGAACGGCATGTCGGGCATCTGGGTGTGAGTGATCAGCACGTCGACGTTGGCAATGGTGTCGGCGCCGTGGCGCTCGATCAGCCCTGCCGCCGCGCGCTCCACCATGTCGATGGCGGTCTCGTCCTCGGCGACGTGGTGGCGGAACTTCGGCGCCCGGAACATCACGTTGTCACGCAGGTCGTCGGAGTCGGCGAACTGCGCGTAATAGTCGGCGCTGATCGGCTCCCCGGGCAGGTACGTCGAAAGATCGACAAGACTGACTGGCCTCTGCTCGTTCACGCGGGGCTCATCTCATCCAGGCCGGCGTCACCGGCAGGCCGTTGTGGTGTCGGTATTCGGCGATTGCCTTGAGGTTCTTCAACTCGAGCAGATGGCCTGCGCCGAACATGTCCCAGAAATCCCCGACCCACACCGGCCGCTCCGGCGGTGCGGCTTCCGGATAGGGGTTGCGGTCGTAGAACGGGTGATGGCAGTTGGTCCACAGCACCACCGAACCCGGCTTGTCGAACACGATCTCGGCGTCGACGATCCGCATCAGGTAGACCATCCAGAGATGCTTGCCCTGATCCCATGCGCAGTGGTAATCGACGGTCATAGCGTCCCTGTTGGCATGAGTCCGGGTGAATATCTTTGTCTCCGAACCCAATCGGTCATAGGCCAGCCACAGCCCGGGTTCTTCGGTCGGCGTGAACCCTCGCAGGCTGTACGTCCACTCCTCGAGGCAGCGGGTGTCGGACATGTAGTCGAACAGTTCGTCGGGCGGACATTCGATATAGCTGTTGACGGTGCAGAACTCACCGAACACCTGATCGTGCGGGTACACCGACCGCATCATCTCCATGATGACGGGCGTGGCCTTTTCCCTCGGCGAGGTCTCGATGCGCACCAGATCCTCGATCGGGTCCGAGGTACCCCGGTGAGCGGTGATGTCATCAAGCGCGGGCAACGACATTGGGACGGTTCTCCTTTGTGGTGGGCGGTGGTGAGGCGGTAGTGCTGAGAAATGCTGCGAACGGCGGGATTTCGTCGGCCGAGCACTCGACGCTGACGACCGACGGGCCATCGGTTTCCAATGCGGCGCTCAGCGCGCCGGGCAACTGATCGATGTTCTCGACGTCCACCGAGTTCAGGCCGGGGAACATCGCAGCCAGCCCTGCGCCGAATCGGCTGGGCCCAAACCGGTTGTAGCTGTAGAGGTCGTCGTAGAACAGCTGTTCGCGCGTCACGCACATCGCATGGGCATGGTTGTCGAAGAGCAGGAACGTCACCGGCAGCCGGTACTGCAGCGCCGTGTGAATCTCCATGCCGTGCATCAGGAAGGAGCCGTCGCCTGCGATGACAACGGTGCGACGACGGCGCCCGAATGCCACGCCGACGCCGGCACCAAAGCTGTATCCCATGCCACCCATACCGAGCGCGACGATGAATCGGCCGTCACGCCGCACCGGCAGATAGTGAATCGCCGACGCGCCGATGTTTCCCGCGTCGACGATGACGTCCGCGCCGTCGGGAAGCATCTCGTCCAGGGCCTTCATCGCGTCGCGATACCGAATTCCCGGAGCGTCCACGTGCGGCGGTTGCAGTTCGGTGTGCGGCACCGCGTCAGGTACCCGCACTCCGAGCGTGCCGACCGACAGGGCGGCCGTCAGCAGCGACAACGAGCCACGCAGGTCGTCGGTGTGCACGTGTGTGCACGCCACGTACGGCGAGGCCGAACCGATCGACACGACCGGAACCGACGCCAGCACGTCGTCCAGGCCGGCACGCGACGTCACGCCCATGCGCGTGCCCACTAGGAGGCACAATGCGCTGTCGGCGATCGCGGTCGCGACCCCGGGATGGCCCATCACGCCGGTGACACCCAGTGCCGACGACGACCCCATGCCCGGTGTGCCCGCGACGTCCTTCGCATCGGGCACCGTGGCGATCCTCGCGCGCAACACGGCACGCAGCTGCTCGAGTTCCACGCGCGCGTCGTCACGAGCCACCTGCTCGCCTGCGATGATCGTGACCGGCCCGCCTGCGCGCCGCAGCGCTTCTGCGATGGCCTCGGGATCGCCCGGCTGCGTCGTCGTGGTTTCGATACCGACGCCGTTGGTGCCGACCTCGGATTGCTGAATATCCTTGGGCAGCAACAACACTGCCGGTCCACCGGTCGCCGCGGCCGCGATCGCTTCGGGGAGCGCGGTGAGGATGTCGTCGGCCCGCGTCACCCGCCGGCAGTACACCGACACCTCACCGAACAGCGCCTCGGCATTCAATGCGCCGTTGCGGCCGCTGGTGTCCTGGAAGGAGCCTCTGCCGTCAAGGGTGGTCGGCGGTTGTCCGATCAACGCCAGCACCGGCACCCGGCTGGCGTACGCCTCGCCGAGCCCGGGAACGGTGTTCAGGCAGCCGCCGCCCGAGGTCGCGACCACGACGCCAAGCCCGGCTCCGCTGCGGCTGTATCCGTCGGCCATGGTCGCGGCGGAGAACTCGTGCTTGGCGAGGACGGCGGTGATGTCATCGCGGAAATGCGCGGCGTCGTAGAGATCCTCGATGTTGGCCCCGTCGACACCGAAGAGATAGTCGATCCCGTTCGTCGCCAGGTACGCGACGATGTGGTCGACAACCCGATGCCTTCTGGCCATTTCTCACTCGCTTCTCCCCGCCCCTACCAGAGACACGACTGGCAACCGAGTTGGGTTCACCAAGTGGCCCGGATCACAAGTGTCGTTCGAGCAAGACCTTTCCGTTGTCAGACGAAACCAGTTGCACTGCAGCGATTTCGTCCTTCTGCATCGGAGTGGTGGCGCTCGGCAGAGCAGTGGCGCCGGACAACCCAAGCCAGGTAGCTACCTCGGTGTGGCTGCCGTCGCGGCCCACGACGACCATGCCCAGGTTCTGCGGAGGGATGGTGCCTGCCTGGCCCCATTCGCCGTAGGAGCAAGCCATGTCGATGCGGGTGCCCCACCCGAATCCGGTCAGCGTGATCGACGCGTTGATCGGGGTATCCGACACCTTCGCCATGTCCATCGCCTGGGTGGTTTCCTGCGGGGTGTAGTTCTCCAGGCCCACGATCTCGGGGCGAATGGCGATCACCACACCCACCGCCAGCAGTGCGGCGGCGACCCCGACCGCTGCCGACGTCAGCCAACGCGATCGTCTGCGGCGCCACCGCACCTTGTCGAGGATCGAGTCGAGCACCTCGGGCCGAAGCGGTGGGGTTTCGGGCGTCTCCTCATCCAGCGCACGGACGTCTTCGAGGTCCATCATCGCCAGTAGCGCAGGGACCCCGCTGATCTCGGCAACGGCCGATCGGCAGCGCTCACACGTCTCCAGGTGGGCCTCATACTCCCGACGTTCGCTGCTCGTCAGTGAACCCAGGACGTAGGCCGCATCCCAGGTCACGTAGCGATCGCCGTCCATCAGATCACCGCCTAGGGGAAAACCGAATTGTGTCATCGTGTCACCCCCATTTCCTGCAGATTGAGCCGCAACGCCCGAACGGCGTAATGAAGCCGGGATTTCACCGTGCCTTCCGCAATCGACAGATCCTTGGCGATCTGTGCGGTAGTCCAACCCTGGTAGTAGGACCGGCGAATCACTGCGCGATGTTCCTCGGAGAGCTGGCTCAGGGCCGTACCTAGCAGCAGCCTGTCCAATGCGGAGTCCACCTCGTCGGGTGCGGCACGGTCAGCGACCTGCTCGAGGTCGGGTGTGCCGGCTTCGTTGCGGTACCGCGCGCTGCGGCGCTCATCGATGATGAGGTTACGCGCCACGGTGAACAGCCAGGCCCTGGCCGACCGCTCGACTTCGTCGGTCACCTCGGGATGGCGCCAAGCCCGAAGCAGCGTCTCCTGCACCACATCCTCCGCACGCGCTTGATCGCCAGTGAGCCGCAGGGCATAGCGCCACAACGCCGCGGCATGCTCGTCATAAAGCACCCGCATCATGGCGGCTTCTGGATCGTCCACTACCAACCTCCGTCTTAGATACGACGTTGGTGGTGCTCAAGTTCATTACACGCGCGACGTGACCACCGCGCGGGCGAACGCGTTAGACGGTGAGGATCCGCGGACCGTCGTCCGTGACGGCCACGGTGTGCTCCCAGTGTGCAGCGCGCGAACCGTCGGCGGTGACGACCGTCCACTCGTCCTCCAACACAACGGTCTTTGTGGTGCCGAGGGTGAGCATCGGCTCGATGGCCAGCACCGACCCTGGCGCAAGGTACGGTCCGCGCCCCGGCGAGCCCTCGTTGGGGAGGAACGGGTCCATGTGCATCTGTCGGCCGATGCCGTGCCCGCCGTACCCAGCGACGATGCCGAACTTTCGGTCGTAGCGGGCCTCCGCGGCGTGCGTCCCGGCCTCGATGGCATGCGAGACGTCGGTGAGCCGGTTGCCGGGCACCATGGCAGCGATGCCGGCTTCCATCGACTCACGGGTGGCTGCTGACAGCGCTTCGTCGACAGGGATCAACGCGCCGATGCCGAAGGTGACCGCAGAGTCGCCGTGCCAACCGTCGAGGATCGCGCCGCAGTCGATGGACACCAGATCACCGGCGGCAAGCACTTCGCTTGCCGACGGAATGCCATGCACCACACGGTCATTCACCGATGCGCAGATGCTTGCCGGAAAGCCGTGATAGCCGAGGAACGACGGGACACCGCCGCCGTCGCGGATGATGGATTCGGCGATCTCGTCGAGCGCCAGCGTCGAAACGCCCGGCGCAGCGGCCTGGCGGACGGCCAGCAGCGCGGAGGCGACCAGCGACCCGGCCGCCGCCATCGCATCGAGTTCGCCTGCGCTGCGCTGCGCGACGACCTTGCGGTTGCGCAGCCCCGGAAGGCCGATCATCGTCTAACGACCGAGCGCCCTAAGCGCCCGCGCGAACACCTCGTCGAGCGCACCGACGGCGTCGACCCGCTGCAGGTTGTTGTGGCTGTAGTACTCCAGCAGCGGTTCGGTCTCGTCGCGGTACACCTGCATCCGGTTGTGGATGACCTCTTCGGTGTCGTCGGCGCGACCACGGCCCTTGAGGCGCGCGAACAGCTCCTCTTCAGAGACCGAGAACTCCAGCACCGCGTCGAGCTTGGTGTTGTGGTTCTTCAGCATCTCGTCGAGCGCCTTGGCCTGCTCCACCGAACGGGGGTAGCCGTCGAGAATGAATCCGTCGGCGGCGTCGGCCTGCTCGATGCGGTCCTCGACCAGCTTGTTCGTCAACTCCGACGGCACCAGGTCGCCGGCGTCGAGGTAGCGCTTGGCTTCGACACCCAGCGGGGTGCCTTCGCTGATGTTCTTGCGGAACAGGTCCCCGGTCGAGATCTGCGGGATGCCGAGCTTCTCGGACAGCTTCTGCGCCTGCGTGCCTTTGCCCGCGCCGGGCGGTCCGAGTAGAACGACTCTCACTTCAGGAACCCTTCGTAGTTACGTTGCATCAGCTGGCTCTCGATCTGTTTGACCGTATCCAACCCGACGCCGATCATGATCAGAACCGCAGTTCCGCCGAACGGCAAGTTCTGCACGCCGCCGCCGTTTCCGATCTGGAGGAACAGGTTCGGCAGCACGGCGATCACGCCCAGGTAGATCGAGCCCGGAAGGGTGATCCGGCTGAGTACGTAACGCAGGTAGTCGGCGGTGGGCTTGCCGGGACGGATGCCCGGGATGAAACCGCCGAACTTCTTCATCTCGTCGGCACGCTCGTCGGGGTTGAACGTGATCGACACGTAGAAGTACGTGAAGAAGATGATCAATCCGAAGTAGATGGCGATGTACACCGGGTCGGCGGGGTTGGTCAGGTAGTTCGCGACGAACCGCGACCACCAACCGTTGCTCGCGTTCGGTTTTCCGCTCGTGATCAGCTGAGTGATCAAGTGCGGGATGTAGATCAGCGACGACGCGAAGATCACTGGGATAACACCGGCCTGGTTGACCTTCAACGGCAGATAGGTCGACGTGCCGCCGTACATACGCCTGCCGACCATGCGTTTGGCGTACTGCACCGGGATGCGGCGTTGGCCCTGCTCGACGAACACCACGCCGACGATGATGGCCAGCGCGGCGACACAGACAAGGGCGAACACCAGGCCACCGCGGCTGTCGAGGATGGTCTTGCCCTCGACGGGGATGCGCGCAGCGATGCCGGCGAAGATCAGCAGCGACATGCCGTTGCCGATGCCGCGCTCGGTGACCAGCTCGCCCATCCACATCACCAGCGCCGCGCCCGCGGTCATCACCAGCACGATGACGACGAGGGTGAAGATATTCAGGCCCTCGCTCTGGCCCTGGATGATGTCGAGGGTGCAGCCCTGCAGCAGCCCTCCGTTGGCGGCCAGCGCCACGATGCTGGTGGCCTGCAGAATCGCCAGCGCGACCGCGAGGTAGCGGGTGTACTGCGTCATCTTGGCCTGGCCGGCCTGGCCCTCTTTGCGCAGCTGCTCGAAGCGCGGAATGACCACGGTCAGCAGCTGCACGATGATGCTCGCGGTGATGTAGGGCATTACACCGACCGCGAACACCGTCAGGTGCAGCAGTGCACCGCCGGAGAACAGGTTGATCAGCGAATAAATCTGCGCCGAATCGCCGCCGCTGACCTGCGCCACGCACTTCGTCACGTTGGGGTAGTTGACGCCCGGCGACGGTATCGATGCACCGACCCGGTACAGGATCACGATGCCGAGCGTGAACAGGATCTTCCGCCTCAGGTCGACTGTCCTGAGCGAAGAGATGAAAGCCGAGAGCACTCTTCCTCCTGCGCAGCCGACCCGTAGTTCCCGGCGTGCGAATGGGGCTGGTTTCACCAGCGTCGTGGTTTAAGTCCTGCGCGCACCCCTGTCAGGCTCGTAGCCTGCGAAGTCACGCGTCAAACAGTCTACGAGACTAACAGTTGAGGTTGTTCCGCCCCGCATCCATCGTGGGCAACCGCGGCACGGACTGCATTCAGAATCCGAGCGTACAGTCGGCGACGGGTCATTACATCACCTAAGTAACGGCCTTGAACGACAGCGATACGTGGAATAAGGGGTTTTGCGGAATGGCACGCACGGACAACGACTCGTGGGATCTGGCATCGAGCGTGGGGGCGACGGCCACCATGGTGGCAGCGGCCCGCGCGATGGCCACCGCAGCCGAGGATCCGTTGATCGACGATCCATTCGCCGACCCGCTCGTACAGGCAGTGGGCGTGGACTTCTTCACCCGCCTCGTCACCGGTGAGTTGCGCCCCGAGGACCTCGACATCGACAGCCAGTCGGTCGGCATGCAACGGATGGCCGACAACATGGCGGTGCGGACCAAGTTCTTCGACGACTTCTTTCTTGACGCCGGGGCAGCCGGCGTCCGTCAAGCGGTGATCCTTGCGTCGGGACTGGATTCCCGTGCATACCGGCTCGCGTGGCCGGCAGGGACGACGGTCTATGAGATCGACCAGCCCGAGGTGATCGAGTTCAAGACCCGGGTGCTGGCTGACCTTGGCTCCGAACCGACCGCGAAGCGGCGAACCGTCGCGAGGGACCTGCGCTACGACTGGCCCGCCGCGCTCATCGAGGAGGGTTTCGACCCGAACCAGCCGACGGCATGGAGCGCAGAGGGCCTGCTCGGATACCTGCCGCCCGATGCGCAGGACCGGCTGCTGGACACCATCACCGAACTCAGCGCGCCCGGCAGTTGGGTGGCGGTGGAAAGCGTGCCGAACATCAACCCGGACGATCACGAGAAGGCGATCCAGCGCATGCAAGCCGCTTCGGCGCGGTGGCGCGACCACGGCTTCGACCTCGATTTCGCCGAACTCGTCTACCTCGGTGACCGCAACGAGGCAGCCGCCTATCTCGGTGAGCACGGCTGGCAGTTGAGCCGAAACAGCGTCACGGAGCTGTTCGCCGCCTACGGGATGCCGCCTCTCGAAGTCGAGGAAGAGGGCAACTTCGGCGAACTGCAGTACGTCAGGGGCGTGCTGAAAGGAGCGCACTGATGACCCGATCCGATGCCGACAGTTGGGATCTGGCGTCGAGCGTAGGGGCGACGGCCACCATGGTCGCCGCGGCGCGCGCGCTGGCCAGCCTCGAACCCGAGCCGTTGATCAATGACCCGTTCGCCGCGGATCTGGTGCGGGCGGTCGGCGTCGACTTCTTCACCCGGCTGGTGAACGGCGAGATCCCGCTGCCCGAGGGGGACGGTCCTCGGCTGATGGCGAACGTGATCGCGGTGCGCACCCGGTTTTTCGACGACTTCTTCGTCGACGCGGGCGCGGCCGGGATCACACAGGCGGTGATTCTGGCCAGTGGATTGGACTCCCGGCCGTACCGGTTGCCGTGGGCGCCGGGCACCGTCGTCTACGAGATCGACCAGCCGCAGGTGATCGAATTCAAGACCACGACGATGACGGCAATCGGTGCGACGCCGACCGCGCAGCGCCGCACCGTCGCCGTCGACCTGCGCGAGGACTGGCCGGCTGCGTTGCGCGCCTGTGGTTTTGACGATGGTCAGCCCACCGCGTGGAGCGCGGAAGGCCTGTTGCCGTATCTGCCGCCGGATGCGCAGGACCGGCTGTTCGACAACATCACCGCGCTCAGCGCGCCGGGCAGTCAACTCGCCACCGAATATCACCCCGACGCGGGTGCTGCGGTCGCGGAGCGGACGAAACGCTTGGGCGGACAGTGGCGCGAGCATGGGTTCGACCTCGACTTGTCGCAGCTCTTCATTCCCGGCGAGCGCAGTCATGTGGGCGAATACCTGACCGGACACGGCTGGCGGGTGTCGACGCGGACGCGACGGGAAGTGTTCGCCGGCTACGGCAGGGAATTTCCCGTTACCGACGACGTGGTGCCGCTCAGTACTTCACTGGCGGTCATAGCGACACGAAAGTAGGAGACTCATGGCCCGAACCGAGGGTGACACCTGGGATCTGGCGTCCAGCGTGGGTGCGACCGCAACCGGCGTGGCCGCCTCCCGCGCGTTGGCGTCCAAACAGCCCAATCCGCTTATCAACGATCCGTACGCCGACGCGCTCGTCAAGGCCGTTGGTCTCGAACATCTCAACAAGTTCGCCGACGGCGAACTGGAGTATGGTGACGATCCGCTGTTCAACCGCCAGCAGATATGTGAGCAGATCGCTGTACGCACACGGTTTTTCGATGACTTTTTCATCGGTGCCGTGTCCGCAGGTATTCGGCAGGCGGTGATTCTGGCATCGGGGTTGGACACCCGCGCCTATCGGCTGCCGTGGCCGCGGGAAGCGGTGGTGTTCGAGGTCGATCAGCCACAAGTGATCGAGTTCAAGTCCCGTGTGCTCGAAGGTTTGGGCGCGCAACCCGCGGCCACCCGGCGGACGGTTTCCATCGATCTGCGCGATGACTGGCCGGCGGCGTTGCGGGACAGCGGATTCGACCCTCGGCTGCCCACCGCGTGGATTGCCGAGGGCCTGCTGATCTACTTGCCGCCCGACGCTCAGGACCGGTTGTTCGACAACGTCACCGCGCTCAGCGCGCCGGGCAGCCGGCTGGCGACCGAGCACATGGACATTCAGGGGTCGCCTGACGAGTGGGTCGACAGGCTCTCCGAGAGGTCGCGCCGCATGGGCTCCGGCCTCAACCTCGCCGAGCTGTTCTACACGGCCGATCGCAACCCGGCAGAGCAGTACCTGATCTCGAAGGGCTGGGACGTCACGATCCGGCCGAACCGAAAAGCCTATGCAATCAATGGTTTCAAGTATCCCGAAGATGAGCTGACCGCCTTCGCCGGCGACAGCGGTTATCTCTCGGCAATCCTCGACTAGGAGACTCACGTGCCACGTACAGAAGGTGATACCTGGGATCTGGCGTCCAGCGTGGGCGCCACAGCCACGATGGTTGCCGCGCAGCGGGCGCTCGCAAATCGAGAGGGCCTGATCGACGACCCGTTCGCCGAGCCGCTGGTGCGCGCCGTCGGATTGGACCTCTTCATCCGGGCGCTCGAGGGTGACATCGTTTTCGAAGATGTGGATCCGCAATTCAACATGCGCCGGGCGGCCGAAGGCATGGCGGTGCGCACCCGCTGGTTCGACAAGCTGTTCACCGACCCGACCGACGTCG
>Ga0268266_10002161_pt1 | contig 21577 bp, 19 predicted proteins | sample KBSS13metaG_FD_190356 | JGI IMG/M metagenome (GOLD analysis project Ga0268266, IMG submission 190356) | Switchgrass rhizosphere microbial communities from Kellogg Biological Station, Michigan, USA - KBS S1-3 metaG (SPAdes) (version 2) | ecosystem: Host-associated > Plants > Roots > Rhizosphere... | reverse complement strand
TCTGGATGTTTGGCGGCGCCGGATTGGATGTGGGACCAGCGACAGGCACCGCTGTTTCGCTCAACGACCTGTGGAGCTTGGATCCGACAACCGGGCAGTGGACCTGGGTCGGAGGTGCCCAGACGGGCAATCAGGGTGGTGTCTATGGAAATCCGGGCGTCACCGCTTCTGGACACTTCCCCGGCGCTCGCTCCGCTGCGGCGGGTTGGCTTGGCACTGACGGTAGTCTATGGCTCTTCGGCGGTACGGGTTACGACAGCGCCACTCCCACACCGGCCTTCGGCGACCTGAACGACGTCTGGAAGTTCTAGCGGAAGATCGCCTCGATACGGCGCGGTGTGCTCATCTGGAGAGCGCACCGCGCCGGGTTCTCAGGCTGTCGCGAACATCGCGAACACGCTCACCGCCATGACTCCCGTCGCCGTCCAACCCAGCCGCTGCAGCCGCGGGCGGATGACGAACTGACCCATGATGTTCTCGCGGGTGGCGAGGCACATCATGATGGCCATGATGGGAATCGCGATCACGCCGTTGATCTCCGCACTCCAGACCAGGGCCCTGATCGGGTCGAGGTGCGTGAAGTTGAGGATCACGCCGCCGATGGTGGCGACGGCAACGATCCCGTAGAACTCCCACGCCTCGTGCACCTTGGAGTCCAGACCGGAGCTCCACTCGAAGCTCTCCGCGACGGCGTAGGCCGCCGACCCGGCAAGCACGGGTACGGCCAACATGCCGGTGCCGATGATGCCGAGGCTGAACACCGCAAAGGTCGCGGGGCCTCCAATCGGGCGTAACGCCTCTGCGGCCTGGGACGCCGTCTCAATATGCGTGATCCCATGCGCGTGCAGCGTCGCCGCCGTGCCCAGGATGATGAAGAAGGCGATCAGGTTGGAAAAACCCATCCCCAGATAGGTGTCCCAGCGGATCCGGCGCAGGTGCTGACGGGCCACCGCTTCCGCGTGCGGCAGAAGGTTCGCACCCCCGTTGCCGGCCGCGACCGACTTCAGATCCTCCACTTCCTGCGCGGCCTGCCAGAAAAACAGGTACGGGCTGATGGTCGTGCCGAGGACGGCTACGATCATGGAGATCGTGTCATGGTCCAGGCTGAGCTGCGGCAGCAGTGCGCCCTGGACGACCTGGCCCCATGGAACCTCCAGCGTAAAGACGACCGCCACATAAGAAAGGAGGGCGAGCGTCAGCCACTTCAGGTAACGCACGTAGGTGTCATAGCGCAGGTATACCTGCAATCCGAGGCAGGTGAGGCCGAACACCACCGAGTACAAACGGGCGGAGCCGCCGACGAGCAGCCGCATGGCTTCGCCCATGGCGGCGATGTCCGCGGCCACGTTGATGGTGTTCGCCACGAGCAGCAGGCCCACGATGCCGTACAACACGGGGCGGGGAAACGCGGCTTTCACGTTCGCGGCGAGGCCGCGCCCGGTGATGCAGCCGAGTCGGGCGCTCACCATCTGGATGCCGACCATGAGCGGATAGGTGAAAATCATGGTCCACAGCATGTGGAACCCGAATTGCGCACCCGCCTGGGAATACGTGGCGATGCCGCTCGGATCGTCGTCGGCCGCCCCGGTGATCAGTCCCGGGCCGATCTGTTTGACTCGCGGGTGCTCCGCGATGCTTTTGTAGATTTTTCTGACCATTTGCGCTGTCCTGCCTGCGGCCGGACAGCGCCAGGGCGAACCTGAGCGTTATCGGGCCGGGTTGACGCTGCGGTTGCCGCAGCAAAAACAACTCCCACTTCCGACTAAACTACTCACGAGGGTTCGCCTCTGTGGCCTACGACGGGGCGCGAAGATAGTCGCGCTTGACAGTAATGTAAAGACCTAATGTTGGTCAGGTGGCTAGGCGCCGCAATTTTGCTTCGTAGTATTCCTTTTTGGCGACATACAGCACCTTGTCGACCTCGGCATACACGGTCCCCGAGGCGGCCCGCAGGGCGAGCGGCCAGGTGAAGGTGCCTTCGCCGTTACGTTCTACCTCATCGCGGATGCGCTCGAGCATCGCATCGTCGATATGGAAGTCGGCGAACAAGGTTTCCTTTGCCGGACGTTTGAACCGGATGGATGCGGCTTTGTCCCACACGACGTACTCGTGCCCCAGAATCCGGATGAGCATCAGCATGTAGAACGGATCAATCGCCGAGTACATGCTGCCGCCGTAGATCGTCCCCACCAGGTTGCGTGTCAGCCAGGTCAGCCGCAGTCTGACCTTCAGCCTCCTGAAGTCCCGCGACAACTCCACGACCTTACCGCCGCTCGCGCGGATGCATGGCGCGATGTTCATGAAGAAGCGGGCCAGTCGGGCGGAGATGGGTTTTTTCATGCGTACTCCGTGTGTCCCCTGAAATATAGCGCTTCGGGGGACAATAGCCGGATGGCGCAGAGTGCGGCGGCAGTCCCGGTGGGCAACCGGTTCGATCGGATGGAGTGGGCGGGGGCCTTCGGGGACCTGGGTACACTGATTCCATTTGTGGTCGCGTACCTGGCCGTCGTGAAGGTCGATCCGTGCGGCGTGCTGTGTTCGTTCGGGGCGGCGATGCTGGTGGGCGGGTTGTTCTACAAGACCCCGTTCCCCGTGCAACCCATGAAAGCCATCGGCGCGGTGGCGGCGACCCAGGCGGCGCAGACCGCGACGATTACGCAGTCAACGCTCTACGCCGCCGACCTGGTGACCGGGCTCGTCTGGCTCTTCCTCGGACTGACAGGCGCCGCGCGCTACATCGCCAACCGCGTGCCGCGGCCTGTGGTGATCGGCATCGTTCTCGGCCTGGGTATCGGTTTCATGCTCGAGGGCATCCGGTTGATGAGCGGCGGTTGGGTCGTTGCGGCCGTCGGCCTGCTCGGAACCCTGTTGGTGCTCACGAACCGGCTCATCCCGGCGATGTTCCTGCTCCTGGCCTTTGGGGTCGTCTGCGGCGCCATTCAACACCCCGCAGTCTGGCAAGCGTTGGAGTCAACGAAGATCGGCTTCCGCTTGCCTGACTTCGCCCCCGCGCGGATCACGTGGCACGACGTGGTCATCGGCACGCTGTTTCTGGCGTTGCCCCAACTGCCTCTGACACTCGGTAACGCCGTGATCGCTATCCGCGAAGAGAACAACCGGCTTTTCCCCGACCGCAGCGTATCCGAGAACACCATCGCAATCTCCACCGGCATCATGAATCTCGGTAGCGGAGTGTTCGGAGGTGTCCCTATGTGCCACGGTGCCGGCGGGATGGCCGGTCACGTTGCCTTCGGTGCGCGCACCGGAGGCGCCCCCATCATCCTCGGGGTGCTGCTGCTGATGCTGGGGCTCTTCTTCAGTGGCTCGGTCCAATTCGCATTCGGCCTGGTGGCGCACCCCGTGCTGGGGGTGATCCTGTTTCTCACCGGCGCCCAACTCTCACTGGGCTCGTGCGATTTCAGCAAGAACAAGGGTGAGCGCTTCGTCACGCTCACGACCGCCGCGCTCGCCATGTGGAACGTCGGGCTCGCCTTCGTCGTCGGGCTCACGCTCAGCCAGCTCGAAAAACGCGGGTGGCTACGCCTGTAACGCTCGATTACCATCGGGCCATGGATCGCAAAGAGTGGTCAGTCCGAACCAGCGGCCGGGGTTTCACCGACCTGACCCCACGCATCGCGGCCTTTGTGCGCGAGTCCTCGGTACAGCAAGGCTTGTGCAATGTGTTCCTGGTGCATACCAGCGCCTCGCTCATCCTTTGCGAGAACGCTGACCCTAGCGTCCGCACGGACCTGGACACGTTCTTCGCGCGCGTCGTGCCTGATGGCGATCCCGCATACGAGCACGATTCCGAGGGTCCCGACGATATGCCGTCCCATATCCGGACCGTCCTGACACAAAACTCCCTGGTCATCCCGGTCATCGATGCCGAGTTGGGGCTCGGGACCTGGCAGGGGATCTATCTGTGGGAGCACCGCAAGGTCCCGCACGAGCGTCGTGTGATCGTCACCGTGTGGTGATCGAAGAAAAGCCTTGATCGTCCACCTCATCGACGGCACCTACGAGCTGTTTCGCCACTTCTATGGCCTGCGCCGTTTCACCAAGGGGGCTGACCGGCCGTTCGGGGCGGTCATCGGCGTACTCAACACCGTTCTGCAGATGATCGAAGAGGACGCCACGCACCTGGGCGTCGCCACCGATCACGTCATCGAATCTTTCCGCAACGGGTTGTGGGCCGGGTACAAGACCGGAGAGGGCGTCGACCCTGCCCTCATGGCGCAATTCCATCCGCTCGAAGAGGCGCTTGCCGCCATGGGCGTTGCCGTGTGGCCCATGACCGATCTCGAGGCCGACGACGCCCTGGCCTCGGCGGCTGCGTTGTCCGCGAAAGACAAGCGTGTCGAGAAGGTATGCATCTGGACGCCGGACAAGGACCTCGCCCAATGCGTAGACGGCGACCGCGTCGTGCAGGTGGATCGCAAGAGCAAGACCATCCGCAATGCCGATGGCGTGCGGGCTAAATTCGGTGTCAGCCCGGAGTTCATTCCTGACTATCTCGCGCTGGTCGGAGACTCCTCGGATGGTTATCCAGGCATGGCCGGCATCGGGCCCAAAGGTGCCGCCAGTCTCATCGCTCGCCACGGCAGGATCGAGGACTTCCCGCCCGAGGTGCTGGGCGACCGGCGCGAGCTCGCGTTGTTGTTCAAGAAGCTGGCGACCCTGCGGACGGATGCGCCCCTGTTCACCAACGTCGATAAACTGCAGTGGCGCGGGCCGACTGCCAAGTTCGCGGACTATGCTGGGCGCTTCGAAGATGCACGCCTGGTAGCGCGTGCGGCGAAGGCCTTTGCCGCTTGAATTAGACTAGGGGCTCCTCGGGGTCGTCAGCCGTTGGAGGGCTCACCGTGACCGCCAGACCTGCATTTATCTTCGACTTGGACGGGACGCTCGTCGACAGCGTCTATGAGCACGTGTTGGCCTGGCGGGAGGCGCTCGATGCGGAAGGCATCGAGCTGTCGGTCTGGCGCATTCATCGCAAGATCGGCATGAGCGGCGGTCTGTTCACCCACCAGTTGCTGCGCGAAACGAAGGTTGCAATCACCGAGGACCGCATCGAGCGGCTACGACGGGGGCATGCCAGGGCTTATCAGAAGTTTGCCAAGGAGATCCGCCCCCTCCCGGGCGCGCGCCAGCTTCTGGATACGCTGACGGAAGCGGAAATCCCCTGGGCCATCGCAACGAGCGGGCGCATGGAGACCGCCGCGCAGAACCTGCACGCGCTGGGGGTAGATCCCAAGCAAGCGGTGGTGATCACCCGTGACGACGTCAAGTATGCCAAGCCCGATCCGGACCTGTTCCTGGCGGCCGCGAGCAAGTTGGGAGCGCCGATTGCCACGGCCGTGGTGGTCGGCGACAGCATCTGGGACATGTTGGCCGCGCGGCGTTGCCAGGCTCTCGGTGTCGGGCTTCTCTCCGGAGGCTACGGTCTCGACGAGCTCGAGCGCGCGGGCGCCTACCGGGTGTACGAGGACCCCGCCGACATGTTGGATCACCTCGACGAGGTCGGCGGGCGCCGCTGAGCCTCCAGCATTTCAGGTGGAGGGCTCCCGGGAGACGAATGTCTTCGCCATCTTCTCGTAGACAGGGAACATGGCCGCCCGGTCGGTCGTGCCAAAGCCCAATGTGTAGGCAATCGTGCCATCGATGTAATAGTAATAGATGCAACTCCAGGTTCCCGTGCCATCCGGTCTCGGGCCGTCGAACGTTAGCGTGACCACCTTTTGGGATCCAATGGTGGTTTCACCCGTGACGAAGTTGGCAAAGCCTCTCTTGGCAAGAATGTCCTGAATCACCGCGGAGAGTGCGGCGGGACTTTGTTTCGGGTCGTGAGGCAGCCGGAAGACGGTCAGATTGTGTATGCCGCTCTCGTACGACTCGAAGCGAACGACCTCATTGGGGCTGTTGGCGGACACCGGTGGAAAGGCATTCCAGCGTTTGGGGATATCCAGGCTGAACTTCCATTCGCTGCTTTCGTAGTGTTTCATCTCGACTGCGCCGGCGGCGGCCGGCTGCTGCGCCAGCGCGGCCGCGTAGGGTGCTGTCAACAGTCCGATCGCGATTGGTCCGCCCACACCAGCAGCGGCAGCTGCGGAAAGCAGGCACTTCTTGGCGAAATGCAGTTGGAGCAAAGTCCTGTAGGTCATGATTGCCTCGATGCGCTTCCTGAGGGTGCCCCCTGAGACACCGGAGGTGCAGATCAGGGGTGGTTCCACGTAAAACTGACAGACCTTGAGAATGCTCTCGGCGTACACCTCGCGGTCGCTGCCGGAGTGAATGACGGCCTCGTCGACGGCGCGCTCACGCTCCACGATCATTCTGTTTCCCAGCCACCACACCAACGGGTGAAACCAGAAGATCGTCTCTACGACCATGTGGATGGCGGCCGTCAGATTGTCTCTCCGCCGCCAGTGGTGCAGTTCGTGGGCGATGATGGTGTTCAGTTGCCCCGGCGTCAGGCGCGTCGCGATGCCTTTGGGTAGCAGCAGAATGGGCCAGAGGATGCCGAAAATGCCAGGCTCCAGGGTCGAGGCGGTCTCCCGGACGGGTAGCGGGGCTTCGATGGCCAATAGGGAGGACGACCAGGCGACGGAGTTGAGTTTCAGCCACTGGTGCAGCCTGCGGCAAGACAATGCCGCGAACCCGGCCGCCCAGACGATGAGGACGATCGTCCAGGCGCTCCAATGAGAGTGTGTGGTTGGAGCGCCAGGTGAAGTCGCGGGTGTCGCAAAGCCGGCCATCCACACACCACCGGGCTCGGCGAGTTGGTTCATCAGAACGGACAGGCCGGATGCAGGATGCGCCGGCGACGCTGCCTGCCAAAGTAGTTGCTTGCCAATGAGGACCAAGAGCGGCAGCGGGATCAGGAACTTCACCGACGCTGCGAGCCAGATGCGGAAGCGGATACTGGCGCCGTTATTGTGGAACACCAGGACCAACAGGGCCGCGGCGAGTGCGCAGAGTGTAGATTGCCACAAGTGGTCGATGAGGCCCCCGATCATGTCAGTGTCACTCCCGGCTGACGAAAGTCCTTGCTAATTTGTCGTACACCGGGAACATGATGTCCCGGTCGGCCGTGTGGAAACAGAGGATGTAGAGCATCGTGTCATTGACGACGAAATAGTACTCGCGGTTGTAGTGCGGTTTGCCGGATGACTCTGCTTTGTCGAAATCCAGGGTGACGACCCGCTGCGATCCCATGGTGGTCTCGCCCATGACGAAGTTGCCAAACCCTCTTTTGGTGAGACCTTCCTGGTTCCTGGCGGCGAACTCAGTCGGGGTTTGCTGCGGATCGTAGGGACTGCGGAAGATCAACAGGCCCTGCGCCCGGCCATAGGGCGCAAAGCGGGCCAGGATGAAAGGACCGTCGTCCTTCGCGGCGGGAATTCGGGTCCAGCTCCTGGGCATGTCCAGACCGAACTTCCAATCCGTGTTGTCGTAGTGTTTCATCTCGATCCCGTCGATCGCGGCTATCGGCTCTTGTGCCAACGCGGTCGCATAGGGGGCGCTCAACAGTCCGATCGCGATCGGTCCGCCGACGCCGGCAGCGGCGGCCGCGGACAGCAGGCACTTCTTGGCGAAATGCAGTTTGAGCAAAGTCCTGGGGGTCATGATTTCCTCGATGCGCTTCCTGAGGGTGCCCCCTGAGACGCCGGAGGTGCAGGACAGGGAGGGTTCCACGTAAAACTGACAGACTTTGAGAATGCCCTCGGCATAAATCTGGCGGTCACTGCCGGAGCGAATGATGGCTTCATCGACGGCACGCTCGCGCTCCACGATCATTCGGTTACCCAGCCACCACACCAACGGGTGAAACCAGAAGATCATCTCTACGACCATGTGGATGGCGGCCGTCAGATTGTCTCTACGCCGCCAGTGGTGCAGCTCGTGGGCGATGATGGTGTCGAGTTGCTCGGGGGCGAATTGGCGGAGAATGCCTTCGGGCAGCAACAGGACCGGCCAGAGAATGCCGAAGAGGCCCGGCTCGAGCTTCGATTCGGTCGCGCGCACCGGCAGGGGGGCTTCAATATCGAGCAGGGAAGAGGACCAGGCGATCGAATTGAGCCGCCACCACTGGCGCAGCCGGCGGCAGATCAACACCATACAGCCGCCAGCCCAGATGATCAGCGCCACGAGCCAGGCCCCCAGGTGGATGTGTGCCGCCGCGGCGCTCGACGCAGCGGGCACGCTGTGCATGTCCGAAATACCGGATGAGCCGGAGGGGTTGGACGAGCCGGACAGGCCGGGTGCGCGCGCGCTCGGCAGGCCGGCCAGGATCGTGCTGCCTGGCGCGGTAATTTGGTGCATGACCAGCGAGAGGGTGGCTGACGGTTGCGCCGCTATCGGCACATGCCAATGCAACTGTTGGCCAATGAGCACAACGAGTGGCAGGGGCACCAGGAATTTCAACGACGCCATCAGCCAGATCTTGAAGCGGACGCTCGCGCCATTACTGCGGAACACGAAGACCAACAACGCCGCTGCGAGTGCGAACCACGTCGATTGCCACAGGTGGTCGATGAGCGCCTCAGTCATCTGACTTCCCCTTGTCCTTTTTTGCCAGCTTGCGCAGTGTTTCTTCCGCTTCTTTCACATCCTTGAGCGTGAGTTTCCCGGACTCGATCAGGTGCGACATCAGTGGCTGCATGCGCCAGCCGAACATACCGAGCAGTTCGTCGATGACCCGCCCCTGGACCGCGTCACGCGAGACCGTGGCCTCGAAAATGTGGGCGTTGCTGATCTTCTTGGCGCGCCGGAGCGCTTTCTTGGTCTCGAGCCGGTAGACCATCGTCTGGACCGTGGTATAGGCGGGGCGCTCTGCTTCAGGAAAGGTTTCCTGAATTTCCCGCACCGAGCTCGGGCCCAGTGTCCACAGCGCCTCCATGATCCGGAGCTCGAGCTTTGTGAGTTTTGGAGTGGCCATCGCCTCGCCCTACTACGTATGTAGTAGAGACTACTACGAGGTCGGGAAGGGCGCAACTTTTCGGCTCTGGCGGGGATTCACGCGGACTTCGGGCGGTGTTTAAAAGGCCCCGGACGCGGCGCTCCTTCCAATCCTTCACAGCCACTTGAGGCCTCGTGCCATGACATACAGCATTGATCCAAACAAGTTGGTGTTGCGTATCAATAGCGCGAGATGAAGGCGTCCGAACTGGGCGTGAATCGGCGTGCGAAACTCGCGCGGTAAAAATCGCGCGGGCACATCGCCCTTGCATTGCCGTAAGCGCTACGCCACGCTTAGCGCCCTTACGGAGAAAAACGATGCACCGGAGGAGATTTATTGCGTCTGTTCCCGCCGCTGTCTCGGCACCGCTGCTCGCAGGGGCATCTGAGACGGCTGGCGCCGCGGATGCGAAGCCGGCGGGCGGACCATCGCACGCACCTGCGTACGTGCAGGCGGCGGGGCCGTCGGTGTGGGCACCCGGTGAGCGGCAGTTCATCCGCAATGACGTGCGTGCCGGCGACCGCGTCGTCGGCGCCAGCTTTGCGAGCCGAAGTGCGGTCTACGGCACCTCCGGGGCGGCAGGCTCGGCGCATCCATTGGCGACGCAGGCGGGGATCGAGATTCTCAAGCGAGGCGGTTCCGCCATTGACGCGGCGGTCGCCATGAATGCCTGTCTCGGCTTTCTCGAGCCGACATCGTGCGGCCTGGGCGGTGACTGCTTCGTGATGTTGTGGGATCCGAAGCAGCAGAAGGTCGTCGGGTTGGCAGGATCCGGTGCTTCACCCCGGAAGCTTTCTCTCGAGACCGTGCGCTCTCGCGCCAAGAACGGCACGCTGCCCCCTGTCGGTGCCGTGGCGGTATCAACGCCGGGCGCTTGCGATGCATGGTGGACCTTGCACCAGCGTTATGGGCGACTCAAGTGGGCGGACGTGTTGGAGCCGGCCATTCACATGGCGGAGGCGGGCGCGCCGGTGCCGGACGTCATTGCGTACTACATGCGCCTCGGCATGGCGAACTTCCGTAAACGTCGCACGGAGATCGAGGAGTTCGATAACGCCATTCACACCTACGGTGAGGGCCCTCCCACCGGTGGAGTGTTCCGCAATCCCGACCTCGCCCGGACCTATCGCGAGATCGCGCAGGGCGGGCGTGACGCTTATTACGAAGGAGCGATCGCCAAGACCATCGACGCTTACTTCAAACGCATCGGCGGCTGGCTGAGCGCCGAGGACCTCGCCGCGCACCACAGCGAGTGGGTTGAGCCCTACAAGACCAACTACCGGGGCATCGATGTCTACGCGCTCGGTGCCAACACGCAGGGTATCGCGACACTGCAGATCCTCAACATCTTGGGGAACTTCGATATGCGCGCGGCGGGGTTTCAGTCGCCGCTGTCCATTCATCTGCAGGTCGAGGCCAAGCGCCTGGCGTACGAGGACCGGGCGCGTTACTACGCCGACCCGCACTTTTCCAAGGTGCCGGTTGAGTGGCTGATCTCGAAGGATTATGCGGCGCAGCGTGCGAAGCTCATCCGGCCGGATCGCATTCTGATGCCGGTGCATCCCGGTGAGGCGCCCTCGCACGGAGATACGACGTACCTGACTGCCGCGGATGCGGATGGACTGATGGTCTCCCTGATCCAATCCAACTTCCACGGCATGGGTGCCGGTCTCGTGGCCGATGGGCTCGGCTTCATGTTCCAGGATCGGGGGCAGTTGTTCAGCCTCCAGGACGGCCATCCCAACCTGTACGCGCCGGGGAAGCGCCCGTTCCAGACGATCATTCCGGGGTTTGCGGTGCGTGACGGGCGTCCGTGGATGAGCTTCGGGGTCATGGGTGGAGACATGCAGCCGCAAGGGCAGACCCAGATCATCGTCAATCGGCGTGACTATGGGCTGGAGGTGCAGTCCGCGGGGGACAGCCCGCGTTGGCACCACGAAGGCTCATCGCAAAGCATGAGTGAGGATCTGCCGGGCTTGCCGGCGACGGGGCTGCTGCGGCTCGAAGACGGCGTGCCAGCAGCGACACGTGCGGCTCTCGCGGCACTCGGTTGGAAATTTGGCGAGTCGGACGGCGGCTTCGGGCGCTACCACTGCGTGGAAAACCGGCTGGATGGCAACACCCGAGTCTACGCCGCGGCGAGTGACATGCGAGCGGATGGCTGCGCGCTTGCGTACTGACGGCGTGGCGTGTGCGGCGAGCGCGGCGGGCATTGAGTCGCCGCCGAGCGGTGGCCGTGGCGGCGCGCTCACGAGACGCTCGGTCTTCGGCGCGTTTGCCGCCGCTGCGGCTGCCATCGTATCTGCCCCAGCCAGAGTTTTCGCCGCCGGCAACTCGCGAGTGACCGGCCTCAAGCCCATGACCGCGGGCGCGCAGCCGATCTCTCCGGCCGAGCGCCTCGCGCGAATCACCAAGCTCCAGGGCCTGCTGCAACAAAACCAAATCGCAGCGCTGCTCGTCGACACCGGCTCGACACTGGACTACTTCACCGGTGTCCGCTGGCACCTGTCCGAGCGGGTCACGGCGGCCGTCATCCCGGCCTTCGGGAAGGCAGTCATTGTGACGCCTTTCTTCGAGCAGCCGACGATCCACGAGATGTTGCAAGTTCCGGCCGACATCCGCACCTGGCAGGAGGATCAAGACCCCTTTGAGCTCATCGCCGGCGTCCTCAACGATCGCGGCGCTCCGCGCGGTCCCCTGGCCGTGGACGGTACGACCCGTTTCTACGTGCTCGACGCGGTCACCAGGGCACTGACCCGCCAGCGGCAAGTCGTTCCGGGTCACGAGCTCGTCAGGGCCTGCCGCATGTTCAAATCGCCCGCCGAGCTGGCGTTGCTCCAACTGGCGAACGACGTCACCCTCGCGGCGCTGCGTTACGTTCATGCCCATCTCGAGCCGGGCATGCACACCGCCGACGTTTCCGACCTGGTAGACCAGGCCACCCTCGCCCTGGGCGCCGAGTCGGAGTTCACCCTGGCGCTGCTCAACGAAGCGAGTGCGTTTCCACACGGCTCGAAAGTCGTGCAGACGCTGCGCAACGGTTCGGTGGTTCTCCTGGACTGCGGTTGTCTCATACACGGCTATCAATCCGATATCTCGCGCACCTGGGTCTTCGGCGAGCCCACGAAGCGCCAACGGGAGGTCTGGGCCACCGTCAAGCGCGGTCAGGAGATCGCCCTGGAGACCGCCAAGGTCGGTGTGCCAACGGGCAACATCGACAAAGCCGTCCGAGACTTCTACGAGTCGCAAGGATGGGGTAAGAACTACGCGCTTCCCGGACTCTCACACCGCACTGGACACGGTATCGGGCTCGACGCCCACGAGGATCCCTACCTCGTCCGCAGCGACACGACACCATTGCAACCGGGTATGTGCTTCTCGGACGAGCCCGGTCTGTACATTCCCGGCGAGTTCGGCGTCCGGCTGGAAGACTGCTGGCACATGACCGAGCAGGGACCGAAGTTGTTCACGGCGTTGGCGCAGTCGATCGACGCTCCGGTGTGAGGTCCCCACGATGAATGGCGCCGAGAGTCTCGTCCGGACGCTGATCGCCAACGACGTCAGCGTTTGCTTCGCCAACCCGGGTACCAGCGAAATGCACTTCGTGGCCGCGCTCGATCGCGTTCCCGGAATCCGTTGCGCTCTCGTTCTGTTCGAAGGGGTGGCCACCGGCGCGGCCGACGGTTACGCCAGGCTGACAGGCAAGCCGGCCGCGACGCTGCTTCACTGCGGTCCCGGAATGGCCAACGGTCTCGCGAATCTCCATAACGCGCACCGTGCCGGTGTTCCGATGGTCAACATCGTCGGCGACCAGGCGAACTATCACCGTCCGTTCGGTCCGCCGCTCGCGGCGGATACGGAAGGTTGGGCGCGGTCGGTATCGAGTTGGATCCGTGTTGCGCAGCGGTCCGACACCGTTGGAGCTGATGCCGCCGCAGCCGTGCAGGCTGCGCTCGCAACCAAGGACATCGCAACTCTGATCTTGCCTTCCGACACGTCGTGGAACGAAGGAGGGGCGCCGGCCGGCCGGTTGGACGTTCCGCCCTTGCCGTCGGTCGCCGCGGCAAGCATCTCCTCGTGTGCGCGGGCGCTGCGAAGTGGACAACCTGCGGCCATCCTCGTCGGAGGTGCGGTGCTCGAGAGCGAGCGGGGTATTCGCGACGCGCACCGGGTCGCGGCCGTGACCGGCGCGAAGCTGCTGGCACCGACTTTCAACCGACGGATGCTACGCGGTCAGGGTCGACATGCCATCCCCCTCATACCTTACGTGGTCGATCGCGCGGTGGCCGCGCTTGCCGGTATTCAACATCTCATTCTCGTTGACTGCGATCTCCCTGTGGGCTTCTTCGCCTATCCGGGGAAGCCGAGCCTGATGCAGCCCGATGACGCCAGAGTTCACGTGCTCGCCAGGCGCAATGAGAGCAGCGTCGAGGCGCTCGCTGCGTTGGCCGCCGAGCTGAAAGCTCCGCCAACCGAGCCCGCAGGAGCCGAGCGTCCCCGGTTCGAGCACGGCCCCCTGACGTCACAGGGCGTTGCACAAACGTTGGCCGCGCTCCTGCCGGAGCAGGCCATCGTCATCGATGAGAGTGTCAGCTTTGGATTTGCTTTGTATCCCGGTACCCATGCCGCCGCTCCACATGACTGGTTGCAGTTGTGTGGTGGCGCGATCGGCGAGGGCATGCCCCTGGCAACCGGCGCCGCGCTGGCGGCTCCGGGTCGCCGCGTCATCGACCTGGAGGGCGACGGTTCCGCGATGTACGACTGCCAGGCGCTGTGGACCCAGGCGCGCGAGCAGTTGGATGTCACGACCGTGATCTTCAGCAATCGCAAGTATGCGATCCTGGAAATGGAGCTACGCAATGTCGGGGCCGACCCCGGGAAAACCGCCCTCGACCTGTTCGACTTGAAGAGTCCGACGGTCGATTGGGTCGCGCTCGCACGCGGTATGGGAGTGGAAGGGGCCCACGCCACCTCCCTCGAGCAACTGGCCGATCTGCTGATCGCGAGCAACTCGCGCCGCGGGCCCTTTCTGATCGAAGTGGTGGTGGGTTAGCCCTGACCCTGACCCGCCTGGAGTTGCGCCATCGCCAATGCCATGATGCGGGCTGTGGCCGCACCCCTGTGAAAGCCGGCACGCTCAGGACTGTCGGCCATGTGGTCTTCTGTGTTCGAGCGTTTCGCTGTGCTGCAGCACAGAAAGTCAGCGCAGATTACTATGACACCAACGCCCTTGCGAAGCCCGGACAGCGCGGCCTCCCCTGAGCATGCGGCCGAGATCGCCCGGGCGGTGCGCGCGGCGCGCCTGGAGTTTGCCTGCAACGGCCTGCCGCTCTCGCTCGTGGTGTCGATCGTGCTGGCCGGCATGACGGCGATCGTTTTACGCAACGCCGCAACGTCCGTGACTCTGATCGCGTGGTTCGGGTGCCTGGCGACGGTCAACGCGGTGCGCCTGTTGCACTACCGTCGGTACCGGTCCCAGAGCCTCCAGGGCGAGGTGGACGTCCCGGCCTTCGACCAGCAACTCCTCATCGGCTGCCTGGTCTCGGGTGTCGTGTGGGGATCCTCCGCCTTCCTGTTTCTGCCCCGCGCCCCCGAGCTGCAATTCTTTCTCGCCTTCGTCATCGCGGGGGTCTCTTCCGGAGCCGTCACCAGCCTCTCCGTCTTCCCCCAGGCGGCTTATGCGTTCGTCGGCCCTTGCGTCATGCCGCTGGCGTTGCGTTTTCTGTTGGCCGGCGACACGTTGCACGCCCTGATGGGTGTCATGATCTGTTTCTACATGATCGTCGTGACGCTGGTAGCCCGACGGGGTCACCGGCAGCTCACCCGGATGGTCGATTCCGAAGTGCGGCGACATGCGAGCGACGAGCGATTGCGCGTAGCGGCCGAGGCCGGCCAGATTGGAGTGTGGGAGTGGGATCTACGCACGGATGAGCTCAGGTGGGACGAGCGGATGCACCAGATCTACCGTGTCGCCCCTACAGCCAACTCTGACTACCGCGACGTGTGGCGGCTGCGGGTCCACCCGAATGACCTGGTGCGCGTCGAAGCCGAATTGGCGGCCGCCCGTGCGGACTCCACGCGCTTCAACAGTGAGTTCCGCATCGTGTGGCCCGATGGCGAGGAGCGGCATGTCAAAGCCGCTGCCGACGTGCAGCGGGCGCACGACGGCAGTGCCTTACGACTCGTCGGAATCAACCTGGATGTCACGGAGCTCAGGCGCCTGCAGCGGGTGAAGAGTGAGTTCGTGTCCACGATCTCGCACGAGTTACGCACCCCGCTCACTTCCATCCGCGGTTCGCTGGGACTCGTCATCAATGATGCGGCGGGCGCCGTGGCGAACAGCGCCAAGGGGCTGCTCCGCGTGGCCGATCGCAATGCCGAGCGGCTGGGTACGTTGATCGAGGATCTGCTGGATGCCGAGCAGCTCGACAGCGGCAAGTTGCGGCTGGACCTGCGGGAGCAGCCGTTGCAACCCCTCATCCGGCAGGCGCTCGATGCCAACACGCCCTACGCGGTTCAGCACCAGGTGACTTTTGAGTGGACGAACACGGTCGGGGACGCAACGGTACGCGTTGACGGCCAACGCATCCAGCAGGTGATGACCAATCTTCTTTCCAACGCTGTGAAGTTCTCGCCTCGCGCGGCCGTCGTGTCTGTCAGTGTCAGCCAGCCGACGTCCCAGCGGGTCCGGGTCGAGGTCGTGGATCACGGGCCGGGCATCTCGCCGCAATTCCGGCAGAAGATCTTCACGCTCTTCACCCAAGGTGATGCCTCCGACTCGCGGCCGAAGGGGGGCACCGGACTCGGACTGGCGATCTCCAAGGCCCTCATCGAGCAGATGGGGGGCGAGATCGGCTTCGCGGCGAATGTTGGCGCCGGAACCACGTTCTTCTTTGAGCTGCCCGTGGCGGTCCCCGCACCCGCCGCCGGTCGCGCGCCTGCGGCGGCAGGGCACATCGCGCCATGAACGTGGCGAGTCGCCGCGGCAGCTGGCAACGGCGTGGCGTTAGCGACGCGTCGCTTCGAGCGCGGCGCCGAGTTGATCAATGAGCGTGTCCAGGCGGTCCAGGGCCTCAGTCCCGGTGGCGCCCGCGACGACGAGCCGCTCCATCTCGCCGGCCCGCTCACTGAGGTCGGCGAATCCAAACATGGCGCCACTGCCATGAATCTTGTGAGTGAGCTCCTGGATCACCACCAGGGCGTCGCGGTCACCGGCGCGCAGACGCAGCATCTGCTCGCGTAGAGTGGTGATCTGCCCCGCCGTCCGGAGCAGGAACTTCTCGCCGAGGAGCTTGACCTGCTCGCGTAGTTGTTCCTCGCCGTCCGTCATATCGGTGCCGCCACGGGAATGGTCTCCCAGATCGAGAAGACCTGCTGGGCGAGTTTCATGGGATCGAAGGGCTTGGCGATGACACCGGCAGCGCCCAACTCGCGGAAGCGGGCGACCTCCTGGGGCATGGCCTTCGCTGTCATGAAAACCACCGGAATCGGGGCCAACCCCGGCTCGGAGCGCATCCGGGTCAGGGTTCCCGGACCGTCGAGCCCGGGCATCATGACATCCAACAGCACCAGGTCGGGATGGAGCGTCCGGGCCAGCGACAGGGCATGCTCGCCCGAGTCGCCCGTATGGATGCTCAGTCCCGGCGCCAGGCCGAGTGCCATCTGCACGATCTGCCGGATGTCCGGCTCATCGTCGACATACAACAGGGTTTGCAGCTGCGCGCGGTCCATAACTTCTTCAGATCTCCTCGAATCGAGTCACACGGTTGCGGCCGCGGGCCTTGCTGGCGTACAGCGCCTGGTCGCCTTCCTGCAGGAGCGTTTCTGTGGTGACGGGTCGTTGCACCGCCGCGGACGAGCCGCTGATTCCTATACTCACCGAGCACGAGATTGTTCCCGCCGATGTTTGCACGGGTGCTGTCGCGATCGCCATCCGGATCGCTTCGGCCACCTCGACGGCACGCCCGGCCGGAGCGCCTTGCAGCACCACGACGAACTCCTCGCCGCCGATGCGAGCGCACCAGTCGGTTGTGTTGAGGTGCGAATTGACACGTCGCACAAATTCCTGGAGCACCGCATCGCCTCCCGCGTGACCGAAGCGGTCGTTGATCTGTTTGAAATGATCGATGTCCAGGCACAGCAGGCGCAATTGGCCGTCGGTGCGCTGCGCCTGCCTGAGCTCACCGGAGAGGCGTTTGAGAAAGTGACGGCGGTTGGCCGCCCCGGTGAGCGGGTCCGTCAGGGACAGGTGCCGCTTCTGCGCCAGGGCCTGTTTCAACGAGTGCTCGAGCGAGAGAATGCGTTGGGCGCTGCGCAAGCGGGCCAACAGTTGCGCGGAGGACGCCCGCTTGCCCAGGTAGTCGTCGGCGCCCGCATCCAGGCCCGCCAGAATGTCCTCCTCCGCATCCTGGGCCGTGAGCAGGAGGATATACACGTAACCGGGCCACTGCCTCTGGCGGATGGCCCGGCAGAGCGCGAGACCGTCCATCACCGGCATACGGCGATCGGCAATTACGACGGGGGCGAATCGGCTTTGTAGCGTTTGCAGTGCCGTGATGCCGTCCCCGGCCGTCTCGACTTCGAAACCGGCCGCCCGGACGAGAGTGGCCAGCCGCTCGAGGACCAACTCGTCGTCATCGACGAGCAGCGCTCGCGAAGTGCGGCTGAGGTCGAGTTGCAAGACCTGCGTGGTGCCTTCGGCGTCGTCTACTGACACGGGAGTCTCAAGCGACCAGGGAAAGGATCGTCTCGACGATATGAGCCTCCGAGACGCGGGATTTGACCAGCGCTGCGGCAACCCGGCGTTGCACTTCCTGGGAAACCTCGGTGGCCGACAGGATGACCACCGGTGGGTCGCCCTGCGACAAAGGCAGGCGCTCGAGCAGTGAGAGTCCATCGCCATCGGGCAATTTCAGATCGAGCAGCACCAGTGAGAAGGGTTCCCCTTGGAGCTGCGCGCGAGCTTCCTCCAACGTCGCGGCGGTGATGATATCCGCGTCTCCCTCCAACGCAGTTTGCAACACGCGCCACAAGTCGAGATCGTCTTCTACGTGCAAGACTCGCGGTCGCTCTCCGCAAAGCAACACCCGCAGACGGGTGGTCTCGGAGGTGGTCCGCTCCGGGGACCCGATCGTGTCCGGCGCGCCCGGCAGCTCGATATGAAAGGTCGTGCCGCGGCCGAGCGTGGACTGGAACCCTATTGACCCACCCATGGCTTCCAGCAACTGGCGGGTGATGCTCAGCCCGAGACCCGTGCCCTCGAAGCGCCGGGACGTCGAGCCATCCGCCTGGGCGAACTTTTCGAATACATGTGGACGGAACTCCTCCGGAATTCCCGTGCCGTGATCCTCGACTTCAATCCGCACGCGCGCATTTTGCCGGCTTGCGCGGATGTGAACCGTGCTTGCCGACGGTGAGAACTTCGCGGCGTTGGACAGAAGGTTGGTCACAACTTGCATCAAACGGTCGGGATCGGCCACCACGGCGATTCCTTCGGGCAGAGGCTCCAGCTGCAGGCGCACCTGGTATTTGTCGGCGTAGGATTGATTCACTTCGATGGCCTGCGCCAGCAGGGTACCGAGTGCGAGGTTCTGGGCACGCAACTCGAGCTTGCCGGCTTCGATCTTCTCGATGTCCAGGATGTCGTTGATGATGCGCACCAGGCGCTCGCTATTCTGGTGCGCGATCTGCACCATTCCCGCGGCCTTGTCCGACAATGGCCCGAGAACGCCACCGGCCAACAGTCCGAGGGAGCCACGGATGGAGGTCAGTGGGGTGCGCAGCTCGTGACTCACCGTGGAGATGAACTCATCTTTCATGCGCTCCATCTTCTTGCGCTCGGTGATATCCGCGAGAATGCCGAGATAGCCGGAAATCTCGCCGTTGGCGCCCGTCAGGGCCGTCACCACCAGCGAGCCGCGGAACCGGCTGCCATCCTTGCGGATGAACGTCCACTCACGTTCGTCGGACTTACCCGGGCGGGCCATGGAAATGAACGAGCCCGGTACCACGTGCAGCGCCCGTCCACGACGAGCGGCCACTTCGCGCGCGCGCGCGTCCAACTCCGACGGGTCGTGCCACAAGGCGGGGGTGGCATGGCCGATCACCTCGCCGGCCGAGTAGCCGAGCATGCGCTCGGCGGCCGCGTTGAAACTCGTGATGGTTCCCTCGCGGGTTGAGGAAACGATGCCGTAGTGCGCGGAGTTGAGGATCTCCGACTGTAACTTCAGGCTGTCGGCGAGTCGGGCATCCGAGCGGCGCCGCCGCATCAATTCCCGATCGGACAGTAACAGGGCGAACGCCAGGAAGGTTGCCGCAATAACGCTCGCGGTCACTGTCAGGCGGCCTGTGCTACGGAAGTTGCGCTCGGCGGCCCGGTTGCGCTGGGTCAGGAGACTGTGCTCGTAGGCCGAGAAGGCCTGGATGTCGGCCCGGGTCTGATCCATGATGCGGCGCCCAACGCCTGCGTCATCCATCCTGGTCGCGGCGGCGCGGCCCTCGGTGTCGTGCTTGGCGATCAACTGCTCCGCGTAGGCCTGCAACTGCTGCATCTCGACGGCGAGAACCTTGACCCGGTTGGCCTGCGGGGGACTGTCGCGCGTGAGTTTTTCGAGCTCCGCGAGTATCTGTGGCGCCATCGTCGCGCCGGACCTGTAGGTCTCCAGGGCATCCTTCTGATCCGACACGGCGTAACGGCGCATGCCCCGTTGCTCGTCCTGGATCTGGCCGAACAGCGACTGCACCGTCAGCAACACTTCATAGGTGTGCTTGCCCCAGTTGACTGCGTTTTCCAACTGCGACTGGCTGATGGCCGAGCCGAGCGCCACCATTCCCATGACGGTCACGGAGGCGGTAGCGGGAAGCCAGCGTGCAATGTCGACCCCTTGGGGTGCACCGGAGCGCCAGGCCCAGACGCCCAACGCCAGCGCCAGGACGAAGAATGCGACGGCCGTTTGTACGGCCATGCGCGTGTAGACGCCCCAGCCGAACGCGGCATCGACGCCGAGCAGTGAGGCCGTCAGGGCGGCTCCAGAAATCAACATCACGGCCGTGGACAGCAGGGCCAGGAGTTGCAGCCCGCCACTGCGGCTCCGTGTGCTCCAGACACCGATCAGGCCGACCGCGAGCAGGGCGAAACACACCCCCGTGAGGGGCGACATCCCGCCGGGATAGAGGGTGGCGAGGGCGGCGGCAAGGGTCGAGCTCATGCGTTCGTGAAGGCCTGCGCAGTTTGGCAACGCTATGGTAAGTCGGAAGGGAAGGGCTGGGACACGCTGATAGTCACGCGACGCAGCAGGTGGCAGTTGATCGCCGTCACAATTGTTGGCGCTGCAGTGCAGCATGAATGCTGCTTCAAGAGTCCGGTCGGAATGCACTAAGCTTCGTCTGTGGCTGAATCACCGACTGTATTCATCATTGATGATGACCCGCTGATCCGCGCGATGATCGAGCTGTTGATCCGCGCCTCGGGCCGCGCACTCGCCTCGTTCGCCGCGGCGACGGATTTTCTGTCCGCATATGTGCCGCAACGGGCCGGCTGTCTCATCTGCGACATCTGCATGCCGGGCATGACCGGCTTGGAACTGCAGGCCGAGCTCAACCGCGCCGGCTCGACCTTGCCCGTGATCTTCATTTCGGCCCGCAGTGACATCCCGACGGCGGTCACCGCCATGCAACGCGGCGCGTTCGATTTCCTGGTGAAGCCGTTTTCCAACGAGGAGTTGCTCGAGCGCGTCGAGGCGGCCCTCGGCCGGAATCAAATACTGCGCCACGAACGCCAGGAGCTGGAGCAGATCCGCGCGCGCCGTGAGTCACTGACTCCCCGCGAGCGCGAGATTCTCGATCGCATGGCGAAGGGCTTGTCCAATAAGGTCACGAGTCACGAGCTCTCACTCAGCGTCCGCACGGTCGAGCTGCACCGGGCGCGGGTGATGGACAAGATGGGCGCGCGCTCCATCGCGGAGCTCGTCCGCATGGTGCTTGCGATCGAGCGTGACGGACCCGTGTGACGTGGATCTCACTAATCCGGGGTCTCGTGTTTATACGTATGTGCTTTGCACAACCCGACGGGCTACAAGTTCACGGTCTAGTTAAAGGAGTGGCCGTGAGCGTGAAACCCAGACTGATCCAGAAGTATCCCAACCGGCGCATGTACGACACCACGCAGCACCGCTACGTGACCCTCGATGAGATTCGCCAGTTCGTCCTGAACGGTGTTGATTTTACGGTCCTCGACAAGCGTGACCAGTCTGACATTACGTTTGCGACCCTGCTCAACGTGCTGGCGAAGGTGCATGCCACCCGCCGTGGCGACCCGGGCCTCGATCGGCAATTCCTGCTCGATGCTATCCGGGCGCAGAGCGACCTGGTCCGGGTAAGCGCCGCCAACTGAGGTTTTACCGCCCCTTCGTGCCGAGGGCTCGAGCCCCCCTGTTTGAGCCTAACATGTCGCAAGCCGTGCGGGCGCGCCTGGGTACGAAACTTGCGAACCCAGGCGGATTTGCCTGGGGTAATGAATGACGCAAGAGCCGACGGCGGCTGAAATCGAGCTTGAACGAGCGCGCGCGCTACTGGCTGCGATCGTGGTGTCCTCGGAGGATGCCATTGCCAGCAAGAGTC
>Ga0268266_10002160_pt1 | contig 21577 bp, 26 predicted proteins | sample KBSS13metaG_FD_190356 | JGI IMG/M metagenome (GOLD analysis project Ga0268266, IMG submission 190356) | Switchgrass rhizosphere microbial communities from Kellogg Biological Station, Michigan, USA - KBS S1-3 metaG (SPAdes) (version 2) | ecosystem: Host-associated > Plants > Roots > Rhizosphere... | reverse complement strand
GCTGCTCCAAAAGCCGCATATCGTCTAGGACAGCCACAGCTCTTTATTGTGGAACTAGTGTTGCTTTTGCTTGCGGCGGCACTACTCTACAAGCTTGGCCACGCGACATGGGCGATAGTATTTGCGGCGCTGGCACTCGTGAGCCAAGTGGCAGCGCTGGCATTAAAACAGTAACTCTGCAGGCGCCCCATCCTCAGCCTTTTTTCGTCAAATTCCCAGCCCTGTATTATTTGGCACACTCTTACTGGTTCGCATTATGCTAAATTTATGCGGTAATACGGGGTACTCATGAATAGCAGTAGTGCAGAAACATCTTTAGTGCCATCGCCATTTCGTAGGGCTATTGTTGCGGCTATGGCCATGGCGACACTTGTGACGGCTGGCTGCTCTGCCGAACACGAGCAAGACAGGGCGACGCCGGAGCATGCGGGGGTGGCTACGCCACATGTGCTGGGATCAGTTGCTACAGGCGTGATTTTTGTATCGAACCGGAGCGGGAGTAACGAAATATATGAAAAGAACCTAGCATCTGGCCTGGTGACCGCACTTACCACGGGTCCGGGCAATCACATGAACCCCCAGCTGTCTCCCAATGGACAGAGCCTGGCGTTTTATTCCGACGAAAGCGGCAGCAACCAGATAGAGACTCTGAACCTTGCTAGCCCCGCAGACACGACACAGCTGACACACGAGACAGGTGGCGTGAACGACTACGATCCGACGTATACTCCGGATGACCATATTCTGTATAAAAAATCGGACTCGAATGGAGCATATGGCGACATATGGGAAATGAATGCCGACGGCTCGGGTCAACATGCCATTACTGCTTCGCTGCGCTCGCACCACCAGGAAGGTTGGAAGCCGGCAGCTACCGGCAATACAATGGCCATTATTACCATTCGCGCAGAGCAGGGTAAGCCGCATTCCGACAACCTGTACGTGCTAGATCTCAGCACTGGTGCTACGAAACCGCTGACAAACGATGCCGATAGTAATTGGTTTCCGGATTACAGCGTTGCAACCGGTAAGGTGGCCTATGTGACGCACCCCGGCGACCACGACGTTATAAATACCATGAATCTGGACGGCAGCGATAGGAAAACGATTGTAGACATGCCAGGCGACAGCGATGATCCTTCTTGGGCTCCCGGCGATTGGCTAGCATACATCAATAACGGAACCGACCATTACAATGTGTGGGCGGTGAATGTAACTACCGGCCAGCAGGTACTGCTCGATAAGGGTCCGCGTGGCAATAATTTATCCCCACTGCTGATCAACGCGGGATAGCGATGAGTATGGCGATTATGTTTGACCATAAGCTTCATTTGTGCTATTATGTAATTGTTGTTCGTGCAGACCACAAGTGTCTTGCGCATGAATCCGGAGTTATTTCGTAGTTTCACTCACTGGATTCCCAAGGGCAATTGCCAGTATTAACCAACTACAAATAACTATCAAAGGATTCATTTTTTATGCCTTCAAACCAACGTCGTGGCTATGCCTACAAAACTAGCCGCAGCCCTTACTCACGTCCGCCACGCCAGCAGCGCAGCAATAAACCAAAGCATGGTCAGTACATTGACCCCGCTAAGTTTGTTAAGGTCGCACAGCCGGTCGCACAGGACGAATACGTGCCTAAGCACCAGTTTGCCGACTTTGTGGTCGACAAGCGCCTCAAAGAAAACATCGCTATCAAAGGCTTCGTGACACCTACGCCTATCCAGGACCAGACTATTGAGCTTGGCCTCGAGGGCAAAGATGTCATCGGCATCGCCAACACCGGTACCGGCAAGACGGCTGCCTTCTTGGTGCCTATCCTGAACCGTCTGATGACTGATCGCAGTGCCAAGGCCCTCATTGTGGCTCCAACCCGCGAGCTCGCTCAGCAGATCGAAATGGAACGCCGCGCTCTCAGTAAAAACGGTGGTGTATACGGCGCACTGCTTATCGGTGGTAGCTCGTACGGCCCACAGCTGCGCGATTTGCGTAGCAACCCGAACGTCGTCGTCGGTACTCCTGGCCGCATCAAGGACCACATCGAGCAGCGCTCACTCGACCTCAGCCGCTACAGCATTGTAGTGCTCGACGAGGTTGACCGTATGCTCGACATGGGTTTTGTGAATGACGTCAAGACACTGCTGAGCCAGTTGGCCCCTAAGCGTCAGTCGTTCTACTTCTCGGCTACTATGGATACACGTGTTAGCGCGCTGATTGCGACGTTCTCGCCAGAAGCCGTTACTGTTTCGGTAAAGCAGGGCGACACCAGCAGCAATGTGCACCAGGACATTGTGCCTTATGCCGACAAGAACAGCAAAATGGAAGGCCTGCACAACCTGCTCATTGAGCCGATAGTCAAGAAGAGTATCGTGTTTGAATCTACGCAGCGTGGTGTGGAGCGCCTTGAGCGCGACTTGCGTGACCGTGGCTTTGATGTGACCGCCATACATGGCGGCAAAACGCAGGGTCAGCGCAAGCGTGCCCTTGACATGTTCAAGGAAAACAAAGTGTCCATCATGATCGCTACCGATGTTGCTGCTCGCGGTATCGACGTGGCCGATGTGTCTCACGTCATCAACTACGGCTTGCCGCAGACCTACGAAGATTACACGCACCGTATCGGTCGTGCTGGCCGCGCCGGCAAGATCGGCTACGCATTGACGTTCGTCGAACGCTAGCATTCGGCGCCCAGGTATTGACCATACGTACAGAGAATTGTACGGTATATTGTGTCTTTTGCTTGAAAGATCACCGAGTGAGTACTCCGGATTCCGGAAGGAGGAGTTGTGTTGCTCGATAGCGGTGTTGCCGAACTGCTTGCCGCCTACGCGAGAGATATTGTTGGTGGCGTGGCCGCGGGTAAGCTCAATGCCAACTTGCCTAATCTTAACCGGGCGTTCACATCTTGCAGAAGTGAGGTAATCTCGTATCTCGCGGAGCAGGTTGAAGTGTGTAGTAAGGGCACACGTACTATCCGAGAGCTAGGCGTCATGATCGTTACAGGATCGAAGGGCGGAATCGTCTACTGTTTGGCTGTGTGTGATGCTGGCACGCCGGCTGGCATGGTTACGGAGCTCGACGATGACGCCAAGCTGATCATGGTGAGCTCGACGTCCGATGCTCGCTCCACGAACGTTCGCCTGGCAAGCTCCGAAGAAGTGCAGCAACAACGCTTGCTTCTAAAGCGCGAACAGCTCGCAGCGATAAGGCTCGAACGTATTCGCGAAGAGCAGGCACGCGTTAATAAGAAGATCGCAAATTTGTGCGCTCGCATGACAGCACAGGTGCATGTGCACATTAATGCTTGCCGGGATCCTCACCTGCGGGCCGAGCTCCAGCGGGAGATACCTCCGAAGCACGTGCTGCCACTGGAAACTATCGCAGAAATCTGCGTTAAGCTCGGGCTTTCGCCCCACGAGCTGTTCTGTGAATCTGTTGAGTAACTCGTATCAAGAAGAAGGCATCAAAGACGCCCGGGAGAGTGTTGTGCTGCGGCATTTGCTACTCTTCCGGGAAAGGACCGGTACATATGTGCTTGTAGCCTCTGGCTGCAATTTCCGCTGCAAAGCGAGTACGTATGGAGGGTCCTTTTTCACATAGCGATATTCCAGCTAAAGCTACAGCGGTGCGGTACAATAGGGGTATGACGACCATCTACTATAGTCGAGCGCACAACCGAGCGCTGCAGACGGTCGATACTCCGCGGACGGGTTCATGGGTGGATGTAATAAATCCCGACGGGCTGGAACTAGACGATTTGGCTGAGCGGTTCAGTCTCGACCGCGACAACCTAGAGGACGCTATCGACATCTACGAAGCGCCACGTATCGAGGTGGAAAACGGCGTGGTGTATTTATACACGCGTTATTGTCACCCAGAAGGCAAAGAGATCGCTACGGAACCGTTACTTATTATTTATGAGCACGACCACCTGATTACCGTGGCGCGTTTGCGGGCGAGCATTTTGGCACGGCTCACGGGTGATCAGCTGGAGTTTGTAACTACGCAGCGTACCAAGTTGCTGTTGCAGATTTTGTCGGAGATTAATCGTTCGTATGAACTGCAGGTCCGCAAAGTCTCCAAGCGTATTTTGCAGCTGCGGGGGCAGATGCGCCAGTCTCGCCTGACGACGCGCGAGTTCGTAGGCATCATCGAGCTGGAAGAAGATCTGAACGAATTCCTGAGCGCTTTGCAGCCGCAGGCGCTGCTGTTTACTTCGTTGCTCAGTGGCAAATACCTGCGCCTGTACGAAGAGGACCGTGATATCATCGAAGACATCGAGCGCTCTACCAGCGAGCTTATTACCCAATTGCAAGGCCGCCTGCGGACGCTGGTAAACATGCGCCAGGCCTACGATGCCATCGCTACCACCAACCTGAACGCAACCTTCAGGCGGCTCACGAGCATTGCTATCTTCCTGACGGTGCCTACCATCGTTGGCGGTATATATGGCATGAATGTCGATCTGCCGTTTCAGCATGCCAAGCATGCCTTCTTGTTTGTTATGGGGCTTGTCGTGGTGATTACTGGTGCTATGGTGTGGTTTTTTAGGCGGAAAAAGTGGTTGTAAGCGTAATTGGCCGGCTCGGCTTGGTATACTAGAACAATATGGCAAGCCTTTTCAGTAGCGATTCACCACTGCGCATCTTTGCGTTTTCGGTATTGGCCAGCATAGCGATCCTGCTGGCGGTGCTGTTTGGGGTAGGTGTTAGTGCGCTGGTGTTAACGCTGATTTTGACGGTGGTAGAGATTACGTTCAGTTTCGATAACGCCATCATTAACGCCAAGACGCTCGCTAAGTTGTCGCGGCCGTGGCAAACGGCCTTTTTGACGGTTGGCATTTTTGTGGCAATTTTCGGGATGCGCGTGGTGTTCCCGGTTGTCATCGTTATGATTACGGCTTCGCTTGGCTGGAATCAGGTAGTGGATTTGGCACTGCACCATCCGCATCAGTACGCCCACCATCTTGAGCAGGCACATGCTTCTATCGCAGCATTTGGCGGTGCGTTTTTGTTGATGTTGGGGCTAACATTCTTTTTTGATGATGAGCGCCACGTGCACTGGATCACGGTGCTGGAGCGACAGTTTAGTCGCTTTTCGCACTGGTTGGCCGCGCCGGCAGTGGCGGTGCTGCTGATAGTTGGTTTTGCGGCCCTGCCGGCTAACACACATGGCGCCAGCACCATTGTGGCTGGCCTGCTCGGTGCTGCTACATACATTTTGCTGCAGACCGTGAGCGGCTTGTTTTCGCGCTTGCAAAGCAGCCAGACAGCGCAAGCTGGCCAGACCGGAATGGCAGCGCTGATGACGCTGCTTTACCTGGAAGTGCTCGATGCTAGCTTTAGCTTTGATGGAGTCATTGGCGCTTTTGCCATCACCAGCAACATTGTGCTGATTGCTGCGGGCTTGGGCATTGGGGCTCTGTGGGTGCGTTCGCTCACGGTGTTTATGGTGCGCCGCCACACGCTTGGCCACTATGTGTTCGTGGAACACGGGGCGCACTATACGGTGCTGATTTTGGCGCTTATTTTGCTGGCAAGTATCATCTGGAGTATCTCGGATTACATCCCCGGGCTGATTGGCGTTGGCGTCATTGGTGCGTCGATAGTGGCGTCTGTGCAGCATCGTCGCCGCAAGGTTGCCGCTTAGCTAGGGCGGCGTATACTACAAAACAAGAAGGGGACAGAAACATGGAAGATATGCTGGTAGTAACAACAAACGATTTGCCGGGATACCGGATAGAAGAATCATACGGCGAGGTGTTCGGGTTGATTGTGCGCAGTCGCAACATGTTTAGCAACTTTGGCGCGCAATTTCGTACCATTTTTGGCGGTGAGGTAAAGGGTTACACTACGCTGTTGAGCGATAGCCGCGAGCATGCGTTGGCCCGCTTGCGCCAGGCAGCTACCGACAAGGGTGCAAATGCGGTGGTGGCCATGCGTTTCGATAGCGGCGACATCGGCGGGATTATGAACGAAGTTGCCGCCTACGGTACTGCCGTGCGGGCCACCAAACTGTAGTTCTCGTGGACGATTGGCAATCGCTGGATGGTCCGGCCGAGACGGTAGCGCCACGTTTGCTTGGCTGTCTGCTGGTGCGTGAGCTCAATGGCCAGCGGCTGGTCGGCCGGATAGTCGAAACCGAAGCCTACGACCAGACCGATGCTGCCAGCCATAGCTACCGCGGGCGGACGCCGCGAACCGATGTTATGTTCGGTCCGTCTGGCCGCCTGTACGTGTATTTTACCTACGGCATGCACTACTGCATGAACGTGGTGTGCGGGCCGAAGGGCTATGGTTCGGCGGTGCTGATCCGGGCAGTCGAGCCGGTGGAGGGCGAGGCATTGATGCAGCTAAATCGCTGCGGCAAGGGCGGCGTGGAAATATCGAACGGGCCAGCCAAAGCTTGCCAGGCATTGGCTATCGACAAAACATGGAACGGCCACGATTTGCGCCAAATGCCGTTGCAATTGGTGCTGCGGAAGCGGCTCAACCCAGACGATATCGTGCAAACCACGCGCATTGGCATCAGCCAAGCAAAAGACGTGCCGTGGCGATTCTACATCAGGGGCAATTCGTACGTTTCGGGTCACCTGTAAAATCATTCGTTTTCGAAGGTAAAAGTGGCTTTGAAAGCTGGATCCCTTATGGCATACTAATAATCTGTGTATCGGTCACGTAAGAATCAGAAATTTTACGAAAAACGACAACAGAAACCAGGCTGTCCATTTTGTGACCCCAAAGAAATCTCGTATCGCTTGCTAGAAGAAACCGAGCACGCGTATGTTATCCCAAACCTACCGGCCTACGAAGTCTGGGAACAGCACAAAGTGATCGCTAACCTTATGATCATACCAAAGCGCCATGTACCTCACCTCAGTGAACTTACGGACGCTGAACTCCTCGACGTTAGCCGCATCGCTGCCCGCTACGAAGCCGAAGGCTATAGCGTGTACGCCCGGGGCAATAATAGTCCGCGTCGTACGGTTGCCCACCAGCATACGCATCTTATCAAGATCGACCAAAAGTCTCCCCGCATGCACTTCTACGCCAGCAAGCCATATATTATGGTGAATTTCTAGCTTCCAACCTGCCAGCTTTCGCTTCGTTTCCAAACAGGGGTAGAAGTGGTATGCTGTAGGCAAATACGGAGTATCCATGGACCGGTTTGAGTCTTTGCCACAGCACTACCCCACTTATGACGTACAGGAGCGCGATGTTGCGTTGCTGGAGTTCGAGAATGCGCAAAAACTGGCGGTGGGGCAGAATCGTATCCTCGAGTATCTCATCAGCTCTTTGCTGGCTGCCGCGGCTATAGGCGTGCCATTGCTGCTGAACCTGGGCGAACTGCATACGCTTAACACGGTGGTGAATGGTCACAAGTTGTTTTTCGCGCTGGGTTACATCTGGTTTAGCGGCATCGTGCTGTTCTACTGTGCTCAGCTGCAGAAAACGGTGATTATAAACGCACGCAAGACGGTGGTACTGCGCGAAGTGTTGGGGCTGGACTATGGCAGTTTCCAGTTGGTGCTGCCACGGCGGCGGCTGGAGGGCGCCACGAACCCATTTGCTATCAGCATGTTTCCGGGCTGGCGTAGTTTTACCACCATCCCGTTTTGGACGCTAGCAGGTGCCGCTGCGCTAGCTTGTGCCTATGTGGTGGAGCTGTCGCCTTTTGCGCGTTTTTATATGGCAATGGGCTACATAGTAGGCATGGCCTTTCTGTACCGGCGGTGGCTGTATGACACGCATGAGACGGTGCGGTTGTCACTTGCCAAATGTTGTGCCTGGCTGCTCAATCTGCGGCTTGAGCCAGATTTCGAGTACACCCTGTATCGCGCTACGCTCGCGGTGGTAGAGCTCAAGCGCTTGCATTACCGGCTGGATAATCTAGAGAATATCGTGGTACCTATAGAAGATAAGCGCTTTTATCTGCACCGTGGTGTCGATGGCAGGGCGCTAGCTCGCAGTATAGTCTCTGCTGTGCCGTTTATACGTAAACGGTATGGGTTCCTTAGGAGTGGTGGATCGACCATAACCATGCAGTTGGCTCGTACGCTGTTCATTGCCGACTACGATAAGACATTCCGCCGCAAGGTGGTGGAGTGTCTGCTGGCAGGGTGGCTGAACGACCAGTTTAGCAAAGCAGAAGTGCTGGATTTGTACATCGCTTCCGTGCGGTTTGAGCAGAATGTGATGGGTCTGAGTGCGGCTGTGCATCACTTCTTTGGTCCGAGTCACAGCGCGCAGCTGTCGGCCGAAGAAGCGCTGTTCCTGGTGGAGCGTGTCTCCACGATCTACTCCGGCGTAGACGCTGCAAAAGTGGCAAGCTGGTACCAAAAGGCTGCTGCTATTCCCGGCATAGCCATTAGCGAACCTCGCTACCAAGCTATCTACAGCCGCCTCCGCCAGTCGGGCGTGCTTAGCTAAATTCCGAGGGCTATGTGCAGGTTGATGCCAAAGAGCAGCAGCGGCCAGAGCAGTACCGCCAGCAAGGCCGAGACTATGTTTGAGATGTTCGTGAGGTGAGTCAGGTAGCCCTGGTGGGCGGCCACTACCAAACCAATCACCAGATATAGTAGTCCACCGATTGTTATCCCACCGTGTTGCATAGATTCAGCCTCCTACATATGTACTATTGGCAATCAGTATCAACCAGCCCCAGCAAAGGAGCAGTAGCATATTTAACACCCTAGAAGGTAGCTTTCTTTTGATGTCCGATTGAGTACAGCTGCAGGCCGTGTGAATCTATTTAGCGGATCGTCGTAGGCGACTTGCGAAATGCGTAAACGTACGTAGTCGTGAGGTCACCGCCGCTTCGTCCCCCGTCGTGGCCTAATTCTAACAGCATGGCCTCTGCTGATCTTGCGTGAGCGGCATTGAGCGCTTGCCGATGGATCCAGACATCATTTTGGCGATGTACCTGATGATCACCGAATAATCGATCGTCGATACTGCTTGCAATGCCTACGTACCAATTGCTGCGCAATTCCGTGGGAAAATGAGTTGCAAGCCACTGTGTAATTTCATTGAAAATAGCCTGATCAGTCATCATTTGTCCCCGCATTAAACGTATTGATGGTCTTTTGGAGCTGCAATAGTTGCGGAACCTTGTCGTTGAGTAAATCCACCATATTGAGCACGTTACCCATATTTTCTATCTCTTCGGCAGACGGCATTTTTGACTGCCGCGCCGCAGTGAGCTCATCCTGAAGTTTGTCGATGACTGTGAGTGCCTCGGCATACTTCTCAAGAAGCTCACTGTAGACTTGTTTGTCGTATGTCCGATTTTCTTTGAACTTAATGCCTGTTTTCTTGAGCTCCGATATTACATCGCCAAGATCAACGTTGATGCCTACCTTAAGGGCGCTGGGAGTGTCCGCCATTTCTTATCCTCCATTATCTTTGTTATAGTTGGAGGGTGACGCAATCATGCGCCACCCAATTTGACCGCTAGATTTGCTCTCTCTTCCAAAAGGACGCAAACCTGGCGGTTTTACTTTTTGCCTCGCTTTGGCTGCGGCGCGCGTTGTGATTCTGCGGATCCGGCAACGCTGCGTACTGGCTTGCTGGTACTTGGGCTGCGCAATAGCTTGGACGCTACTTTTGCCACTTGAACACTGGTCTTGCGATTTTCTGCCATATGTTTTGTCTCCTTTCTCCCTTGTTACCCTCCATCTGACGACGGTAGTGCTATGAATATATCTGAATCGAAAATTATTGTCAAACGGGATAAGAATCCGTATAGTAATCAGTATGGATGAAAAAGAGACGCGCTATATAGAACTTGGTAAACGAGTGCAGGGGCTTCGTAGAATGAAGGGCTACACACAGCAAGATTTAGCAGAAGCGGTGGGCTATGAAACCAGCACTGCCATTTCGTTGATAGAGTCGGGCAAGAGGCGCCTGCAGCTTACTGAGCTAAGCGATCTGGCTGCCGTACTCAATACGACTGCAGAAGAATTATTGACGGGGAAACCGCCACAGAAGTTTGGAATTATCTGTCCGCACTGTGGTAAGGATGTGGCGATTGACAAGGCACTCGAGGGGCAGATAGAGGCGCGGGTTTTGGCTGCCGAGCGGCACAAGCACGAAGAAGAGTTGGCTAAGCTACAGGCAGAGCAAGACGAGGCAGTGGCTAAGGCTAGCGCGGCGGCTGCGGAACTGGCTAAAAAGCAACTGGAAGGCGAGAAAGAGCTACTGCAAAAGCAGGCGGCGGCTGATTTGGAGCTAGAGAAAAAGCGGATCGCCCAAGACCTGGCTAACGAGCAGCGCAAGGCTAGCGCCGAGCAGGAATCGCTCATGAAACAGCTCAAAGATGATGCCGAAAATTCTAAAGAGGAGAGCAAAAAACTCCGCGAGGACCTAGGCAAGATGATGGACCAGCTGCGTGAAAGCAACAAGGCCAAAGACAACGCCGAGCTGGAAGCCAAAAAGAAGCTGGCCGAAGAAGAAAGCAAGATCCGCGAAGAAGTGCAAAAAGCGGCCGATGAAAAGCAGCGCCTAAACCTTGCCGCCAAAGAAAAGACCATCACCGACCTGCAGAAGGCGCTCGATGACGCGCAGCGCAAGGCCGCCCAGGGCAGCCAGCAGCTGCAGGGTGAGATTTTGGAGCTTGACCTCGAGGAAGCACTGGCGCAGAACTTCCGTGATGACGACATATCGCCAATCGCCAAGGGCGTAAATGGCGCTGATATCAGCCAAACCGTAAAAAGTCCGGCCGGCACCCACTGCGGCGTGATTCTGTGGGAGATTAAGCGGACCAAAAACTGGACCGACAGCTGGATCCCCAAGCTCAAAACTGACCTGCGTAATTCCAAAGCAAACATCCCGGTGATCATTAGCGAAGTGCTGCCTAAGCAAGTCGAAGGCGAAATGGGCCAACTGGACGGCGTGTGGATTGCCAAGCCAAAATTTGCGTTGGTGCTCGCCACTTTGCTGCGCAAAGGTTTGCTGGATGTGGGCCGGCAAAAAGCCATTGCGGCCAATCAGGGTGACAGCGCCACGGCGCTCTACAATTTTGTGACCAGCCACGAATTCATCCAGCAAGTCGAGAGCATGGTCGAAACATACCAGGAGATGACGTTGCAGGTGACTAAAGAACGGGTGGCTTACGAAAAGCTATGGGCGCAGCGCGAAAAGCAGGCGCAAAAGTTGCTGCTGAGCACCGCCAACATCGTTGGTAGTATGCAGGGTCACATCGGCCAGGCCAGCATGCCCAAGATCAAGGGGCTGGAACTCGGCGACGGCTTAGAACTATAGCCACGAGGAAACTCCACCATGGTGGGAGCAGGTGCCGGAGTGTGTTTGGCTGAAGCTGTAGGTGCCGTCTACGCACCGGGCGGTGGCTCCTGCTGGTGCAGAAGAAGTAGTTTCTGGGCTGCAAACCGTGTTCCCAGCCGAGTTCACGTAGCTGCCGTTTGTGCATGAAGGCTGAGAGGCAGGGGTGGCAACCGGTTTGGGTGCAGGAGCTGGAGCAACGTAGGTGCCGATGATTGTAATCTGAGGCTTGGGTTGCTTGATAACTTTGGTGAAAACAGCTTTCCACTTTGTAGCCTTGCCGTTTGCATACGTTACCTTGTAGGTTACTTTCTTTTGGCCGTTTATTCCCGTTTGGGCTATTTTCGTCTGGCCTTGAGGCAGCGTGGTATCATTCTGAGTTTTGGTAGAGAATTTTATTACCTCTGTTTTGGTTACCTTTTTGTGGGTGATTTTAGGCTTTTTGTGGTTTTGCGATTTTGTTTGTGAATCGGCGCTAGTGGCATGGGTCGCGGCAGGAGCAACGACTGCAAACGAGAATAACGACACAACGAGCGCAAGGACGCTATGTATGAGTGCTGTACGGGATGTTTTAAGTAGTTTCATGGCCACCTCCCTTAGTTATTAGCATCATACTGCTTAAGCTTACGTTCAGCAATGTGATAATGCTTACACTTATCATGTAATTTTCTTCGCTGCCAATACCCAGCGCAATCAAGCATACTGCATGTGCAACCGTAGACAGGAGAGTGCCAATGCGTCGGATCGACTACCTATTACTGTTATTGCTGCTCCTAGCACTTCCTGTCCTCGGTTTGGTAACCGTGGTGCACGCCCAGAGTTTTCGAAGTGGCAACAGCGTGACAGTTCCCGCTGGCACCACGGTGAACAATACATTGTTTGTTGCAGGTCGCACGTTGAATATCGATGGGAACGTAAACGGCGATCTGTTTTGTGCGGGTGAAAATGTGACGGTAAGTGGCCGGGTGAATGGAGACGTTGTGTGCGCAGGCCAGAACTTGACAGTGAGCGGCCAGGTAAGTGGCGACGTACGGCTGGCGGGGCAGAATGTGACGCTGGGAGCGCTGGTGGGCGGTAATGCTACCGTTGGCGCGCAAAACTTTACACAGCAATCCCGGAGTGTTATCTCTGGCGATATAACCGTTGGCGGGCAAGATAGCACGCTAAACGGCAAGATCGGGCGCGATGTAGCGGGCGGTAATAATACGCTGACTATCGGTGGGCCGGTAGGGCGCAATATAACTGCTGATGTGGGGCACCTGCGGCTCGAAAGTGGTGCGAGGGTAGCTGGCAATGTAACGTACACTAGTGCCAATGCTGCAAACCGCAGCCAAGGTGCAGAGGTGACAGGTAAGGTTACCCGGCATACGCCTACTCAGACGCACCATGGCTGGTCGCCATTTATTGGCTGGGCGTTTGGTCTGTACTTATACATCGCGTGTATACTGGTGGCGCTCGTGCTGGCACTATTGCTGCCCGGACTGTTCGAGCGAGCCGTTACAATAACTAGAGGGCACCTAGGGACCACATTCCTAGTCGGTCTTATAAGTAGCATTGTTGTGCCGGTAGTGCTGGCGTTGCTGATGGCAACCATATTGGGCATACCGCTGGCCTTGCTCGCCGGGCTGCTATGGGTTTTGGCAGTATTGCTGGCCGGGCCGTTTGCCGCCTACCTACTCGGGCGGCGGTTGCTGGGCGGCAGTCGCCATGCTGTGCTCGTGATGTTGGTGGGGGCGGCCATATTGTTCCTGCTGTACCTGTTGCCATTCGTAGGTTGGCTATTCTGGCTGGTGGGCACATGGTTTGGCTTGGGCGTGCTGCTGCGGTTGGCTCGCGGCATTGGCCGTCCCTACCACGATGCGGACACAAAGACACCGGCAGTTGCGTGAGAGGGCTAGCGTAGGAATGTCAGCTGGGCGATAGCTAAGCCGACAGCTATGGCCACGATGCCTGCTACCTGCACGGTAGGTCCATTACCGGTAGGTGGCAGATGGTGGCGGCGTATTGAGCGATCGGCCACACTGTAGCGGTGGTAGCCGATGAGTGCCGAAACTGCACCTAGCAGCAGGATGGCGATGCCCATGTACGGATGATGCTTTTGCGTTAATGCCAGCGCCAGACCGCCGGCCTGCACGGCCAAGCTGGTGCGGATCCATGCCAGCAGCGTCCGTTCGTTAGCTAGCAAAAAACGTACGTCTACATCTACTTGTTCTTTTCCTGTCATACTGCGCTTATTATATCGTTCCGCTTGGCAAGTGCAAAAAGTAGTGAGTAATAAGTTTTATACTTTAGCGACTATTCTGCTAGACGGCTGCGCAATTCTGCCCACTGAGCCTGGGCGTCACTATCCATTTCATAAAATTCGTGGTCTGCTATTTTGTCCCAGTTCTTCTGTGTCACACTACCTACCTCCTTAGTATGTCCAAATAACATAATCGCTCGCTAGCATTTTGGCCATAAGATTTCTAACTGTAGCAGGGCGCAGTAATAAATATTACTTACGTTTAGTAAGTGTTCCGCTACTATACTAATTGGAAACATGGTTTTCCACCGAAAAGGTCCGACATATCCGGGCCTTTTAAAGTGGCGGGCCATTCTTTTGGCAGCGCGCACACATGCCTTGCAGTTCGAGTTGATGACGCTCTAAGTCAAACTGATGGGCGCGTGCGATTGTCTGCAGTAACTTTTCGAGTGATGGGTCTTCGTGCAGCGGGGTGGTTCGCCCGCAATGCAGACAGGTGGCATGGTGATGGTGATCGTGAAAGATGTCGCTTAGCTCGAGCCGGTATTTCCAGCCTACCTGCAAACGCAGCACGACGCCCAGGCGCTCAAACAAACTGATTGTGCGGTAAACACTGGCACGGTCAATGTCTGGGCAGCGGGCGACGACCTCACGCATGGTCAATGGCTCTTGCCCCTGCAGTGCATCAAATACAGCTCGTCGTTGTGCGGTTATGCTTTGCCCGTGGCGCTTCAGGGCTTGCGTTAGCGGGTCGGTGTTTGACATAGTTGCAATCATAGCAGCATTTGCGACAAATTTGCAAAAAATATCACCCAACCGTAAGCTAACTCTCATGACACACGAACATCATGGTGATTGCTGCCAACCGCACGAGCACCATACGCCCGACCACCACAATCATGCAGCGCTGCCACTTGGCCAACTGTGCTGCGCTGGTGTTTGCGAGCACCCAGAGCATCAGCAGTTCCTGGCAGTACAGTTTTTGCAGGAACGGTTGCAGCACGAGCAAGCAGGCACGACCAGGAAAAAGAAAAGGCTATCACGCGGCTGGTTTGCTAGCGCTAGCTTAGCCGCACTGGCGGAGATAGCTAGATGAAACGCAACCGATCTGTCACAATAGAGCGATAAATATGTTGCCAATCTTACTCTCTATCGGAACGTTTCTATCGACATTGCTTGGCGGGCTGACTGGCTTGCATAACCGCGACCGTTTGCATCGCCTGCTTGGCTTGACCGCTGGTGTGGTGATGGGAGTCGTTGCGTTTGACCTGCTGCCCGAAATATTTGATTCGCTGGGAGACGGCGTGAGCGCCCGTGAGGCTATGCTCGCGCTGGTGTGCGGGTTTTTGCTGTTTCATATTATCGAAAAATCAATCCTGATCCACCACAGCCAGGAGCGCGAATACGAAGTCCACCACCATCCGCAAGTCGGTATCGCCAGTGCGCTGGCGCTGAGTGGGCACAGCTTTCTGGATGGCCTGGGGATTGGCCTTGGGTTCCAGGCTGGTACGAGCGTTGGAATTGCCGTGGCCATCGCGGTGATCGCCCACGACTTTTCAGATGGGCTCAATACCGTAACGCTCATGCTGGTGAATAATAACAATCGCCGCAAGGCGTTTACGATGTTGCTGGTTGATGCTCTGGCGCCAGTGGCCGGTGCCATAGTTGGCACCTTGGTCCATATCTCTGATGGCGGGCTTACGCTGTACCTGGGCTTTTTCGCTGGCTTTTTGCTCTATATCGGCGCTAGCGAAATCTTGCCCGAGGCGCACAGTAAGCATTCGTCGTATATCACCATACTGCTTACCATAGCCGGTGCAGCGTTTATGTTTTTTGTAACCAGGTTCGCATAGGGCCTTATAATGGTAGCTATGAAGCGTGTCCTTCGGCAGATATTTACCGTTCTACGTCGTAACTGGGCCGTCGGTGTCGCAGTGATGGTACTGGCTGCAAGCGCTGGCGCGTTTGTGCTGGGTCAACGGCACGGAGAGGTGCACGAAGGGGGTTTGCTGCAGGCCCAGCGAACTCCAAAGCCAGTTGCCAAACTGCCGGATACTACGGCCAAAACCATCGACCAACCCCAATCGGTCGCTGCAACCAACTGTAGCAACAATGCCTCGGGCAAGCTATTGCTGGTGAGTATAAGTCAGCAGCATATCTGGGCCTGCGATGGCACTTCGCTGGCCAGTCAAAGCGCTGTTACTACCGGCGCCTCCGGGCTTACCAATGTCGACGATGCCACACCTACTGGTACCTGGCACATCTACAGTAAGCAAACCAACCGCCATCTGACCGGTTGCGATGTAAACGGCTGCTGGAACGACCCGGTAGCCTACTGGATGCCGTTTGACGACCAAGTGGGGTTCCATGATGCGTCATGGCAAACTTTCCCATTCGGCAGCAACTTGTACACCACCCAGGGTTCGCACGGCTGTGTGCATCTGCCGCTCGATTTCATTACCTGGGTCTATGGCTGGGCGCCCGTTGGCACCACGGTAACGGTCAAAGCATAAGCACCTCTAGCTCAACAGATGATACAATAGAACCATGATAGTGGTGGTGATACTTTTGGGAATCATGGTGCTAGTCTTACTGGCCGTAGTGCTACGCGGCCAGAAAAACCCTTCGGCGGATACAAGCAGCGCGCTCCTGCTCAAAGAAGATCTGACGCGTCTGAGTGATGACATCGCCAAGCTCAAAGAAGGCGTGCAAGGCCAGCTTACCGAGCGCTTCGACCGGAACCAGGAGCTGATGCGCGAAAGCATCCAGAAGCAATTTGCGGCCAGCAGCAAGATAATCGCCGAGGTTACCGAGCGGCTGACCAAGCTGGATGACACGAATAAACGGGTAGTCGATGTAGCTGATGAGCTCAAAACACTCCAGAACGTACTGCAGAACCCCAAACAGCGTGGCGTGCTGGGCGAATATTACCTGGATCAAGTGCTCAAGAACGTACTGCCCCCCGACCGCTACAAGCTGCAGTGCAAGATAGGCAAGAGTGATGATGGTTTGGAGCTTATCTGTGATGCGGTTATCCTGCTCGATAAGGGCAAGATGCTGCCGGTGGATAGCAAATTTAGCCTGGAAAACTACAACCGGCTGGTCGAGTCAAAGGATAAAGCTGAGCGCGAAAACTATGCACGGGCCTTCAAAGCTGACCTAAAAGGGCGCATAGACGAGACGGCCAAATACATCCGGCCCAAAGATGGCACGATGGAGTATGCCTTTATGTTCATACCCAGTGAGGCGATCTACTACGATCTGCTTGTCAACAAGGTCGGCGTTACCACCACCTCGGCTCGTGACCTTATCGAATACGCCTTCCGGGAGAAGAATGTCATTATTGTAAGCCCTACAACATTTATGGCATACCTGCAAACGGTAATGCAGGGGCTGCGGGCGCTGCAGATAGAAGAGCAGGCCAAAGATATACAGATACGAGTCGGCGAGCTTGGGCGGCACATTGCAGCCTACGAGACTCTGATGCAGAAGCTGGGCGGCTCGCTCGGTACCACAGTAAACCATTTCAATAATGCACACAAAGAACTCAAGAAGATAGATAAAGACGTAGTGAAGATTGCCGATAGTGCGCCAAGTGTAGAGCCGCTACTGTTGGAGCGGCCTAACGTGGAGGACGTGTAGGTGAGCCGCCGTTGGTCAAATCTTTGGCTTACGGTAGCAGTGGCGGTGTTCCTGGTGTGTTTAGTGGCGACGTTCTATGCGCATCGGCACTATGTGCAGGCCGAAACCGTGTATAAAACTCATCTCAATCGCGTCGTTTTTGTGCCGCATGCCAATACCGCGGAGATATTAGGCGCCTACCTGCAGCCGGCTGATCACTGGCTCCATGTACAAACGCTGTTCGGTGCTACCACCGTACTGGCAAGTGTAAACGTAGTTGTTCAGGTGGTGCGGCGTCGCAACGCGCGTTTGGCCGAAACCGGCGAAGATTCCAGCACTGAATCAGAAGTAAGCTAGCCGCGGTCGCCCTCGCCGTACCGCATGGCCTTGATCTGCTCCAGGGCTTCTTCTTGCAAGATACGGTTGGTGCGTGTGAGGTCGGCGATAACCGACAGCGCCAGGCAAATGAACGCGCCCATAAGGGCTACCGAGCCAAAGATAAGTGATTGCAGGTGGTTGCCTGGGTGTCTATCGATCAGCCACAAAATGCCATAACGAACAAACGGAATGATGCCGGCAACCGCCAGAGTGGTGCCTACTGTACTCATAACTACATACGGACGATACATCACATACGCTCGGATGATGGCTGACATAGACTTGAACACGTGCTCCCAGTTGCTCTTGAAGAGCCGCGATTCGCGGGTTTTGGCATTGGTAGTTATTGGGACGCTAACGATAGGGATGCGTTTGTTGCCGGCCTGTATAGTTGTTTCCATGCAGTAGCTGAACTGCGTGATGATGTTCAAACGCAGCAGTGCTGCCTTGGAGTAGGCGCGGAAGCCGCTGGGAGCGTCAGGGATGTCAGTGCCAGCTGCTTTGTTTACGATGTAGCTGCCAAAGCGTTGCAGTAGCTTTTTGGCGGGAGAAAAATGGCTGATTTTTTGTGTTTGGCGGTCGGCTATTACTATTTCTGCCTTGCCGTCCAAGATTGGCTTGATAAGATCTGGAATTTTATCTTGGGGGTACTGATTGTCGCCATCGGTGTTAACGACGATGTCGGCGCCAAGCTCCAACGCGCGGTTAGTACCATCGCGGAATGATCGCGCCAGGCCCATGGTTTTGGCATGCCGTACCACGTGGTGCACGCCTAGCTTCTTGGCAATCGCTACCGTGTTGTCGGTGCAGCCGTCGTCTATTATCAGGTATTCAAGCACATCCACGCCTTTGATCTTCTTAGGCATAGTTTTCATAACGAGCGGCAACGTTGTTTCCTCGTTAAGGCATGGAATTTGAATGATAACTTTCATTGGGTAACACTTCTCCTCTTGGCTATCAGTATACTATATTGCTCGGCTGGGTGTTTGCTGCAGGCTGCCCGTTACGATTTGCTGCAGAGGAGGTCGATGGTGAGTGCGGCAGTCCAGGAGAAGTTGTGGACGCCAAGTGGCTCACCCGTGTTTGGGTCGAAGTACTCTGCCAAGCCGCTTTTTTCGACCATCTCCAGGCTGGTTTCGCGCAGGGCGTCGGCGTGCTCGGTGAAGCCGTAGCGCTTCAGCCCGTCTAGTATAAGCCAGTTGGTGTTCATCCAGGCAGGGCCTTGCCAGTAGCGGTCGGGGTCAAAATCGGGGCTGTCGAGCGGCACGCTGGGCACCGGATAGGCTGGGCCGAATTTGCCGTCGTCCTCTAGCTGCCGTACTAGTATGGCAGCTCGCTCTTTGCTGATGGTGCCGGCATAGAGCGGCATGAGCGTGGCGATGCTGGGCACCTTGAGCGGCCGATGGGTGATAAAATCGCGCGACCAATACGTCTTGGCGTATTCATCCCAGAGCGTGTCGAGCACTTGCTCGGATTTTTCTATGCTGGCCAGCAGCTGCGGTGGCAAGTTGTGGCGTACGGCTTTGGCGATCTCTTGCAATCGGGTATTGGCACGGATGAGTATGCAGTTGAAGGTTAGGTCTTCGATGGCGAACAGGCCATGCCGAATAATCTTATCCGTGTCATACGCCTTGCGACGCAGCCGGCGCTGTGCGTCGAACAGGCTCAGAACTTCCAAGGTAGAAAAGCGCTGGCCAGGTGGCGTGTAATGCAGGTCACGGCGGAACAGATTGACGATGCCGGCAGTGTGCGTGGCGCGAATGGCTCGAATCCACCACGGCATGAGGTGGTCGTGCAGCTCGGCCATCCAGGGTGGTGTGTTGTCGAGCCCTGTTTCCCACGGGTGTACCTGCAGCACTAAGCCTTCTTCGTGCGGGTCTCGGTCGAGGTACAGCCACTCGTGGTAAGCAATCAGGCTTGGCAGCATCTGCTTGTACCAGCTGCGGCGCTCGGCGGCGTTCAGACGCTGGCCAACCTGCCAGATGGCCTCGGCGAACATTGGCGGTTGGGTAATGCCGCTGGTGGCCACACCGTCGGGCGAGTAGGGGTTGATCCAGCTGCGCCACAGGGCGCGGTCGCGCCGATAGTGTGATTCGTTGCTGAATATGATGTTCGGCATCATGCCGTTAGCCCACTGCCCACGAAGCAAGCTCGTGAGCTCGGCTTGCGCACGGTCTACGTCGAGCCAACGCAAGCCGATGGCTATAAAGCAGCTGTCCCACAACCACTGATGCGGGTAGAGGTTCTCGGCCGGAACGGTGTAGGTGCCGCAGTCGTTCAGCTTTAGTACTGCGGTTGCCTGATCTAACAGGCTCGATTTTGCGGGCTTGGTATTTTCGCTCATGCTTGCTACATAGTATAGCCGTAAATCACCCAAAATCGCTACACCCTTGCTCGCACGCTCTGTACTAGGCTGCGATAAGATTGGTGGCTGCAGCTAATTCGTCCAGAGACAAGCCGCGCTCATGTATGACCAGCTGCCCTTGGCCGAGCTCGGCCAAATCTACGCCCCATTTGGTAACTACCCGTGCCTGGCTCCAATGCTGGAAACTAATGTCGGGGTCACCGCCGTTCAGGCCGTCCAACACGATTTTGCCGTAGCCGTTGTCGCTGAAGGTAGTAGGCGGAAAGAGGCTACTCACTTCATCTGGAACGAATAATTCATTCGTGCGCAGGTTGACGGCAACTATGCTCCGTTTGCCAGTGTCGGGGTGTATAAAGGTTAGGGTAGCTTCTTTTTTGTTGATAAGACCCTTGCCACCACGCATTGTGAAGTCAACATTGTGCGTTTCGCCATCTCGCTGGTGGTCGGTAATAGTAGTGGTTCCATGAACGGTGAATGCTGTCTCCACGCCTTCGGGCAGCTCGGAGTCGGCGTAACGGTAACGTTGAACCGTTGTAGCATGTGGGCGGCTGGAAACGGTGTAAGCGCGGTCTGTATTGAGTGAGTGTGCCACATCGAGTGCCATGCTCATGGTGTGTGGCCCCAGGTCGTCCATAGCTCCACGCTCAAAAGCCTCGACACGTCCTTCGCCCTCCGCGGTAGCCGCCTCTTCTATGCTAATGGTGACGGATTCGAGCCGGCCAAGGTGCTTGGACACTTCGCCAAGGTGCTGCCTTAGTGTGTCCCAAGCTTCTTTGCGTTGGTAGTGTTCGTGAACATAGAGCAGTGACCTATGAGAACCGATGGCAGCTCCCCCGGCTGTGCGTGCACGCAGCTGGGCTCGAGCGGCCCGCACGGCAGCCTCAACTTCGCGCCGCTCTTCCAGATTGGATACAGCCGGCTTTGGCACCACCAGGAAATCAATAAGCCCCTCGCCAACATGGCGGAGGTATTTCACGATTTCTTGGACGTGCATACTAGGTACCAGGCTGAGATAAACCGCACGAACGACCCCGCTTTTTATAAGCTCCAATACTTCCTGGTCGCCGTTTGCTTCGGGTGTGCCCACGATGTGCATGTTCTCTCGTGGAATCGGGAACTCAGGGTCATCGGGAATCCGTAAGTCTACGCCATGCACGGGGTGCTCAGCCACCAGCCTTCTGACAGCTCCATCCATATGGCGCGCATTGGCACCGGCTGCGCCTACGATGAGCACCGTGTCTCTCTGCCCGGTGGCCGCGCTAAAAAATCCTGGATTGGCTTCGCTGACAATCGCGCGCTCCATGGGGAGCGTATCTGTGCTGATTTCCATGAGTGTCATATCTGGTATAAATAGTCTTTCTGGCTTCGGGCCCACACTAAAAATGCCGCTGACCAGTAACAACCTGGACAAACAGCTTTCTATCGTCTTGACAGTGCTACGCTATAGCCCATCAAGGCAGGGCCCCAACCTTCTTTACCGCATAGTACGCCCGGCAATACGGGTAAGTCAAGAAAATTGTGATATTCGTCACACTATAATGCGATCGTCAGGGGTAAATATCATCAGTTGACATAATATAGTACCTTGTATAACATAGTACTGTATGAACGAAGATACAGATCAAGCATCATTTATCAACCAGTCTGAGGTCCAGATGCGCAAAGGGCTACTGGTGTACTGTGTGCTGC
>Ga0268266_10002159_pt1 | contig 21578 bp, 19 predicted proteins | sample KBSS13metaG_FD_190356 | JGI IMG/M metagenome (GOLD analysis project Ga0268266, IMG submission 190356) | Switchgrass rhizosphere microbial communities from Kellogg Biological Station, Michigan, USA - KBS S1-3 metaG (SPAdes) (version 2) | ecosystem: Host-associated > Plants > Roots > Rhizosphere... | reverse complement strand
GGCATCGGAAAAAGCGATCAACTGGATCAAAGGCATCGTCGCCGAGCCCGAGCTGGGCGTGATCTATGTCGGCAAGGTCGTGAAGGTGGTCGATTTCGGCGCTTTCGTGAACTTCCTCGGTTCGCGCGACGGCCTGGTCCATATCTCCGAGCTGGCCCCGCAGCGGGTCAACAAGACCACCGACGTGGTCAATATGGGGGACGAGGTGAAGGTCAAGGTCATCGGCTTCGACGACCGCGGCAAGATCAAGCTGTCGATGAAGGCCGTCGATCAGGCGACCGGCGAGGACTTGTCCAAGCAGGCCGCGAGCTGACCCACATCCGCCTGGGGCCATCTCGTCGTATCATATCGATGAGATGGCCTTGGGCGGCCTACTCCCTATTTTCGCCACGACTCCTATATAGGTCGTAGGGATAGACGGAATCCGGACGCGGCGTATATTGCATCCGGACGGAGGGACGAGTTGAAGACGTTGAATCCAATCAGGATTTCCGGGAAGGAGACACTGCCCCTGATCGAAGGCGGCAAAGGCATTTCCGTCTCCAACGGCGAGAGCTCCGGCGCCTGGGCGGCGGCGGGCGGCGTCGGCACCTTCTCCGGCGTCAATGCCGACAGCTATGACGAAGACGGCAATCTGATCCCGCAGCATTATTACGGCCGCACAAGACGGGAGCGGCACGAGGAGCTGATCGCCTACGCCATTCGCGGCGGCATCACCCAGGCCCAGGTGGCCCACGAGCGGTCGAACGGCAACGGCCGCATCCATATGAACGTGCTGTGGGAGATGGCGGCCGCCGAGCGCATCCTGCATGGCGTGCTGGAAGGCGCCAAGGGCCTGATCAACGGCGTCACCTGCGGCGCCGGCATGCCCTATAAGCTGGCCGAGCTCTGCGCCGAGTACGGCGTCTATTACTACCCCATCGTGTCGTCCGGCCGCGCCTTCAACGCGCTGTGGCGGCGCGCCTATAATCGTTTCCCGGAATGGCTGGGCGCCGTGGTCTATGAGGACCCGTGGCTGGCCGGCGGCCATAACGGCCTGTCGAACAGCGAAAACCCGGCCCGGCCCGAAGACCCCTATCCGCGCGTGCTGGCGCTGCGCGGGGTTATGCGCGAATTCGGCCTGGACCAGACCCCGATCGTCATGGCGGGCGGTGTCTGGTATCTGCGCGAGTGGGAAGACTGGATCGACAATCCCGAGCTGGGGCCGATCGCCTTCCAGTTCGGCACCCGTCCGCTGCTGACCCAGGAAAGCCCGATCTCGGAAGCCTGGCGGGAGAAGCTGCGCACGCTGCAGCCGGGCGACGTGCTGCTCAACAAGTTCAGCCCGACCGGCTTCTATTCCTCGGCGGTGATCAACCCGTTCCTGCACGATTTGCAGGAGCGCTCGGAGCGCCAGGTCGCCTTCTCGGTCGAGCCGGTTGGCGACCATACGGTGGAATTCCCGATCGGCCGCCGCGGCCGCGTCGTCTACCTCACCGAGCATGACCGCAGCCGGGCCGAGGCCTGGGTCTCCCAGGGCTTCACCCAGGGGATGAAGACGCCGGACAATACGGTGATCTTCGTCACGCCGGAAAACGCCAACGAGATCCTGACCGACCAGATCAACTGCATGGGCTGCCTGTCGGCCTGCCAGTTCTCCAACTGGCAGCAGAACGAGGCCGGCACCACCGGCAAGAAAGCCGATCCGCGCTCCTACTGCATCCAGAAGACGCTGCAGAACATCAGCCACTCCGAAGACGTACAGCACCAGCTGATGTTCGCCGGCCACAATGCCTATCGCTTCCACGACGACCCGTTCTATTCGAACGGCTTCGTGCCGACGGTCGGCCAGCTGGTCGAGCGAATCCGAACAGGCGACTGACAGCGGTTTCGATAACGAAAAAAGGGCGGGGCTCCACGGATCCCCGCCCTTTTTGCTTCCAGGATCAGTCGGCGACCACCCGCACCTTGCCCATCATGCCGGAATCCTCATGCTCGAGGATGTGGCAGTGATAGACGAACTCGCCGATATCGGCCCTGGTGAAGGTCATCTGCAGCCTGACCCAGCCGGGCTTGCCTGGATGGCCGGTCGAGATCCCGCCGACCAGCCTGGCGGCAGGCACAGTGACCGTGTCCAGCAGCGGCTGCAGGTCCGGGTTGGCGCTGGCCGTGGTCACGTCGCGGAAATGGATCTGGTGCATGTGGAAGGCATGGATCTCCAATGTGGAGTTCTCGACCAGCCATTCCTCGGTGACGCTGTCCTTGCCGTGGAGATGGACCGTCACCTGCGGTGCGCCACCATCGACGAAGGGCTGCAGCGTGGTCTTCTTGGGATCGACCTCGCCGTCGTCGGACGCGACTTCCGGAATATAGAAGTCGGTCAGGTTGGGATTGTAGTCGGTCGGCGCCGGCCGGCCCGCCGGCCATTTGGTCCGGCCATAGGTGAAGTCCCGGCTGTATTCGGCGAAGACGAAGGTCCGGTGGACGGTCGGCTTGGCCTTCAGGGTCGCCAGATACGGAGCCAGCGACGGCGTCCCGACCAGCAGGTCCAGGTCGTCGGCTCGCCCGGCCGCCATCGGCGTACCGGCCGAGGTGATCTTCAGCATCCGGCGGGCCGGATAGGCATTGCCGCCGCAGCCCGGGTTCACCCGGTCGCTCTGCAGATAGAGCGTCGCCCTCTTGGGCGGCGCATGCACGACGAACTCGAGCCGCGAGGACGGCGGCACGATCAGCGGCGCCTTGCTGACGTCGAATTTTGTGAGATGCCGTTTGCCGCTGGCATCGGCCAGGCCGACGCCGTCGCGGGCGAACACCTCCAGCTTCTGCACGGTCTGCTTGCCGTTCTGCTTCAGCACCAGCTTGGGCGCGACGAAGGAATTGGCCGAAGCATTGACCATGCGGAAGATCTGGCGCTGGCCGGGCCGCATCGTCTTGCTCAGCAGTGCGCTGTCGGCCGGAAACGCCCCCCTGACGTTCTCCGGCACCGGCGCGCCGTTGAGCAGCAGGGTCCAGAGCTGGACGCCGCCACGGTCGTCCTTGGCGCCATAGGTGCAGGCGCCCTGGTTGATCTGGTCGATACGGGGATCAAGCACCGGGTCTTTGGTTGAGGCGGGAAGCGCGGCCTCCTCCATCGCGGGCTCGGCGCCCGGCGCGGCGCGGTAATGGCCACGGGTTGCCGGCGCGATATCGCAGGCCGGGCCGGAAACGCAGCCGGCATTGGGCACGTCGCCGACCACCAGAACCTCGTCGGTCACGCCGATCGTACGCCTGTGCACGTCGCCCGCATCCTCGACGACGATCGCGCCGGTCAGCCCCATCATCGTCGTATGTTCGGCCTCGCCGTGCCGATGCGTGTGGTACCAATAGAGGCCGGCCGGGTGATCGGCGGGCAGGTCGTAGGTGTAGGTCAGGACGTTCGGCTCGGGCTGGCAGCCCTTGGTCTTGGTGACGGCGGCATTCCAGTTGGCCGGATAGATCGAGGTCTTCAGCACCTCGTCGCTGCAGGGCTGGGGCGAGACGAACAGGCCGTGGACATGCAGGTTGCTGGTCCCGTCCGCCTCGTGCGCCTCATTGGCCATGATCGGATAATACTTGCCGTCGGCACCGGGCATCTCGGCCAGATGCGGGCGGTTCTCGCAGGTCGAGATCTCGCCATAGAGTTCGATCGGGCAGTTGATCGGCATGTGCTGCCCGGTTTCGGTATCGTTGAGGCTGTTGGTGAGCTTGATGGTCAGCTTGTGACCGACGCCGACCCGGATCACCGGCGCCTCGGGCAGAGACGGGGACGTGTAGCACAGGCGCTGAGTCGACGGATCGAAGCCGATGGTAAGCCCGACGCTGGTATTGCCCTCGCCGCCGACCGAGGGCAGCTCACGGAATTTGCTCGGGGCCGCCCCACATTTCGCAATCGGTGCGGTCGCGCGTTTCACGGCGGGCTGCCCGGTCAGGGCCGCGGGCGTGCAAATTCGCCCCCACAGAAAGTTGGCCTCGATGGCGTTCGTTGACGAAGCGACAAGGATCGCCAGGAGCGATACGGCGGGGAGACGCAGCGGGTGGAACCTCATGATCGATCACCCTGAATACGGGGAGGAGCGGCCGTCATCGCCGGCCGCTCCCCTTTCATGGCTTACTGGAACAGGTCGCTCAGATCCTTGGTCTTCGGGTCGGCCGCGGCGCCGAGCAGCGGCTTGACCTTGAAGATTTCCTGGATGGTCTTCAGCAGCGAGCTGTGATCGTAGTGGATGCTGTTGCTGTATGCCTTCGTGCCGCCGCCCTTGGCGAAGGGCGACAGCACGAACATGCCGATCGGACCGTCGCTGAACTTGCCGCTGTCCTCACCCTCGTCCCAGACGATGAAGATGGCGCCGCCTTCCTTGTAGGGCACGGACTCGGTGATCAGCGGGATATTCTGCTTCAGCCAGGCATCCGAACGGGCGGTGTTGTCGGCCGGTTCATTGGTGTCGCAAGGGGAAACGCCCTCGTGGCCGTCATGGCAGAGATTCGGCGTGATCAGGTTGAACCGGGCGCCACTGCGATCGGCCAGGTCCGTCGAGAGCTGGTAGTACGGCCGGATATGCCGGATGCAGACTTTCGACTTCTTGCTCAGCCCGCCATTGATGTCCTTGAAGAAGACCGGCCCCAGATGCTCGACATCGAGATAGTTGAAATCGATCGGGCACGTGTCGAAGACGGCGCTTCCAAAATCCGGTTCGGCATAGGCGCGCCAGGAAATCCCCGCAGCGTCGAGCAGAGCTGTCAGATGCTTGTTCGTGTTGAACTGCGGCTGGCCGGGCTGCGTGTCCTTCAGCACGCCGAAATTCGTGCCGGCCTCCAGCCAGATATAGTTCGGCTGGCTCGGATGATTGCCCGGCGGGTTGTAGTACTGGTCGGCGTAGGCCGAAATCTTGGTCAGCGTGTCGTTGATGTAGGGGGCGAGCTTGTTCCCCTTGATGTCCGGATCGCCGTACTGGGCGCCGGCATTGTTGCCGGTCCAGTTGTGGTTCTCCATCATGATCACCCATACGGTCTTGATCTTGCTCAGCTGCGCATGAGACGGCGCTGCCGTCGCCGCGAGGGCGGCAAGGCCTAAAGCGCCAATTGACAGTATCTTTCGCAAGTAGCCCATCAATACCTCCTCAGGCCAAGCCGAAAAGGCCGACAAGACGGATAGTCCGCCTGGGTCAGCTATTTCACTTGTTGTTTATGAAAAATTCCCGATCAGGATATGATTTATTCCCGTTCGGTTTCGGAGGAATACGAGCGCGGCGTTACAGTCTGGCGACCGGTTTATTAATTTTTTGTGGCGGCGGAATAAATCCCACACCAGGACGCGCCTCGCGCGAAACACCGCTATTCGATACGCGCCAGCCAGTGGAATCATGTGCTCCTTCAGGCGACTCTTTGGCATACCGAAAAAGTCCGGCGTGAGCGGCGGCGATGTAGGACCACATCCGGCTGCTGGAGACGGCGCGGGCATCTGGGCAATATCGCCTGAGGCGAGCACGAATTCCACCCATGCAACCTTGGGCTTCAAATTCGGGAAAAACCGGACCATATTATCGGTATGAACGAATCTCGCCCGTACCCGACACCCGCCGAGCGCCTTGCCGCTGCCGGCCTGCGCCCGACGCGCCAGCGCCTTGCGCTGACGTCTCTGGTGTTCGGCCGGGGCGAACGGCACCTCTCCGCCGAATCGCTGCATGATGAGGCGCTCAGCGCCAAGGTGCCGGTATCGTTGGCGACCGTTTACAACACGCTGCGCCGCTTCACCGAATGCGGCCTGCTGCGCGAGGTGCTGGTGGCGCCGGGCAAGGTCTATTTCGACACCAACGCCGCCGACCACCATCATTTCTTCTTCGAGGGCACCGGCATGCTGGAAGACATTCCGGCCGACCATGTGACCCTGTCGAAGCTGCCGCCGACCCCGGCAGGCTCCAACGTCTCGCGCGTCGACGTGATCATCCGGCTCAGCGCCGCGAAGAACTAAGCCGCGCCCACCGCGATCGGGCGGGTCGCCGCCCAGCGGTGCAGCCTGCGCCCGGTTCCGTCCTCCAGCACCCTGTAGCTCATATGCGAGACCGCGACCGAGGCGGCGAAGCCGATGGTCGCGAACAGGCTGACATTGATCAGGTCGTCCAGCCGTCCGTGCAGATAGCGGTCGATCACCAGCTTCATCGGATAGGTCACGACCGGCGACCAGAGGTAGAAGCTGTAGCTGATCGTGCCGAGATATTGCAGGAACCGGGTCCTGAGCATCGCCGACAGCAGGCACCGCCCCTCGACCGCGCTCAGGAAAAAGGCGAAGCCGGGGATCGCCGCGATATAGACGACGCCCCATACGGTCTCCGCCACCGTCAGCAAGGCGAGCGTGACCACCAGCATCGGCAGTGACAGCGCCCTCATCCACCCCGGCAGGCTGACGGCCCGGCGCTGGGTCAGGAAATAGATCGCGACGCCCGGCAGGAAGAAGACCGCGCGGGCATAGAGCGGGATGACGACGGCCAGGATCACCGCCAGCGCCGCGATCACCGGCGAGCGACCGAGCCGGCGGATCAGGACATAGCTCGCCGCGGCCAGCAGATAGAACGCCGCCTCATAGCTCAGCGACCAGGCGTTGAGCTGGGCCAGCGGCAGGTCGAAGATGCCGGGCAGGAACAGGGCGTTCTGGGCAAAGGCGACCGCCCAGTCCGGCGCGGAAATCCCGCTCAGCCATTTATAGTGGATCACCGGCCCCAGCGCGAAGACGAGCAGCTGGATGGTCATGAACACCGGATAGAGGCGGATAGCCCGGTCGACCAGGAACTTGGCGGCGCTGCGGTGCCGGATCAAAGAGCCGGTGATGAGATAGCCGGAGATGATGAAGAATATCTCCACCCCGTGCTTGCCGGCGGAGAAGATGGGCGCGACCGGGGTGAGCGCGGCGGGCCAGAAATTCCACAGCGTGCCCATGCCGTAAACGTGATAGACGAACACGGCGAGGGTCGAAAACCCGCGCAGGCCGTGGATCTGGCGATTGAGATTCTTGGGATAGGCGCCCGAGATGGCTTGCGAATTCATCGGCCCGTCTTACCCTCCCCCGGGCTGGATGAGAAGCAGAGGAACGCCATGACAGCAGGACTGGACGAACCCCAAATCCGCCAGACGCTGGACCGCCTGCACAAGGCCGCCAGGGGCGACCGCTGGGTCTTCCTGCGCGGGGCCCCTGCGACCATCGGCGCGGTGCTGCGCGGCAAGCCGGCGATGGAGGGGATGAAGCCCTATCTCAAGAACGCCTATATCCCGATCTCTCCCGAGCAGGGCCAGTACATGTACCAGACCGCCCGGCTGATCGGGGCCAGGAACATCGTCGAGTTCGGCACGTCGTTCGGCATCTCCGCGATCTATCTGGCCGCCGCCGCGCGCGACAATGGCGGCCGCTTCACCGGCACGGAAATGGAGCCGGGGAAGGTCACGGCGGCACGGGACAACATCGCCGCCGCCGGGCTGGCCGGCGTCGCGGAGGTACGGGCCGGCGACGCGATGGAAACGCTGAAGGATTTCGACGGCCCCATCGACATGCTGCTGCTCGACGGGTGGAAGGACATCTATCTGCTGATGATCCGCATGCTGAAACCGAAACTGCGCCCCGGCGCGGTGGTGTTCGCCGACAATATCTACACGTTCCCCAAGGATTTGGCGCGCTATGTCGCGTTCGTGCGGGATCGGGGCAACGGCTTCGAGTCGATGACCCTGCCGCTGGGGCACGGGCTGGAGTATTCGGTTTATTTGGGGTGAAGCTGAGATAGGAGGCCGTTAGCTCGTAGACTACAATCTGCTCGCTTCCCCTCAGGGGGATTTCAGTCGGTCCGCTTTTGGCGAGAAGCAGGTCAGGAATGCCGTCAGGCTCGAGGCGTTTTGTATAGCCGCCAACCCATTGGCGATAGCCAAGCATAATTCATGATATCAACCTTCTCATTGATATGTCACCACGGTGCCGATCGGCTGCGGTGATCGGCGGCTCCGATCCACGGGCCCCAACAGCGCATTTAGCGGGGGAAGCGCCGAACGATGAACCAGGACGGCCCGGCCGCACACTTCAAGCGAGAATGGTTCCTGGGTGTCGGCGTCCTTACGTCCGTCATGTTTCTGCTGTGGGGAGATGCAATTTTCGCCCGAATGGCCAATCCCCTATGGCTGATCGGCACGCTGGCTTGGCTGTTTGCCGTGATCCTGGGCTCGGCCTTGTCGGTTGTTCGCCATGCCGACCGGCTGGCCGCACGGCTCGGCGAACCCTATGGGACGCTGATACTGACGCTGTCAGTGACCGGCATCGAGATCGTGAGCATCTCTGCCGTAATGATGCATGGGGCTAACAATCCGACGCTGGTCCGCGACACGTTGTTCTCCATGATGATGATCGTTCTAAACGGGATGGTCGGCCTGTCGTTAATGATCGGCGCGTTACGACACAGGGAGCAGCAATACAACCTGCAGGGCGCCAACACCTATCTCGGCGCGATCATTCCGCTGGCGGTGCTGAGCCTGATCTTGCCCGATTACACGGTCACTACGAGCGGCCCGACTCTATCCTTCGCACAGAGCGCGTTCCTGATGCTCGCGTCGCTGAGCCTCTATGGCGCGTTCCTCGCGATCCAAACCACTCGCCACCGCGGATACTTCTTACTCGACGCTGACGGCCACGCCAGCCGAAAGGCCGCGCCTGATTCCATTGGGCCTGAAACGGCATATCACGCTGCCATGCTTGTGCTCTATATGCTGCCGGTTATCTTCCTGGCGGAGCAGTTGGCACCTCCGGTCGATTATCTGATTGAGACGATGCAAGCTCCCACGATTCTCGGCGGAACGATCATCGCAATGCTGGTCGCCACACCGGAAGCGATCGGGGCGGTTCGCGCGGCCAGGGCAAACGACCTGCAGCGCTCTGTGAACACGTTCCTGGGTTCGGTGCTTTCCACCATCGGGCTCACTATTCCGGCAATGCTGGCGGTGAGCTATTGGAGCGGACGTGGCATGGCGCTCGGGCTGGAGCATACCGAATTCGTCATGCTGTTGTTGACCCTCACATCCAGCGTCGTCACTTTTGCCAGCGGCCGCACCAATGTGCTGCAGGGGGCAGTGCATCTGATCCTGTTCGCGGCGTATATTCTGCTGGTCGTGCAGGGATGACGGCGTACGAAAATAAGAAGGGCGCAGCTCGTGCCGCGCCCCCTCGATTGACCTACCGGCGGCCAGACGAAGGCAGCCGGACGACTTTGTTTGTTGTGGCCGACTAGGTTCGCGCCGCTAAGCTCAGGCCCTGGCCGATCTGATTAATGGCGACGGTCGCCCAGGGTTTGGTGTTATCCGCGGCGGTTGTCTCTGGCGGCACTCAACCGGCGGCAACAGCGATACTTTGACATCGTCCGACCATATGGCAACGAGATCATTCCAATGATCTCGGAACGTTTCTTCCACAGGTTGGGTCGCTCTGCCGTCGATTCTCAAGCGAGACCCATCCCTGCTCCCGACGCCCTTATAGGGGCCGTCCAACACGACGAAATGCACGGGCCATTCACCCGTCGGTTCAACTGACGTGACCAACACCCGCTCACCTCTGCGACTGCGGTACTCCTTACCTGCTTCAACAATCATTTTTGGTCACCCTTAAATAATTAATGCGTCCAGAAAATACAGAGACAGGCTGACCGCACTTGCGGGCGCCCCTGTGTCTCTGGGAATTGCCCTTCCGACTTTGCTCGCCGGAAAAGCTGCCGGTCACTATTGAAGCACCCTCCCCCGAGGACGAATCGGCTTAATTTCGCCATTCAGCCACTTAACGGCCGATTGTGACTCTGGCTAATGGCTATTCGTGATATTCGATAGCAAAAAAGGGCAGGTCACAAAAAAGCCCCAGCCTTCGGTCCGAAAACCGAGGAGCCGGGCCAAGTCTAAAACCGAGCAGCCGGCCCATCATCTCGGGACAGGCCGGCGACGCCGACAATATCGACAACCTTCCCCAAGGACCTGGCCGCTGTGTCCCCTTCGCAGCGGGGCCGGCTGCGCTGCTGTCGCAGTGCCCCCTTGTCAAAGAGATCGGGCAGCGCATCTCCGACTGAACAGATCGGAGTTTCCATGGCGCACATCTCTACAGGTCTGGAGTACGGGCTGCATTGCCTGTTGTTTCTGGTCGATCGGCGGCGCGACCTGCCGCTGGCGAGCGCCCGCGATCTCGCCGAATTGCAAGGCGTGTCGGTGGAGTACGTCGCCAAGCTCTTCACCAAGCTCCAGAAGGCCGGTCTGGTTGTCGCCACAGAGGGGATTCGCGGCGGTTTCCGGCTCGCGCGCCCAGCTGACTCGATCAGCGTTCTGGACGTGGTCACCGCCATCGATGGCGAGAAATCGCTGTTCGACTGCCACGAGATCCGCAGCCGGTGCGCGCTGTTCGGCAGCAATCCCCCTGCATGGGTGACCCGCGACGTCTGCTCAATACACGCCATCATGCTCGAGGCGGAGACGCGCATGCGCGAGGTGCTGGCATCGCACACAATCGCAGAGATCGCCGCACGCGTGGACTCGAAGGCGCCGCCCGGCTTCAGCGAGGCAGTGACCGGGTGGCTGAGTGGCAAAGCGCCCGGGCCGGCTGCGGGAAAACAATCGCAGAGCCCCTCGGGGCACAACGGCTGAGAGCTGACGATTGCCGTCGTCTCCAGCCATAACGCAGGAGAAGCAAGATGAATATCCGATCGATTGCATTCGTAGCGACGCTGGCCGCAGTCGCGGCCTGGCCGGCCCTCGTGTCGGCCGAGGCGGCTTCGCAGGAACGTCAGGCGATCACGCCGGCCTTCCGCGAGGCGATACCGAACCTTCCCGGCAAGAGCCTTGTCGGCCTTGTCGTCAGCTATCCGCCCGGCGGCGCATCGCCGGCGCATTACCACCCACAGTCCTCCTTCGTCACCGGCTACGTACTCTCGGGCTCGATCCGAAGCCAGGTGAATGACGGCAAGGCGCAGGTGTTCCGGGCAGGCGAGCACTGGACGGAGCTGCCCGGCGCGTACCACCCCGTCAGCGAGAATGCGAGCGCCACCGAACCTGCGAGCCTGCTCGCCATCTTCGTCGTCGACACCACCGATACCGAGCGCCTGGTCACGTCGTCGCGGCAATAAAAAAGCCGCTTGATCGGCCGGCTGCATCATTCCGGCAGCCGGCCCATTCGACTAGGTTTGCGGATTAACACCCAACTGGGGCCCCCGATGACACTGCTATGGAGCCAGATCGCGCGCGAGCTTTCGCCCTATGTACCCGGCGAGCAGCCCCGTATCGCCAATCTGGTGAAGCTCAACACCAACGAAAGCCCCTATGGACCTTCGCCGCGCGCGCTGGAGGCGATGCGCGCCGCCGCGGCCGACACGCTGCGGCTCTATCCCGATCCCGAGGCGACGGAGCTGCGTGAGGCGCTCGCCGCCCATCACGGCGTGGCGCCGGAACAGGTGTTCGTTGGCAATGGTTCGGACGAAGTACTCGCCCATGCCTTCGTCGCGCTCTTGAAACAGCCGAAGCCGCTGCTGTTTCCGGACGTCACTTACAGTTTCTATCCCGTTTGGGCGCAATTGTTCGGTCTCGCCTGTGAGACCGTGCCGCTGGACGACGGAATGCGCGTCAGGGTCGAGGATTATCGGCGCGAGGCCGGGTCGATCGTGATCGCCAATCCCAACGCGCCGACCGGCATCGCGCTGCCGCGCGCGGGGATCGCCCGACTCCTCGAAGATCATCCGGACATCCCGGTGGTGATCGACGAGGCCTATGTCGATTTCGGTGGTGAGAGCGCGGTTCCGCTGATCGCTGATTATCCGAACCTGCTGGTCGTGCAGACCATGTCGAAATCGCGCGCCCTCGCCGGCCTGCGCGTCGGCTACGCCCTCGGCGATGTCGGGCTGATCGAGGCGCTGCGTCGCGTCAAAGACAGCTTCAATTCCTACCCGCTTGGCCGCGCCGCCCAGGCGGGCGCGACGGCTTCGGTTCACGACGAAACCTACTTTCGCGAGAGCTGCGCAAGGGTCGTCGCTGGGCGGGAAGCGATGACCCGAGAGCTGGTCAGGCTGGGCTTCGCCGTTCTGCCATCGAGCGCGAATTTCGTCTTCGCGAGACATTCGTTGCGGCCGGGCCCGGAATTAGCAGCAGCGCTGCGTGAACATTCGGTGCTGGTTCGGCATTTCAACAAGCCGCGCATCGCCCCCTATCTGCGCATCACCGTCGGGACAGATGAAGACATCCGAAGGCTGATCGCGGCGGCGGAGGATATCCTCAAGGCTTAATTGTGGCCGAGAACTTTCCGGTTTCGCGCTTCGATCATGGCCGGCGTGGTCGCTCTGGCGCCGGGGCCGGGCTCGAACCGAACCTCGCGGAACGACAGTGGTTCACCGTCCTGCGCCCGCACCGCGATCCGTTCGATGGGCGCGCCAGTGGCGTCCTCGACCAGGGCGGTCAGCGACTTGCCGTTCGATAGCCACCGGTCACCCCATTGCATGAGTGTGACCAGAACCGGGTAAAGTTCCTCGCCCTTCGTCGTCAGGCGATAGCCGTCGGTGTTGGCCCGATCGGGCAGCGGAAAGCGCTCGAATATCCCCACGTCGACCAGGCGTTCCAAGCGCGTCGTCAGGATGTTTCGCGCGATCCCGAGCTGCAGGAAATCGTCAAAGCGATAGGCGCCTTGGGTCGCCTCGCGCACGATCAGCAGCGACCACCACTCACCCACCTCCTCAAGGGCGCGGGCGATCGAGCAGTTCATCCCAGAAAAGCTTTTTCTTTGCACAACGCATAAATAGCAAGGTCAGTTGCATAATGCAACTCGATAACTTAGTTTCATGATGAAACTGCTCTGCGGGCATCCCGTGCTCAGCCCCCCTTTAGGAGACCTCGTCATGGATCGACGCCTGCTTGTGCTGGCGATGGGCATGTTCGCACTCGGGACCGATAGTTTCGTGGTCGCGGGCGTGTTGCCTCAAATCTCTCGCTCCTTTCACGTCGGCATCGGCGCGGCCGGTCAGATGACGACCGTCTACGCCATCACCTACGCCCTGATGGCGCCGACGATCGCCGCTCTGGCGGCGCATATTCCGCGCAAGCCCCTATTGCTCTCGAGCTTGACAACGTTCGTGATCGCCAACCTGGCGACCGCCTTGGCGCCCACCTTCACCCTCGCCCTCCTGACGCGTGTGCTTGCCGGCGTGGGCGCGGCAATGTTCTCGCCGACCGCGAACGGCGCGGCCGCCACGCTAGTGGCGCCGGAGAAACGGGGCTTCGCCCTCTCCGTCGTCATCGCCGGCTTGTCGGGTGCTACGGCCCTGGGCTCGCCGTTGGGTGCCGTCATAGGCGGCCTGGGCGACTGGCGTTGGACCATGGTGTTCGTCTCGGCCCTGGCCGCGGCTTCCGGGCTTGGCGTCTGGACCTGGCTGTCTCACATCCCCCTGCCGCCGATGGTGACACTCAAGCAACGCGTCGCGCCGGTGGCCGATCCTCGGGTAGCGCTGACGCTGGCCTGTACGATGCTGTTCATGAGCGGTCAGTTCACGATCTACACCTACTTCACGGTCGTCTTCGGTCGGGTGATCAACGGCAATACCTTGCTGATGGGCGCGCTGCTGGTCCTGTGGGGCTCATGCGGCACCGCGTGCAATCTCCTGGGCGGGCGCCTGATCGACAAGGTCGGAAATCGCAAGGTGATCATCGCCATGCTGATTGTGTTGGCCGGCGTTCTGGTCTCGCTGCCGTGGGCCGGTGCGAACCTTTTCACCGCCACCATCGCCATCGCCATCTGGGGCGCGGTCGGCTGGGGTCTTCTGGCGCCGCAGCAGCACCGGCTGGTCACGGTCGCCCCGCACAGTGCGCCCGTGGTGCTCGGCCTGAACACTTCCTGCACCTTCCTCGGCGTCACCACAGCTGGGGTGATCGGCGCCTTAGGCATCCAGTCGATTGGTGGGCATTATCTCGGCTACATCGGCGCGGCGCTGGTTGTCGTCTCGATCGTCATCGCGGAGCTGGCGACCTGGCGCATCAACGTCGCCAACGGCGCCCATCCCGCCGAAAGCCTGGCCTCAGCATGAGGCCCGCCGTGTTTCGCCCCAACGCGAGCCCGCTTGCTCTTATTAGAAACCCGATCAGCCGGTCCGTCGATATCACGGCCGGCCGGCGTGGGTCTGGACTGATCTACACGATGCGCCCGGAGCGTACCGTGCGGGGAGGGACACATGACACGCCGGAAGATTATTGCCTGGATCAGCAGTGCGATCGTTGTCGCCGCACCTTTCATTGCGTATTTCGGGCGCGGAGACGTCTACGATGTCAGCCCGTTCCTGCCGGGTGAGGCTGCCCGGCAAGTTGCGGCGTTTCAGCGGGCAGCGGGTGCCTCGGCCAAAGCCGTCTCGATCGACGTGACACCGAAGGGCCTGGCCCTGGAAGTGCAGAGCAAGGCCCAACCGAAGGCGACCGACAGCTGGCAGGTTTGGCACCTGCACGCGTTACGCGGCCTGGTCGATTGGATACATGTCAGCGGTCCGACGCCGAACCAGACAAGCCGAATGGATGTCCCGGTCGACCAGCGGATTTTTGACCTCAAGGAGGTTGACTTCAAGGCTGTCGGCGATCTGGCCAAGGCATCGATCGATCGGGTGGCGCTGGAGGAAAACGCCACCGTCGAGGCGATGCACATCTCGCGATCCCATGTTTTCCTACCCTATGAACAGGCCGGTCCGCTGGGCTGGCGCATCGAGATCAAAAGCCCGCATGAATCGGCGGCGGCTTTCGCCGATCCGGCGGGCAAGCTGACCGGTGTCAATCTGGATGGAACGCTTCGGGCGCAGGCGCTGGATCTCTATCAGGGCGGCAAGCCGCTGCTCGATATCGTGCATCAGATCGGCGAGGCTCTCGGAAACCAGCGGCGCATCTCGAAGATGCTGGTCTATTCCAAAAGCATCCGCTTCGAGGTGCCGAGCCCGGACGGGCGGCAGGTTGCCAACTGGTATGACGGCAACATCAATGGCGTAAGGCGGGAGGCCTTCGACGATCCGATGGTGTCGCTTGCCGCATTCGGCCAGGTCGATTCGCTTTTTTCAATCGAGGATGTCGATTGGGGATCGCTCGGCCGCCTGATGCAGGCTGCGCGCGGCCAATTGAATATGGCCGATGCCAAAATCAAGCTGCTTGAAATCCGTAAGCGCGCCCGCGGCTTTACCAGTCCGGCAATCGAGTGGGACTTCGACCTGCAGCCGCCGAACGGCCCGTCGGCCTCGGTCGTGCTCGACAATTCGGCCAAGCCGCTTCAGATCAGCGGGCCGCGCGGCCAGGAGAAGCCGCACGATAGGATGGCGCCGGCAAAAATCACTCAGTTTCTCGACGCGCTGCGTCAGCAGCTGGGCCCCAACGCGGGCGTGATGAAAATCACCCTGGAGGCGGACCAGGAGATCGCCGAGGTGCGAAGCCCAAGCAAACCGGCCATGATCACGCAGCTGAATTATGACGGCTATTCGTTCCGGACCTTCGGCGATGAAATTGCAATGCCGGGAAAATGGCAGGGCCTGCCATATGAAGACGATTGGCTCTTCGATCTCCAACTCGTCGATGAAAAACTACTGACGCGGCTTCCCAGATTGAGCCAGATTGCCCTGGCAAAGCTGAATATCCCTGACGGCAAGGTGCGCGGCATTGCGATCAGTGAAGCCCGGGACATGTTCGAGAACAATCATCAATTGCTCGTCGAAATCGACGTCGCAAGCGACAATCACCTCGACGGCCGCATCTATTTCGCACCGAACGACAGGATTCTCAGGATGGATGCCCCATAGCCGACTTGCTCGGCGCGCGAGGCGGTCTCGCCAGAGGCTCTATTTCTTCTTATTCAGAAACCCGATCAGCCGTTCCATCGTCGCCGGATCGGCGCAGCGGGCAGCGATCGAGCGGGCTTCCAGGTTCAGCTGATCGTCCAGCGTGTTGGAGATGCTGGACCGGAACAGCGACTTCAGGCCGGACAGCGCGCCGTCCGGCATGTCGGCGAACTTGCGGACCAGCGCCTCGACCTCGTCGCGGAATGTCTCGTCATCCACCACCTGAGTCACCAGGTCGATCTCCGCCGCCTGCTCGGCCGTCAGGGTCGGGTTGGTCGCCATGATCCAGAAGGCTTTGCGGAAACCGGCGACGCGCGGGAAGAAATAGGTGCCGCCGGCATCAGGCGTCAGACCGGTGCGGGTGAAGGCCGGGTTGAACTTGGCCGAGCGCTTGGCGATCACCACATCGGCGCCCGCCACCAGGCTGAAGGCACCACCCGCCGTCATGCCGTTGATCGCCGCGATCACCGGCGCGGCGGCGCGGCGCAGGCCGGCGACGCCGATATGGATCTGGGTCGCCATGTCCAGGACGTGGGCATGGACCCGGTCCTTGTTGGCAACGAAGCTGTTGATGTCGCCCCCCATGCTGAAGACGTCGCCCTCAGCCTCGATCAGGATGACCTTGATGTCCGGGTTGGTCTCGCAGGCGATCGCCGCCTGGCCGAGCTCGCGGCAGAATTGGAGGTCCATCACATTCTTGCCGGCCGGGTTGGCCAGCGTGATGCGCGCGACCTTGTCGGCGATCGAGAATTTGATCCGTACGTCGCTCATGGTCTTCCCCCTACTGCGCGTCGCGGTGCATCGGCGCCAGATGGCCCGGCTTCACGACTTTCACCTTATCGATTGTCTGTTCCAGGACCATGTTCAGCACCTGGTCCCAGTTCTTGTCGTACTTGCCGGCACGGATGTTTTCGCACAGTTCGCCGGTCATATCGGCCAAGGGCTGGCGCGAACCGAGAAACTCGGAAAGCTGCGCCGCCTCCTTGCGGTCGAAATCGCCGGCGAGGCGCAGTTCGCGCTCGCAGATGCCGAGCAGGTAGGACGAGACCTGGGCGTGGTATTTGGCCTCGCCCGACAGCGTCGGGCCGGTATCGTCCAGGAACTTCTGGACGGTCAGCAAGATGTCGTTGATCGACGGACGATCCTGGCTCATCGCCTGCTTCCCTAACTGTATTTGCCGGCGAGCGTCATCAGCAGCTCGTACTCGACCAAGCTGGTATTGCGCCCCATCGCGGCAAAGGCAACACCGCGCCGGCCACGCTCGACATGGGCATAGGCCTGCATGACGTTGTAGATCGCCCAGCGCACCAGCCCGAAGATCTCCCAGAAGCGCACGGTGTCGGGATCGATCCGGTCGCCGCCCGCCGCCTCGTAAGCGGCATAGACCGGCGCGCGCTCGGCGAAGCCACCGATCGGCAGATCGACCTGACCGAAGCGCCAGGAGCGGACGCAAAGCCAGCCGAAATCCTCCATCGGCTGGCCAATATGGGCGCATTCCCAGTCGAGCGCAGCGCGCACGCCCTCAGGCCCGACCATGAAATTGCCGGTGCGGAAATCGCCATGCACGACCCGCCGCCGGCCGAAGGTCGGCCGGTTGCGCTCCAGCCAACGAAAGCCGAGCTCGATCGCCGGATGGGCCTCGGCGTAGCTGTCGAACAGGCGCAGATAGTTGCCGATGATATCGACACTGTCGGGGATGCCCTCAAGGAACGGCACCTTGGCGGCATCGATGGCGTGCAGCTTGGCGAGTAGCGCCGCCAAGTCGGTCGCGATCTTCAGCCGCGCGTCGCTGTCGGCGGCGCGGAAGATGCGTTGGGGCATCGTTTCGCCGGCGACGAAGGCGGTGATGAAGCCGTTGCCCATGCCGTCGGCCGCATCATACTCGAACACCGGCTCGGGCACCGGCACGCCTTCGGCAAAGGCGACTTGCATGACCTTGAATTGCTGGGTGGCCGGCAGGAAGGGATTGTCCTCGGCGGAATAGGTCTCCTGCCGCGAGACCAGCCGGCGGGTGCGGCCGCCTTCGGTCAGGTCGAACAGGACGGTCCGGTTGACGCCGCCCAGGGTCGGGATGACCACATTGCCGATCTCGGCATCATTGCCGAAGCGCCGCCGCACCGCGCGGCGGATATCGTCGACTTCGTCGGCCATCAGAGGGGGAAGCCCACCAGCTTTCCGTCCTCGATCCGCTCGATATACTCGGTCATGCCGTAGCCGGTTTCGCCGTTCCAGGTGAAGCGGGTGAAGCCCTCGGCGATGCGCGAGACCAGGATTTCGTCGCCGGCCGGGCGGCGATTGCGCAACGGGGCCATGGTGACGATCTCACCCTCGATCACTTCGCGCCGGTTGGCGGTGCGGACACCGAGCGTGACCTTGACCGGATCCTGCTTGTCCGACCACACGGTCGAGACGTCCATGTCGAGGATTTCCTCATACTGGCCGTCGACCAGAAGCACGCCGACGCGGCGGGACTTGCCCGCCTTGTCGGTGATCTTGAGCAGCATGAAGGCACGGCCGCTGTCGAAGCTGCACAGGAACAGCCGATACCAGTAGATCGCCTGCCAATAGCGCGGGCCCCAGCTGTGGTCACGCCAGCCGCGGGCGTCGGTAAAGTCCCACTGCTGATCGCCGACCCGGATCAGCCCAGCCACCTTGGTGTGCTGGTTGAAATGGTTCAGCGAGAAGTCGCGGCCATACATCGTCTCCTGCGTCGGCGAGGTCGGCTCGCCGCCGTGAAGGGGGGAGATGCCGGTCGTCTCGAACACCAGGCTGCCCGGCACGCGCGGCGCAGACCCAAGCAGCTTCGGGTTGCGCAGCACTTCGGGGTCGTCGAGCAGCATCAGCTCGCCGTCATAACGCATGGTGATGCGCTTCAGCGGCTCGACCACCTCGACCGACAGCCCGTCAGCGACGAACTTGTCGTTGGCGGTGATCGCCGGGCGGCCGAACTGGCAGGCGACGCGGCCGTCCGGCAGATAGAGGACGACCGACAGCTCGGCATAGCCCTCATTCACCCGGTTGCCGATGCGCGCCCAGCCGCCCATGCGGGTCTTGCTGTCGAAGGCGTTGGTGTAGACGCTCTCGTTGAAGTTGGGCGAGGCATCCGGCTGGTGCGGATACTCGTCCTTGCCTTCGAGGCGGAAATGCCCGTCTGTCGCCACATTGGCCATGATTACATCCTGAAGACGCCGTAGCCCTTATCGTCCAGCGGCGCGTTGAGAGCGGCGGAAATCGCCATGCCGAGCGCGTTGCGCGTATCGACCGGGTCGAGGATGCCATCGTCCCACAATTCGGAGGTCGAATAATAGGCGCTGGTTTGCGTCTCGTAGGCTTTCAGCGTCTGGTTGCGGACCTCGTTGAGGATTTCCTCGTTCACTTCCTGGCCGTTGCGCTTCAGCTGCATCAGCTTCACCTCGGCCAGCGTGTTGGCCGCCTGCTCGCCGCCCATGACGCCGATCTGGTGGTTCGGCCAGGAGAACAGGAAGCGCCCGTCATAGGCGCGGCCGCACATGCCGTAATTGCCGGCGCCGAACGAGGCGTGGCACATCACGGTGAATTTCGGCACGTGGCTGCCGACCTGCGCCATGATCATCTTGGCGCCGTCCTTGGTGATGCCGGCGCGCTCATAGTCGGTGCCGATCATGAAGCCGGTGATGTTCTGCAGGAACAGGAGCGGCGTGTTGTTCTGGTTGCACAGCTCGATGAAGTGCGTACCCTTCAAGGTGCTGTCGTTGAACAGGATGCCGTTGTTGGCCAGGATCCCGACCTTGTAGCCCCAGATATAGGCATAGCCGCAGACCAGCGTGTTGCCGTAGGCCGGCTGGTATTCATGGAAGCGGCTGCCGTCGACGATGCGGGCGATGCCCTCGCGCATGTCGAAGCCCTTTTTGATGTCGTCCGGAATGATGCCGTAGAGTTCATCCGGGTCGTAGAGCGGGGCCTCGGGCGCCTCCTGCTGGATCGACCATTTCTTCGGCTTCTCCCACTGGGCGACGACGTCGCGGCCGATGCGGATGGTGTCGTCCTCGTCATTGGCGGGATAGTCGCAGGTGCCCGAGATCTGGGTGTGCATGTCGCAGCCGCCCAGCTCCTCAGACGTCACGATCGCGCCGGTCGCCGCCTTGACCAGCGGCGGGCCGCCGAGAAAGACCGCGCCTGTGCCGCGGGTGATGACGTTGTAGTCGCACAGTGCCGGGATATAGGCGCCGCCGGCGGTGCACTGGCCGAAGACCAGGGCCAGCTGCTTGATCCCCGCCTTGCTGAGCATCGCCTGGTTCCGGAACATGCGGCCGGCATAATATTTGTCCGGGAACAGCTCGGACTGAAGCTGCAGCTGGCCGCCTGCGCTGTCGCACAGATGGACCATCGGCAGATGGTTCTCCAGGGCCACCTCCAGCGACCGGACGATCTTCTTCACCGTCAGCGGGTACCAGGCGCCGCCCTTCACGCTGCTGTCGTCGGCATGGATCACGACCTCGCGGCCGGAGATGGTGCCGATGCCGGTGATGCAGCTGGCGCTGGGCGATTCGCCGTTATAGGCGCGGTTGGCCGCCAGGGTGGAGAATTCCAGGAACGGCGTGCCCGGGTCGAGCAGCTTTTCCAGCCGCTCGCGCGGCAGCATCTTGCCCTGCTTGGACAGCCGGTCCAGGTCGCGCTGCGGCCGCGTGTGGCGGGCCTGGTGCTGCTTCTCGTGCAGCTCGGCGGCCAGCTTCTTGTTGTGGGCGTAGCGGATGCGGAATTCTTCGGCGCTGGTATTCAGCGAGGATTTGATGACGGTCATTTAGGCGGCCTTGGCTGTATTGGGCGCAGAGTCGGCGGCGGCGAGCGGTGCGAGCGAGATCAGCACTGCGCCACGATCGAACGCGGTTTCGGCGGGGACATGAATGGTTTCGACAGTGCCGTCGCGCGGAGCGACGAGGCCGACCTGAAGCTTCATGCTTTCGATGGTGATCAGCTTGTCGCCGGCCTTCACCTCGGCCCCGACCTCGGTATGGATGGCGATGACGGTACCCGGCATGTCGGCATGCAGTGCGTCGTGGCCCGCGCCATGAGAATGGGCGCGCAGCTGTGCCTGCGGCAGGCCGACGATGAAGGTGCGGGTGCCGATGCGGACATAGACCTCGTCGCCGGCGACATAGCGGAAGCCGGTATGGATCTTGCCGTCGATCACGAGTTCGAAGGCCGCGCCCTGCGCCTGCACTTCCGACACGCTATGGGTGGTGTCGCCGAGCTTGACCAGAAGGTCCGGCCGGCGAGCGACGATATCGAGCGAGACATCCTGCTCGTTCAGCAGCATTTCATAAGACATGGCGTGGTCCTTAATTCCGCCAGAAGCCGATGGAGGCGTGCGGTTCGGGGATTTCGTAGGCGATGCGGCGGAAATCGACGTCGACCAGGGCGGCGGCGAGAACGGCGACGATCTCCTCCTCCTTGGTCGGCTCCGGCGCGATCAGGCTGTCGGCCTCCTGCGGCAGGAAGCCGGTATGCAGCTTGCCTGACAGGAAGGCGGGGTTGCGCATGATCCGCGCCAGGTAGTCGATGTTGTTGGGCACGCCCAGCATGACCAGGTCGGCGAGCGCCTGCTCCATGCGCTTGGCCGCCTCATCGCGGGTCGCGCCATACGTGATCAGCTTGGCCAGCATGGAGTCGAAGGCCGGCGTCACCGCCTGCCCCTCGCGGACACCCGTATCGAAGCGGACGCCCTCGCCCACCGGATTGCGCAGACGGCCGATGCGGCCGATGGCC